>Ga0181516_10001769_pt1 | contig 16158 bp, 13 predicted proteins | sample PEATcosm2014_Bin_25_FD_121104 | JGI IMG/M metagenome (GOLD analysis project Ga0181516, IMG submission 121104) | Peatland microbial communities from MTU Mesocosm Facility, Houghton, MI, USA - PEATcosm2014_Bin01_10_metaG | ecosystem: Environmental > Terrestrial > Soil > Wetlands > Peat | place... | reverse complement strand
TCGGCTTGCTCTTGCTCGAACGACTCGAGTGCTGTTGCGAAATCTTCCGTCATGTTTTCGTTTTGTGGGTTGCGGGAGACGCCCTCGGCAGGCTTCTTCAGCAAAGTTTCTGAGATTGGGCTATTGTGCTCGGCTGGCTGGTTGTCCGTTGGCAAACCGGTGTCCTGAGGCTGCTCGTCAGTGATAGAGTCGTCGCGGATATCGTCGAAAGCCATGATTAGCGTCTACCCCGGCGTGTAGGAACACGTCTGGGGCTTCTGGAAATAGTCGGACTGCTGGCATTCTTAATAGGTATGTGACCTGCTTGTACAGGCTGAAACGACCAGCGGCCGGATCTCCCTGACTTCTGCCCGGAACAGGGAGACTGTTCTGACTATAGCAATGGGCAAGAAAGGAGTCAAACCCGGACGCGGTCTCAATATGAAGTTTTGAACAAAGATTTCCGCATTTTTAGCGCCTTTTTAGACTTGGCCCTGAAATTGCCGTTTCCTCAACCGCTCGGCCGCACCCTCGCATAGGATCCCTCAAAACGCGACACTCTCAAAAAGGTCGGTGCCTCATGAAATTTGTTTGTTACTCTCCCCTGTATGGATTACATCTTCACGCCATGGCGCTACGCCTACATCACTTCGGCGGACCGCGCCCCAAGCTGCATCTTCTGTGATCGTGCGCCCTCTGCAGAGGCCAATCTAACCGATGATGAGAGCAACGTAGTCGTCCACCGCGGCGAGCATTGTTTCGTCATCGTCAATGCCTTCCCATACACTTCAGGCCACGTGATGATCGTCCCTTACGCGCATCTCGACCGTCTCGATCTGCTTCCTCCCGCTGCCGCCACTGAGATGATGGCCCTCGCTCAGCGCCTGGAAACCGTGCTGCGCAAGCTCTATCGTCCCGACGGAATCAATCTGGGTATGAACATCGGCAAAGCCGCCGGTGCCGGCGTCGCAGGACACATCCACATGCACGTTCTTCCGCGCTGGGTAGCCGACGCCAACTTCATGTCTGTGATTGGAGAAACCCGAGTCCTGCCCGAATCCATCTTCGTCACCGCGCAGCGCATTCGCCAGGCGTTGGCCGAGTAGCCCGCGCGCCGCGCGCCGGAGCGCCATCCGTTGGCGCGTACCCCACGCGCCGCGAGCCGGAGCGCCATCCGTTGGCGCGTACCCGGCTCACAAGCGTCACCGGAGACTATCCAGCAGTGGCCTCATACACCAGCTTCTTGCTGCGCCGCGGCTTCGGAATCCGGCGGCAGGAAACATACGCTCCTGTCGAGACCTCTCCAAAGCGAATCTGTGCGCGCTCCAAAAGCTGCTCAACGGATACCGCCGAGTACTCTTCCGCAGCCTTCAACACGATCAAGGCCGCGGCCACCGCGTCGTCCTCCGCCTTATGATGGCGGAACTCGATGCCGAACTCGCGCGCCAGTGCATCCAGCCCATGTCTCCGCAACTCCGGCCAGCACTTGCGCGCCAGTGCCACGCTGCACACAAACCGCATTTTCTCGCACCATAAATCGTAGTGAGCCAGCGTCGCCTGCAGCACGCCCATATCGAACGGAGCGTTGTGCGCCACCAGCGGACGTCCACCAATCGCGCGCTCCATCTCCGGCCACAGCGCATTGAACTCAGGCGCGTCCGCCACCATCTCCGGAGTAATGCCATGCACATCAATGTTGAATGGATTGAAATACATCGACGGAGGACGAATCAGCCACTCCCGTCGCGCAATAATCTTCCCATCCTCAACCACGGCAATCCCCAGCGAACAGGCGCTCACCTTGGCTCCGCAAGCCGTCTCGAAATCGATTGCCGCAAATCTCACGATGTCCCTTTTGATTGATCCGGGTGACCTACTCCTTCCGCCCGCTCTTTGGGCGGAGGGAGTAGGTGTTGACTCTGCTCTCGTACTTGCTCTTGCCCTTGCTCTTTAACCTTTGAAACTTTGAAACCTTGAAACTTTGAAACCTGCTACAACATCACTCCGCCAGTAACGCCAGCAAATCCGCCTCGCTAATCACCTTCACGCCCAGCGACACCGCCTTGTCCAGCTTCGATCCCGCTTCTTCTCCGGCCACCACGTAGCTGGTTTTCTTGCTCACCGAGCCGCTCACTTTTCCGCCTGCGTCTTCGATCATCTTCTTCGCATCATCGCGGGAATACGTAGGCAGCGCACCCGTCAGCACAAATGTCATGCCCGTTAGCTTTGTGCCGCGAACTTTCTTCTCGCCTGTAAAGCTCAGGCCCGCCTCGCGCAGCCGTTCAATCAGCTTAATGTTCTTGTCTTCAATAAAGAACTCGCGAATGCTTCGGGCAATGCGTGGGCCGACCTCGTTCACTTCCAACAACTCTTCCTCGCCAGCCGCCATCAGTGCATCCATCGAGCCAAAGTGTTCCGCCAGAAACTCTGCCGTACGCTCGCCCACCATGCGGATTCCCAGCCCGAAGATCACTCGCTCCAGCCCCAGTTTTTTCGAAGCTTCAATCTCGCCAAGCACGTTATCCGCGCTCTTCTTGCCCATGCGCTCAAGTTTCAGCAGGTCGTCCATCTTCAGCGAGTACAAATCCGCAATGTTGTGCACGAAGCCTTTGGTGAGCAGCTGATCCACCAGCGCCTCGCCCATGCCTTCAATGTTCATCACGTGTCGCGAGGCAAAGTGCAGCAGACTTTCGCGCAGCTTCGCCGGACAATTCACGTTCACGCAATAGTGGTTCACCTCGCCTTCGGCGCGCACCACGTGGCTGCCGCACTCAGGACACACCGTCGGCATATGGAACGCCCGCGCGTCGGCAGGTCTACGGTGTTCGCCTTCGTTCACCACCCGCGTCACTTTGGGAATCACATCGCCGCCGCGTTCCACCATCACCCAGTCGCCAATCAGCACGCCCAGCCGATTCACTTCGTCTTCGTTGTGCAGCGTCGCCCTCGACACCGTAGTGCCACCAATCGGCACAGGCCGCAGCATCGCCACCGGAGTCAGTTTTCCCGTGCGTCCCACGTTGACCAGAATGTCTTCGACCTTCGTAATGCCCGCGCGCGCCGCAAACTTGTAAGCAATCGCCCAGCGCGGAGCCTTGCCCGTAAATCCCAGCCGCTGCCACAGCGCAATGGAATTCACCTTCACGACCACGCCATCAATCTCATAAGGCAGCCCGTCGCGCGCCGCCTCCGTCTCGTTCACAAATTTCCAGATCTCATCAAACGTCTTTGCCCGCCTGCGATGCGTATTCACCTTGAAGCCCGACGCACTCAATGCCTCCAGCGCTTCCCACTGCGTCGTGCTCGCCATGCGCCCGTCGCGCAGCAAAAAGTAGGAGTAGAAATCCAACTTGCGTTGCGCCGTAACATTCGGCTCCAGCACCCGCACCGCACCAGCCGCTGCGTTGCGAGGATTCGCAAACCGCGCCAGCCCTTCTTCTTCGCGCTGCTCATTCATCGCCACAAAACTTTTCGTCGGCATCAGCACTTCGCCGCGCACCTCGAATGGAGCGCTGATCCCCGCGGCCTTCAACCGCTCGCCACTCACCGTCAGCGGAATCGACCGTATCGTACGCAAGTTGGCCGTAACATCCTCGCCAATCATTCCGTCTCCGCGAGTGATGCCCCTGGTAAATCGTGCCCCGCCATCTGCCGCCTCATAATGTAAGGCCATTGAGAGCCCATCCAACTTGTACTCGCACTCATACTCCACGTCCGTAGTGCCAGCCAACTCCATCACCCGTCGAGTCCAGTCGCGCAACTCATCTTCGCCCATGGCGTTGTCCAGCGAAAGCATCTGCGCCGAATGCGGCAGCTTCAGAAACCCTTCGCGCGGCTTCCCGCCCACGCGTTGCGTAGGAGAGTCCGGCGTCACCAGTTCAGGATGTTCGCGCTCAATTGCCTTCAGCTCTCGAACCAGCAGATCGAACTCGGCGTCGGTGATCTCCGGAGTGTCCAGCACAAAGTAGAGGTGCTCATGATGTCGAATTTTGTCGCGCAATTTTTCAGCGCGCAGGGCGGGTGACTCGTGCGTAGTCATACAGCGGAGATTATAGGTCAGGCGCGCCTCTCCGCTTCCTCCACCGTCTTGATACAATCGACTTATATTCCCAGCGCAGCTCTCCCGCGGTCTCCCCGGCAGTCCATCGCCTTTCCGCCCTGGCCAGCGCAGACAGCAGATGTAGTGAAGGCTCTCAAACACTTTTTCGTGCGCTACAAAGCGTGGATCATGGCCGCGCTCGCCCCTCTCGGAGGCATCTGGGCTGTCTTCATCATCGCCCTGGTGGACGCTTCGTTCTTTGGCATTCCGCTCGATCCCGTGATCGCCTACTACGTCGCCATCGATCCCCGCCGCACCATCGTCTACGCCCTCATGGCGTCCTGCGGATCGGCTCTCGGCAGCACAGTTCCCTACCTCATCGGATACAAGGGAGGGGAAGCGGTGGTCGAAAAGAAACTTGGCCCCAAGCGCTTCGCCCGCCTGCACGCAACGTCGGAAAAATATGGAGACATGGCGCTCATCATTCCCGCCCTCATGCCTCCCGGCTTTCCCTTCAAGGCCTTCGCGCTCATCGCCGGAGTCACCGAAATGCGCTACCTGCATTTCCTGCTCTCCATCTTTCTCGGACGCCTCTTGCGCTTCATCATTCTCGGCACACTGATCATTGCCTACGGTCCAGAGATTCTCAAATTCGGAGCCTCCGTCCTGCGCGATCACCGCGGCGCGGCCATCGCGATTGTCGCGGCTATCGTGCTGCTGATTGTTCTCTTCGTGCGCTTCCGCAACTCACGCACGTCTGAGCCCGCAGAAACGGAAAGCAGCGTTGCTTAACTTGGATTCCACCTCGCAACTTCCCATTCGCGTCATTGGCGCGGGACTCGCCGGACCCGAAGCAGCGTGGCAGTGCGCCCGCCGCGGCCTCAAGGTTGACCTCTACGAGATGCGCCCCACCCGCACCACCCCTGCGCATGAAACCGATCTGTTCGGAGAACTCGTCTGCTCCAACTCGCTAAAGAGCGACAGTGAAAACTCCGCGCCCTGGCTGCTCAAGCACGAGATGCGCCACGCAAATTCGCTGCTCATGGAACTGTCCGCCCGCACCGCTGTTCCCGCCGGACACGCCCTCGCCGTAGACCGTCTTGAGTTCAGCCGCCTCGTTACCGAAACCATTGCCGCCGAGCCGCTCATCCGCATCGTCCGCGAGGAGGTCACATCCCTCGCGGACTTCGATGGCGTCACCGTCCTCGCCTCCGGCCCGCTCACGTCAGACGCCCTCGCCTCGGAGATTCAGCGCCTCAGCGGCACTGACCGCCTTTTCTTTTTCGACTCCATCTCCCCCATCGTCGAAGCCGATTCCATCGACCACTCCAAGACCTACATGGCCGCGCGCTATGACAAGGGGACCGCCGATTACATCAACTGTCCCATGATGCGCGAGGAGTACGACGCCTTCATCGCCGCCCTCGCCGAGGCGCAGCGCGTAGACGGTCACGACTGGGACAACGCAAAGTATTTCGAAGGCTGCCTGCCAATTGAGGAGATCGCCCGCCGCGGTCCAGACACATTGCGCTTCGGTCCCATGAAGCCCGTAGGACTGCGCAATCCGCACACTGGAAACATTCCCTACGCCGTAGTCCAGCTTCGCCAGGAGAACCTTCGCGCCGACTCGTACAACCTCGTTGGCTTTCAGAATCACCTCAAGTTCGGCGAACAGGCCCGAGTCCTTCGCATGATCCCCGGCCTCGAAAACGCAAAGTTCCTGCGCTACGGACAGATTCACCGCAACACCTACATCAACGCGCCCGCCCTGCTCACCCCTACGCTGCAAATGAAGCTGCACCCCCGCATCATCTTCGCCGGCCAGCTCTCCGGCGTAGAAGGCTACGTAGAATCCATCGCCACCGGCCTGCTAGCAGGAATCACCGCCGCCGCCTTAGCGTCCGCGACCGGCAGCGGAGCGTTACCCGACGTTGTCGCCGCTCCCCGCGCCAGCGCCCACGGTTCGCTCACTAACTACATCTGCAACGCCGACCCTGCGCACTTCCAGCCAGCCAACATCACCTTCGATCTGCTGGGGCAACTGGACGAATCCATCAAGCGCAAAGTGCGCGACAAAAAGCTCCGCCACCAGATGGTCTGCGAGCGCGCCTTCGCTTCCTTTACCGACTGGTTCCAGCAAATCTCCGCCGCCCTCCCCACGCGCTGAACTTTTTAGTTCTCCAACGCGTATCTTGTTATGACGAAATCTCGGGATCGGTTTTTTCATGTCTCTGCGTGATCTATTTCTCGACGTGCTGACCACGCTGTGGTCCAACAAGCTGCGGACCTTTCTCACCATGTTCGGCATTGCCTGGGGAATCGTCTCCATCGTGCTCATGGTCGCTGCCGGAGAAGGCATGCGCGTGGGGCAGGCCAAGCAGCAGGCTACTTTCGCTCGCGATCTCATGATCGTCAACGCCGGACGCACCAGCCTCCAGGCCGGAGGCGCACGCGCCGGACGTCGCATCCACTTCGAAGACTCTGACGTGTCCTTCGTCGCCGCCCAGTCGCCTTCCTGCAAGTACGTGCTGCCCGAACTCGGCAATGAAGCCTCTGTGCGCAGCAACTTCAACAGCGCGCATCCCACCGTCGCCGGATCGTTTCCGCCCTTCGCCGAAATCCGCAGCATTGATGTTGCCGCTGGAAGCTTCTACACCTGGCAGGACGTCCATGAATCCCGCCGCGTAGCCTTCCTCGGCAGCGAAATCAACAAGCAACTCTTCCCCGAAGGCGGAGCCATCGGCCAGCACATTTACATCCAGGGCATTCCCTACGTAGTCGTCGGCGTCATGCGAGACAAGAAGCAGGACTCCAGCTATGACGGTTGGGACGTCAACAAAGTTTTCATCCCGTTCCCCGTCATGCTGCAGGATCTCCCCAACAAGCCGCCGCAAACCGCGCACAGCGTAGACCGCCTGCTCATCGCGCCCGTTAGCGTGGCAGAGCATGAAAGCTGCAAACATCAGCTAACCCTTGCGCTCGCTCACCTGCACAACTTTGATCCCAACGACAAAGAAGCCATCAGCAACTGGGACACTCTCGAAGAAGCCGCCGCCTTCGCCACCATGACCGATGGCATGAAGTACTTTCTCGGAGCCGTCGGCGTCACCACGCTTTTCCTCGGAGGCATCGGCGTCATGAACGTCATGCTGGTCGCCGTCCGCGAGCGTACCCGCGAAATCGGCATTCGCAAAGCACTCGGAGCCCCAGCCGCCAGCATCCTGCGCCAGTTCTTTCTGGAGACCATGATCGTCGTCTTCCTCAGCGGAGCCATCGGACTCGGCATCGCCTACGGCCTCTGCGCGTTTGTCGATAGCTTCCCCATGCCCGACTTTTTCGCCGGACTTCTCCCCACGTGGCAGTCGGGAGCCCTGGCCATCACGCTGCTCGGAGCCGTCGCCTTCTGCGCCGCGCTTTATCCCGCTCGCCAGGCCGCCCGCATTGATCCCATAGAAGCTCTGCGCTTTGAGGCCGGAGGCTGAGCATGGGAATCATTCAAGACGTACTAGCCGAAGCCATGCGCGCGCTGCTCAAGAACCGCACCCGCAGCCTGCTCACCATGTTGGGAATCGTCTGGGGCATTGCCTCCGTCACCCTGCTCATCGCCTATGGCTCCAGCTTCCGCGCCATTCTGACCACGGCCTTTGATTCCTTCGGCAAAACGGCGGTCGTTGCATGGTCCGGGCAAACCAGCCAGCAGGCCGGAGGACAGCGCGCTGGCAAGAAGGTCAAGTTCGAGCAGGAGGACCTCGACTACATCAAGGCCACTTCGCCCGCCATCAAAACCATCTGTCGCGAAAACGCACACAGCCTGCAGATTCAGTACAACGATCACATCGTCAACGGCACCGTGCGCTCTGTCTGCGCCGAGTATGGCGACATGCGCAACGAAGTAGCGGCCACCGGGCGCTGGCTCTCGCCCATGGATATCGTCGAGCGCCGCCGCGTCATCTTTCTCGGCTACAAAATCAAGGAACAACTCTTCGGCGGTCGCAACGCCATCGGAGAAATCATCCTCGTCCGCGGCATGCGTTTTGAAGTCATCGGCGTCATGGACAAGAAAATCCAACTCTCCAACTACTTCACCAGTGACGACAGCTCCACCTGGGTGCCGTTCTCCACCGGCAGCGATCTCTACGACAACAAGAACACTCCGGTCTTCATCTTCGCGCCCCTCAAGCCCTCCATGGAGACCATCGCGAAAAAGCAATTCCTCGCCGCGCTAGCCGAGCGTCAGGGCTTCTCGCCCACGGACGACAAAGCCGTGACCATGTTCGGACGCGAAGAGTTCCGCCCCATCATCGACGGCATCACCATCGGCTTGCAGGGCCTGCTCCTCTTCATCGGTGCGCTGACCCTCGGCATCGGCGGAGTAGGAGTAATGAACATCATGCTGGTCTCGGTCGATGAGCGCATCCGCGAAATAGGTTTGCGCCGCGCCCTCGGAGCCCGCAAGCGCCACATCCAACTCCAGCTCCTCGCTGAAACGTTCGTCCTCATGTTCATCGGCGGAGCCGCCGGAATCCTGCTCTCCTGGCTTCTGACCAAAGCCGTAGGCACCTTGCCCCTGCTAGGCCCGCTCTTCAAAGACGAATCCGGCAAAGCCGACATCCACCTCCAAATCTCCACCGGAACCGTCCTCCTAAGCTCCATCGTCCTCTTCCTAGTGGGCCTAATCAGCGGCATGGTCCCTGCCATGAAAGCCTCGCGCCTCGACCCCGTCGAAGCCCTCCGCTACGAGTAGCAGATGTGCATGTTTTTGCTGTTCAAGGTGTCGCGTCAAAGAAAATGCCGGGTGCCCCAGGTTCGCGAAGCATAGCGTAGCTAACCTGGGAATCAGAATGTCCCAATCAAGTGTTCTTGATTTTGGATTTGCGTTCTCGCAACAAAAAAGCGCGAGCCCTTAGGCTCGCGCTCTCCCTCAAAAATTTACTTAGCTCGTCGCTTCGCGTCCTTCGAACTCGTTACCTTCTTCACGCTAGGAATATAGTCCTTCCGCGTTCTCGCCTTGACTTTGAACCATATCGGAGCCCCTTCGAACGGGAACGTCTCTCGAATCTGATTCTCCAAGAATCTTTGGTAAGCGAAGTGCATCTTCACGTCCTTATCCGTAAACAGAACGAACGTAGGAGGCGCAACCGCCGCCTGAATCATGTAATAGATCTTGATCTTGTTGCGCTGCGGAACCGATGCGCGCTCAAAGTCCACAGTCTTCAGGAAGCGGTTCATCTCGCCGGTAGTAACCCGACGCCAGCGCTCTTTCGCCACGCGCTCCACGGTCTCAAAAACGCGCTTCACGTTCTTGCCATTCAGCGCGCTGACAAAAATCACCGGAGCGTAGTCCAAAAATTTCAGTACTCGCCGCACCTGTTCTTCGTACATGCGGCTGTCCGCAGGAGGCTTGTCCATATCGCCGCGCGCCGTCGTCACCGCGTCCCACTTGTTCACCACCACTACAACGCTGCGCCCGGACTCATGCGCGTACCCGGCAATATTCGCGTCCAGCGCCGAGACGCCTTCAATCGCGTCAATCACCACTAGCGCCACATCCGCTTCTTCCAGATGTTTGCGAGCCATCACCACGCTCATCTTTTCGGCCATCAGGTGCGTCTTGCCCTTGCGCCGGATGCCTGCCGTATCAATGAACCGGTAACGCTTTCCCGCGTGTTCCACCACTTCGTCAATCGCATCGCGCGTAGTGCCCGCAATGGACGAAACAATAGCCCGGTCGCTCTCCGTCAACTGGTTCAGCAGCGTGCTCTTGCCAACGTTCGGACGCCCAATAATGGCGATCTTGATTTCGTTCGGCATCGTCTCCGGAAGATGATCTTCCAGCGCGTCTTCATCCGCCGCCTCTAACTCGTCGAGTTCTTCGCCCTCTTCACCCGCCTCGGCTTCGTCTTCCTCAAACAGCTCGCCGGTCTCTTCGTCCATCTCCACGCGAGGCAGAGTCCGACGCGCAAAATTATTCAGCCGCCGTTCGTCGTCCACTTCTGCAATGGTCGGAACCACGGTCATCAGCTCTTCAATCAGTTCGGCCACGCCCGTAGAGTGCTCGGCTGAAATCGGCCAAAGGTTCTTGATTCCCAGCCGCCGGAAATTTTCCGCCTCGGCCTCCAGCTTCGGATCGTCCACCTTGTTCACCGCCAGGTACAGCGGCTTGCCAAGCTTCTGCAATAACCTCGCCAGTTCCATGTCCGGCCCCGTCAGCTCCGTGCGTACGTCGGTCACCATCACTACGGCAGCGGCTTCGTCCAGAGCAACTCGCGCCTGCCTGAAGATCTCCGAAGGAATCAAATCCTTGTCATCGGGAATAATGCCCCCCGTATCCACCACGCGGAATTGCCGTCCATTCCAACGCACCGTGCCGTAGAGGCGGTCGCGCGTGATTCCCGGCTCGTCGCCTACAATGGCGCGGCGCCGTCCCACCATTTTGTTGAACAGTGTTGATTTGCCCACGTTGGGCCGTCCCACGATGGCCAATAGCCCCTCGTGCTCGTCCTGCAAAATATTCGCCACTCTGTTGTTCCTGATTCTCGCGCTCGTTCGCGCTGAAAGTAATGATGTTGTCCAGCAACGCCGCACGCGCGTCTCACGACGCTCGTCCTGCCCGCTCGCAACATGTTTGTTCGTGGTTCTAAGGTTCTTGCACTTGACTTCGCTTTTAACCTGCGGAACCTGTGCAACCTGCGAAACTTTGAAACCTCTTGTTCCTCTATTATAGGGGTCAGTGCCTGAGCCCACCCAATCCACGTCGTCCGCCGCCCCTCCTGTCGAGCTCTCACGCCTGTCGCTCTACCAGTTTTTCGGACCCGGCGGGGTCCTCTCCCAGCGCCATCCCGCCTACGAATTCCGTCGCGGACAGCTAGCCATGGCCACCGCCGTTGAGGAGGCCATCGAAGAAAAGCGCCATCTCATCGTCGAAGCCGGCACCGGAACCGGCAAAACCCTAGCCTACCTGCTCCCCATCATCAAGAGTGGCAAGCGGGTCATCGTCTCCACCGGAACCAAGAACCTCCAGGAGCAGCTGTTCTTCAAAGACGTCCCATTCCTCGAACACGCCCTGTATGGCGAATCCAAGGAAGGTGAGCTGCGCCTCAAGGTCTGTTACATGAAGGGTCGCCAGAATTATCTCTGCCGCAAAAAGCTCTACGAACTCACCGACCAGCCCATCCTCAACGGACTCGACGAGATCAACGAGTTCCGCACTCTCCTCGATTGGGACAAAGAGACGCCCACCGGAGACCGCGCCGAACTCACCATGCTTCCCGAGACCAGTCCGCTCTGGGGCAAGCTCAACGCCAGCGCCGAGCACTGCATCGGCAGCAAGTGTTCGGAGTTCAATCGCTGCTTCATCACCGAGATGCGTCGCAAGGCCTCTGAGAGCGACATCATCATCGTCAACCACCATCTCTTCTTCGCCGATCTCTCCGTCAAACTCGCGGCGGAGAAAGCTCCTGACGCCGGAGTCCTTCCCTCCGCCGCCTGCGTAATCTTCGACGAAGCACACGAGCTTGAAGACGTCGCCACCAGCTACTTCGGCATCACCGTCTCGAATCTGAAAGTAGAAGACCTCCTCCGCGATCTCGAAATCACCATCCGCGAAAAGAAGGTAGTCTCCACCGATCTTCTCCAACTCGCACAGCGCATCCGCGAGCGCTCACAGTTCTTCTTCGCCTCATTACCACCCGGCGACGGACGCTTTGCCTTCGAGAATCGCGAAGAATTTCTGGAAGAATTCGGCGGAGAATTCATCGGCCTGAAAAACGTAATTCGCCAGCTCCACTCTGAGCTTCAGTCCATCCCCAACAAGCCCGATGAAATTCACAACCTCGTCCGGCGCACCGACGAACTCCACGCCCAACTCAGTTTCCTAATGGAGAGCCGCGACAAGAACACCGTCTACTGGATCGAACGACGCGGTGGTCGCGGGAAATTCGCCAAAGCCGAAAACGTCTTTCTTCAAGCCACGCCCATCGATGTCTCGGCCATCCTTCGTCAGTCGCTCTTCGACCGCTTCGACTCCATCGTCCTCACCTCTGCCACTCTGGCCGTAGCGAACGGCTTCGACTACATCAAAGCCCGGCTAGGCCTTGAGAACGCGCGCGAACTCATTGTTCCCTCGCACTTCGATTACGAATCGCAGGCCATCTTCTACGTTCCGCCCAATATGCCAGATCCGCGCGACCAGACGTTCGCCGCACAGGCCACCATCCGCATTCGCCAACTGTTGGAGATCACACGCGGACGCGCCTTCTGTCTTTTCACCAGCCTCGCCCAGATGCAGCAGGTCCACGACGCGCTCTTAGGACAGCTCGATTACCCCATGCTCCTGCAAGGTTCCGCCCCCAAAACCGCGCTCATCGAGCAGTTCCGCGCCACTCCCAACGCCGTCCTCTTCGCCACGTCTTCCTTCTGGCAGGGAGTCGATGTACAAGGCGAACAGCTAAGCTGTGTCATCATCGATAAAATTCCCTTTGCCGTTCCCAGCGATCCCATCGTGCAAGCCCGGGGCCGTGCCATCGACGAGTCCGGAGGCAACTCCTTCTTCGACTACTCCGTCCCCTCCGCGGTCATCACCCTGAAGCAAGGCTTCGGACGCCTCATCCGCAGCCTCAACGATCGCGGCCTGCTAGTCCTGCTCGACAATCGCATCTTAAAAAAGCAGTACGGCAAAGTTTTCGTCCAAAGCCTGCCGCCCTACACCCGCACCACCGACATCCGCAAAGTCGAAGAATTCTTCGGCTGCACCCACGACGAATAGCCCTACAGTATCAGCGCCCCTGAGGGTGCCCCGTTCTAACCTTCCTTTGGTTAGGGCAGGGTCTTTGACTTTGATTTTGGCTTTTACTTTGAACCGGAGAAACCGTCGGGGTGCCCCACCTTCGCGCCGCGCTCTTGGTGGCGACAAGGTGGGAGCCAGCGCCGCATCCACTCTCCGCTCTTGCTTTTATTTCCGCCGCAACTCCGCTCCCGCCCAGGTCAGCGGCACCAGCGACCCAAGGAAAACAAGGTGATACCACACAGGAAATTTATTCCACAGCGCAAAATGCACCGGAAGAAACAGCAGCAGAAGGAACGCTCCCGTCACCAGCACCGTGCCGCGATGTTTGTCGCAAATGTATCCCGCAACAAACCCGGCCGCCAGGGTGGAGACCGCGCCCAGCAGCAGCCTTGCTCCCATCATGCCCAGCGTGAACGTCATCATCGGCTCTGCCGCCGCATAAGCCAGCCACCCAAGCCGTAGCAACCGGTCGCCAATGCTGGAAACCACAACCCACGCGAACAATCCCCAAATCACCGCGCCTGCTTTTCGCAGCATCTGCCCTCCAGAAAAGTCAGCATACCATTTGCCAATTCACAATGGAGAGGCAGGGCAAAACGTAACAGGCCCTCGCATGGTGAACGGGTGGTTTCACCGTGCAAGGGCCTCTGTTTCTTTCACGCAGGATTCAAAGTGCTACGAACGTTTTTCGCTCGCCCAATTCAAACCTGTCGGCAGATCTTTCACTTCGTTCTTGATGATCGCTACGCTAGCCGCCATTAGCGCCAGTGAGTTCTTCATCTCCTGCAAATCGCAGGAAACTTTCTTAATCTCTTGCAGGACCTGCTCGTTGCTGACTTCCGTTGCGTTGATCGCCATAATCCCTCCTTCGGAGGTTTTTCTATTGCTAATTCATCTCGGCCCCGGGTCACCGGGCAGGAGCCTTGTTGAAGTCGAATCAAAGCGCATCGGCTCGAAATGCGCTTCTGCTGCCACTCACGTGGCGTGGACGTTACATCCTCGCTCAACCTCATCATGTCCGCAGTTCCACCGAATTTATGTTCCGTTTTGCTCATTCAGCAAACAATGGCCTGTCCGTCGCTTGGTTTTGGGAATAGAGGAGCAGAGTTTTCCTTCGGCAACCCCCGTATTGTCCCGCCCATTCCCCTGTTCTATACTCCCCTAAGAGCTCTGCAACACAGCGTTTAGCCTCGCGGACAGCCCTGGTGGCCCACATCCTCCCTCTTTTGGCGAATGTGGGGGACGAACGGCGAAGCTACGCACATCGAGGACTTATGAAGGCAGTGATCCTGGCGGGAGGCTTCGGCAGCCGTCTCAGTGAAGAGACCAGCGAGCGACCCAAGCCCATGGTGGAAATCGGAGGCTTTCCCATCCTCTGGCACATCATGAAGATTTACTCCGCTCATAACGTCAACGACTTCGTCATTTGCCTCGGCTACAAGGGCTATTACATCAAGGAATATTTCGCCAACTACTTCCTCCACTCCTCTGATGTCACTTTTGACGTTCGTGAGAACAAGATGGAAGTTCACCGCCGCAACGGCGAGCCCTGGCGCGTCACTCTCATTGACACCGGACTCAACACGCAGACCGGAGGCCGCATCAAGCGCGTTCTGCCCTACGTCGAAAACGAAGAAGCCTTCTGCCTCACCTATGGCGATGGCGTCTCCGACGTGGACATCACCCGCTCCATCGAATTTCACAAATCGCACGGACGCCTCTGCACCGTCACCGCCACACAGCCCACCGGACGCTTCGGCTCCATGTTGATGGATGGCGACCGGGTCACCGAATTTCAGGAGAAGCCCCTTGGCGATGGCCAGTGGATCAACGCCGGATTTTTCGTCGTCTCACCCAAAATAGGCGACTACATCCCCGGCGATACCACGGCCTTTGAGCAGGAATCGCTCAAAGTCATCGCCAAAGACGATCAGCTTCGCGCCTATCGCCATCGCGGCTTCTGGCAGCCCATGGACACTCTGCGCGACAAGAATCATCTCGAACAACTCTGGGCCTCAGGCAAGGCCGAGTGGCACGTATGGAAGTAAATTTCTGGAAGTCCCGCAAGGTGTTCCTCACCGGACACACCGGCTTCAAAGGTAGCTGGCTCTCGCTTTGGCTAGTCAGTATGGGAGCCGAGGTCTGCGGCTACAGCCGCCAGCCAGACACCACTCCCAGCCTCTACAACGCACTCGCCCTTGACGCCGACCTGCAGTCGGTCATCGCCGATATACGCGACCTCCCGGCCCTCGAACGCGCCATGCAGGAGTCTGCTCCCGAAATCGTCATCCACATGGCGGCCCAGCCTCTCGTGCGTCTTTCCTACGAGCGTCCTGTAGAAACCTACGAGATCAACGTCCTCGGCACCGTCCATCTTCTCGAGGCCGTCCGCCGCACCCCTTCGGTTCGCGCCGTAGTCTCGGTCACCAGCGACAAGTGTTACGAGAATCGCGAATGGCCCTGGCCCTATCGCGAAGACGAAGCCATGGGCGGACACGATCCCTACAGCAGTAGCAAAGGTTGTGCCGAGCTGGTCACCGCCGCCTACCGCCGCTCCTACTTTCATGAGGATGCCACGCCTTCGGTAGCCACCGCCCGCGCCGGAAACGTCATCGGTGGTGGCGACTGGGCTTCCGACCGTCTCGTGCCGGATATTATCCGCGCCTTCACCCTCGCCGAACCGGTCACCATTCGCAATCCCCACGCTGTGCGCCCTTGGCAGCATGTGCTGGAACCCCTTTCCGGCTACCTGACGCTCGCCGAGCACCTCTACCAACAAGGCGCAAAGTTTGAGGGCGGCTGGAACTTCGGTCCCGCGGATTCCGACGCGCAACCGGTCAGCCACCTGGTCGCCGAAATGTCGCGCCTCTGGGGCCCCGGAGCAGCCTGGCAGACCGCCGCCGATCAATCCGCCGTCCACGAGGCACATCTGCTTCGTCTCGATTCCAGCAAGGCGCGCACCGCCCTGCACTGGCGTCCTCGCTGGACCCTCGATCAGGCGCTCGCCAACACCGTGCACTGGTATCGCGAGTTCTACCGCGCCCCGCGTCCCGATGCCGCATCCATGCGCGAGTTCACCCTGCGCCAGATCCAGTCCTACATCTCTGCCCGCGAAGGCTCCGCCGCCGCCGCTATAATTTCTAATGAGTGACCGTGGAGCTTTTGATATTGATGTTGTTTTTTGATTTTGAAGTGGGGGCTTTTGATTTTCCTCCCGCTTAACGTGCTGCCGGGTGCCCCACCTTCGCCGCGTTTCTTGCGGCTAAGGTGGGAACCAGCGAGCCACACCCATCCGGAACCAGCCGAAACATTTTAGGAAAGTGATGGCAGCCTACGCGCCTTCTCACTTCGGAGT
>Ga0181516_10001767_pt1 | contig 16164 bp, 14 predicted proteins | sample PEATcosm2014_Bin_25_FD_121104 | JGI IMG/M metagenome (GOLD analysis project Ga0181516, IMG submission 121104) | Peatland microbial communities from MTU Mesocosm Facility, Houghton, MI, USA - PEATcosm2014_Bin01_10_metaG | ecosystem: Environmental > Terrestrial > Soil > Wetlands > Peat | place... | reverse complement strand
TTCTTCTTCCGCCACATGACGGAGCTGATCAAGCGCGACAACATCTACATCGCCCAGCCGCCGCTCTACAAGATCAAGAAAGGCCGCTTCGAGCAATACATCAAGGACGACCGCGAGTTCGTAAAAGTGATGGTGAAGCGCGCGTCGGAGGGAATGATTGTTCGCCACGGCGAAGAGGCTCTCCGCATCGAAGGCGCGGACCTCACCCGCTTCATGGGAACCTTGAACGAGTACCTGGGCTTCGTAGAAAAAGTCGACAAACGCATTCGCAATGAAAAACTGACGGAGATGCTGGCCCGCGCAGAGCTCGTCCACCGCGCCGACTTTGCCTCGAAGGACGGAAGCAACGTCCCGGAAAAACTTGGCCGCGTGTACGATCAACTTCGCGAGCTTGCAGACGAGATGCAGTTCAAGGTGGCCAAACCGGTGGAAGACGAAGAGCACCACACCTGGTCAGTCTGCTTTACCGATGTGCAAGGCGCAACGCGCTGCATCGACTGGAACCTGGCCGGCAGCCCTGAGTTCCGCCAGATGATGGCCAAGTATTCGCTCATCAAGGAATTCCTCGAGCCACCGTTCCTCATCGAATACGCTGCCAAGACCGCGGCCGTTGAAGCGGAAGAAGCAGTCGAGGACACTGAGGCCCAAGCGGCCGGCGTTGAAGCCCAGGCTGAGGTCAAGCAGTCACGACGCGCCGCACGGATTCTTCGTGAGCCAGTGGAGAAGGCGACCGCACGCGAGCTGTTCGACTACATCGTCGAACAGGGCAAGAAGGATTATCAGGTCCAGCGCTACAAAGGCCTTGGCGAGATGACGGCCACGCAGCTTTGGGAGACCACCATGGACCCCGAGCATCGCACCCTGCTCTCGGTCAAGCTCGAAGATATTGCCGAGACCGAAGCCATCTTCACCACATTGATGGGCGAAGACGTCGAGGCCCGGCGCAAGTTTATTGAAGACAACGCTCTCGACGTGAAGAACCTGGACATCTAAAACCTTTCATCCTGCGCTCCGCAAACGGCGCCTTCTCACCCATTTCGCCTGACGCTGCGGCGACAGGAAAGGGTGAGAAGAATGACCCAAAATCATGAGCCCAGATGCATGAGCCCCGCCGCGTTCCCCATTTACACTGGCGGAGCACGAATCGGAGGTCTTCTAATGAAAACCTTTATTGCCGCTTTTGTCATCGCCGGCGGAATGTTTGCGCACGCTCAAACTGCTCCAGCGAATCCAGCGCCGGATGCCAATCCCCTGGCAACGGCGCGCGTCTTCGCTTACGACGACATGAAGTCCCGCACCGCGCCCAACGGCACTGAGAGCCGAGTTGTCTTCAACGGAACGCTGGCTACCGGAGAGTCGGTGGGCGCGCACGAATCCACGCAGCCGGCTGGAACCGTGCCGCCGGCTCTTCACGTCATCCACCACTCGGAGTTGATCGTGATCGAGGAGGGAACGGTCGAGTTTCATCACGACGATAAGGTTGAACGCGCGGGGCCTGGAAGCGTGATTTATGTGGCCTTCGGCACCAATCACTTCGTGAAGAACGTCGGCGACGGTCCGGCCAAATATGTCGTCATCCAGATTGGCGGCGACACCAAGAAGTAGCAAGCTCGTCCTGCGCTTGGCGTCAATGTGGCTTGCCGGGGAGGACAAAATGCTCCTCGCAGCGAGGCTCATAGTTGTCGCCGGCCATGATGATGGGGCTGTCGAAGGGCGCGGGCTTGCCGCCGATCAGCCGCTGCGGATAGAGGGCCTTTGCGCCGCAACTGCAATAGGCCACCAGTTCGGTGATGTTGCCCGCATAGGTGCGCGCCAGCCAGGAGAGGTCGAGCATCTCGCCGAAGGGCATGCCGCGAAAGTCCAGCTCCAGTCCTGAGACCATGACGTCGTGGCCGCGCTCGAGCAGGCGCTTGGTGAAGAGGAAGAGGTCGTGGACGAACTGGCCTTCGTCAATCGCGACGCACTCCACGCGCTTGCCGATCTGCTGCTCGGTCGCGGCGACGATGGGCATCACCGACCAGGGATCGGCAGAGGGAAATTCGATGGCTTCCATCTTGCCGCAGCCGTTTTGATTTCGGCTTTCCACCACGCCCGCTGCTGCCTTGGTATCGGCGCTTGGCTTGAGCAGCAGGACGTACTGCTTGGCATACTGACGCCGCGTCTCGATTCGCCGCAGAAGCTCGGCTGTCTTGTTACTTCGCATGGTTCCGACAATCAGTTCCAGTTTGCCCAGCACAGCGCGGTCTCCCTTTGAAGCCCTGAGCAACATTGTCGCCGCGCGCAGCGGCTGCGAACCCCATGAATATGGGCTGCGGAATGTGGATATTTGGCCATTTTCGGGTCAAAAATGGCGGGAAAGAGGGCAAAATCGAGTGCCTCTGTTTACTGCTTTGACAATAGGTCGATTACGTATGCTGTTTATTATGTGATTGTTACGAGGTATGGCATGCCGAAAACGAAGCCCTTTTCGGAGGGAGGGGTGGGGGGTGGGAGGGTACGGACCAGCCACTTACCTGACATTTTAGGTCTGGATTAATAGGAGAGTCATTTTGCGGTCCTCTTCTTCGATCATTGTGGACCAAGTGGAGGAATTAAACTGCAAACGATCCGGAGTGGATCTGGCGCAGCGGTAGCCCACCCGCTCATCGCGAAACTGCCGCGATGAACGGGGCACAGCTTCGTGTGGCTCCTGGCGATACTTTTGACTGGACCTCCCGAATGTGATCGGTGGCGCGATCGTTAATTTGGGTGGAAGCCGGGGTTTGTCGCGCTCGCGTTGTGGAGGTTGCCGGGAATCCACTGGCTCATCGGGAACTGCCGACGACAGTCGAGGCAGGTTGCCTCTTCGAACCGCGCGCCGCAGTGGGAACAAACGCCACCGGTGGCGAAGGTGTCAAAGGGCTGATTGCAGTTGCGGCATAGCCAGTAGGCTCCGATGGGTGGAGCTGTGTGGCAGCTTGGACAGGCAAAGCCCTCGCGCCGCGGCAACTTGGCGATCTTGAGAAGCGCCCGCGCCTGCTTCAATCCGCTCCAGCAGTTCATTAGCAGGTATGCAGACATTAAGAGATACCACACAGACCGGGAGTACAACGCGAGTCCGATGAAGGCCACAATGCCGATGAAGCCCACAACCGTGGCCACCATCAGGCTGCGCGCGCGGCCCAGCGGAAACCACAATAACGAGCGGAGAATCTGACCTCCATCGAGCGGATAGACAGGCAGAATGTTGAAGCATAGGAGGAGGACGTTGATCCAGAAGACCGCGTTCACCAGATTCTGTACGTCCAGTGACATTCCCGCGGTTAAGGAGTTGGCGAAATAGAGCACCGGCAGAAGCACGACGTTGACGAGAGGCCCGGCTGCGATGCTCCACAGCATTGCGCCGGGGCGCTGCGGGGGATTCACATAGGCCACTCCGCCGAGCGGCCAAAGGACGATCTGGTTGGCATCTCCGCCGACCTGCCGGCAAGCCAGGGCGTGCCCGAACTCATGCGTGAGCACGATCAGGAACAGCGCGAGATACTCAAGCACGCTCCAGACGATGGAACCGTACTGGCCTTGTGCTCTCTGAAGAAAATAGGCCGCGGCCAGAAACCACCACCAGTGGAGATAGACATCAATGCCGGCCAGCTTGAAGAGATGAATCGCACCCGAGCGCAGAGTTGGCATGGGAAAAGCTTACTGCATTGGGATGTCCTGTGGTGGTGGCGAGAGCCCTGAAAATCAGAACGGGTGCGGGTTGAGGGATGTGCTTTCCCACCCGTCCCGCAAAAAACGCGGGATGAATGGGGCACGGTGCTGTGTCAAAGAACATTCCTCAGGGGCTGAAGCCCCTCACTCATTTTGCGAGCCTTACGGCCCGGCTGAAGCCGTGCCCTTGTTACAAAGCTTTCCGCCGGGGTTGAAACCCCCGCCTTCCTCCGACGCGAGCTTCTTCGGGAGGCTGAAGCCTCCCGCTCCTTCCGCGAGAGCAAAAGCAAGCGTTTGTCTGGAGAAGGACTCCGGTTGAGGAAAGTGGTCTCCCACCCATCCCGCAAAAAACGCGGGATGAATGGGGCACGGTGCTGCTCTGCTAATGCCTGCAATTTACTGCTCCTTTTCCGCGGCTGAGCGGTTACTGTTCTAAACTCAACACGAAGGCCATTTCACCCCGAGGTCCCATCCTTGCACATTTTCAGGCTTCCGCTATACGCCGTCCCCGCGCTGCTGCTTGTGAGTGCCCTGCACACTTTGCCGGCGCAGATTCCTGCCGCGGTTCCCACGGCCGCGGCCCAGGTTGAGGGAAATCGCAAGGCTCTCAATCAGATCTTTCACGACTACTGGGAAGACAAGCTCAAGCACGATCCGGAGTTTGCTTCCACGCTGGGCGACAAGCGCTATAACGACCAGATCACCGACTACTCAGTGAAGGCCGTCAACGACGCTCTCGCGCGGGAACAGGGATTCCTGATGCGCCTGGCGGCCATTGACCCGACGGGTCTTCCAGATCAGGAGAAGATCAGCCGGGATCTGCTGTTGCGCAGGTTTGCCGACGACCAGGAGGGCGAGGAGTACAAAGAGTGGGAGATGCCGGTGAACCAGATGGAAGGCATCCAGACCGTCTATCCGCGCCTGGTGGCCGAGCTGAGCTTTGACACGGTGAAGGACTACGACGACTGGATCGCCCGCCTGCACGCGGTTCCCAAGGCATTTGAGCAGGTGACGACCAACATGAGCATCGGCATGGAAGACAATCGCGTGCCGCCGAAGTACCTGCTTGAAAAGGTGCTGGACCAGGTGAAGGGCCTGGCCAATCAGAAGCCTGAAGACTCGCCGCTGGCGCTGCCACTCAAGAAGTTTCCCGCATCGATATCGGCGGACGAACAGGCGCGCATCAAGGACGAGATGCTGGGGGCGATTTCAAAGGAAGTGCTGCCGGCGTATCTGCGTTTTGCGCGGTTTCTTGAGGTGAGTTATGTGCCGGCGGGACGCGAGGAGCCGGGGATTTCGGCCTTGGCCGATGGGGCGAAGTACTACCAGTTCCTGATTCGCCAGACGACCACGACGAACCTGACCGCGGACCAGATTCACCAGATCGGGTTGGACGAGGTAAAGCGCGACGAGGCGGAGATGCTGGAAATTGCGAAGAAGCTCGGCTTTGCCGACCTCGCGTCGTTCCGCGCCGCGATCAAGGCCGATCCGAAGATGAAAGCCACGTCGAAGGAAGCGCTGCTGGACAAGTATCGCGCGTACCTGGCCGCCATGCAGGCCAAGCTGCCCGATTTGTTTGGCACGCTGCCGAAGGCAAAGTTTGAAGTGGCGGCGGTGCCTGATTTTCTTGAGAAGACTTCAGCGCCCGCCTACTACGAGCCCGGCGCTCCGGACGGCAGCAGGCCGGGGCGGCTGTTCATCGACACATATAACGTAACCGACCGCAACATCTACAACGTGGAAGCCATCGCGTATCATGAGGGTCTTCCCGGGCACCACCTGCAAGTTTCCATTGCGCAGGAGCTGACCGGCATTCCCGACTTTCGCAAGCAGGTGCAGTACACGTCTTACGTTGAAGGATGGGGGCTTTACTCCGAGCGGTTGGGAAAGCTGGTGGGCTTTTACCAGGACCCGTACTCCGACTTCGGCCGGTTGGACACGGACATCTTCCGGGCTGTTCGCCTTGTTGTGGATACCGGCGTTCACTCGGAGCATTGGACACGCCAGCAGATGGTGGACTACTTCCACGCACACACGAATATGGACGAGACGAGCATCCAGGCCGAGGTGGACCGTTATGTTGCGTGGCCCAGCCAGGCTTTGGCTTACAAGATCGGGCAGCTCAAACTGCTGGAGCTGCGCGATCGCGCTCAAAAGGCGATGGGCAACAAGTTCGATATTCGCGCCTTCCACGACCAGGTGCTGGACTCGGGAGCGTTGCCGCTGGATGTGCTGAGCGACCGGATCGATGCGTGGATTGCGTCGCAGAAGGCAGCTGCACCGACGCCGGCCGCGCAGTGAGGACCATGGAGAATCGTATGTTGAGGTTCGTGCTTTCCCACCCATTCGACAAAAAGCTTCGAAAGGATGGGGCACCCCAGATGGTACCTGAACAAGCGGCCAGGGACCTGGCAACCGTGGGGAATCGACTGCCCTGCACATGATATTCTTGGCAGTTCCCTGGAGCGCTGGCTCGAACCTTACCTTATCTGCCGACCTTTTCGGTTGGCCTTATTGGCTGGAGACATTTATGAAGCGAATTGTTGCATTGGCATTGTTTGTTTGCGCGTCGGCTTGCGGGTTGTTGGCACAGGCTGTTGATACCACCGTTTGCGATGTGCTCAAGAACCCGGAGTCGTTCAATGGAAAAATTGTCCGGCTGAAGGGCACGGTTGTTTCCGGGCTCGATCAATTCATTATCCGGGGAGACGGCTGCGGGCAGCAGGTGAATGCGATCTGGCTTGCGTATCCGCCCGGTTCAAAGGGCAAAGCGGGTCCGCTGGTGGTATTGCAGCTGCAGGCGGCGCATAATTTTGCGGGCAAGTATGAAGCCGTGACGCGGACGCCGGTGACGCTGGAGAAGAGCAAGGAGTTCAAGCAGTTCGATTCGCTGCTGGCGCAGACGCACGACAAGGGCGGTATGTGCCTGGGCTGTTCACGCTACGAGGTGAGCGCGACGCTGGTGGGCCGGCTGGATGGCGTGGCGAATGCGGCCTTGCAGCGCAATGACGCGGGCAAGGTGGTGGGGATGGGCGGATTTGGCAACCTGAATGCCTACTCCGCGCGCCTGGTGCTGCAATCGGTATCGGACGTTTCGCCGAAGGAAGAGGATTACTCGAAGGCCGACGCGATGAGCAAGGGCGACATGACGATTGCGGATCTGCACGTGCCGGTGTGCAATGCAGACGCAATGTGCGAGGCGAACAGGGCCACCAGTTCCGCAACCAGCAATTCCGGCGTGAGCAATACAAACGCCGGCTCGGTACACGGCCCGGTCGGGTATGTGCAACGGGCAGCGGCCGCCATGGGAACCGACCCGGGCGCGGTTGCCGCGCAAAAAGACGCCGAGGCCTTCGGCAAATCGGGTGAACAGAGCGGCGTGAACGTGGTCTATGGAGCGCCCAGCGAAGCCTCGGCCAGCCAGGATGCGCAGGGGACCGCGGACTCGCCCGACGGCGTGCTGTATAACTGCACGATCAACCTCGACCGCGCACAGGGAGAGTTGACCGAGGTATTGCTGCACGAGGGCCAGCACATTGTGGATCTGCGCTCGGCGGTGGCTAACGAGATTGTTCCGCTCTTCACGCTGGAAAACAACGCATGGGTGATCACGGTGTCGGCCGCGGCGCGCGATGGAATGAGGTCTCTCACGCTGCCGGGAGGGTCTCTGTTCTACACCGCGAAGTGGTCGGCAGCGGAGCGCAGCGACAAGATGGAAGATGGACTGACGACTTTTTTGAGCAAGGAAGAGATGCTGAGCAAGTAGCGCATTTGCAGGTAGAGAGAAGGAAGCAAAAGCATGGCGGAGATAGCCGTTGAGTCCAGTGAAGTACCCGCGCAGTTGCCGCATGTCCGCGTAGCCGTTCTGGGCGCGGGCAAGATGGGCGGCATTCTGCTGCAGGCGTTTCTGAAGCAGAATCTCTTTGCTCCCGATCAGATTCACGCCACCGTGGGCCACGCCGAGCGGGCGCTGGCGCTGAGCACGCAGTGGGGCGTGGACGTGAGCACGGATAACCTGGCCGCGGCGAACCAGGCCGACTTGATTCTGATCGGCGTGAAGCCCTTCCAGGTACCGGACCTGGTTGCGGAGATTCGCCCTGCGCTGACGGCCCAGAAGACGGTGGTTTCATTTGCTGCCTCAGTGAAGACGCGCTCGATTGAAGAAGCCGCGGGCGTGGATCTGGCGGTGATTCGCGCCATGCCGAATACGCCTTCGGCTCTGGGAGCCGGTGCGGCTGGGCTGTGCCGCGGACGCTTCGTCTCAGACGCACAGATGGAGCTGGCGAAGCGAATCTTTGAAACGGTTGGACGCGCGGTGATGGTGGAAGAGAAGCATATGGACGCCGTGACCGGGCTCTCGGGTTCCGGGCCGGCCTATCTCTACATCATTATTGAGGCGCTGGCCGAGGCGGGGGTGAAGGTGGGGCTGCCGCGCGATACGGCGACGCTGCTTGCGGCGCAGACGGCCTTTGGCGCGGCAAAGATGGTGCTGGAGACCGGCTACCATCCGGCGCTGCTGAAGGACGCGGTGACGACTCCAGCCGGGTGTACCGTGGATGGACTGCTCGAGCTCGAGGAGGGCAGGCTGCGGGTCACGCTCATCAAGGCCGTGATCAGCGCTACGGAGCGGGCGAAGCAGTTGGCGAACGGGTGATAAAGACAGGGACTGAGGGACTGAGGGACTGAGGGACTTGGGACTTAGGGACTAGGGTCTGGGGCGTCCGGGATTTGTGGATCCTCGAGACCGATCGGTTTGCTATCGATCAGATCGCTCGGGACTGGCGAGGAGGAGCGATGAGCGTTCATGAAGGTGCGCGGAGAATGAGGATTGCCGGGCGCGGGATGGTCATCGCTGGGCTGGTTTTGTTTGCCGTTTGGGCCTGCTTATTTGCTTTTGCCGCCTTCACGAGAGCCGGCATGGAAGCCCCCATTCCGGGTGCCCCCGTTGTACTTCTCTTGTTCGTACCAGCCATTTACATTGCAGGCACAGGGGCGCTTCTCTGGCTGGCGGGCTGGATTGTCGAGGGGTTTGGAAACGACGTGCACGGAAACCAATCCAGTTGATGTCACCGCATTCCATCTCTGCGATCCAGCGCCCAGCCTGGCTGCCTAAATTTCTGCCGGAGCTCGACGGGCTGCGGGGACTGGCGATTCTGGCGGTGGTGCTCTACCACTGCAAACCGCGGCTCGTGGGCACTTGGATCTACGGGCCAAGCCTGTGGGGATGGGCGGGCGTCACGCTCTTCTTTGCGATGAGCGGATTTTTGATCACCTCAAATCTGCTGGCGACACGGGACAAGCCTGACTACTTTCACAACTTTCATGCAAGGCGGGCGCTGCGCGTGTGGCCGGTGTATGCGCTGCTGCTGATCGTGGTGTATCTCAATGCGCCGTGGTTTATCGGGCCTTCAGTGTGGGACGCGGTGCGAACTGCTCCATGGCTCGCGTACATTTTCTTCGTCCAGAATCTCTTTCACCTGTCGCTGCCTCCAGCCATCGTACCGACGTGGGCGCTGGCCATTGAGGAGCAGTATTACTTTGTCTGGGCTCCGCTGGTCCGCTGGTTGCGCAGGCCGTGGATGCTTACGGCGCTGCTGGTGGGGGTGCTGGCGATGTGCCCGATGTTCCGTCATTCAAACGCGCCCTGGCTCACGTCAACGCACACGCTGACTCATCTGGATGGAATTGCCTGGGGCAGCCTGCTGGCAATCGGCATGCACACGTTAACGCTCTCGCGCCGCTGGTGGCTGTGGATGGGACTCGGTGGCATGGTGCTTGGCTTCTGGGCCGCGGGAACGATCGCCGGAGGTACGGCCTACCTGGATTCCGCGCTGGCGGTGGGATTTGCGGGCGCCGTGCTGACTGCGATTGCGTCGACGGGATCGAGGAATCCGGTAAGCGCTGCGCTGCGGCGCGGACCGCTGGCTTTTTACGGCCGCATCAGCTACGGCCTGTACATGATTCACGTTTCGGTGTTCATCTTCTTCGGGTGGTTCGATCTGCGGATGGATCTGTACGGGATCGCGGGGAATCTGGCGGTGGTGGCGTTCAGGCTAGCAGCGTCAACAGCGGCGGCGACGGTGCTCTGGTATGGATTTGAGTCGCAGATCCTCAAACTGAAGCGGCACTTTTAAGGCATTTTCCGCACTTCCCAGGATCGATCTAGTAAGGCTCTAGATTGGGCGACATCAGGTCCGTTGGGTAAGAGAGCTGCTGCTGAAAGCAATTGACTCGACCCTTTGGATTGACCCATAGGTGATTCGGCTTGGGGCAAGGAGATTTGCTGGAACGCTGCGCTAGCATTGAGGTGTAGCCGGCCCCATGCGGGTTGCCATCAAAGCTGAGCGCGTACAGTTCACCCGAGGGTGTTCTCACAATGCCGCCCGCGACGGCGGAATCATAGCCCAAGATATCGTAGCGAACCCGGAATGGCTTGCCTTCGCTCTGTGCCTGCAAAGCACAGGAAGTCGCGACATTGGGATTGCCGTTGACTTGCACCTGACCGCAATCTACACCGCGTAGCCCCATAAGCCAACGGCTGCGCCAGTCCATTGAGTCTCCGAAGACTCGAATCACCGGAGCACTTATCAATTGGTCCAAGATGGGGAGCGAAAGAAGAACGACAGCTGCGATGCCGAGACAAATCCATGTTCTCTTGTTGTGCATCTGTCTCTCGATAACTTTAGCGAAGCTCAAGAGCATAGCTGAAATCCCGACAGTATTATCGTCCATCGGATAGCTAGTTCGCGGTGACGGAGGTTGCTACTGAAAGCACAGTTCAGCATTAGCGCAAGAATATGGCGCGATCTTTCAGGGCGCTCATTTTGTTGGGCCTGGGACGCATGCGAGACGCGGGACGCCCAAGCTGTTTCGACGAGAGACATCCGAAAGACATCCCTCGGGGGCTAAAGCCCAATGTTTAAGCGATTTTTTCGGCACAGCTAAAGCTGTGCCCTTTCAAAAACGTACTTATGCAGCCAAGTCTAGGGTCAGCTTTAGGGCCAGCGTCCGACGAGCACAAAGAGCGCGAGAAGAACAGCCGAGATGGCCGGCGCGGCGGGTTGCTTGTGGCGCGCGTGGTAGCCGGCGATGATGGCCATCAACACTGCTAGCAGCCCCGCAGCAAGGCGCGTAAGAATGCTGGGAGGCAACAGATCGATGGGCAACACAACACAGAGAGCACCCACGATCTCTGCCAGCGCGATGAGAGCTGCCATGCCGTGGGACATTCCTTCGCAGGAAAAGACCGAGGAGTTGAAGCCGATGGTCGTTCTCCGGCTGTGCATAGGCATCATGCAAAGCGCTGCGTAAACAAATACGCCTGCCAGCATGATCTGGGCAATCCAAAGGAAACCGTTCATTGTCACCAAACTGTTCATCGAAGTACCAACCCTTCGGGCCAAGCGCTCCTGTCTTCCGTTAAATCAAGAAGCCCGTCTGCCGGCAAATGAGCCGACACACCCAATTGATAATGGAAATATAAGTTTTACGTAATACGAATGTCAATGAACTGTGGGCAAATATATAAAAATAACCTGCCAGTTTGGTCCGGTAAGGAATCCTTTCCGCATAAAGGCGTCCAGCTTCCCGGCTCCCGGCGATTGCTCCTGGGCATGAATGTTCCGGCTGTATCTCATTGAATTCAAATACCGTCGCTGGACCGTCCGACTGTGGAAGGCTGATTGTGGCCGACCACCATCTGCTTGTATTTTTTGAAATTGACTGGCTCAGCGGGGTCGAGCCTGAAAAATCCGGGCCCGATCAAGGGAAATGCCTCGCTCCAAACCAGAGTGACGGCGGCAGCCGCTCCGAACGACGCGCCGCCGGAGACGGATCCGCTTTTCAGGGACACCGACTTTACAGATTGGGCTGCAGTAGGGATTTCTTCATTCGTGAAGGGTCGCTCGCGCTACGGATTGCGGTGCACGACCTCAGGACCGATCGCATCGGCTCCATGGAAGTCCTGTTGGCGGAAGTCCCGTTGTCGAGGAGAAGGGACGGCGCGGGAAAATCCTAGCCCCACCACGGCCAGCGGCCGACGATGATGAAGCACGCCAATAGAAACAGGCAGATGCTGGGCGCGGCTGTCTCTTTGCGCTTCATGTGATAGTAAGTTGCGCCCATCATGGAAAGGGCCAGAAGCGCGGAGCAGACCAGTGCTACGAGGAAGGGATAATGGCTGAAATGGATGGGAAGGATTTCTCCCGATCCCCAAATCACTTCAGAGACGCCGATGATGGCGGCCTGTTTGGGAGGAATGCCGATGGGAGGGCCTTTGGTGCGCGCCTCGACAAACTTCTTCAGGTGCCGATAGGCGATTATCTTGCCGAATCCAGTGATCAGAAAGACGATGCCGAGGATAAGTTGCGCTATGAGGAGCACTATATTCATGGTTCCACGAGCCCCTATTCCAGTGCCTGAATTTTTGTTTTGATAGAACGAGTTTTTAGATACTACAGCAGGCTGGATGGGGATCGCATAATGGATCTTAAAATGCTCTGTTCATGGCGTTGGCTTCCTATGCGAATCTTAGAGGCATTGATGAATTGAGTAGTGAGTGCGTCTTGGCTTGTCCCGCTACCTCAGATCCGTTGCTCCGAGCGTTCTTCTTGCAGCGTGACGAATATGAAGCACCCAAAAGGTCTTGTTCGGTTCATCGACTTCATAGATGACTCGATAAACGTGTGGGCTGTTCCCGTATAGCAGGCGCCGCAACCCACGCTTTAGATTTTTGGCCTCCGGCGCAATGGGGCAGCGATTGGGAAGGGCCGCCAGACTGAAAACGGCGGCTTCAAGGTCAGTAAACCAGCGCGCGGCAGCCTGAGACTCCGCCGCGTTCTTCTCCACGTAGAGAATCTCCAAGTCACGTGCCGCGCGAGCGGCAAACTCAATGCGGTATGCCATGTTTGCGGCGAATCCGGTCAAATATCACTTTTGCCGGTTGGGTGCGGCCATGCGCAACGTCGTCCAAACCCTGGCGGATGCCTTCTTCCGCATCGGCTCGGGCTGCGATGTCGAGCAAACGCTGGTACCCTTCAGCATCCTGTACGACGGCGGCGGCCTTCCCATTCACCGTCAGCACGACGGGGCGTTTGGTCTTTTTCAGCCGCTTCATAAAATCGCCGGATGCCCGGCGAAACGTCGTCAATGATTGAATATCGCTCGTAATGTCCAGCATTCTCACCTCGCGGTTCAGCACCTTTTAAGGTGCTGTCAGAATACATTATCTCTGCAAAGTGAAAAAGCGGAATTGGGGGGGCCAGGGCAATCGCATTTGAAAGAGGTTGCGTTGGGATTTGGAAGAGAATCTGTTTGCGATGCACGGAGACGGTTGAAAAACAGACCACGTGCGGCTCGAGACGTGGCAGGGGCTGAAGCCCAGCATTTTTTGCGGCGTTTTTGCGGCACCCTTCGGCTTCGCTCAGGGCAGGCTTTGAAGTCATGCCCTGTTACAAGGCACCGTTCTTGCGGCCGCACATCAGTTGTTGAAGAAATGTACAACCGGATGATTGGGCCAGCGGCCGACGATGACAAAGAGAGCCAGAAGAAAGCCGGAGATGGCCGGCGCGGCAGACTCATTGCGGCGCATGTGATAAATGGTTGCCAGGACCATGATGCACGCCAGACCGCAGGAGGAAAGCAGCACCAGAAGATGGCCGGAAGCGAATACGGAGGGCATCAACGGCGTGGGCCATATCACTCCAATGGCTCCTAAAACTTCCGCTGCGCCGATGAACAACGCCTGCCCGCGCGAGACTCCGGAGGGTTTGCCTTTGGAGTAGGTTTGCACTGCGTGCATCAGCGGCTTGTAGGCAAATATCTTGGTGAATCCGGTAAAGAAGAAGACTCCCGCCAGTATGATCTGTGCGATCCAAAAAAGACCGCTCATGGCACTCCCTGCCTTCAGTAGCTGCCGGGTACGATGCGGCTGTCCATCGCTCAATCCGCAGCAAACGATTGAACCAAACGATTGGACATTGAATCCGAGGCGGATGTCAAGGATGATTCAAGAGACCGGCAGCATGATTTCCCGCATCGAACGAACTGGGCAACAAGATAAAAAAATTGGCCGTCGTTTCATCCCGTTTGTGACTTCAATCACCCACAGTTGAGCCAGACGGCTGCTACGCTTTCAGTAGCACGCTATCTTTCCCTGAGATGAGGTGCGCGATGAAGAAAGCTTTAGAGATGGAAGCCGCAACCAAGAACCCGCTGAGTGCTGAGATGCTGGCCAAAATGAACGCCTACTGGCGTGCCGCCAACTATCTTTCCGTGGGTCAGATTTATCTCAAAGACAATCCGCTGCTGGAGCAGCCGCTGACGCTGGACGACGTGAAGCCGCGCCTGCTGGGCCACTGGGGCACCACGCCGGGCCTCAACTTTCTTTACGTTCACTGGAACCGGCTGATCCGCGAGCGCGGCCTGAACATGATGTACATCATCGGTCCGGGACATGGTGGACCGGGGCTGGTGGCCAACACCTACCTCGAAGGATCCTACTCCGAGATCTACCCGCACATCGAGCAGAACAAGGACGGCATCAAGCGGCTCTTCCGTCAGTTCAGCTGGCCATACGGCGTTCCCAGCCACGTGGCTCCGGAGACGCCGGGGTCGATTCACGAGGGAGGCGAGCTGGGCTACTCGCTGGTACACGCTTATGGCGCGGCCTTCGACAATCCCGATTTGATTGTTGCCTGCGTGGTGGGCGACGGTGAGGCGGAGACCGGGCCTTTGGCTACGAGCTGGCACTCGAATAAATTTCTCAATCCGGCAACGGACGGCGCGGTTCTTCCTATCCTTCATCTGAACGGCTACAAGATTGCGAACCCCACCATCCTGGCCCGCATTCCTCATGCTGAGCTTGAGAGCCTGATGCGCGGCTACGGGTACGAGCCCTACACACTGGAGGGTCACGACCCGGATACGATGCACCAGCAAGCCGCCGCAGTGTTTGACACCATGATGGATCGGATTGCCGAGATTCAGAAGGCTGCCCGGGAAGGTGGTTCGACGGCGCGGCCGGCATGGCCGATGCTGATTATGCGGACTCCGAAGGGCTGGACGGGGCCGAAGTTTGTGGATGGCAAGCCGGTGGAGAATACCTGGCGCGCCCACCAGGTTCCGCTTTCGGAGCTGTTCGAGAAGCCGGATCACCTGGCGATGCTCGATGAGTGGATGCACAGCTACAAGCCGGAGGAACTATTCGACGCCAAGGGTCACTTCCGCTCAGACCTTGCCGAGATTGCGCCGAAGGGCAACCTGCGCATGGGCATGAATCCGCACGCCAACGGCGGCCTGTTGCTGAAGCCGCTGAAGGTGCCCAACTTTCGCGAGTTCGCGGTGAAGATCGAAGAGCGCGGCCAACAGGACGTTGAGTCAACGCGCGTTTTAGGTCACATGCTTCATGCGGTGATGCAAGCGAATCTTGAGCAGAAGAACTTCCGCGTATTTGGTCCGGATGAGACGGCGTCGAACCGGCTTCAGGACGTGATCACCGGAACCGGCAAAGAGTGGATGGCGGAGACGCTGCCGGTGGATGAGGACCTGTCTGAGACCGGACACGTGATGGAGGTGCTCAGCGAGCACATGTGCCAGGGCTGGCTCGAAGGGTATCTGCTTACTGGGCGGCATGGCTTCTTCAACTGCTACGAAGCGTTCATCCACATCATTGACTCAATGGCAAATCAGCATGCTAAGTGGCTGAAGACGACGCGCGAAATTCCCTGGCGCAAGCCGATCGCGTCCCTCAACTACCTCCTTAGCTCGCTGGTCTGGCGGCAGGACCACAACGGCTTTTCGCACCAGGATCCGGGCTTCATCGACCACCTGCTCAACAAGAAGGCCGATGTCGTCCGCATCTATCTTCCGCCTGACGCGAACACGCTGATTTCGGTTGCGGACCACTGTTTGCGCAGCCGGAATTACATCAATTTAATTGTGGCCGGCAAACAGCCCGCGCCGCAGTGGCTGCCGATTGACGAAGCGGTTGCGCATTGCACAACGGGATTGGGAACCTGGCAATGGGCATCGAACGACGAGGGCGGGCCGGAGGTCGTGATGGCGTGCTCTGGTGACGTGCCAACCATGGAAGCGCTGGCCGCGGTTTGCCTGCTGCGCGAGAAGGTCCCCGATCTGCGCATACGCGTGGTGAACGTGGTTGACCTGATGGCGTTGCAACCTCCTTCGGAGCATCCGCATGGGATTTCAGACGAGGACTTCGACGGGCTGTTCCCGGTGGGTGTTCCGGTAGTTTTTGCTTACCACGGTTACCCGGCGGCGATTCATCGCCTGACTTATCGGCGGCACAATCACGACAACATCCACGTGCGCGGTTACAAAGAGGAAGGCACCACAACCACGCCGTTCGACATGTGCGTGTTGAACAATATCGACCGCTTCCAGCTTGCCTTCGACGCCATCCGCAGAGTGCCGCGGCTTGCCGACAAGGTGGACGCGACCGAACAGTGGTACTCA
>Ga0181516_10001766_pt1 | contig 16180 bp, 7 predicted proteins | sample PEATcosm2014_Bin_25_FD_121104 | JGI IMG/M metagenome (GOLD analysis project Ga0181516, IMG submission 121104) | Peatland microbial communities from MTU Mesocosm Facility, Houghton, MI, USA - PEATcosm2014_Bin01_10_metaG | ecosystem: Environmental > Terrestrial > Soil > Wetlands > Peat | place... | reverse complement strand
GGATGTGGAAGGATGAACACCGCTGAAGAGACCAGGAACGCTCCCGCGTTTCAGCACGTCCGGCTCAACGACTCCCCGCTGGAGCAGGTGAACCCGATGCTCGAGCGGCAGCTCGCCTGGGGCGAACGCACGATGCTGGCGCGGATTCTGCTGCGTGCCGGCTGCGTGGTGCCGCAGCACAGCCACGAAAACGAACAACTGTCTTACGTGCTGGAAGGCGCGTTGAAGTTCGAGATCCAGGGCGAAGAGGTGGTGGTGCGTGCCGGAGAAGTGCTAGTGATTCCGTCCCATGTGCCGCACCGGGTGGTGGCACTGGAAGATTCGGTGGACCTCGACATTTTTTGTCCTCCGCGCGCGGATTGGATCGGTGGAACCGATTCCTATTTGCGCAAATAGTGAATGCAGTGGGATTTGAACGGTGATTCGGTGCGGGTTCTGCTTCAGGAATCCCAGGTTGCGCCGATAGGATGTCTGGATATGGCGAGTTCCCCGAAGATGCAGAGTCACGATGGAAACACTGAAAACCAAACTGCGGGCCTGCATTTCGTAGCGCGTCGGGCGATCCTGGACGCGCGCGGCCGCGATCATGCGTATAAGCTCCTGTTTCGCCCCGGCGCCGCGACGGAGGTGGAAGAAGGACTTCACTCGCTGGCGGAGAGCGCAAAATACTTTGGCCTGGAGAAGCCGCATGAACTGAAGAAGCTGACCGGCGGGCTGATGGCCTTTGTTGCCTGCCCGGTGGAGTCACTGAGCGCGGATCTGGCACAACATTTGGCGGCCAACCTGACCGTGCTTGAGATTCACCCCGGAGCCGGCTTTACCGAAGAGCATCTGGAGGTTTGCCACGAGCTAAAGTCGCTCGGCTTCAAGCTGGCGCTGGACGGAGTGGCGCGGAAGCCGGAACTGCAGGGCCTGACGCAGGTGGCCGATTACATCCAGGTCGACTTCGCTCAATCGAATCCGGAGGCGCGGCGGAACTGGTTCGAGCAGATGCGGGGCAAGCCCGCGGCGATGCTGGCCACGAATGTCGAGACGCAGGCAGAGTACAAGCAGGCACGGCTGGAAGGGTTCACGCTGTTTGAGGGCGACTTTCTTTGCCAGCCGGTCGCGGCCAAGAACCGGCGGCCGCCGGCGAACCAGCTTTTGCGTATCGAGATTCTACAAGCGCTCCAAAAAAACCCGTTGGACCTGCCGAAAGTGGCCGACCTGGTGAAACGCGACGGGCCGCTAACGTATCAGCTTTTGCGGCTGGTGAACTCGCCGATGTGGGGGCTGCGCGAGCAGGTGCAATCGATTCAGACCGCGTTAATGGTGGTGGGGGACGACGCATTCCGGCGGGTTGCGCTGATGGCGATCGCCACGGAATTCAATGGCGAGCAGCCGGCGGAGATTTTGTGCATCGCGATGGTGCGCGGACATTTCTGCGAGACGGCTGGCGCGACGCTTGCACTCGATCCGTTTGAACAGTACCTGCTGGGACTGCTGAGCCTGCTGCCGGCGATGCAGGGCCAGTCCATGAGCCAGGTGGTTCCGGCACTTCCGCTCAGCCCGGAGATTCGCGAGGCGCTGCTGGGAACGGCAAATCGCCAGAGGGTGCTGCTGGGCTGGTTGGAGAGCTACGAACGCGGCGACTGGGCGCAGTGCGATGCGGCGGCGCAGGCGGATGGCCTGCGGCAACAGGAGTTAGTCAGTCACTATCTGAAGGCCGTGGCGTGGGCCGAGGCGGCGCTGCATCCTTCGTATTGAATCGATCTGAGCCACTGGTGCGTCACAAGTCGATCTTGACCGGCCACGCCTTCCAGATGTCGGCGCAGTAGTCGCGGATCGAACGATCGGAGGAGAACTTGCCGATGCGCGCGACGTTCAAAATGGACATGCGCGTCCAAGCGTCCTGGTCTTCGTAGGATCGGCTTACCTTATCCTGTGCATCGATGTAAGCCTGGTAGTCGGCCAGCAGCATGTACTCGTCACTGGTGAGCAGCGAGTGAGCCAGCGGCTCAAAGAGACCGCGATCGCCGTGCGAAAACTCGCCGCTGACAAGAGAATCGATGACCTCGCGCAGCTCCGCGTTGGACTCATAGAATGCGCGGGGGTTGTAGCCTTCGCGTTTTTGCCGCTCGACCTCGGGCGTTGTGAGTCCGAAGAGGAAGAAGTTCTCGGCGCCAACTTCTTCGCGAATCTCGACGTTGGCGCCGTCGAGCGTGCCGATGGTGACGGCGCCGTTCATGGCGAACTTCATGTTGCCGGTGCCCGACGCCTCCTTGCCGGCGAGAGATATCTGCTCGGACAGATCCGCGGCCGGGTAGACGCGCTGGCCAAGTTTGACGCTGTAATCGGGCAGGAAGACAACCTTGAGGCGGCCGCCCACCAGGGGGTCGGCGTTGATGGCCTCACCAACCGAGTGAATGAGCTTGATGATGAGCTTGGCCATGCGGTAGCCGGGCGCGGCCTTGCCGCCAAAGATGAAGGTGCGCGGCACAATGTGGGTGGATGGGTCGCGTTGGATGCGCTTGAGCAGAGTGAGAATGTGCAGCACCTGCAGGTGCTGGCGCTTGTACTCGTGCAGCCGCTTGACCAGCACATCGAACATGGAATCGGGATCGGTGACAAGGCCCAGGCGATCCTGAATGTAGGCCGAAAGGCGCTCCTTGTTGTGGCGCTTGATGTCGCGCCATTCCTGGCAAAACTCTGCGTCCTCGAGTAGCGGCTCGAGACGGCGCAACTTATCGAGGTCTCGAATCCAACCGGAGCCGAGACGCGCGGTAAGCAACTGGGCAAGACGCGGATTGCTCAGGACCATCCAGCGGCGCGGCGTGACGCCATTGGTCTTGTTGGAAAACTTCTCCGGCGAGAGCGCGTAAAAGTCGCTGAGCACGTTGGTTTTCAGCAGCTCGGTGTGAAGCGCCGCAACGCCGTTGATGGCGTGGCTGCCCAACGACGCCAGATGCGCCATGCGCACAAACTTTTCGCCGTCTTCGTTAATGAGAGAGAGCCGGCGAACGCGGCCCTCGTCGCCCGGAAACTTTGCCCGCACATCCTCCAGATGGCGGCGGTTGATCTCTTCCACGATCTCGATGTGGCGGGGCAGCAGAGAGGCAAACAGACCGCGCGGCCACTGTTCCAGCGCTTCCGGCAACAGGGTGTGGTTGGTGTAGGCAAAGACATGCTGCGCAACATGCCAGGCAGCATCCCACTCCATTCCGTGCTCGTCGATGAGCAAGCGCATCAGTTCCGCAACGGCAATGGCCGGATGCGTGTCGTTCATCTGAATGGCGAAACTGCGATGCAACTCGGCCAGCGGCCGATTTTGTGCGGCCTGAATGTGCAGGATGTGCTGCAGGCTGCACGACACAAAGAAGAACTGCTGGGCCAGGCGCAGTTGCTTGCCCTGGGTGCCTTCGTCGTTGGGATAGAGGATCTTGGAGATATTCTCCGAAGAGACCTTTTCGGCCACCGCGCCGAAGTAGTCGCCAAGATTGAAGGTCCCGAAGTCGAAGCTCTCCACCGCCTGCGCCGCCCACAGACGCATGGTGTTGGCGGTGTTGGTCTGGTAGCCGAGGATCGGGGTATCGTGGGGGATGCCGCGGACGACTTTCTGCGGAATCCAGGTGACATGGAGCTTGCCGCGCGCGTCGACATGGCGCTCGGTGCGACCGCCGAGTTTGACCTCGAATGCATCCTCGGGCCGCTCCAGGGCCCAGGGATTGCCAAGGCGCAGCCACTTGTCGGTCGACTCCACCTGCCAGCCGTCCCGAATCTGCTGGTCGAAGATGCCGTATTCGTAGCGGATGCCGTAGCCGATGGCGGGAATGTTGAGAGTCGCCAGCGAGTCCATGAAGCAGGCGGCGAGGCGGCCCAGGCCGCCATTGCCCAATCCCGGTTCCTCTTCCTGCTCGATGAGGACGCTGAGGTCAAGGCCAAGCTGGCGCATTGCCTGTTCGGTCTCGTCGTAGATGCCGAGATTGATGAGGTTATTGCCCAGGTGCGGTCCAGTAAGGAACTCCGCGGAAAGATAGCAGACCACGCGCACATCCTGGGCCTGGTAGTTCTTCAGTGTCGAAATCCAGCGCTCGACCAGGCGATCGCGCACGGTGTGGGCGAGAGCCATGTAAAGATCGTTGACCGTGGACCGCTCCAGGGATCTGCCCTGCACGAAGAAGAGGTTATCCAAAAATGACTGTGCGAGCGCCTCGACGTCGAGCGCTGTCCTCTGGCCCTGTTGCGGAGGCACTCCAGCGGCGTGATCTGGCATGATTCACCTCGGCCCGCCGCACCGGCGGGTCTTTCCTCATGATCGCCCCCGTTCCCAATTCTGTATACAGTGAAGTTCTTGCGGTCCAGGCACAAACCATCGATCGACTTGAATTCGGTTCGCTTTCCCATTGCGACACAGCGCCGGCCCCGCGGAGCATTTGAGGCAAAACTGGGCGCAAGTGCGAGCATAAAATCGGAATTCGCGAGAGATATGGCGCTCCGGCTTCATTGTATGGAGTGCGGCGGCCGCTTATCCCTCGGCTTCTCAGCGCTGCCAAGTTCTCTATTATTTGCGCGCAGGCTTGTCAGCCCCGGGGGCGAAGGAAGATAATCGAAGAAGAATAACTGTACTCACCGGTACTGAAACTCATGGCAACACGCACGCATCATCGCCCGGCAAAAGCGGCCTCACAGCCCGCACGCGGGCGGCCTCCGCTTGACGCCGGCGAGCGCCGGCGCATCCTGGACGCCACCACCAGCGTGTTCCTCGATCGCGGTTTTCAGCGGGCCTCGACAGCCGAAATCGTGCGCCGCGCACGGACATCGAAGCAAACGCTATATGCGCTGTTTCCCACCAAGGCCGACTTGTTCACTTCGGTGGTGAGCGCCTATACCGAGACGCTGTTTTCGCGGCACATGGAATACATTGAATCGGGCAAGCCGCCGGCGCAGGCCCTGACCGAGATGGGAGACATGGTCCTGGACCTGTTCAGTTCTCCCACCTTTCTGGCTCTCTACCGCATTGTGGTGGCGGAAGCGGAGAATTTTCCGGCGCTCGCGCGGCAGCTTTGGCTGGTGTGCGGCGAGCGCGGCTATGTGCTGCTATCAAAGTATTTGAAATCGCGCGGCATTGGCGGCCCCGCATGGCGCAAGTCCGCAGCGCAGTTTGTGTCGATGATCCTGGGCGACTTTGTATTGAATGCAATGCTGAACCCGGATCACGCGCCCAGCCGGCGCCTGCTTCGGCTGCGGGTCCGCGAAGCGGTGCGCGACTTCCTCTTGCTCCACGCCGTACCGGCACACCAGAAACAGACGCGCAAGCAAGGGAGAAAGCAGGACTAAGTTCGATGGCGCACGCTGCCACCCTCGCACCCCAAGTTGAAGAGAGAGAGAAAGGCGCTTATGCTGGCGCGCCGGTCGTGAATCCGGCTGCGGATCAAAGCCAGTGGCGCCCCTCTGTGAATCCATGGCTGATCGCGGTGGCCGTCATCATTCCCACATTCATGGAAGTGCTGGACACCTCGATCGCCAACGTGGCGCTAAACAATATTGCTGGATCGATGTCGGCCTCCTATTCGCAGGCGACATGGGTATTGACTTCGTACCTGATTTCGAATGCGGTCATCCTTCCGCTGACGGCGTGGCTGGGCAACCGCTTCCAGCGCAAGCGCTTTTTGCTGGCCTGCATCTTCATCTTTACTGTTTCATCGCTGCTTTGCGGTCTTTCAATCAACCTGCCCATGCTGCTGGCGATGCGGGTGCTGCAGGGCATCGGCGGCGGCGCACTGGCGCCCATCTCGCAGGCGATCCTGATGGAAAGTTTTCCGCCGAAGAAGCAGGGCGTGGCGCAGGCGCTGTTTGGCCTGGGCGTGGTGGTAGCGCCGGTGATTGGCCCGGTGCTGGGCGGATGGCTGACCGACAGCTACTCGTGGCGCTGGATCTTCTATATCAATGTGCCGATCGGCGTGCTGGCGATCTGGGCGATCCAGCAGACAGTCGAAGATCCGCCGTGGGTGCGGCACTCCGATCCGGGGCCCCTGGATGTGATCGGACTGGTGGCACTCTCGCTCTGGCTGGGATGCCAGGAAGTGGCGCTGGACAAGGGGCAGGAAGACGATTGGCTGGGCTCGCTGCTGATCCGGTGGATGATCGCGCTGGCAGCGATTGGGTTCATCACCTTTGTCATTCGGGAGTTGGGCGCGGAGAAGCCGATGGTGGACCTCCGGATCTTCCGCAATCGCAACCTTGCTGTGGGCACCGCGCTGATCTTTCTGACCTGCGTGCTGCTTTACAGCATCGGGCTTTTGACGCCGCAATTCCTGCAGCAGTTGATGGGATATTCGTCGTTCACCGCGGGACTGGCAACGGCTCCGCTGGGCCTTGGCGCCGCAGCGTCCATGATCCTGGTAGGATTCCTGGTTTCGCGCATCGACGCCCGCATCATCCTGGTGCTGGGGTTCGCGTTCTTTGCGCTGGCAGCCTATAGCCTGTCGCACATCACGCTGGGCATCACGCAATGGACCGTGTTCTGGCCGCAAATCCTGGCCGGCTCGGCCATTGGATTCCTGTTTATCCCGGTGAACGTAGTCAGCGCGGCGCCGCTGCGGCGCGATGAGATCGGCTCGGCCACGGGGTCGATGAACCTGATGCGCAATGTGGGCGGCAGCGTCGGCATCGCCATGGTGAGCACCTTTCTGGCCCGGCGCAGCCAACTGCACCAGACCATGCTGGGCCGCAACATGACCGCCGACAACCTGACGTTTCTGCAGACGGCGCAGGGCCTGAAAGGATATTTCTTTGTGCACATGCCGTCCGCCGGCAGAGGGCTGGGACCGGCGCTCGGCACACTCTATCGGCTATTGCAGCAACAGGCATGGCTGCTGGCGTTTAACGACCTGTTTGAGGGACTAGCCATCGTTGCCTTGGCCTCCATGGTGCTGGTCCCGCTGGTACGCAAAGTCAAGGGTGATGCCAAGCCGGTGATGCATTAGCGACGAGAGTGGACGGCGCACGAAAGGAACGTCGGGCTCCAGCCCGGCGCCTGTACAGATTTGAGACACCCGCACTCTATCTTTCCTGCTCGCCACCTATGGAGAGTTACCTCATTCTTGTTTTCTTTTAGAGTCACTTAGTCTAAAATAAACCGCAGAGTCCTCGTAACTAACTGACCACCAATAGTTTCCGATCAGTTCGGCGCAGTTATTCAGATGTCCCCTCTGCCAGTACAAAAGTAATCGCTTTTTTGGAACGTTCGTGCTGACAGTCACAGAATCCTGCTGAATTTTAGCCGATCTTCACTCTAACGCCAGCACCAGCATCCAGGCCTGTTCCCTCCGATTGGAAGGCAAAGCCAAGTGTGCGCGCCGACACATCGAGGTGAAACAGGTGTTCGAGTTTTCAGCTATTTCTTTCTTGCAGCGGCAACGTCTTCATTCCTCGCTTTCATTTCAGCAGCGCCTCGCAACCGGGGATCGCCGCACTCCGACAAGGCCAAACGGTATGGGCACACGATTGAGCGGCGTACTCGCCGTGCTCTGCTGGCTTGCGGTGGCAGCGAGTTCGGCCAGCGCGGCAACGCCGGTGCTGAGTTCGGTTTCCTGCGGCACGCCCTCAATGACGGGATCGGGAACCAAGGCCTGCTCGGTGTATCTGAGCGATGTGGCCACGGCAAAGACGACAGTGAATTTGTCGAGCAACAACGCAGCGGCGACGGTTCCCTCTTCGGTTAGTATCGCGGTCGGCTCGTCGCACACTGGCTTCAATGCAACTGTGGGGACGGTGACGACGACACAGACGGCGACAATCACCGCGACCTCGGGCGGAGCTTCTGCGAGCATCGCGCTGCAACTCATTCCGGCGACGGCAACGTTGACCGCAAGCGCCACCAATCTGTCGTTTGGGAATACGCTCGTCGGCGCACCCCTGTTGCAGACGGTGACACTGACCTCGACCGGGACCGTTCCCGTGACCATAAGCACTGCGGCTGTGACAGGCTCTGCATTCAGCGTCTCCGGCGCGACCTTCCCGCTGACGCTGAATCCAGCGGGTACAGCGACGCTGAGCGTGCAGTTCAACCCCGCCGCGGCCGGCGCCGCGTCGGCGCAGCTCACAATTACCAGCAACTCTTCGGCAAACCCGACGACCACGATCGGACTCACGGGTACGGGCCTGGCGCCGGTCAGTGCAATTTCGTGCAGCAGCAACTCTCTTACCGGGGCCGCGAGCGACGCGTGCAGCGTGACCCTGAATGTGGCGGCGCCGACCGGCGGACAGAGCATCGGCCTGGCAAGCAGCGCCGCGGCAGTGATCGTACCTGCCGCTGTGACCGTTCCAGCCGGCGCTACGAGCGCGACTTTCACGGCGAATGCAACTTCCGTTTCCACCGCACAGGCAGCGGCCCTCACGGCGACCGCGAATGGCGTGGTGAAGACATTCGCGCTGCAGTTGAATGCCGCAGTGCCCGCACTCACGGCGAGCGCCTCAAGCGTGGCGTTCGGCAACGTCCAGGTGGGCGCACAGACCACGCAATCTGTAACTCTGACTTCCGCCGGCAATGTGCCGGTAACGATTAACTCGGCTGTCCTGGTGGGAAGCGGTTTCAGCGTATCGGGCGCAACCTTCCCCATCACGCTGACCCCGGCACAAACGGTAACGCTGAACCTGCAGTTCACGCCTGCCACGGCGGGAGACGCAAGCGGTCAACTGACGCTGAACAGCACAGCAACCGCAAGCCCAACCACAGTCACTGCGCTCGCAGGAACAGGCTTGGCGGTTGTGAGCGCGGTCTCCTGCGCCAATAACTCGCTTACCGGATCTGCTACTGTTGCTTGCACCGTAACTTTAAATACAGCCGCGCCAAGCGCCGGCCAGACAGTCACGTTATCGACCAGCAACACGGCCGTAACGCTGCCCGCAGCGGTAACAATTGCAGCGGGCGCAACCAGCGAGGCTTTCACTGCAAGCGCAACGGCCGTGACCTCGGCCCAAACTGCAACGCTTACCGCGAGCGCGAACGGTGTGGCCAAGACCTTTGCGTTGCAATTGAACGCAGCGATTGCGACACTGACGGCGAGTTCCAACAGCGTCGCCTTCGGCAGCATGCAAGTGGGAAGCTCGGCATCGCAGTCTATCACCTTGACTTCGACAGGGAATGTGCCCGTTGTGATCAGCACGGCTGCCGTAACGGGGAGCGGATTCACTTTGTCGGGGGCGACTTTCCCGCTGACACTGACTCCATCGCAGGCAGCCACGCTGAGCGTGCAGTTTGCTCCCACCGCGGCAGGCGATGCGACTGGACAATTGACAATCGGCAGCAACTCGAACGGCACGCCCACGACGACAATCGCACTGGCGGGTACGGGAACGGCCGTAGTGAGCGCTATCTCCTGCAGCAGTGCGTCGATCACGGGTGCGGCGACCGACGCCTGCACGGTGACACTAAACTCTGCAGCACCAAGCGCCGGCCAAGCCGTCGGCTTGTCGAGCAGCAATGCGGCAGTGACGTTGCCCGGCGCAGTTACAGTCTCGTCCGGTGCAACGAGCGCCGCGTTCACCGCGGCAGTCAGCTCGGTGAGCACGGCGCAGGCAGTCAGTGTCACCGCAAGCGCGAACGGTGCTACGAAGAGTTTTGCCCTGCAACTGAATGCGGCAACGCCGACACTCACGATTAGCACGGGCAGCGTGGCCTTCGGCAACGTTCTTGTAAATGCAACAAGTTCGCAGACCGTTACGCTCACATCCACGGGCAACGTACCGGTAACTGTGAATGCGGCGACAGTAACCGGGAATGGCTTCAGTATCTCGGGCGGCAGTTTTCCCATCACGTTGAATCCGGGGCAGACCACGACAGTGAGCTTGCAATTCAAGCCGGCATCGTCGGGGACGGCGAGCGCACAACTCACCATCACGAGCACCTCATCTACAAATGCAACAGCCACAATCGCGCTGAGCGGTACGGCATTGCCGGTAATCGGCGCACTGACGTGCAGCAGCGCATCCATCACCGGGGCAAGCAGCGATGCCTGCACTGTGACGCTGAACGCGGTGGCTGGCAGCGGCGGGCAGGTGGTGACGTTGGCGAGCAGCAACCCGGCAATTACGCTACCCTCGACGGTGACTGTTGCGGCGAACGCGGCCAGTACAGGCTTTGCGGCAACTGCAAGCGCGGTAACCACAGCACAGAGCGCGAATATCACGGCGACGGTCAATGGAACGGTTCAGGTGTTTGCGCTGCAACTCAATGCGGCGGTCCCCACCGTGGCCCTGAGCACGAGCAGCGTGCCTTTTGGCAGCGTGGCCGTGGGCGCCTCCACCTTACAGACGATCACGCTTAGCTCGACGGGAAATGTACCTGTGACAGTAAGTGCAGCGACATTGACGGGCGGCGGATTCAGCATCTCCGGCGCCACGTTCCCGGTCACGCTGAGCCCGAACGTCGCGATCACGGTAAACGCCTTGTTCGCGCCAGCCGCTGCCGGCACGGCATCTGGGCAACTTACGTTTTCGAGTAACTCTTCCACAAATCCAACTCCTGCGGTTACGCTGAGCGGGACAGGCATGCCGGTAGTGAGCGCGCTCGCCTGCGGCAACGCAACACTCACCGGAGCGGGAACAGACACGTGCACAGTAACCTTGAACGCCGTGGCGGCTTCGAGCCAGGCAGTGATTTTGGCTAGCAGCAACGCGGCTGTGACTCTGCCTGCTACTGTAACGATCGCCTCGGGCGCAACAACAGCAAGTTTCACGGCAACCGCATCGACCGTAACCAGCGCACAGACCGTAACCCTGACGGCGACAGCCAACGGAGTCTCCGCCAGCTTCGCGCTGCAACTCAACGTTGCCGCGACAGCGCAGATATTTGTTGACGGCAGCAAGGGCGTCGATACTAACGCGGGCACGATTGCGGCGCCGCTGAAGACGATCCAGGCCGCGGTCTCGATGGCCAATGTGAATAATCAAAAATCGCTCGCCACGACGATTGTGATCAACCCTGGAGTCTATAGAGAATATGTGAGCATCTCCGGAGGTTCAAAGCAAACGACCGCACCGCTGACGATGCAAGCCGCCACGCCGGGGACGGCTATTATCGCGGCGTCGGATGTCTTGGGCGGATTTGCTCCAGAGGCATCCAATGCGTCGATCTATTCGACGCCGTGGTTGAACTCCTTTGGCTATTGCGCGGTTCCGACGGGATGGCCGACGAACTTTGCGCCGATCGCCTTGCGCTCCGAGATGATATTTGTGAACGGCAACCCACTGACGCAAGTGCTGGCCTATGGAGATTTGAAGCCAGGGACATTCTTCGCGGACGAAGCCGGCGATACCCTTCACGTGTGGCCTCCGGCCGGAACAAATATGCAATCGGCAGTGGTGGAATCGGCGATGCGCCCGCAGACCCTGACCGTGTCAAATCGCACCAATGTGACTCTCAGCGGACTGGTCCTGCGGCACGCGCGGAGTTGCATGAATGCAGCCGGAGCCAGCGTAACAAGCAGCAACAGCGTTGTCGTGAACTCCGTGCAGGCGCTGTGGAATAACTGGGGAGGTTTTGGCGTTTTCTCTTCGACGAATGTGACGGTGCAAAATTCGATCGCGAGCTACAACGGCGGCGTCGGATTCATGGGCAACCAGGACATATCGACGACTTTCACATCGACCGAAAGCGACTACAACAACTGGCGCGGCGCACAGGCAGCATTCTACGAGTGGGGCATGGGCGGCACCAAGATGTTCCAAATGCGCACGGTGAATGTTACGAATCACTTCTCGTATAACAACCAGGCGGAAGGACTTTGGTTCGACACGGACAACCAGAACATCACGGTCGACAATGCAACGCTATCGGGCAATACCACCGCGGCCCTGCAGATCGAACGGAACGAGGGTCCGGTTACGCTGAAGAACAGCCACCTGTGCTCCAGCGGAGTCGGCGTGAACATGTTGACGAGCGAGAACGTGACCATACAGAAGAACACGTTCTATAACAATGGCGGAACCAACAAGTACCAGGCCCAGATCTATCTTGCCGGACAGTCGGGCGGTATTCAGATTGCCGACTGGCAAACCGGCGAGGTGTACGATCTGTTCACCACTGGAATGGTGATGACCGGCAACACATTTGAAGATGGAGCATCGGGCCAGCTTGTGTTCGGAACTTACTTGAGCGGCAGCGACTGGACCGCCTTTGCGAGCACTCTGAACGCGAGCAGCAACCAGTGGTACGATGCCCTGACGGCCACCGCGTTCAAGATACCGAACGGCAAACTGGTGAACCTGGCCGGGTGGCAGAGCACGGTGGGCACAGACAGCAATTCAACCTGGGCTCCGCCTGCGGTGTCTCCTGTGGCCGCCTGCGCAGCGCCCACTCCTGCCATCCCCGACTTCAACGTGGTAACCGATAACCGCAGCTACGTAATGTCGGCTGGCAAAACAGTGGTCACTGCAATTGTGAACCAGTTTGGCGCGGGCGCGGTGACACTGAGCGTATCCGGACTTCCTGCTGGAGTTACAGCGGCTATCAGCCAGCCTACGTTGTCCAGCGGCGTCTCGACCATCACGTTGACGGCGGCATCGAATGCAACGGCGCAGACCGTGCCCCTGACACTGTGGGCGGTGAGCAACGGACGCGTGCATAGCGTGACGTTCTATGTGCAGGTAGTTCCCTGCTCCTAACTCGCGCGCCGAAAGCGCGATCCAGGGTTGAGTAATCGCCAACAACAAGGCCTCCGGGAATCTATCCCGGGGGCCTTGCGCATTTGCGGGAAGCAAAAGGGAGAGGCCGCACGCATTGCGCTTCTCAGCGCCGTCTTGACCTGCATCGATGGCGCGGAGTAAGTTGGTCAGGCACATCATTCCAACACTTGACGGGGATAGCTGACCCATGAACGGCCTTCGCTGTGCTTTCCTATTTCTACTGCCTCGACTTTTCGCTGCGTCCGCTGCCCCGCAGGTTGCGCACGACTACTCCGCGGAAGTGAATCCGCTGATCGGCACAAGTTCCGGGCCGGCGCATCCGGAGGATTCGGCGAACACGGCTCCTGCAGCGAGCAGGCCGTTTGGGATGCTGTTTTGGAGCCCCGATTCCGACACCGAGAATTTCTATCGATACGACAATCCACGAGTGCGCGGCTTCAGCGCATTGCATGTGAGCGGCGCTGGCTGCCCACAGCTTGGCGATGCGCCGATGATGGTGATCAAGGGCAGGCTGCCGACGCTGCCGTATCTGCGCACGGCGTACTGGGGAGGTGCAGATCCCTTGGTGGCAACTTACAAACACGAGGACGAAGTGGCTGAGCCCGGCTACTATGGCGTGAAGCTAGACACCGGCATCAAGGTGGAGTTGGCCGCGGCCGAGCGCTCCGGCCTCGCGCTCATCACGCTGCCCGCAGATGGACAAGAGCACACGTTGTTTATCGATCTGAGCAGGAACCTGACCGCTGTTTACGATGCGGAGATGACGCTGCACGGGAATTCGATGGCGGGGTGGGTAAGTTCCGGCGGCGGCAGCTGCGGGTCGAGCGAGCACCATCGCACTTACTTCGCCTACGAGGTGGAAGAGCAGCCGGAGAGCAGAGGAACCATTTCAGAGCACGGCTTCGGCAGCGGCGACGAGTCCGTGAAGGGACAGCGCAGTGGGGCTTACATGGTATTCGGCCCCAGCACGCGCGTTGTCCACTTAAAGCTTGGCGTCTCATTCGTGAGCGCGGAGAACGCCGCGCTGAATGCGGCCCGGGAGATTGCGGGATGGGATTTTGCCGAGTTACGCAAGCAGGCGCGCGCCGACTGGAACGAGCACCTGGCACACATTGAAGTAGAAGGTGGTACGGCCCACGAGCGGATGGCCTTTTACACCGAGCTTTATCACGCGATGATGTTTCCATCCGAATTCAACGATGTGAACGGAGAGTATATCGGCTTCGACGACGAGGTTCATCGCGTGGAGCCAGGACGAACGCAGTACAGCACATTTTCCGGGTGGGACATTTATCGTTCCGAAGTGCAGTTGCTGGCGATGTTGTTTCCCAAGCGCGCGAGCGATATGGCGCAGTCCCTTGTGCTGGACGCGGGGCAGGGTGGTGCGCTGCCGATTTGGCCGCTGGCGAACGATGAGCAGTCGGCGATGGGCGGCGATCCTTCGGTACCGATGCTGGCGAGTTTTTATGCATTTGGCGCGCGTGACTTCAATGTGCGCGCGGCTTACGCGGCGATGCTACGCGGCGCAGACGATCCGAAGACACACATTCGAAGTTATCTGGAACGGCCGCGGCTGGAGGAGTTACTGCGGACGGGATATCTATCGGAGAGTAAGTCGATGTGGGGATCGGCATCGGTGACGCTGGAAGATCAGACAGCGGATTTTGCCCTGGCGCAGATGGCGGCGGCGCTGGGCGAGAAGGAGACCGAGAAGCGCATGCTGGCACGCGCCGCGAACTGGAGAAAACTGTTTGACACGGAGACGCGGCACATCCGGCCGCGGATGCTGGATGGAACCTTCATGCAGCCGTTTTCCGACTCGAGCGAAACGGGATTCATGGAGGGCAACAGCGCGCAGTATACATGGATGGTGCCTTTCGACCTGAAGGGACTGATCGATGTCCTTGGAGGACCAGAAGCTGCGAGCAAGAGGCTGGATAGCTACTTCAGTTCGTATGCGACTTACAAGAATCTCACCGCGAATTTCTATATTGAGAACGAACCCTGCTTCGGCAATCCATGGATCTACAACTGGACAGGTCAACCCTGGCGCACACAGGAAGTGGTGCGCAAAACACTGAAGGATCTTTTTGTGGATGCCCCGGACGGTTTGCCGGGAAACGACGATCTTGGCGCGACATCTTCGTGGGCGATTTTTGCGCAACTGGGCATGTTTCCGGAGATTCCCGGCGTGGGAGGCTTTGCATTAAGCAGCCCGACCTTTGCGTCGGCGACTCTCAGGCTGGGCGACAAGAGGTTACTGATCACTGCTCAAGGCGCGCCGGGAAAGGCCTACATCGAGAGCGTGACGCTCGATGGCAAGCCGGTCTCGAATTGGGTTTGGTGGAGCGATCTGGCGAAGGCATCGCGCCTGGAGTTCAAGCTTTCCGATACGCCGAACAAAAATCCTGGAGCGCTGCCGCCGTCGTATCCGCCGCAGTAATTTCATGTCGCGGCTATCTAACTTGCTTAACTCTGTTCCCAAATGTGCACGTATTGTTGCTCCATCCAGCCGTGGCTGACGATGACAAGTTTTCCCGGCGTGAGTTCAACCGCCTTGGCGCCGTCGTGGTGTTCGAATCGATTGTCGAGGGGGAAGCGGCTCCATTGCACGCCTTGCGGGTCGTCTTTTTTGTAGGCATAGAGCCGGCACTTGCTGCGATAGGGATGGAAAGGATCGTGCTCGCCGACGATGACTTCAAGTTCGCCGTCGCCATCGAGGTCAGCTACAGAAATGGAATGCGGCGAGCGGATGCGATCGATGAAGTGGAGATTGAACTTTTTGTCGCGCGGGCTGCCGGTGTTCTCAAGCCAGCCGACCGGCGAGAAAAAGGCCTTGCGCACTTCGTTGTTCCAATCGACATCTTCAACCGTGAATAAGATATCGGGGCGGCCGTTGCCATTCACATCCATAATGGCAATGCGAGAGATGGCGTTCTGATTGTCGAACTGCGCGTACTGCGGTTCGATGAGCAGGTGCGGCTCGAAGTTGCCGTCTCCCGTGTTCTCAAGCCAGTAGGGACCGGCGACGACATCGAGCTTGCCATCGCCATCGAGATCGCAAGCCACCATCTCTTCGCCGTACGGGATGTTCGCAATGATGCGCTTGGGCCACGGTTGCGTGGGATCGGCGGGTATCTCGAAGATCTGCGGCGGACTCGTGGTGTGATCGTGGTAGCCGCACACCAACGCCAGGCGGCCACCGGGCAGAAGCGGCGCAATCACATTGCCATGGGGCCAGTCGCCGTCACCCGTGCCGATAACATGCTCTTCCCAAAGGTCCTTGCCGAGATCGACGGACTTGAGCCAAACAAGGTTGCTGGATAATGCATTGTAGAAGCCGCCGTCGGTGCTTTTGGGCTTGAGGCCAATCAACTCAAGACGGCCGTCTTTATCGATGTCGTACGCCGCGATGATCTGCGCTACGCCCGGAATGGAATGGCGCTCCCAGCCCGGGTTTTTGTACCACCATGCTCCACAGACGATATCTTTGCGGCCGTCGCCATCCACGTCG
>Ga0181516_10001765_pt1 | contig 16180 bp, 14 predicted proteins | sample PEATcosm2014_Bin_25_FD_121104 | JGI IMG/M metagenome (GOLD analysis project Ga0181516, IMG submission 121104) | Peatland microbial communities from MTU Mesocosm Facility, Houghton, MI, USA - PEATcosm2014_Bin01_10_metaG | ecosystem: Environmental > Terrestrial > Soil > Wetlands > Peat | place... | reverse complement strand
GTGCTGCTGGACGACCGCATGCGCCAGGCGATCCAACGGGCGAAGCGCAACCGGCACAAGGTCGCCGTGTTGATGGTCGACATCGACTTCTTCAAGCGGATCAACGACTCGCTCGGCCACACGGCAGGAGACCAACTGCTGGACGCGGTCGCTAAGAAACTGTGTTCGGCGGTGCGGCAGACGGATACGGTGGCGCGCATGGGCGGCGACGAATTCGTGATCGTCCTGCCGGAGTTCCGCGACGAGAAGGATGCGATCAAATGCGCGGAGGCGATCCTGCACAAGGTTTCGACTCCGACGATGCTGGGCAATCGCGAGGTAAACGTTACCGTGAGCGTTGGCGTATGCATCTTCCCCGACTGCGCGGAGGATGCCGACAGCCTGCTGAAGAACGCCGATGCAGCGCTCTACGAGGCCAAGGAAAGCGGACGGAACGCCTTCCACGTCTTCAACCAGAGCATGGTAGTGGCCACGGCGGATAAGCTGGAGTTCGAGCACGACCTGCGCCATGCGCTGGTGAACGGTGAGCTGTCGCTGCACTACCAGCCACAGGTCTCCTGCGTCACAGGCGAAGTGATCGGCGTGGAGTCGCTGCTGCGATGGAACCATCCGCGGCGCGGATCGATCCCGCCCGTCCATTTCATCCCCCTGGCCGAGGCTACCGGGATGATTGTGCCCATCGGCGAATGGGCCATTCGGACCGCCTGCCACGAGGGCAAGGAGTTGCAGGACGCCCTGGGACGCGAGCTGGTGATTGCGGTCAACCTCTCGCCGCGACAGTTTCGCCAGCGGAACCTGGCCGCGCTGGTGGGAGCGGCGCTGCGCGAGTCGGGACTGCCGGCGCGTAGCCTGGAGATTGAGATTACCGAACAGACCCTGATGTCCAACTCGGCTGCCACCAACGAGACGCTGGTCCAGTTACGCAAGCTGGGCGTAAAGATTGCGATCGACGACTTTGGCACCGGCTTCTCCAGCTTCTCCTACCTGCTGCAGTATGAGGTGGACAGGCTGAAGATCGACCGCAGCTTTGTGAACCGCTCGGCGGACGATCCCAACGCGGCGGCGATTGTGCGCGCAATCATCTCCATGGCGCACGGGCTGAACCTGAAGGTGGTCGCGGAGGGCGTGGAGACCAACGGCCAGTTGAACTTCCTGCTGCGCCGCCGATGCGACGAGGCCCAGGGCTTCTACTTTGGCAAGCCGGTGCCGGCCAGCATGGTCCGCGAGGCTGCACGCTTGATCTCGATCCAGCGCGATACAGAACCGCGACGCGAAGCCGAGCTGGAACGCGAGATCGCTTAGGGCAACGGCTGAGCCTGCACAGTGCGGCGCACACGACCCTGTCGCGGAAGAAACTCCCGGCCGCGAATCAGAGCGACCACTGCATCGAGCGCCCCGCCCCATTCCTCCAGAGCAGACGCCGGATCATGACCGAGCGCTTTGACGTACAGGCTGACGGCATAGCCCTGTTGCGGGCTCTCAATATCCAGGAATGCCGGCCGAACGGTGCAATCGAGGGCAGCGGTGGGGCGGTCGAGCGGAGCCGCGAGGCGCGTCAGCCGGCGCAAGACCTGCTCGTGCTGCGGCAGCGAAGCAAAGAGCGAACGCTCACTCCACACCAAGTCAATATAGCTGGCAAAGCCGGCGACGCTTTCGCCGGGGAGCAGATCGAGATTCATCCGCATGTGGCCCAACTCATCGTCCTGCATCGTCCACGCATCGCACTTGGCGGTGAAGACTGGAGACCGGGCCGCGTTGAGCGCCCGCAGCGCCTGCATCAGGGCGGGGTGCTGCTCCGCTTCCGTTACGGCATCATAGTCATAGGGATTGGCGCGCAGATCGACAAAGGCGGATTTACCGTCGGGATCACTCCAGGGGACCACCAGAACAGGGTCCTCGGCAGAGCATTCGACAGACCACTCGGCTAGCATGCTTTGATTATCTCAGGCGCGGGCAAGTCTCAAGCGTGGGCCAGGATGAACTGGAGCAGCGTCGTCTCTGCCCAGTAGCCATCCTCCCCGTGGGCCGGATCGGGCGTGGCAAGAAATGCGCAGTGACCGCCGTGCGTGGTCTGGATCAGGGTAATATTTGCATTCGCCGCAATGGCGGCCAGGGTCTCGGAAGTAATGGGAACGAAGGGGTCGTCGAGCGCATGGAGGATGAGCGTGGGGACAGCGATGCGATCGACAACCCGAGCCGCCGCGGCGCGATAGTAATAGTCGTCCGCGGACTGGAAGCCGGAGTAAAGCGCCGTGATGCGGTCGTCGAACTCGCGCAGCGAGCGCAGACCGGCGGCACGATTGGGATCGAAGGCCCGCGGAAAAAGCCGTACCTTATGGCGGAACCGGCGGACGAGATTGCGCAGGAAGCGACGCTCGTACAACCGATTCTCTGGTCGATGCAGCGCGGTAGCGCAAGCTCCCAGGTCCATTGCCGGCGAGACCCCCACAACCGCATGCAATTGGCGCGGTGCGTCGGCGCCGAGTTCGCCGGCAAGCTTCAGCACCAGATTTCCGCCCATCGAGTACCCGACCAGCGCAATGCTTTCCAGCCGCTCTCGCTGGAGGAAGAAGCGCATCACCGCGTCCACGTCTGCGGAGAGTCCGGAGTGATAGAGCGTGGGCGAGAGCTGCGCCATCTTGTAGTTGCGGCCACCGCAGTTGCGCATGTTCATGCGGATGATGTTGCAGCCCGCGCGCCACAGCTTGTTGGAGTTGCCAACGATATACTGCGAATCCGACGAGCCCTCCAGCCCATGGACCAGCAGGGCTGTGGGGCGCTGGCGACGCACTTCCACCGGCTGCCAGTGGCAGTCGCATAGTACACGGGTGGAGATCTGCGCTTCGCTGGCCGGAGAAACCTCCACCATTTCAGGGGTCGCGGAGGGAAGATGGTTGGGACGCGGCAGAAAGTTACCTGCGATGGTCTGCATGTGGCCGTTGCGCAGAAAGCGCCGTGGCACAAACGGCTGTGGATCAAACGCAGCGATTGGGGCCACCCCGCCGGCACCGTCTAGCGAGTCGATGGCCGGAACGTCGCTCATCGCTTCCCTGCCCTGTCGGCGCACGCCTGTAGAACAGCAACCGCGTTCAGGGCGCCGGCTGGGTCGTCCTCATGCTTGAAGTATGCGAAGACATCGCGATCTTCGGCAAGCGCGGTAAATCGTGCCGCGAAGGCCGCGATCTCGTCCGCCGAATATCCGCCGCTGCGCCGCAGACGATAGCACGCATGGGCGCGGGCACACTGCACCTCCGGCGTCTGCAGCTCGTCTCCTTCCGCAATGCAGAGAGCGGCGTTGTGCAGGCGCAGAACTGCGTAGGTTTCTTCCGCAAACCAGCTCTGGTGGCGGAACTCGAACGCAATTATGGGCGGAGCGGGGCCCATCAACGCAGGAGCGGAGAGGAAGTCGGCGAGCAGGACTGGATCGGCCTTGAAGTTCGGCGGAAGCTGGAACAGCAGCGGCCCCAGCTTGCCGGCCGCGCGCATGGGCTCCAGCACATCGACAAAGCGGCCGAGAATCTCGTGGCAGTTGCGCAGCCGGCTGAAGTGCGTGATGCGCTGCGGAGCCTTGAAGCTGAAGCGGAAGTCGGCAGGTGTGGTTGCAATCCAGCCTGCCAGCGTTGTCGCAGTGGGGAACGCGCGGAAGGTGTAGTTGACCTCCACCGAGTTCAGCCGTGAGGCATAGTGCTGCAGGAAGCGCTTGGCCGGCAGCTTCTCCGGGTAGAAGGTGGGCTTCCACAGCGGATACGCCCAGCCGGAGGTCCCGGCGAATATGCGAGCTGGCGCGTACGCCAAGCCTGCGCCTCCAGGCGCAGATGCGGCAACTGGAGACGATGACTGTGGAGATTTTGAGGATGGAGGCAAAGGCGGACTCGGAAACAGGGCTCGTACGGCATCGAGCTGTCGATCGAGAGTAGATTGGGGCGGCTACTGGGGTTCGAACCCAGGACATCCGCTGCCACAGAGCGGCGTTCTGCCACTGAACTATAGCCGCCGTATACTCCAAATTATAGCATTGGTGGCGGGCTTAAGTGGCCGGAGCGAGCGATGAGGTAGGCCAGTGCGGTGCGATGCGGTGGGCCCATGCGAATCAGCGCGAGGCCGATGGGAGCCATGCGATGCGACCGACCCGTAATACGGAGATACTCCCGCCGCGCACACGTCGAGCCGGCGCTGTGTTCGACGACGAGAGCCTGGACCTGCTCTCGCACCTGCTGGACGACTGCTTCCGCATCCCCGGCACCACCATCCGCTTCGGGTTAGACGGCATTGTCGGCTTCATTCCCGGCGTGGGAGACATCCTCGGCGGCATCGCCTCCTGCGTCATCCTCTTCGCGGCCTGGGCGCGCGGCGTCTCCTACGTTGTGCTGGCGCGAATGCTCGCCAATTGGGGCATTGAGGTGCTGCTCGGGACTGTCCCCGTGCTCGGAAACCTCTTCGACATTGGCTGGAAGGCGAACCGCCGCAACTACGCATTGCTGACCAGCAGTCTCGCCGACCCGCAGGGTGCACAGCGCCGAAGTTGGCTGTTCTTTGCCGGACTGTGCATGCTCCTCGCTGGGCTTCTCATTGCGCCATTGCTGTTGTTCGGCTGGCTCTGCGTGCATATGCTCCACACTCTGCCGAACCTTTGATGGCCAGGATGCTCTGACTTATGTGCTGTGAGCCAGAATGGAAGCGTTATTTCTGACCCACGCCCCACGAAGCGTCATTCTGCCCTTGTACCCCCGAAGCGTCATTCTGACCCTGCCCCACCGAAGCGTCATTCTGACCCCGCCCCACGAAGCGTCATTCTGACCCTGCCCCCCGAAGCGTCATTCTGACCCGATTTTGGGTCAGAACCTCAGTCGTTGTATGCCCGCCGAATTCCACAGCCAATGCGGATCAAGGCCTCTTGGAGCAGCACACTGCGCGGACGGCGGATTGCGCCTCGAACACTCGCGTCGCGTGGAAGCATCGGCGATTGCGGTAAGATTGAAGAAGTCGGGGCGTGGCGCAGCCTGGTAGCGCATCTGCTTTGGGAGCAGAGGGTCGTCAGTTCGAATCTGACCGCCCCGACCACTGATTTCGGCGCTTTGCCATAAGTGGTCTAGGTCATCTGCTTTTAACCCAGATGCGTAGGGTGAAAGATCCGCCAATCCCACTCCGGACTCAAGTCCGTCTACAAAAATCATCTCTATCAAGTCGGCTTGCGCAGCTTCCTTCTTGCTCGCCAGCCAACTGTTACGCAGGTTGCCGACCAGGCCGTCTTGCCCTTGCAAGACCACCCTGCGTCCTGATTGAGGCCTCCAAAGTCCTCCGCCTCGGCCTCCTCCCTTGATCATAGTCACCTCCCCTGCGCTCACCCAACACGGCTCATCTGTGCCCACGGTCACATACAGCTCTATTTGCAGCCCCGTATCAATGGTTCAGCGTTCGTAACGGTTCAGCCGCCCGCCATGAGCCGCCGTACCAGTCCCAGTACCTCCGGAAGGATATTTCGCTCGATGAGTCAATTCAAAGACACAGGCCATCTCCTCCGATTTGCCGCCTTGTTCGTCATCGCCTTTGTGATGTTTCTGGTCATTCGTCACTTCGTCGTGCCCAAGACCTTCGGCGAGTATGGCCACTACCGCGGCGCCGCCATCGCCGAGATCGCAGCCAAGCCTGTTAAGTTCGCCGGGCACGAGGCTTGCGAAACCTGCCACGCCGACATCCTGAGCACAAAAACCGCGGGCAAGCACGCCCACGTCAACTGCGAAGCCTGCCACGGCCCGCTCGCGAAGCATGCCGACGACCCCTCGGTCACTCCTCCAAAGCTGGATACCGCGGTCCTCTGCATCCGCTGCCATGCCGCAAGCGCCGCCAAGCCCAAGGACTTCCCGCAGGTCGACGCCGATCAGCACTCCGGCGGCGTTCCCTGCGAAACCTGCCATCAGCCCCACAGCCCCGCCATTTCCGCCGGAGGTGCCAAGTGAACGTCGACCGACGCCATTTCCTTATCATGCTGCCCGCCGCAGCCATCGCCTGGAAATATGTACTCGCAGGAACTCCGGAAGAGTCCCCGAACTACACGATGACCGATCACTGGTGGAGCATGCTCATCGACATCCCCAAGTGCATCGGCTGCGGCAACTGCGTCCGCGCATGCGCCGCCGAAAACGATGTCCCCGACGGCCTCTTCCGCACCTGGGTCGAACGCTACCACGTCACCGACTACGACATGGTCAACCCGCAGGTCATCTCACCCGACGGCGGCAAGGAAGGCTTTCCCACCGTCGCCGAAGACGCGGGCAAATACTTCTTCGTCCCCAAGATGTGCAACCACTGCGCCGACTCGCCCTGCACCCAGGTCTGCCCGGTCGGGGCTACCTTCGTCGCCCCCGACGGCGTCGTCCTCGTCGACCAGACCTACTGCCTCGGCTGCGCCTACTGCGTGCAGGCCTGCCCGTACGGCTGCCGCTACATCCACCCGGAAAAGCGCGTTGCAGACAAGTGCACGCTGTGCTACCACCGCATCACCAAGGGCCTCACCACCGCCTGCGTCGAGAATTGCCCCACCGGCGCGCGCCAACTGGCCGACCTCAAAAATCCAAACGACCCCATCCACGCCTTCCTGAAGACCCATCACGTCCAGGTCCTCAAACCGCAAATGGCCACCGGCGCAAAGGTCTTCTACAACGAACTGGACGGTTCAGTCCGCTAGAACAGGTGCCCATGACCCCGCTGAAAGGGGCTCCCTTGAAATGAATTGTCATTCCCAATTTTCGTTGTCATTCCAAATTTTCGAGTTGTCATTCTGAGCGCAGCGAAGAAGCCCCGCATTTGTTCTTATTCTCGCTGCCGCAGTACCGGAGAGCATTATGAATGGTGTTGAAGGCTACATGTACCCGAACGAAGTCAACCTCATCTGGAGTGTGTTGATCGTTCTCTACCCCTACATTACCGGCCTGGTCGCTGGCGCATTCATCCTCGCCTCGCTCGTCCGCATCTTCAACGTCAAGGCCGTCGCGCCCACTTACCGCCTGGCGCTGCTCACCGCGTTGTCCTTCCTCATCGTGGCGCCATTGCCGCTGCAACTCCATCTTGGTCATCCTGAGCGCTCGCCCGAGATGTACTTCACTCCCCATAGCACCTCCGCCATGGCGATGTTCGGCTTCGTCTATCTCTGGTACCTCATGGCGGTGCTGGTCTTCGAAATCTGGCTGGACTACCGCCACGAAATCGTTCTGCTGTCGCAATCCAGCAAGGGACTCTTGCGCCTCGTCTATAAAGTCATGACGCTGGGTTCAGACAACATCAGCCCCCGCGCCCTCGCCATCGACCACAAAGTCAGTTGGATCGTTACCCTCATCGGCATCCCCTCGGCCTTCATCCTCCACGGCTACGTCGGCTTCATCTTCGGCTCCATCAAGGCCAATCCCTGGTGGAACTCCCCGCTCATGCCCGTGGTCTTCATCTTCTCCGCCATGGTCTCCGGCATCGCCGCCGTCATGCTGCTCTACATGGTCACCACCAAATGGCGCAAGCTCCCTATCGACATGCCCTGCGTCGACACCACCGCCATGTACCTCTTCTACATCTTCATCATCGACTTCAGCCTGGAAATGCTCGACCTGATCCACCGCATCTACGAGGCAGACGAATCCTTCCGCAGTCTCAACTTCATGGTGCACACCAAGCTCTACTTCTCGCAGATCGTGCTCCAGCTCCTCGTCGGCACGCTGACCCCGATCATTCTCCTCGGCATCGTTCAAGTTACAAAACTCCCTGCGATGATTCGGCGCCGCATCTACGTCGTTTCCGGCTGCCTCGTTCAGGTCGGCGTCTTTGCCATGCGCTGGAACGTCGTCATCGGCGGCCAGCTCTTCTCCAAGAGCTTCCTCGGATACACCACCTACAAGATGAGCCTCGTCACCAAAGAAGGCTTCCTCGCGGCCGTAGTCCTCAGCATCCTGCCGCTCGTCATCCTGGCGGTCCTGGTCAAACTGCTGCCTCCCTGGCCGGACAAAGAACTCGACTATATCGAAGCTGCACCTATACCCACCACCTAGCAGCATGGTTCGATCGGACTTTGCACGCGGGTAATCAAGATGGACGAACTACCCGAAGTCCTAACCCGGCTCAACACGCGGCTCGAAGCGCTCGAAACCCGCGTCGCCCTCCTCGAGCATCCGGCAGACGCATCCGCTCTGCGCGCGCCGGCGCCGCCGGAACTCCCTCCCACATATATAGTCTCGTCTTCCTTCACACAGTCTGGAGCCACCTTCGCCGTCCTTGGCCGTGCCATGCTCGGCATGGCCGGGGCCTACGTTCTCCGCGCCGTCGCAGAGTCCGGATCGTTCCCCAAACTGGCCGCGGTCGCGCTTGCCATCGCCTACGCGCTCGCCTGGCTCATCTGGGCCGCGCGCGTTCCCATCGGAGAGTGGTTCGCCGCAACCATCTACTCCGGCACCTCCGCTCTCATCCTCGCTCCCATGCTCTGGGAGCTCACCCTCCGCTTCAAAGTCCTCTCGCCAACAGTCGCCGCCGCCCTGTTGGCTGGATTCCTATGTACCGCTCACGCGCTTGCATGGAAGCGCAGTCTCGCCTCCATCGTCTGGGTCGCGGACCTTGCCACCGCCATCGCTGCAATCGCCCTGCTCATCGCCACCCACGACATCGAGCCGTTCCTCGCTGTGCTCCTGCTCATGGCCTTCCTCAGCGAGGCCTCCGCCTGCCGCAACCGCTGGCTCGGCGCCCGCCCCATCGTCGCCTTCGCCGTCGATCTCGCTGCCTGGACGCTCCTCTACATCTACGCCAGCCCCGACCGCAGCCTCACCGACTACGCGAACCTCGGCACCGCTTCACTCCTGGCCCCCGCCGTCGCTCTGTTCCTCATCTACGGAATCAGCGTCGCCCTCCGCACTATCCTGCTCCACCGCGAGATCACGCTCTTCGAAACCACCCAGGCCGTCGTCTCCTTTCTGCTCGCCGCCTATGCAGTGCTTCACTTCGCACCCGCGCGTGGCGCGCCCCTCTTCGGAACATTCTGCCTCGCGCTCTCCATCGCTGTTTACGCAACCGTCGTCGTCTTCCGCGCGATCCGCGGTCCCCGTAACGTTCGTGTCTACGCCACCTGGAGCCTCGCGCTCTTCCTCGCGGGTAGCTTCATCTGCTTGCCTGCTCCATGGATTGCAACCGCTCTCGGCATAGCGGCGATCCTGGCCACATCGGGTGGCGTCAACCTGTCGCGCCTAAGCCTGGCTTTCCACGGCGTCATTTATCTCTGTGCAGCCGCCTTCGCCTCCGGATTGCTGCAGTACTCCGCCCACGCCGTCGCGGGCGCATTTCCCCCGCCGCCCGAGCCAATCGTCTGGATCATCGCCGCCGTCATTATCCTTTGCTATGCCATCGGAGGCCGAATCGAGAACACCGGCTGGAAGCCGCAGTTCTTCCACACACTCTCGGCCGCGCTGGCCGTTGGCTCCGCAGCCACCGTTCTCGTGTCGGCCCTCGTCTGGCTCACCACCACCGTCATCACACCCGGTGCATCCCACGTCGCCGTCCTCCGAACCCTCACCGCCTGCGCAATGGCGCTCGCACTCGCATGGCTCGGTCCCCGTTGGCGTCGCATGGAACTCGTTTGGCTCGCTTACGCAACCCTCGCCGCCGTCGCCGCCAAACTCCTCTTGGAAGACCTCCACCAGGGCCACCCGGAGTTCATCGCCGCATCCATCTTCCTATACGCCGTCACCCTCATCCTCGTCCCTCGACTTGCGCGCAGACCGTTGGGACAGGGGTCCGATCCGTCTCCATCCAACGGATGATCTCGATAGAGACCGCGAGCCGACGGCAAGGCCGTATGCGATATCGGCCAATCAGTTTTCTAAAGGCTACTCGACGACGAATGCGCCGGAGCCGTGCGATTTCAAGAACCTAGACCCTTAACGCAAGATTTACAGTGTTGCGCGTCACATCGCGGACTGAGCACAAACGGTAAGCTTACCAGCAGTGAGTTCGGTAGCTTAGTGATGTGCCACGCGTTTGGCTAAAAGCACCTCCCGGGTCCAACCTGGGTGTAACTTCCTCAAGCTCAGACGCGTCGGCCAGTTGGCGAGCCTCCCGGAGTTTTCCGCCGGTGCGGCTCGCGTAACGTACGGTCAGGATGAACATGGCAAAGCATATTGACGTAACGGAGCTGATTCTTCGAGATGCCCATCAGAGCCTGATGGCAACCCGCATGTCGCTGGAAGACATGGTTCCCGCATGCGCGGACCTGGACCAGGCAGGCTTCTGGTCCGTGGAGTGCTGGGGCGGCGCAACTTTCGACAGCTGCATCCGCTTTCTCAACGAAGACCCCTGGGAGCGGCTGCGGACCTTCCGCAAGCTGATGCCGAACACCCGGCTGCAGATGCTGCTGCGCGGCCAGAACCTGCTGGGCTATCGCCACTACGAGGACCATGTGGTGGAGCGGTTCGTGCTGAAGGCCGCGGAGAACGGCATGGACGTCTTCCGCGTCTTCGATGCGCTGAACGACATCCGCAACCTCAAGGCCTCGGTCGCGGCGGTCAAGAAGGCCGGCAAGCATGCGCAGGGCACCATCTGCTACACCACCAGCCCGCTGCACACGCCGGATCAGTTTGTGGCCATGGCACAGCGACTGCTGGACCTTGGCTGCGACTCTATCTGCATTAAGGATATGGCGGCGCTGCTGAAGCCGCAGCCCGCATACGACATTGTGAAGGGCATCAAAGAGGCCTGCGGCGAGCACGTTCGCGTGCAGGTGCATGTCCACTCCACCACCGGAGTAACCCTGGTCAGCCTGATGAAGGCGATCGAGGCAGGCGCGGACTGCGTGGACACCGCGATCAGCTCGCTCAGCCTGGGCCCGGGCCACAATCCCACGGAGAGCCTGGTGGAGATGCTGACCGGAACCGGCTTTACCACCAGCCTGGACAAGCAGCGGCTGTTGAATCTGAAGCACTACTTCAATACGATTCGGCCGCGCTATACGGAATTCCTCTCCAACATCACCGGCGTGGAGACGGAGATCTTCGACAGCCAGATTCCCGGCGGCATGATCTCCAACATGGAGAGCCAGCTCAAGCAACAGGGCGCCGGCGACCGCATGCAGGAGGTTCTGGAAGAGGTCCCCCGCGTTCGCAAGGATGCCGGCTATCCGCCTCTGGTCACACCTTCGAGCCAGATTGTCGGCACCCAGGCCGTGTTCAACGTCCTGCTAGGGCGCTACAAAGTCCTCTCGGCGGAGTTCGCCGATCTGATGCTGGGTTACTACGGCGAAACCATCGGCCCACGCGATCCGGCGCTCATCGAGCAGGCAGCGGCCCAGGCCAAGAAGCAGCCGATTCAAGGCCGCCCGGCAGATCTGCTCAAGCCGGAGTGGCCGGAGCTTCGCACGGCAGCCATGGAGCTGAAGGGCTGCGACGGGACCGACGAAGATGTTTTGACCTATGCGATGTTTCCCGCCGTGGCGGCCAAGTTTTTCGCCACACGTTCGCAAGGGCCAAAGAACCTCGGCAAGGACCCAGGTGCAAAGCCAGCAGCCGCGCCCGCTCCGGCGAATGCGACGAGCGGCAATGGCAGCGGTCCGGTCAAAGAGCCTGTTACGTACGACGTCAAGCTCAATGGAACAACCCACAAAGTGACTGTTTCCCCAGCGTAAAAGGGAGTGAATGATGCCGACATTGGAAGAGAAAGCAACCAGCCCGATGCAGAAGAAGGTCGAGGAGCTGAACCAGCGCCAGGCCAGGATCAAGCTTGGCGGCGGCGCCGATCGGATTGACAAGCAGCACAAGGCGGGCAAGATGTCCGCACGCGAGCGCATCGATGCGCTGGTCGATGCCGACAGCTTTGAAGAGAGCGGTCTGTTCGCCCAGCACCGCTGCACCATGTTTGGCATGGAGGGCAAAGAGCTGCCCGCCGACGGCGTGGTGACAGGCGCAGGCTCCGTGGCCGGCCGGCTGGTACACCTGGCCAGCCAGGACTTTACCGTCGCGGGAGGAGCCGCCGGCGAGGTCCATTCCACCAAGGTCGCCGAGGCCATGATGCACTCTCTCAAGACCGGCTCCCCGTTCATCTTCATCAACGACTCCGGCGGCGCACGCGTGCAGGAAGGCATCGACGCTCTCTCCGGATATGGCAAGGTGTTCTACACCAATGTGATGCTCTCCGGCGCGGTCCCGCAGATATCGCTGATCTGTGGCCCCTGTGCAGGCGGCGCGGCCTACAGCCCGGCGCTCACCGACTTCATCATCCAGACGCGCCAGGCGCAGATGTTCATCACCGGACCGCAGGTAATCAAAGGGGTCACCGGCGAAGAGGTCACGGCGGAGGAACTGGGCGGCGCGGACTCGCACATGACCCGCTCCGGCGTCATCCACTTCATCGCCAACGACGACAACCACGCGATGCAGCTCTGCCAGAAGCTGCTGAGCTTCCTGCCCTCCAACAATCTGGAAGACCCGCCGCAGGTGGAAGGCGACAGCAACGTCGACGCGGACGACAAGATCGGCGAGATTGTTCCGGTCGACAACAAGAAGAGCTACGACATCCACGAGATCATCGAGCGGCTGGTCGACTTCGGAGACTTCCTGGAGGTGCAGCCGGGCTACGCACCCAATATCGTGGTCGGCTTCGCGCACATCACCGGCCGCAGCGTGGGCATCATCGCTAACCAGCCCATGGTCCTCGCCGGCTCGCTGGACATCAACGCCTCCAGCAAGGCAGCGCGCTTCATCCGCTTCTGCAATGCCTTCAACATCCCGCTGGTCACGCTGGCCGACGTGCCCGGCTTCCTGCCCGGCACGGAGCAGGAGTACGGCGGCATCATCCGCCACGGCGCCAAGATGCTGTTTGCCTATTCCGCGGCCACCGTGCCAAAGATCACCGTGATTCTGCGCAAGTGCTACGGCGGAGCCTACATCGCCATGTGCTGCAAAGACCTGGGCGCGGACCGCGTCTTCGCATGGCCCACCGCGGAGGTTGCGGTGATGGGTGCGGAAGGTGCGGCGGAGATCGTCTTCCGCAAGGAGATTCAAGAGGCCAAGGACAAGAAAGCCAAGCGGGCGGAGCTGGTCGATCACTATCGCGAGGCCTTCTCCAACCCGTACGTCGCGGCCGGCCGCCGCCTGGTGGATGCGGTCATCGATCCGGCATTCACCCGGCGGAATGTGGCCCAGGCACTCGAGTACCTGCAAACCAAGCGGGAACTCCGTCCGCCAAAGAAGCATGGGCTGATGCCACTGTGAGGGCGCTGTGACAGGAACCGACATACAGGAAGCGACACCCAAGATGAGCGATTCTGTTCCCCAACTCGAACTCGACCAACTGCGCTCCACCCTCGCAGAACTGCGCGCGCAGATTGCGGTGCTCTCCGAACGCGTGGCCGGAATGGAGCAGTTGGCCTCGCCGGCGGCAAAGGTCGCGCCGCAGCCGGCGAGCGTCGCCGAGGCGCCAGCGACCCACTCTTCCGTGGCCGCGGAGGCAGGCATTACCGAACAGGAAGTCCTTGCCATCTCCGCTGCTCTCGCCGCATGGCTAGGAGTGCATCCCCACATCCGTCAGATCCGCCTTATCCGCAGCGGCAGTTGGGCGCAACAAGGCCGCGTCACCATCCAGACCTCCCATGGACTGCATTACTAATGCGTGCACTACGAAGAGACCGATGAAACTAAAAATCACCATCGATAGCAAGCAGTATGAAGTGGACGTCGACGTCGCAGAGCCCGAAGTTTCCGGCCATGCGCGTCTCCAGACGGTGGAATCCGCCGCGGTCCGTGTTCCTGTCTCTCAGGCCGCGGCCGCTCCTGTAGACACCACGCCGGTCATCGAGGGCAAGGTGTGCCGCAGCCCGGTATCGGGCATCGTGGCCAGCATCACCGCCCAGCCTGGACAAACGCTGCAGGTGGGCGATGTCCTGCTGGTGCTGGAGGCCATGAAGATGGAGACGCAGGTGACCGCGCACGTCGCCGGAAAAGTCGCAACCATCAAAGTAAAGGCCGGAGACAGTGTGCAGTCCGGCCAGATTCTCGTGGAGTTTGAATAATGAGCGCAGAGCTGGAGCAAGTGCCCGGATTCCTGTTTTTTGACCATGTTGCCGTCTCCGTCAAGGCCGGAGAACTGGAGCCGCAGGTCGCGGCCTACAAGGCGATGGGCTTCAAGGAGCTGCATCGCGAAGACGTGCTGGGCGGCGACCAGGTCCGCGAAGTGCTGCTGCAGGTGGGCGATGGCCCCAACCTGATCCAGTTGCTGGAGCCCCTTACGCCGGAGTCGCCGGTAGCCAAGCAGTTGGAGAAGAACGGCGGCCGCGGCGGCCTGGCCCATGTTGCATTCCGCGTGGCCAACATCCAGAAGGCATTCGACTACCTGAAGCAGAACGGCTTCAAAGTCATCGACCCGGCCCCGCGCAAAGGATCGCGCGGAACCACAGTATTCTTCGTACATCCGAAGACGACGGAGAAGGCGGCCTTCGGATACCTGCTTGAGGTCGTCCAGGAGGGCACCCATGTCTGACGAAGGCACCGGCACCGAGATTCTGAATCTGGGCCAGGATTTCCCCCCGGTCGCCACCGCGATCTGGGAAGCCGCGATCCAGAAGGACCTGAAGGGCGCGGACTACGAAAAGAAACTGGTCTGGCGCTCCGACGAAGGCCTCGCCGTTCGTCCGTACTACCGCAGCGAAAGCCTCGCCGGGCTGGAATCGCAGACTAGCTCTGTCCCTGCACAGTTCCCCTTCATCCGCGGAAGCGGCAAAGCGTGGGAGATCGATCAGCAGGCAGTTCCGGCCACCGACGCCATCCGCGCCGACCTGGTACAGGATTCCGGAGCCGACGCGATTCAGCAGCTCGGAGTTGCACTCGCAGCCGGCGCCGAAAAGCTGACGCAACTCTGCACGGACCGCCCCGTCGATGTCGCCGCCCGGGAGATTGACTTCGTCTTCGCGGTGGGCTCGACCTACTTCTTTGAGATCGCCAAGCTGCGCGCGGCACGTCTGATCTGGGCCCGCGCTGTCCAGGCCTTTGCGCCCACCGATCCCGACTCCTGCCGCATGAAGCTGCATGTGCGCACTGCGCGGCTGAACAAGAGCACCTGCGATCCCTACACCAACGTCCTGCGCGTCACCACAGAGGCCATGTCCGCCGCGATTGGCGGCTGCGATACATTGACCGTCGAGCCCTTCGGATTCGACGAGCACATCGCGCTCGGCGTGCAGCGGGTAATCTCGGAAGAGGCGCACCTGAACGCTGTCGCCGACCCGGCCGGCGGCTCGTACTACATTGAGACGCTGACCGCATCGCTCGCCCAGGAGGCATGGAAGCTCTTCCAGCGCATCGAGGCCGCTGGCGGCTACTCCCTGGCGCTGGCCGCGGGCTGGCTCGCCGAAGAGATCGCCAAGACCCGCGCGGGCCGCGAGAAAGCAATCTCGTCCCGGCGCAAGGCCATGGTCGGTGTCAACAACTATCCCGACCTCAACGGCAAGCCGCTGGAGTCGGTTCCCGCTCCGGACACCACCGCCGCCCCCTTCCCGCAGTTCCGGCTGGCAGAGCCGTTTGAAAAGATCCGCCAACGCACCGCGGCACACGCGCTCGCTACCGGGCGCCTGCCAAAGGTACTGCTTCTCAAACGCGGCGACGTGAAGATGCGCACCGCCCGCGCCAACTTTGCGCTCAACTTCTTCGGCTGCGCCGGGTTTGCCCTCGCCGAGTCCGAGGACTACGCCGGCACGGACGCGGACCTCGTCATCCTGTGCAGCTCCGACCCGGAGTACCTGCCCTTCGCGCAGGAAGTTTGCGCCGCCGTCCAGGTACCGGTCATCGTAGCCGGCAACCCCAAGGAACAGATCGACGCTTTGAAAGCAACCGGAGTCCAGGGCTTCGTCCACATTGCAAGCGACGCCGTCGAAATGCTGACGGACTGGCAAAACCGGTTGGGAGTGAGGAACTGATGAAACCTGATTTCTCCAGGATCGACCTTGCATCACCCCTTGCGGCGCCCTCCGCGGCCCTGGCCGACGACAGCGCACCCGCGTGGCTCCCACCCGAGCAGATTCCGATCAAGCACTACTACACCGCCGACGATCTGCACGCGATGGAGCATCTGGAGTACGCCGCCGGCGTCGCTCCCTTCCTGCGCGGGCCGTACTCCACCATGTACGCCATGCAGCCGTGGACGATTCGCCAGTACGCCGGCTTCTCCACCG
>Ga0181516_10001760_pt1 | contig 16206 bp, 13 predicted proteins | sample PEATcosm2014_Bin_25_FD_121104 | JGI IMG/M metagenome (GOLD analysis project Ga0181516, IMG submission 121104) | Peatland microbial communities from MTU Mesocosm Facility, Houghton, MI, USA - PEATcosm2014_Bin01_10_metaG | ecosystem: Environmental > Terrestrial > Soil > Wetlands > Peat | place... | reverse complement strand
GATATGTTCGAGTCGATGTATGAGGCGCAAGGGGTTGGATTGGCCGCGCCGCAGATCGGAATTTCACTGCACCTGTCGGTGATCGATACGTCCTTCAAGGAAGATCCCGAGGCGCGGCTGGTGCTGGCCAATCCGCAGATCATCAAGGTGGAGGGCAAGCAGCCCGGCGGCGAAGGCTGCCTCTCGATTCCCGACTTCCGGGAGAACCTTACACGCGGCAAATCGGTGACGATCCGGGCGCAGGACGTGGACGGAAACTGGTACGAGAAGACGGGCGAAGACCTGCTGGCACGGGCCTTCCAGCACGAGATCGATCACCTGAACGGAACGCTGTACATCCACCACCTCTCGTCGCTGAAGCGCGACATGATGCGGCGCAAGATCAAGCGCCTGATCCGCCAGGGCGAGTGGTAGCGAGCACGACGCAAGCCTGAAAGCCGCGCCCTGAGCGCGGCTTTTCTGTTTGTATGCGGGCGCGGCGGGAGCGCGGATTCCGGCACGGCGCTGACGGCATCCGCGACGACATCTGCCAGCAGCCGCTACAATCAAAGAGTGAAGCTGGTTTATTGCGGTACACCGATGTTCGCGGTTGCTCCGCTGGAAGCGCTGGTGCGCGCCGGCCATGACGTCTCCCTGGCGGTGACGCAGCCGGACCGACCCAAGGGGCGCGGCATGGAGATGGCGCTCTCGCTGGTGAAGCACAAGGCGCTTGAACTTGGGCTGCCCGTCGCGCAGCCGGAGAAGATCAAGCGCAACGACGGATTCCGTACTCAGCTTGAAGAGCTTGCGCCGGACTGCATCGTTATCGTTGGCTATGGGCGCATTGTTCCGCGCTGGATGCTTGACCTGCCGCGATACGGAAACATCAATCTGCACGCATCGCTGCTACCGAAGTATCGCGGAGCCGCGCCGATTCAGTGGGCCATCGCCGCAGGCGAAAGCGTGACCGGCAACACCACCATGCGCATCGACGAGGGGCTGGATACGGGAGACATTCTGATGCAGCGCGAACTCGCGATCCGTCCGGAGGACACCAGCGTTACGCTGGCTCCGCGACTGGCCGAGATGGGAGCGGAGTTGCTGGTGGAAACGCTGGCGGCACTGGCAGCGGAGCACCTGCATCCCACGCCGCAGGATCACGCGCGCGCCACGCTGGCTCCGATCCTGACACGCGAAGATGGACGCATCGATTTTGCGCGCGAGGCGCAGACGGTCTGCAACCGCTATCGCGGATTCCAGCCATGGCCTGGCGCGTTTACCGCGTTTCGCGGCAAGCAGCTTACGCTGCATGCGGTCTCCGTCGCCGAAGGCGCGCCCGCGCTTGCGCAAGGCGAGATTGTGGTGGCGGGCGAACACCTGCTGGCAGGGTGCGGCGCAGGTTCGGCCATTGCAATCGGCGAGTTGCAACTGGAAGGCAAGCGGCGCATGAAGGCGCGCGAGTTCCTCAACGGATACCAGCCCAAAGCGGGCGAGAAATTAGGAAGTTGAATTGAAGCAATCCAAGGGAAGCAGAACTACAGGGGCTGTGGGCGCGAGGGCGGATAACGCTGCGCTGCCGGCCGCGGGCGCACGGGCGGGTAACGCTGCGCTGCCGGCTGCAGGCGCTGGGCCGGCTGCGGGCGCACGGGCGGGTAACGCTACGCTGCCGGCCGCGGGCGCACGGGCGGGTAACGCTGCGCTGCCGGCTGCAGGCGCTGGGCCGGCCGCAGGCGCGAGGGCGGGTAACGCTGCGCTTCCGGCTGCGGGCGCACGGGTCTCCCCTGCACGAAACTTTGCTTATGACATTTTGATTCGAGTGGAGCGGGATGGATCGTACGCGTCAGAGTTGCTGAACGCGCCGCGCATGGACACGCTTTCGCGCGAGGATCGCGCGTTGACCTACGAGCTGGTGATGAGCACGCTGCGCTGGCAGTCCGAGCTGGACGCGCGCATTGCGAAGTACTCGTCGCAGAAGGTTTCGCGGCTGGATGGAGAGGTGCGCGTTGCGCTGCGTCTGGGCGCGTGCCAGTTAAGCCATCTGGAGCGCATTCCGGCCCATGCGGCGGTGCATGAGAGCGTGGAGCTGGTGAAGCAGTCCGGGAAGAAGTCCGCCGTGCCCTATGCGAACGCCGTGCTGCGCAAGCTGGCGGCAAACGCGAAGACTCCAGTGGTGGATGAGGAAGCAGTCAAGGACCCACATCTGCTCAGTGCGGCAGAGCTGGCGCACAGGTTAGCGATTGAGTTTGCGCATCCGCCGTGGATGGTTGCGCGATGGATTGACATGTATGGATATAGCGCGGCACGCGCGGTTTGCGAGGCCGATCAGCATGCGCCCGCAGCGGCGCTGCGGCTGTGTACGCCGGATGCGGAAGAGGAATTGACCGAGGCAGGCATCAGGGTCGCGCCGGGAGCGCTGCTGACGGGCGCGCGCAGATTGATCTCCGGCGACCTGGCACACAGCATTCCGTTCCGCGATCATCACGTTGCGGTGCAGGACGAAGCGTCGCAACTGGTGGCCGCGCTGGTGGGAAAAGGCGCGAGGATTCTGGATTGCTGCGCGGCGCCGGGAGGAAAGACCTCGGCGATTGCGGCGCGCAATCCGGGGGCGAAGATCACCGCCGTGGAGTTGCACGAACACCGCGCAAGACTGCTGAAAGAGCGGGTTGCGGCGATGAACGTCAACGTCCTGATCGGCAATGTGGCGGCGATTGCATTCCCGGAGAAGTTCGATTGCGTGCTGGCCGACGTGCCGTGCAGCGGCACAGGAACGCTGGCGGGGAATCCTGAGATCAAGGGGCGGCTGAAGGTGGAGGATTTGAAGGCTCTGCAAGATTTGCAAGTATCGATCTTGCGGGCGGGAGCGGCCGCGCTGGCGCCTGACGGAAGGCTGGTGTACTCCACCTGCTCGCTGGAGCGGGAAGAGTGCGAAGATGTTTTGGAGCAGGTTTTACAAGGGGATGACACACTTTCCCTGGTGGACTGCGGGAGCGTGCTGGAGGAGTTGAAGAGCGCGGGCGAGCTGGCGTGGAGCGATCCGAAGACGCTGACGCGGGGCGCGTATCTGCGTACGCTGCCGGGAATTCATCCCTGCGAGGGCTTTTTTGCGGCGGTGCTGAAAAAGGGCAGGGATTGACTGAATGGATAATCGTTGCGGAGGCGGGAGTTATCTTTTCGGCAATGGTTGAGCGAGGTCCGGAAGGATTGACCAGATCGATAACATTTTGAAGTGGTTTTTTGTGCCGAACTCCCGAAAGGGAGTTTCTTATTGGAAGGTGGGGTATCGAACTGGTTCATCGTTCTTCTTGTTATTCATTGGTTGGTTATGAACCGATTGTATATAGAAAACTCAGGAGCGCGCGACCTGGAGCGAGATGAGAGTGCCGGGGGTGACGCGGGTGCCGGGGGCGGGGGATTGGCCGACGACGATGGGAGGCGCGGGGTGCGGGTTGGCGGCGGCGAAGGAATCCGGGGCGCTGGTGGTGGTGGTGACGGAGAAGGTCTTCAGGCCGGATTCGGAGACGAGCGCGGTGGCGTCGGCCAGGGTCAGGCCGCTGAGATCGGGCATGGCGTAGGCGGGATCGGGCTGGGGAGCGGCGTAGAGAAGACTGACGCGGGGCGAGGCCACGCCCCTGGCTCCGGGGGCGGGGGTCTGGGCGATGATGGCCTGGGGGGCGGCGTCGGCAGTGGGGAGTTCGGCGGCGAGGCCGATCTCAAGGCCGCGGCGGCGGATGTTGATTTCAGCGGCGCGGGGGCTGAGCCCGACGACGGCGGGAATGTCAATCAACTGCGGGCCGAGGCTTTCGGCGGCCTGAACGCGCCAGCCGCGGCGGACATGAGTTCCGGGCATGGGCTGCTGGGAGACGATGCGCCCGGCGGGAACGACGGCGGAGTAAAAGTGATCGCTGCGCGAGAGTTCGAGTCCGTGCTCAAAGGCGACACGCTCGGCCTCGGAGGGCGCCAGGCCACGGAAGTCCGGGACGGCGACCTCGCGTCCATGAATGGCGAACCTCATGCTGATCAGCGTCGAGGCGAGGGCGACGATGACGAGGACGAGGATCTGGGCGAGGGCGCGGAAGAATCGGAGCATGCCAGTTCAGGGTAGCCGCTGGCAGGGTGCGCGACAAGTTACAAGTGGGGGACGGGACCGGTGGAAGTGGGGAGATGGAAGGCGGCGGGTTGCCCGGGTTAGTCACAGGATGGCGTGACGTATATCACACCGCGATGGTTGCAGGGTTGGTAGAACTGAATCCAACGGGGTGAAGGCGCTTTGAATTCCATAACAGAGATCACTTGCGGCGGAGATGCGGCGTGGGCGCAACCGGCTCCCGAGGAGCTGGCGCGCGCGATGGCCGGGGCGGGACGACGGTTGCGGGTGGAAGGCGGGAAGCGGCTGTTCTCGTTTGGAGAAGCGGCTGAGGGAGTCTACCTGATTCTGACGGGCAGAGCGCGGGCGGCACTGCCGGGGGAGCCTGGGCGCGAGCTGGTTTGCCTGACGGCTGGGCCTGGCTCGCTGCTGGGACTGCCTTCGGCATTGTGCTCCAAGAGCTACCAGTTCGACGTGGAAGCCCTGGAGGCGCTGGAGGCGGCGTATCTTCCGGTGGAAGAGGTGAACGAGCTGCTGCGGCAGCATCCGGAGCTGTGCATGAAGGTGATGAGCATGATGTGCGACGAGCTGAGCACGCTGCGGCAGACGAGAGATCACCTGAGCCGTTGCACGAACCGGGAGTGCGGGCTGCACGGAGCGTGCATGAAGGCGGGCTCGGTAGGCTGAGGAGAGAAGACAACAGGTTCAGCAGGTCAGCCGTGCCCGAGGGTGCGGCTTTTGCTTGTCCGGCGAAGAGGCTGTTGGGAATTGGAGCAGAGCCGCCAGGGATTCCGTTTCCGGGAGAGCTTCTCAAGTTGTTCCGCTTGAGTCTTGCGTTTTTTGCGAGCCGGGAAGCAGGGCTTTGCATTCGGTAATCAAAGAAGGATAAGGTATCCCGATGCGATTTCAGTGAGCAGTTTTTGGCCTGTTTGTCCCGTGCAACGATTCAGATTCCGTGGCAGTTTCCAGAGAGGACTTTTGGCATGACCGTGAGCGGCAACTGGAGTGGGTTGAAGGTTGAGAAGCTGATGAGCCGTAAGGGATGGATGAACGTATGCGCCGCGGTGCTGCTGCTGGCATCGGCGCTGGTTTCACAGACGGCTGCACAGACGACGCAGCGCCCGGACCGGATCACGGCGGCGGCGAACGCGGGCGGGATGGCGACAGTGCATGGGACGGTGCATCCGCTGACGACGCGGATGACGGACATGGGCGCGATGAACTCGCAGATGGAGCTGGGAGCGCTGACGCTGAACGTGAACCTGAGCGCGGCCCAGCAGAAGGATCTGGACGCGCTGCTGGAGGCGCAGCAGGATCCGAAGTCTCCACTGTACCGGCAGTGGCTGACGCAGGAGGAGTACGGGGCGCGCTTTGGGCTGACGGACGCGGACCTGAAGGCGGTGACGGACTGGCTTACCGGGCAGGGCTTCACGGTGAACGGGGTGACGAAATCGCGCAACGCGATTCACTTCAGCGGCAAGGTGTGGCAGGTGGAGTCAGCCTTCCACACGCAGATGCATGTCTTCCAGAAAGATGGCGAGACGCATTTTGCGAACACCACCGACCTCCGGGTTCCGGCGGGAATTGGAAGCGTGATTCTGAACGTGCGCGGGTTGCACAACTTCCGGCCGAAGGCTCATGTGGTGAAGCGGCAGGTTCCGGGCTACACGGCGAGCACGAGCACCGGCACGGCGAACTTTCTGATTCCGGCGGACTGGGCGACGATCTACGACGTGAACCAGATTTACGCGCAGACTTGCGGCAGCACAGCCTGCGACGGCACGGGAATGCACGTGGGCGTAGTGGGACAGACGTACGCGCCGATTGGAGACATGACGAACTTCCGCAGCGCGGCGGGCATGACAGCGCCGCAGGTCACCTACGTCTGCATTGACCCGAGCGTGGCACATTGCACGGGCTCGTTTGCGACCGCTCCAACGACAGCGGGCGACGAGGACGAAGCCGACCTGGACATCCAGTGGTCGGGCGGAATCGCGAAGAACGCGACGGTGGACTATGTGTACGCTCCTTACTCGGACGCGTGCTCGAACGCAGCCTGCACGACCAGCGTCCTGGATCCGGTGACGAACAACTACTACGACGTTTTCGACGCGCTGCAACACGCGATTCAGGACTACAAGGTTGCGGCGACGGGCAAGGTTCTTCCGGTCATCAGCATGAGTTACGGCGACTGCGAGGAGAGCTTCGTGGGCCAGGCGAGTTACGTGACCTGGGTGACCTCGATGGGGCAGCAGGCGAACACGCAGGGACAGACGCTGGTGGTCTCCTCAGGCGACAGCGGGGCGTTTGAGTGCGAAGCGTACAACGACTACCCGGCGCTGTATGGCGTATCGGTGGACGTTCCGGTGGATTCGCCGAATTACACCGGTGTGGGCGGCACAACGCTGAGCGGCGATCTTAGCTCTCCCAGCACGTATTGGATTGAAACGCCGACCAACGGCGAGTCGGCGCTGAGCTACATACCCGAATCGGTGTGGAACGACACGGCGGCGGATGTGGCCGCCGGAACGCCGCAGCTTGCGGCGAGCGGCGGCGGCGTGAGCGCCGGGCCAGGTCCTTCGCCGTACTACGCCCAGCCAACATGGCAACCGACTCCGGCGAACTACACTGGGGCAAGCGGGCGCTTTGTGCCCGATATTGCGTTTACCTCTTCGCCGGACCATGACGGCTACCTGACCTGCTCGGCGGGCAACACCAGCAGCACCACGGGCACGGATTGCAGCAACGGCTTCCTGAGCACGAAGAATTACTGGGACATCATTGGCGGCACCTCGGCGGCAACGCCATCGTTTGCGGGCATGTTGACCCTGATGGTGCAGAAGTACGGGGTGAACGGCGCGGGCCTTGGAAACATCAACCCGACGCTCTACGGGATGGCGGCGAATGCAGCCACCTACGCCAAGGTTTTCCATGACATCACGAACGGGAACAACATTGTTCCCTGCACTCCGGTGACGACGCTGCCGAGCGACACGGGATGCACGACCGGAAGCTATGGCTGGGACGCGCAGGTGGGCTACGACCTGGCAACCGGACTGGGTTCGATTGACGGCTACCAGCTCTTCCTGGCGCTGGGCGGAGCGGCGAACCTGACGGCTTCGACGACGACGCTGGGGGTTTCTCCGACGTCGCCAACGGTGAACCAGACGGTGACGCTGACGGCCACGGTGGCATCGGGCAGCGCGGCAGTGACAACGACGCCGACCGGGACGGTGATCTTCACGATTGACGGCGTGCCGGGAACGTCGATCACTCTGTCCGGCGGCACGGCCTCGACGACCAAGGCGTTTACCACCTCAGGCTCGCACACGGTGGCAATCGCCTATAGCGGCGACAGCGTCTTTTCCAGCTCGACGAGCTCAGGTTCGGTGGTAGTTTCCTCGCTGCCGGCAACCACGACGACGCTGACTTCCGTCACGCCGAATCCGGTGACCATCAACGGCACGATCTCACTGGCGGCGAGCGTGACTTCAAGCACGGCGGGGACAATTACGGGGCAGGTTACGTTCAAAGTGGGCAGCACAACGCTGGGAACGGGAACGCTCAGCGGCGGAGTTGCGACCCTGAGCAACGTGGCCGTAACCGCCGCCAACGGCTTTACCGCGGGCACGGATTCGATCACGGCGAGCTACCCGGGCGATACGAACTTCTCGGGCTCGGTTTCAGCGGCGACGCTGGAGACGGTAAACGCGCTGCCAACCTACACCCTGACGGCAAACCTGACGACGGCTACGATTGCGGCCGGGAGCAGCAGCAGCCCCATCACGCTGACGCTGAACTCGACGAACTACGCGGGAACGGTTTCATTTGCAACGTCGGTGACTTCGTCGAACGGGACGGCGTCGAACGTGACGGTGAGCACACCGGCGCCGGTGACGCTGACCAGCAACGGGACGGGGAGTAGCTCGCTGACCATCACAACCAGCGCCAGTGCGGCCAACCACGCGCCGGCGATTCCATGGAAGAGCGGCGGGGCGCTGATTTTCTGCACCGTGCTGCTGGGTGCTCCGTTTACCTTCCGGCGGCGGAGAACGCTGACGGTGCTGGTGTCGGCCTTGGGACTTACGCTGGCCGGCTTCATGGTCGCCTGCGGCGGAGGCGGAAGCTCAACTCCGACGCAAAACACGACGACCACGTCGCTGGCGGCTACGCCGAGCACGGTGAAGCTGGGCGGCGCGATCTCGCTGACGGCGTCCGTAAACCAGAGCGTTGCCTCACCGGCGGCGACCGGAAGCGTGACGTTTACCGTGGGCACGACCACGCTGGGCACGGTGGCGCTGGCCAACGGCCAGGCAACGCTGAGCAACGTGACGGCCAGTACGGCGAACGGCTTTTCTTCCGGCACGACGACCACGGTGCTGGCGAGCTACAGCGGGGACTCGAACTTCCTGGGTTCCAGCGGCGGCGCTCCGGTGACGGTGACGGCGGTGCGGACGTATACGGTGACGGTGACTCCGACGGGAACGGGTGTGGTGACGAATCCGGCCCCGGTGGTGATTACGGTTACGGTTCCGTAGGAGGAGAGGTTTCGAACGTTTCGAAGGTTTCAAGGTTTCAAGGTTTCAAGGTTAAGAGCAACAGCAAGAGCAAGGGCAAGTACAACAGCAGGAGCGCTGCGAGAGAGCCACCCTTCACGGGGTGGCTTTCCTTTTTGGGCCGAGGCGGGGGTGGAAGGGCGCAGAAAAGCAGAGGTGGATTTTCCCATGAAAGGGGACAGTGGTAAAGTCTGACTGTTGGGCAGGACCGGTGAGATTGCAGGACAGCGCCACAAAAGAGCGCTCCACCGGAGATGGGCAGCCGCCAGGATAAGGCCCGTTGAAGTACTGTGAGACGAAGGCAGGAGCGAAGGTGAGACGAACACGCCTGCAAAAGCCTGCGGTCACGCAGGCGACGTAGTGAAATCAAGGTGTTTAGTGACGGGAATCACAGCCCTGAGCCACTATGGAGCGCACCCTAATAACGTACGGTCTATTTATAAGGAAACGCATTTATGACACGCATACTGGAAGTTACTGATCTCATACTGCGCGATGCGCACCAGTCGCTGATGGCGACACGCATGGCAATGGAAGACATGGTTCCCGCCTGTGAGGACCTCGACAACGCCGGATTCTGGTCGCTCGAGTGCTGGGGCGGAGCCACCTTTGACTCCTGCATTCGATTTCTGAATGAGGACCCATGGGAGCGGCTGAAGATGTTCCGCAAGCTGCTACCGAAGACCCGGCTGCAGATGCTGCTGCGCGGCCAGAACCTGCTGGGCTACCGGCACTACGAAGACTCGGTGGTGGAGCGGTTTGTGGCCAAGGCCGCCGAGCACGGGATGGACGTCTTCCGCGTCTTTGACGCGCTGAACGACGTTCGCAATCTGCAAACCTCGATCAAGGCAGTCAAAAAGGCCGGCAAGCACGCGCAGGGGACGATCTGCTACACGGTGAGTCCGCTGCACACGACGGCAGCTTTTGTGGAGATGGCGCAGCAACTGAAGGAGATGGGTTCGGATTCGATCTGCATCAAGGACATGGCGGCCCTGCTGAAGCCGCAGGCCGCGTATGACCTGGTGAAGGGCATCAAGGAAAAGTGCGGCAGCGACACGCTGGTGCATCTGCACTGCCACGCCACCACGGGGGTAACGCTGGTGAGCTACATGAAGGCGATTGAAGCCGGAGTGGACATTGTGGATACGGCGATCAGCTCGCTTTCCCTGGGACCGGGGCACAACCCGACCGAGAGCCTAGTGGAGATGCTGGAAGGCACGGGCGTGGAAACCCGGCTGGATATGAAGCGGCTGCTGAAGGTAAGAAACTACTTCAAGACGATCCGTCCGCGTTACAAGGAATACCTGAGCGACATTACGGGCGTGGAGACGGAGATCTTCCAAAGCCAGATCCCCGGCGGCATGATCAGCAACATGGAGAGCCAGTTGAAACAGCAGGGCGCCGGCGACAAGCTGGAAGAAGTGCTGCTGGAAGTTCCGCGGGTCCGCAAGGTTTCCGGCTACCCGCCGCTGGTGACACCAAGCTCGCAGATTGTGGGCACGCAGGCGGTGTTCAATGTTTTGATGGGACCGTACAAGGTTCTGACGGGCGAGTTTGCCGACCTGATGCTTGGGTACTACGGCGAAACGATCGGCCCGAAGGATCCCGAGGTGCTGGAAAAAGCACGCCTCCACGCGAAGAAGGAACCGATCACCTGCCGTCCGGCCGATTTGCAGAAGCCGGAGTGGGAGGCGCTGCGGGCCGACGCGCTGGCGGCAAAGGGCAACGGCACCGATGAAGACGTACTGACCTTCGCCATGTTCCCGCAGGTTGCGCCGAAGTTCTTCGGCACACGGGCGCAAGGCGCAAAGAACCTGGGCAAGGACCCGTCGCAGGCGTCTGCGGCTCCGGCAGCGGCGCCAAAGAACGGCGCGGCTCCGGCACAGCCCAGCAGCCCGGTCAAGTACGCGGTCACCATCAATGGACAGACGCATAACGTCTCCGTCGCAACGGCGCGGTAGATGGAAAGGGATTAGGTAGATCGAGATGGCAACGACTGTTCCAGTAAAGCCAGCAGCAAAGACCATGGAAGAGCGCATTGCGGCTCTGCGCGAGAAGCACGCAACGATTCAACAGGGCGGCGGCCAGAAACGCATCGACAAACAGCACCAGCAGGGCAAGCTGACGGCCCGCGAGCGGGTGGAAAAGCTGGCGGACCCGAACTCCTTCCAGGAGATTGGGGCCTACGCGACGCACCGCTCGACCCTGTTTGGGATGGCGGACAAAGACCTTCCGGCCGACGGCATTGTGACCGGATGCGCCCAGATTGACGGACGCCTGGTACACCTGGCCAGCCAGGACTTTACGGTGGCCGGCGGCGCGGCGGGCGAGGTTCACTCCGACAAAGCGGTGGAGATGCTGAAGGCGTCGCTGAAGACCGGCTCGCCCTTTATATTCATCAACGACTCGGGCGGGGCCCGCATCCAGGAAGGCATTGACGCACTGGGCGGCTACGCGCGCGTGTTCTTTAACAACGTGATGCTGAGCGGCACGGTTCCGCAGATTTCACTGATCTGCGGCCCCTGCGCGGGCGGAGCGGTTTACAGCCCGGCACTGACCGACTTCATCATCCAGACGAAGCAGGCACAGTTGTTCATTACTGGCCCCTCGGTGATCAAGCAGGTGACGGGCGAAGTGGTATCGGCCGAAGACCTGGGCGGTCCGGTGGCGCAGATGAACCACTCGGGCGTGGTCCACTTTGTGGCGGAAAACGACGAGGACGCGGTTTACATCTGCCGCCGGCTTCTGAGCTTTTTGCCCTCGAACAACCTGGAAGATCCGCCGCGGCTCGGATACGAGTTCCCGATGGAAGACGACGCTTCACTGAATGACATTGTTCCGGTGGAGCATAAACAGTCTTACGACGTGCGTGAGATTTTGACGCGCATCCTGGACCACAACGACTTCATGGAAGTGCAGCCGGGCTTTGCACCGAACATCGTGATTGGCTTTGGGCGCATTGAGGGCCGCTCGATCGGCATTATCGCCAACCAGCCGAACGTGCTGGCCGGAGCGCTGGACATCAACGCCAGCGACAAGGCGGCGCGCTTTATCCGCTTCCTCAACGCATTCAATATTCCGATTGTGACCTTCGTGGACGTACCGGGATTCCTGCCGGGCGTGCAGCAGGAGTACGGCGGGATCATCCGCCACGGGGCGAAGATGCTGTTTGCCTACTCGGCGGCGACGGCTCCGAAGATTACGGTGATTCTGCGCAAAGCCTACGGCGGCGCCTACATTGCGATGTGCTCGAAGGATCTGGGCGCGGACCGGGTGCTGGCATGGCCGACGGCGGAGGTCGCGGTGATGGGCGCAGAAGGCGCAGCCGAAATCGTATTCCGCAAGGAAATCGACGGAGCGGAAGACAAGAATGCGAAGCGGCAGGAGCTGATTGGACTGTATCGCGACGCGTTTGCCAACCCCTATGTGGCCGCCGGCCGCAGACTGGTGGACGACGTGATCGAGCCTTCGCAGACGCGGCGCGCGCTGGCACAGGCGCTGGGCGCACTGGAAACCAAGCGCGAACTGCGGCCTTCCAAAAAGCACGGACTGATTCCGCTTTAATCGCGGCATGGCGGCGGGTACGGGCCAACGGATGGCCCTCCAGCCGCTGACGCCAGCAGGAGAAAACCATGGCACCAATCGCAATGGAAAAGGAAGCCGCGAAGATGGACGCTGAAGCCGAAGTGCAGAGATTACTGAGTGAACTGGAGGCGCTGAAGAAGGATTTTGCAGCGCGGCTGAGTTCACTGGAAGCGCATCTGCCGAAGGCGGAGGCACCCGCGGAAGAACAGGTTTCAGTGGAGACACTGGCAGTGATCGCAGCGGCCGTGACGGCCTTCCTTGGCAAGAAGGTGAAGATACGCTCGGCACACCTGAGCCACACGGTAACTCCGTGGGCACAGGCCGGACGCGCGATCGTGCAGGCCTCACACAACCTGAACCGATAGGGCGAAGACCCAGGAGCGCCCCGGCCCGCAAAAGAGCCGGGGCCAAAAGGGCCGCAAGGTGCGAAGATCCCACCCCACGGCCAGAAGCGCTGGGCACCCCCTACTGAATATGTATGGCGCAAGGGCGCGCCGTACACGAGGAGAACGACTTTGAAGCTACAGATCGGAATCGACGGCAAGTCCTACGACGTGGAAGTAGAAATCACCGAGGACGACACAGCACCAAAACCACATTACATCCCGGCGCAGGGCGGTCCGATGGTATTGTCGGCAGCCCCGGTTGCGGCGGGAACAGCAGCCCACAGGCCCGCGGTTGACGAGGGCCCGGTGGATGAAGGAAAAGTTTGCCGCTCGCCCATCGCGGGCATGGTGACCAGGGTCAACGTGCAGGAAGGCCAGCAGATTCAGCCGAACGACCTGCTGCTGGTTCTGGAAGCGATGAAGATGGAAACCAACGTGACCTCGCCGGTAGCCGGCAAGGTGAAAAAAGTGAGAGTTGCACAGAGCGACGGCGTGCAACTGCACCAGATCTTGGTGGAGTTCGAATCATGAGCACTGCAACCGATCACAAGACGATTACCGCGGAGCTGAAGGAAGTTCCAGGACTCCAGTTCATCGATCACTTTGCGATTTCCGTGCCGCAAGGGCAGCTCGATGGACAGGTTGCAGCCTACGAACTGCTGGGCTTCAACGAGATTCACCGCGAGGAAGTTCACGGCAAGGACATGGTTCGCGAGGCGCTGCTGCAGATTGGCGACGGCCCGAACCTGATCCAGTTGCTGGAGCCGCTCTCTCCAGAGAGTCCGGTGCAGAAGCTGATTGAAAAGTCCGGCGGACGCGGCGGCTTTGCCCACGTGGCATTCCGGGTGAAGAGCGCGAAGAAGGCCTTTGACTACATGAAAGACAACGGCTTCAATATTATCGACCCCGCCCCGCGTCCGGGTTCGCGCGGAACCACCGTGTTCTTCGTGCATCCGAAATCACGGGCGGAACATGCGTTTGGATTTCTGATTGAGATTGTGGAAGAGCCGGAGTAAAGACCAGGTTTCAAGGTTTCAAGGTTGCGCAGGTTACAAAGGTAAGAGCAAAGGCAACGGCAAGAACTTTTCAGGGAATTTCGTTATGGGTGGAGGAGCGCGGAAAACAAGCCGCGCTCCTTTCCATTTGGGCAAGATTCTATCTGTGAGAGATCGGCTGGGGTTTGCGAAACATGGCCCAGATGCTGATTCCAACCCAGGCAAATTCGAGAATGACGAAGCCGAGCTTAAAGGGAAAGAGGGCAACGTAGCCGAGGATTGCACTGCCGGCAGCGTTGAGCAGGTTGTATGCGGCGGAGCGATGACTCATCTTTCCCGACTGGTGGCCGGCGTAGGCGATGAGAATCATGAGGGCGCCAACGAAGGAATAGAACTGCATGGGATCGTGCAACATTGCGTGCATACACACAACTCTCTGATGAACTCTGATGCCGGCGTTCAACGGCCGATGCTGGTTTGCCTGCCGGTGTTGACTTGGAGGGCCGCGCGGAGAGCGGCGAGGACGCGTGCGGTAGCGACCTCGTAAGGGCCGTCGATGGCGTGTCCGCTGGCGCACGAGTGCCCACCGCCGCCGAAGGCTTCGGCGATGCGGGCGACGTCGATGCGCCCCTTGCTGCGCAGGCTGACACGGTATTGCGCGCCGGGGATCTCACGGAAGAACGCCGTGGCCTCAATGCCGTGGATGCTGAGCGCCCAGTTAACCAGGCCCTCGCAGTCCTGCTCGGTTGCGCCGCTGGCAAGCATATCGGCCTCCGAGACGTGCATCCATGAGATTGCGCCGTCGAGGCGGAGATTGCAGAGCGCGCGGCCCAGCAGATGCATCTTGGAGGCGGGGTTGGAGAAATAAACCTGCTGCGCAACGCTTGCGGGATTGGCCCCGGCAATCACCATCTCGCGGGCGAAGGCAAAGGTCTGGGCGCTGGTGCCGGAGTAGCAGAACGATCCCGTATCGGTGAGCACTGCGGTGTAGAGACTGGTGGCAATCTCCGGGGTAATGGCGACTCCGGCGGCGACCGCGACACGGTAGACAAGCTCGGAGGCGGCGGCGGCGGTTGGGACAACGTAGTTGACGTCGGCGTACTCGGTGAAGCTGTCGTGATGGTCGATGTTGATGGAGAAGAGCGAGGAGATGCCCGCGAGCTGGGTCCGGCGGAAGCTGTCGCACTCGATGATGAAGACGCCGTCGTAGTGCGCGGCATCGACGGGAACGGTGCGAATCTCGGCGGCTCCGGGAAGGCCGCGGTAGATAAAGGGAACGCCGTCGCCGAGGTACCCATCCGCCTGCTTGCCCATGGCGCGCAACACCTGCACGCATCCGAGGACGCTGCCGACGGCATCGCCATCCGGCCGGGCGTGGGAGGTGACCACCCAGCGCTGCCGCGACTGCACGGCGTTGACGACCTCGGCGAGCGTGTTCATGGAGTCTTTTTCTTGCCCCGCTTGTCTATGCGGTGGAGCAGCTCGTCGATGCGCGCGCCATAGCGGACCGAGCTGTCGAGCACGAAATGAATGTCCGGAGCAACGCGCAGGCTGAGCGCGTCGGCAAGCTGGTGGCGGATGAATCCGACGGCGTCGTTGAGCGCGGTGACGCACTCCTTCTGCTCGCGCTCATCGCCCTCCACGGCAACGTAGATGCGCGCGGCCTTGCCGCCGGGAGCCATGATGACTTCGTTGACGGTCACAAGACCAACACGCGGGTCGGAGAGCTCTCCGGTGACGATGATGACAAGCTCTTCCTTGATCGCCTCAATGAGGCGGTCCTTATGATGCTGTGCACTGCGATTTTCCAAGAACAGACTCCTGCGCGCTGTAAAAAGAGAGCGGTTGCCGGTGCGCCGAAGCGCAGGCACGGGTAAACATCTAAATTTATCACAGCGGAGGGAAGGGAGCGACACCGTGACAATTTCTGGTAGTGGTGCAGTTTGATTTTTAGGTAGTTGGTTTCGTGGTCTCGGTCGTGATTCCAGGCGTCCCCGAATATTTGCTTGGGCGGACAATATCCGACAGTCCATCTCGCTTTATGATCTCAGGGAAGCGACTTTTGCGGAGCAACGGCTCCCAAATCCTAATTGGCGGCTTCGCGTCAGTGACGTCTTCTAGTTCCCTAGAGTATCGCCTAGGAGGAAATGCGGAGACCAACCGCTTTTCGGGTTTTAGTTTCTTTACGGCCTGCAATGCGGGAACCAAATCAGAGTCACCCGTTATCAGAATCGCTGTATCGAACTTGTCGTCCAATGCATCGCAGATTAGGTTTGTGGCGATATTTACGTCTGTTTTCTTTTCCTGAGGGTGGAAGCCGGGATGCCCACATGCATCGCACAGTTTTCGATCCGGCTCAAATCGACCAAAGATTATTTCAATTTGCGGAATTGTACGAAGGGCATCAAGGTAGGCATTCTGCCTCTCCTGCTTTGGGTTGCTCCCCGTGATTGGAGCGGTGAAATACTTGACGGCAACTAACTGCTGTCTATCTGTCAACATACGAGTACACATCGCGTGGAGATCGAGCCACATATACCGATACCACGTTGGGTCGGGTCGGTCGATGGACCCGCGCGCAGTTGCTTCCGCCTTAATACCAAAATACAGATTGAATCCGT
>Ga0181516_10001759_pt1 | contig 16213 bp, 15 predicted proteins | sample PEATcosm2014_Bin_25_FD_121104 | JGI IMG/M metagenome (GOLD analysis project Ga0181516, IMG submission 121104) | Peatland microbial communities from MTU Mesocosm Facility, Houghton, MI, USA - PEATcosm2014_Bin01_10_metaG | ecosystem: Environmental > Terrestrial > Soil > Wetlands > Peat | place... | reverse complement strand
GACGACCCTGCCGGTGCGGATCGCCGCGCCGATCGGTCCGCGTCCACGTTCGACGTCGGCCCAGGTGACGCGCGCGGCGTCGACATAGCCGGCGTCGTAACCGGCGCGCGCAACGGGACGCACTGACCTCTCGGCGTCGCGCTCGACGTAGCCGACCCAGGCCATCCGGTAGCCCGCTTCTTCGCAGACGATGCGGCAAATTTCGGCCAGCAGGTTCGGCTCGTCGACCGCCCGCATCAGCGTCTGGTGGCAGGACGTGACGGCGTGCAGCTCGCGATTGAGGCGCTCGATCGCCGCTTCTGGGCGCTCGCATCGGGCCTTCTCGCCGCTGAAGTCGAGCATACGCTGGCTTTCCCGTCGTCGCCTAGCTGGCGCGTCCGTCCGGCGATCGACGGCGCCGGGCGCGGGGGCGCGTCCTCATTGGTAGGGGCGATTCCGGGCTGCGACCGGAATGAGCGTACGGCGTCATGCCATTGCGCCGCGGCCTCGGCGGGCGAGCGGCTCAACACGTCATGGCGGAACGCTCGCAGGAATACGTAAATTATATCTTATCGCGCAAAGAGTTGGGCTTGCCATTGCCGGCGGCGCGACGCGGCTATAAAAGGCCGATGATGGCCAATCTCGCCAATCCGACGGCGTTTCTCGCAGTGACGCGCCGCGTGCTGCCGTGGCTCGCGCTGGCGACGGCGGCGCTGTTCGCCGTCGGCCTGTGGACAGCCTTCCTTGCGCCGCCCGACTACCAGCAGGGCGAGACCGTCAAAATCATGTACATCCACGTCCCGGCGGCGTGGCTGTCGAGCTTCATCTACGTCGTGATGACGGCGGCGAGCCTCGGCACCCTCGTCTGGCGCCATCCGCTCGCGGACGCCGCCCAGAAGGCGGCGGCGCCGCTGGGCGCCGGATTTACCTTCATTTGCCTCGTCACTGGCTCGCTGTGGGGCAAGCCGATGTGGGGGGCCTATTGGGTCTGGGACGCGCGGCTCACCTCAGTCCTGGTGCTGTTCATCCTCTATCTCGGCCTGGTGGCGCTGTGGCGGTCGATCGAGGATCCGGGCCGCGCCGCGCGCGCGGCGGCGATCCTCACGCTGGTCGGCTGCGTCAACTTGCCGATCATCAAGTTCTCGGTCGACTGGTGGAATACTTTGCACCAGCCGGCCTCGGTGTTTCGCCTTGGCGGTCCGACGATCGCGCCGGAACTGCTGTGGCCGTTGCTGATCATGGCGCTCGCCTTCACGCTGTTGTTCGTCGTTCTGCACCTGATGGCGATTCGCAACGAGATTCTGCGCCGGCGACTGGCGCGGCTGACGATGCTCGCCGCCGCCGAGGGCGACGCGCTCGCCCATCGCTTTGCCGCCGGAGAGTCGGGAGCGTGAGCGAAATTCCACACATCGGCTTCATCGTCGCCGCTTATCTCGTCGCGGCCGTGGCGATCCTGGCGATGATTGGCGCGATCGTCGTCGACTATCGCCGTCTCAGTCGCGCGCTCAGCCGGCTCGACGCGGCGCGCAAAGGGGACGACGCGCCGTGAACGAGGCCGTTCCGACCCCGCGCCGCCGCGGCCTGCTGGCGGCGCTTCCGTTGATCGTCTTCCTCGCGCTCGCCGGCCTGCTCTTCGTGCGTCTGTTCGCCGGCGACGCCTCGCGCCTTCCCTCGGCTTTGATCGGCAAAAGCGCGCCAGCGCTGAATCTGCCCGGCCTCGACGGCGCGCCCGGCCTCGCCGACGCCGATCTGCGCCAGGGCCACGTCACCGTCGTCAACGTGTTCGCGTCATGGTGCGCGCCTTGCCGCACAGAGCATGCGTTTCTGCTGGCGCTCGCCCATGATCCAGAGCTCGAGGCGAAGGGCGTGACGCTGATCGGCGTCGCGCAGAAGGACCCGCCGGAGAACGTCAGGCGGTTTCTCGGCGCGCTCGGCGATCCCTACGCCAAGGTCGGTCTCGACGGCGACGGCCGCGCCGGCATCGATTGGGGCGTCTACGGCGTGCCGGAGACCTTTGTCGTCGGCGGGGACGGCGTGATCGCCTTCAAACAGATTGGGCCGATCGACGCCGTCGTGCTCGAGAGCGCCGTCAAGCCGGCGATCCTCAAGGCGGCGAATTGAAGCGGCGGCTCAGTTGAGCACCCGCGGCGCGGCGGGGATGTCGAGCGAAAAAGCGGGCACGACGACTTCGAACACGTCGCCGTCGTCGGCAATGAGGCGGTAGGCGCCTTCCATCATGCCGCTCGGCTCGCCAAGCGGACAACCCGAGGTGTAGCGGAACGACTGACCCGGCGCGAGCGTCGGCTGCTCGCCGACGACGCCGACGCCGCGCACTTCCTGTCGGCGACCGCTGGCGTCGGTGATGATCCAATGACGATGCGTTAGCTGCACCGTGCGCCGGCTGAGGTTGACGATCTCGATCGTATAGAGCCAGAAGTGAAGCCCCTCTTCGGGTTTCGACCGTTCCGGCGAATAGGCGGGCTCGACGGCGACGCGGATATCGTTGGTGACCGCGGAGTACATCGTCGGATTCTAGCCGAACGCCGGCGCGCGGCCAAGGTCGACGCTTTACGGGTCGGACCTGCGCCACTCGGCGACGACGGCGAACCCTCTTCGCCCGACGCGTCGCGCCTGCGGGAAGAAGACCAGGATCGCCGCCGCGTAGATGAACGCGCCGACGACGATCAGCGTCGCCAGGCCCAAGGCGCCGATCGGCGGCGGGACGAGGCTCAGCGCCGCGCCCATGATCGCCGAGGCGGCGAGGACGCCCGCCAGAGCGTCGAGGGGAAGGCGCAGCCCCAAGCGTGCGACGACGAAGGCCATCGCCGCCATCGAACCGGCCAAGGTTCCCGCAAGACAGCCGACCGCCGCGCCGACGCCGCCGCCGAAATGCACGCCGACAGCGCCGCCGGCGAGCGCCGCGACGGCGTCGATGAGATTGAAGACCGTCATCGACCGGGTCCGCTGCACCAACAACGCCGTCTGGTCGCCGGTATGGACGCGCAACGCCCGCGCCGCGCCGGCGAGGACCGCGAGGGGCAGGATGGCGATCGTTTGCGTCTGGAACTGCAGGGCGACGGCGAGACGGACGAACGGGCCGGCGAGCAGCGCGACGCCGACCGCCGCCGGCGCCATGAGGCCGAACATCAGCGCGCCGTTGAGCGAGACCTGGCGCAGCGCGCCGTCGCGATCGCCCGCTTCGAGCCGATCGACGGCGAGCGGGAAGGAGGCGACGGCGCAGAGCGACGCCAGCATGGCCGCGAGCCGCTGGCCGAGCCCCCAACCGACCGAGAACAGACCGACGCCGGCGACGCCTTCCCCGGCGCCGACCAACACCCGCACCCCGTTGCTCGCCGCCCAGGCGAACAGCCCGGAGAAGATGAGCGGCAGCGCGAATTGCCGCGCCTCGCGGAAGATCGACGCGTCGAAGCGACCGAGCCGCAACGGTCGACGAAGCGCGATCGAGGTCAAGGCGATCCCCGCCGTCTGGCCGAGCGCCATCGCCGCCAGCGCGGTCGCCGCGTCGGCCTTGAGCGCGATCGCGGCGATGATCGACAGGCCCGAGCCGAGCGCCGGGCTCGACAGTTGCGCCAGCGTGTAGACGCCGATGCGGTGGTTTGAGCGCGCGACCTCGCCGTAATGGTTGAGCATCGCGCGGCTGGCGAGATAGGCGGCGGTCGCGGCGAACAGGCGGGGAGAGGGCGCGAGGCCGACCAACGCGAGCGTCGGAACGGCGAACACGACCTGACTGAACACGCCGCCGGCGACGACGCGCGCATCCATCGCTGCGAAACGCGCGGCGTCCGCATATTGCTGGCGAAAGCGCAACAGGTAGACCGACCACCAGGCGAGGCCGATCCCGCCGGTCAGCTCCTGCGCGGCGACGACGAACGCGACGACGCCGTAGACCGCCGGGTCGAACAAGTGCGTCCAGACGACGGTGACGACGAATTGCAGCAGCGGCGCGAAAAGCTGAGCCGGCAAATAGAGCAGGGTGTTGCGCAGCAGGCCGCCGGCCTTCACGTCGGCCCCCGCATCGTCGCGTCGTCGCCGGCGCGCCCGTCGAACATCGCCAGCATCAGGATTGCGAACTGGTTGAAGGCGAAGGTCTTGACCGAAAGGCTGGCCGAAGAGCTCGCCTGCATCAGGAACAGCAGCATGATCGCCCAGGCGCCCGACTTGGCTCGCCGCCACAATTCCCACAGCAACGCGGCGAAGCCGATCAGGAAGAAGGCCGTCATCAGCGCTCCGTACTCGAAGACCAGCCCGAGCCAGCCGTTCTCGACGCCGTATTCGATGCCGAGCGTGTTCTGTAGCGTGGCGAGCCGCCGCGGATCGGGGCCGAGCAGGATGTCCTGGAACGAGAACGCGTCGAACAGGTCGAAGACGACGACGCGCGCCTGCGCCGAGCCGCGGTCGGCGGAAAAGCGCTCGATCAGCGGCGTCAGCGCGCCGCCAGACCAGGCCGCCGCCGCGGCCGAGGCCACGAGCGGCGCGGCGAGGAGCGCGGCGATCGCCGCGCGAAGATCGAAGCGCCGGCCGCCGAGCGCTTCGCCGATCGGCTTCAGCGCCGCCAGGAAGACGACCACGATCGCAAGCGTCAACGACGTGCGCCCGCCGAAGGCGACGAGGGCGACGAGCTGGATCGTCGTCAGAGCGAGGCGCAGCGGCAGTCTGAGCGCGCGGTCGCCGCCGAGAATCAGCATCGCGGCGTAGAGCGCGGTCGTGCCGGCGTTGAGCAGCGGGTGACCGAGCAGCGCCGTCGAACGGTAATCATGGACGATCGCCCTTCCGCCGGCGACGAAGGGCGTCAGGCGAAAATCGAAGGCGAATTCGGCGAGGCCGAGGCAAGCGTTGACGAACATGACCGCGTGCAGCGCCAGCCGCAGGGCCGCGCGCTCGCGCCGGTTGAAATCCTCGTAGAGCGTGAGCAGGATCGCGCCGACGATGAACGTGTCGATCAGCGGCGCGACCGGCGTCTTCTGGAACAACGCCGCGTCGGCGACGATGAGCGCGAGATTGACGACGAACAGCGCCGCGCCCGGAAAGCGCAGCGGCAGCGCGGCGAGATAGGCGAGCGGACGCGGGCGCGACGCCGCCTCGAGAATCAGGGCCAGGACGGCGAGATAGGTCGCTGGATGCAGTTTCTGCAGCGCGCCGCCGCCGGGCGCTTCGTACGCCACGCCGAGCGCCTGCAGCGCCATCGCCGAGACGACGAAGGCGACGATCGCCGCAGCGAAGGCGCAGACGCGCGCGGCGACGCGCAGCGGCAGGCGGTCGTCGGCGACGGCCAGCGACGGGCTCACCTTGCTGTGTCCGGCCGCTTCGCCGGCGTCCGCACCACGCCGGCGACCAGCGCGCCGATCCCGGCGCGTTCGGCTTCCTCCTCGAGCGTGGCGGCGTCGGTCGCGGCGGCGTCGACGATCACGACCGCGTCCGCGGTCTTCTCGTGGGCGAGCATCGCGTCGGCGCCGGCGAGTGGGCCGCAATCGAGCACGATCCAGTCGAACCGCGCGTGCAAGCGCGCCGTCAGAGCGGTTTGCCCCGCCCCGCCGAGCGGCAGGATCAACGCCTCGCCGCCGGTGGCGGCGTCGCGACGCAGGATGCTCGCAACCCGTCCCGGCGAGTCGACGATCACTTTGCGCAAGCGACGCGCGTAGGCGCTGAGCGTCGGTCGGCGGAAGTCGCAGTCGACCAGCAGCGCGCGTCGGCCGGCGGCGCCGAGCGCATGGGCGAGCGACAAAGCGACGGTCGAAGCGCCGTCGCCGCGCGCGCGCGAAACGATGGCGACGACGGGCGCATGGCCGCCGTCGGCGAGGCGTTCGGTCAGCCTGTCGCGCAGCGCGCTGATCGCTGCGGCATAAGGCGCGTCGGCGGTCATCGCCGCTTCGGCGACGGCAAGGGCGGCGGCGCCGTCGCTGTCGTCGTCTTCGCCGGCCCGCGAGGCGAAGCCGGGGGCGGCGATGTCGATCGCGAACGGGTCGGGCGCGGCGCGCGACGCGGCTTGTGTCGGCGCGCTCGCCGCAGCGGTCGGCGACGCGGGGATTGCACGGGTCACAACCGTCGCCGGCGCGACGGGCGTCGGGGGCGCAATCGTGGGCGCGGCGGCGGGCGCGCGGCGACGGTCGCGGTGCTCGGCGGCGGAGACGGCGACGAGCCAGAGATTGAGCGCGCCGACCAAAGCCAGGAACAGAGCGAGTCCGACCCGCGGGCTCGCCCGGCCGGGCCGCGCCGCCGGCGGATCGACGACCGCGCTGCGCGGCGATTCGACGATGTCGCGACGCACGTTCTCGCGCGCCGCCAGCGCCTTCTCGTAGGCGGCGCGCAGCGCCGCAGCTTCGGCGTTCAGGCGGTCGAGTTCGATGCGGGTTCCGCCAAACTGCTGGTTGGCCGCCTCGAGCGAAGCGACGAGCTTGGCCGCCTCCTTCTCGGCGGCGCGCGCCGCCGTCACGTCGCGCTCGCTGGCCGAGCGGATGCGCCTGATCTCGGCGTCGATCTGCGCCTGCACCGACTGCAACTGCGCGCGCGTCGTCAGATAACTCGGATGGCGCGGTCCGAGTGTCGACAATTCGTAAGCCTCGTCGCGCGCCAGAGCCGCTTGGTCGGCGCGCAGCTTCTCGACCACCGGCGAATGCAGCGCCTCACCGACGCCTTCGCCGCCGCCGGCGGAGGCGTTGAGCGCCCCCTTGATCTGTTCGTAAGCGGCCTCGACCTCGCCGCGCTTGCCACGGGCCGCCACCAGCGCGTCGTTGGCGTCCTTGAGCTGCTGCTCGGGCGAGATGCGTCCGTCGCTCAATACGATCGCGTTGGTTTCGCGATAGGCCTGTGCGCGTCGCTCCGCGTCTTCGGCGCGCGGCTGCAATTCGGCGATGCGCGCGTCGAGCCACGCCGACTGCTTGGCGACGACTTGATCGCTCAGCGCCGCCTGCTCGCCGAAGAACGCGTCGGCGAGGGCTTGCGCCAGAGTTTCCGCCTTGGCCGGCGTGGCGGCGCGCACCTCGACGTCGGCGATGTAGTTGCGCTCGCTGCGCTTGACCGAGATCCGATCGCCGAGCGCGACGACCACAGCTTCCAGGCGCGCGTCGGGGTCGCCCGCCGGCGTGCGCCACAGGCTGGTCAGGCTGTCGACGAACAGACCGATGAGGCCCGGGCGGAACTCGGGATCGTCGACGAGGTTCTGCGCCTCCGCGACACGGCGCAGGACTGCGCGCGAAGTGAGGATGCTCATCTCGCTCTCGACCAGCGCGATGTCGGGGGTTTGGGGCATCGGCTGGGCGTCGAGCCCAACCGGCACGCGCTCGCGCGGGTCGACGAGGATCGACAGCGTCGCGGCGTAACGGCTCGGCGTCAGCGCGATATAGGCGATCGCGATTGCGCCGGCGATCGCCAGGCACGGCAGCAGCAGGCGCAGCCGCCGCGCGGCGATGTGGGCGAGCTCGCCGACGTCGATCGTCGACGGGGCGGCGCCGTCGCCGGCTTCGGCGGCCGCTGGGCCGGCTCGCCGGGGCGGAGGGGCGGTCCAGGCAGTCATCGAACGCGCAGACTTTCTCGTGAAAGCGACGCGTTTCGCGTCGCTTCCGAACTGCGGTTGAAAGTAAAGCGGCATGGTTACCAAACGATTAGTCCAGGTTTCGAGGCGTTTACCGGGTTGGCCGGGGGGCGCGTCGCGGCGCCGCGGCGAAAGCGCTCGCCATCGCTTCGCCGAGCGGCTTGATCCTGAGGTCGGCGTCGAAGGGCAGGGGGCGCGGCGCGCGGCGCGAAAGCTCGCGATACCAGGAATAGCGATCCGACAATTGCCAGGTGACCACCATGTCGACCGCCGGGACGGCGAGGACGGCGTCCAGGAACCTCGCGCCGACCGCCGCGACGGCGCGGTCGCGCGCCGCGAATTCGTCGGGCAGGGCGGAGTCGTCGACGTCGAATTCGGTGATCGAGACCTTCAGCCCGCGCTGGGCGAAGCCGGCGACATAACCGGCGAAGGCGGCATAGTCGGTGGGCCATTGCGGCTTGAGATGGCTCTGCAGGCCGATCGTGTCGACGGGGGCGCCAGCGTCGAGCAGGCGATCGACGAGGCCGGCGAGCAACGGCCGGATCGACCGGCCCCATGCGTGGTCGTTGTCGCACTGCGCCTCGTTGAGCGCGAGCCGCGCCGTCCTGTCGATCGCCGCGACGCGGCGGAACGCGCGCTCGACGTAACGCGGGCCCATCGCCGCGAACCACGGTCCGTCGCGCCAGCCGCCGGGCTTGCCGTCCATCGGCCAGAACGGCTCATTGACCACGTCCCAGGCGGCGAGCTTGCCGACGTAGCGTTCGACGACGTGATCGATATGGGCGTCGAAAACGCGCTCGACCTCGCGGCCGGACAGGCGCTTCAGCCAATCAGGGGCGCGGTCGTTCCAGATCAGCGTATGCCCGCGCAGCAGCTTGCCGTTGTCGCCGGCGAAGCGGACGATTGCGTCGGCGTAGGAGAATTCGAAGCGGTCCGGCGCCGGCCTCAGCCAGTCGAACTTCATCGCCACGTCCGTCGTCAGGACCTGCGTCTGGCGGCGGTAGAGTTCGGCGTAGCGCGGGTCGTCGAACGCCTCCTGGCCGATCGCGGCGCCATAAAGCAGGCCGCTGGCGGCGGCCGCGTCGCCGAGGTTGGCGGGCGCCGTCGCGCCGAAGACGAGGCGCGGCGCGGCGGCCGACGCGGCGGCGGCGAGCAGGGCGCGGCGACTGATCATCCGTCGAAGCCATTGAGCCACGCGGCGCGAGCGCGCGGGCCCGCGGCGTCGATCACGGCAAAACGGTCGGTCATGTTGAACGTATGCAGGCCGCCCACCGACCCGAAACGTTGCAACGCCGTCTGGCGAAAGGCGCCGGGCGCGAGCGTTTCGATGCGGCAGAACGCCAGCCCGGCGCCGTAACCGGCGCGGCAGTCCTGGGCCGGGCGCAACAGCGTCCCCTCGTGTTCGAAGACGCGGCCGGCCGGACGCGCCGCCGAGGCGTCGATCAGCGCTGGCCCGGCGAACGCCGGAGTCCACGGTCCGAGCGGGCTGGAACCGCGATAGAACGACAGGCGATCCCAACTCGCGCCCGCCGTTTCGCCGCTCGTCGCGCTCAACCACCAGTCTCCGTTCCAGGCGAACGGCGTCGCGTCGGCGATCTCGACTTCGCTCAACAGCACGCGGTCGAGCGTCCAGCGGAACGGAAACGGATCGGCGCGGTAAAGCTCGAGCGTGCGGCTTTGCCCGCTCTCGGGCGTCATCCAGATCGCGCCGTCGTGGCGGAACACGAAGGGATAGGAGAGGTGGCAGGGCCGTTCCAGCACCACACGCGGCGGGCCGGGAGCGCCCTCGTCGTCGAGCGTGAAGACCGAAATCACGCCCTTGCTGGTCGCGTAGGGATATTCCTCGCACAAGACATAGGCGACGCCGCCCTCCTCGAACACGAACGGATCGGCGAAATAGCGGCGGCGATCATCCTGCAGCCAGCGCCAGCCGCCGTCATCGAGCCGGTCGAGGCTGGCGAACGGCGTTTCGCCAGGCGCGCGCCGTCGAGCGCCGACGCGCCAATGGTGGTCGTGGACGACGAGGCGGCGCAGGCGCCGCTCGATCAGCCCGGCGAGCGTCGCCGCGGCGAAGCGGATGGGAGCTGGCGACCGCGTCGCCACGGCGTCGCGCGGCGAGACGGCTTCGGCGAGGCGGCGCGCGGCAAGCCGGACGATGAGCGCGACGAGCGCGTCGGCGACCGCCGCGCGGCCGCTCGAGAGCAGGTCGCGTCGCCGCACGGCGGGCAGCGCCGAGGCGAAGATCCGCGGCGCGCCGGCGATCGTCTGCGCCAGTTCGATCCATGGCGCGCGGCCGTCGAGCAGCGCGGCGTCTCGCGCGGCGTCGCCGGCGACTCCGTCGTAGAGCGGCGCGATCGCGCCGGGTTCTGGGTCGGCCGAGCCGGTCAGGTCGAAGGCGAGGTCGGCGTCGCCGTCGCCGGGCGCGTTCCAAGCGCCGGCTGGCGCGCGATCGAGCGTCGCCGGCGGGCGGGGGCGCGCAATCAGGTCTTCGAGCGCTTCGATCAGCGCGGTCGAGGGCGGCGGCGCGCCGCGGCGCTCGCGCGTCTCGATCAGCACGCGGCAGCGCTCAGCGGCGAGCCGCTCAGCCAGCGCACGGTGCCAGCGGCGCAAGCCGCCCTGCGGCAGCAGCAGGCGGACGGCCGTCATCGCCGCCGCTCGCGCAAGCGCCCGTTCGCCAGGGCCGAATTCCAGCCCGCCGCGAACTGCGCTAGAAGAGAAGAACGATGACCGCCTCGCCTGCTCGTCCACGCACGCTGCTCTTTTACGCTCCTGCGCTGCTCGACGGCGGCGCCGAGCGGGTGTGGGCGCGGCTGGCGTCGGCCTTCGCCGCGCGCGGCGACGCCGTCATCTTCGCTGTCGATTTCGAGGCGACGCAATCGGCGCCGTTCCTGTCGCGCGACGTCGCGCTCGAACTCCTGCCGCGCGGTCATTTCCAGTCGACGCGCGCGCTTGCGCGACTGATCGCCGCGCGCCGCCCCGACGCGACCCTGTCGGCGCTCGCGGTCGCCAATCTCAAGCATGCGATCGCCGCGACGCTGGCCGGACGCCGCGATCGCGCCGTCCTCGCCTATCACGGGTTCAGCCAAAGCGAGCCGCAGCTTCTCAGCCGTATCGGCTATCGGCTGACGCCGCTCCTCTCCCGCCTCTGCGCGGCGACGGTCGCGGTGTCGGCGGCGTTGCGTCACGATCTCATCGCCCGATTCGTCGTTCCTGAACGACGCGTCCGCACGATCTACAACCCCGCCGCGCCGGCGCCGTTTCCTGAACCGTTGGCGGCTGGCGCGCTGGCGGCGCGACCGAAGATCATCGTCGCCCTCGGCCGACTCGTCCCCGACAAGGATTTCGTCACGCTGCTGCGCGCCTTCGCTCGACTCGACGATCGCGGCGCCAGGCTCGTCATCCTCGGCGAAGGCCCGGAACGCGCCCGGCTCGAAGCCGAAGCGTGGAGTCTCGGCGTTGCGGCGCAAGTCGAGATGCCCGGCTTCGAGTTGGACGTCGCGGCGCGGCTCGAGGCGGCGCGCGGCCTTGCGCTGTCGTCGCGGCGCGAGGCGTTCGGCCTTGCTTGCGTCGAAGCGCTCGCTCACGGCTTGCCGGTCGTCGCGACCGATTGCGGCGGGCCGGCGGAAATTCTCGTCACGCCGGCGCACGGAACCTTGGTTCCGGTCGGCGACGTCGAGGCGTTGGCGCGCGCGCTTCATCTAGCGCTCGCCGATCCGGGCGATCCTGCGCCGCGCCAGGCGCGGGCGCGCGAATTCTCCCTCGAAGCGGCGCGCGACCATTACGACGCGTTGATCGCCGAAGTGATCACGCATGCGCGTTCGCCCGCAGGCGCATGACAGGTGAAAGTGCGGGGGCGACGGCGAGCTTTTCGGCGAGGCGAGCCGCGAAGGCGACGATCGAAAGTGTCGGATTGGCCTGGCCGGAAGTCGGAAAGACCGCCGAGCCGAGCATATAGAGATTGGGCGCGTCGAAACAGGCGAGATCGCTGTCGACGACGCCCTCGCGGCGGGTCGCGCCCATGCGCGCGGTCCCGATCTGGTGCGAACCGTGCGACATCAGTTCCAGGGCCGCCTCGGCGGTCGCCGCTTCGTCCTGACGGTATTCGATCCGGCCGAAGCCGGAGGCGGTCAACCACAGCGCAAGCCGCTGATGCGCGCGCGCGATCGCCTCGCCGTCGTCGCGGCTGAAGCGCAAGTCGACGCGGAGCCGCGGCAGGCCGAGCCGATCGGTTTCCGCCGCGAGCGCGACGCGACTGTCGGGGTTGGGAATCTGCTCGGCGTGATAGGAAACGCCGTAGCGGCGCGCGCGGTTGCGCGGGAAGTAGCCAGGAATCCGCTCGGCGCTGCAATAACGGTCGCGGACGAAGCGGGCGAGAATAGCGGCCGTCGCCGGCAAGTCGGAAGCGACGTTGCGCGCATGAGCGAACCAATCGATCGACCCGTCGAGATGGCGGGCGCGGATCAGCTTCGGCAGGATCATGTCGCCGACGACGGGCGTCGAAAGCGCCATCGCGACTGCCGAGAGTGCGCCGCTGCGGTGGCGTGGGTCGGCGATCGGGGCGGCCACCGGCCAGAATCCGACGTTTGGCAGGTCGAAGCGCGCCATCAGCGACGGGCTCGGCGCAATGCGGCGGCGCACGAACGAGCCGCGCCCGTCGCGCAGGAAGTCGAACGCCGCGTCGACGCGCGCGTCGTCGAAGACGACGTCGGCGACTTCGCCGATGACATGGCCCATGTAATAGCGGCCGAGCGGGCCGTCTGCGCCGCCGAACAGCGCCGGCCGAAGACGTTGCGCCGCCAGCAGCAGCCGCGTCGATTCGAGCCCTCCGGCGGCAAGCACGACGCGCTCCGCCGAAAGACGCAGCCGTCGCCCGTCGGCGGTCGCCGTGACGACGCCGGTCGCGCGGCCGTTTTCGGCGAGCTCGACCTCGACCACGGTCGCGCCGAGGCGAATATCGACCAGCGGCGAAGCGGCAAGGGTCGCCGCATGCGCCTTTTGAAACCAGGGCCGGTTGCTCGCCCGCTCGATGCGGTCGAATTCAAAATCGTCGTTGGCGGCGGAAAGCTCGGGCGCGGCGAGCGTGAACGCCGCGTCGCCGCAGCCGACGTAACGGCACGCAGGCGCATAATAGGGCGCGAGGTCGTCGTAGCCAATCGGCCAGCGGGCGCCGCCGGCGAAGCGTCGCGGGACGAAGTCTACGGGATCGAGCGGCATGCTCCGGCCGCCCCACAAGTTGGAGGTTCCGCCTAGGCGGCGCGCGGTCGCGATGCGCATGTCGTCGTGACGGTCGGGATCGACGATCTCGGCGAGCGAAAGGTCCTGCGCCCGACTCGGCCGGTCGAGGCCGGATTCGAGCACAAGCGTCGGACGGCCGCGTTGCGCCAGTTCCATCGCCAGCGTCAGGCCGGCAGGACCGGAGCCGACGACAATCGTCTCGTGCGCGCGCGCTTCGGCGCCGTCGAGGCCGGCGCGGATCATTGCGGCGCCTTCCTCAGAGCCGGGACGAGCTCGGCGTAGAGCGCTGTCATGTCGCGATAGTAGCGCTCGCGGGTGAAGCGGGTCTTCGCCTGTCGGCGACCGTTCGCGCCCATCGCCGCGAGCGCTCCCTCGTCCATCGCCAGCGCGCGTCGCAGCGCGTCAGCCAAGCCGACGCGATCGCCTGGCTCGACAAGAAGGCCGTTCTCGCCATGTTCGACCAGCTCCGGCAAGCCGCCGATGCGCGTCGTGACGACCGGCTTGCCGCGCGCCTGCGCCTCGAGCACGCTCTTCGGCGCGATCTCGTACCAGACAGAGGGCAGGGCGACCGCGGTCGCCGCTTCGACCTCGGTCCACAGCGCCGCGCCTTTGAGATGGCCGGTGAACAGGCAGCGGGCGCCGAGCGCGCGGGCTTGCGCTTCGAGCGCCGCGCGCTGCGGCCCGTCGCCGACGATCGAGAGCGGCGCGTTCGCGGCGGCGGCGGCGTCGATCAGCACGTCGACGCCCTTTTCCGGCGACAGGCGGCCGAAGTAGAGGATGTGTCGGCCGCGCGCCTCGCGCAGCGCCGCGATCGCGTCGGCTGCGGCGGGCGCGTCGTCGGCGCTCTCGAAGAAATTCGGCACGTACCGCAGCTTTTCGCGGTCGAAACCGTGCTCGGCGAACTTGTCGACGATGAAGCGGCACGGCCCGACAAAGCGCGAGACGGCGTTGCGCAGGGCGCCGCCATGCCATTGGATCCAGCCGTCGAGCGCGTAGAGCGCGTCCATCGCCAGAGGGCCCTGGGTGCAGCGATTGGTCAGGCAGCGCCATTGCTGGCCGCCGCGGCAGCGTTCGCAGACGCCGTTCTGCGGCGTGTAGAAGTGATAGGCGGGGCAGATCAGCTTGTAGTCGTGCAGCGTGTAGACGATCGGCACGCCGCGCTGGCGCGCCGGCGCGAGGATGGCGTTGGTCAGGTGGTGGTAGATCCCGTGAGCATGGATCACGTCGGGACGGAAGTCGTCGAGCAATCGCGCGAAATTCTCGCTCGCCTCGCGTGAGTGGAAGAAGCGCGGCAGCGACGCGAGGCCGGCGACGCCCCGGCGCGGCGCGAACGGCGCGGGGAAATAGCGGCTCCAGTCCGACGGCTCGCTGTCGGGATGGCCGACGGCGAACTCGGCGCAATCCCAGCCGCGCGCGCGGAAAAGCGCGAGGTGGTCGAGGTGCACGCCCTCGGCGCCGCCTTTGCGATAGTGCCAGCGATGGACCCCGAGCAGCCGCATCGCGTCTCCTCAGCGTCGCCGAATGCGATGCGTATTCCCTTCGGTCATGCCAGCGCCTCGTCGAGCAGGCCAAGCGCGGCGGGACCAACGCGCCGGCGCGCCCGCGCCAGATCGGCGGCGCGATGGTCGGCGTCGAACATCGAGGCGAGCACGACGCCGTCGGGATTGCTGGCCAGCGCGCAGTCCAGCAACAGTTCGGCGGCGGCGCGGCGACTGTCGGCGTCGTAGCCCGCCGCGACGAGGCGGCGATGGCGCTCCGGCGCGGCGGCGAGTTTTGCGCGCAGCTGAGCGAGCGCGCCGCCGCCGACGCCGAACACCGAATGGCTGACCAGCAGCAGGCCGGCCCCCGCGAGTTCGGCGCCGCCGTGGTCGAGGTCGGCGGCGCTGGTCTGCAGCGCCGCGTATGGCTCGCCCGCGGCCAACGCGGCGCGGCAGGCGTCGAAGCGGCCGGCGACGGCGACCGCGCGCGTCTGTCCGCGATCGATCGCGCGCGTCAGCGCGGCGCGAATGTCGTCGCGCGCGACGTCGGCCGGGTCGGGATCGTGGAGGGCGTAAACGTCGACGCAATCGACGCCGAGCCGCCGCAGGGATTCGCCGATCGAACGCTCGACGAGCTCGGCGGTCAGCGGCATCCGGCGATTGCGGGTGGCGGCGAGGCTGCGGAAGCCGCTGCGCAGAGCCTCGGCGCGGGCCGCGAGCGGCCGCCCGAGCTTGTAGGCGAGCCTCAGCGCGCCGAGGCGACGGGGCGGCGCCATCGCGACTTTGGTGACGACGAACGCGCGGTCGCGGCGGCCGCGCAGGAAGCGACCGAGCAGCGTCTCCGCTTCTCCCGCGCCATAGGCCGGGGCGACGTCGAACCAGTTGACGCCGGCGTCGAACGCGGCGGCGAGCGCGTTGAGCCCGTCGTTCGCGGCGATCCGTGAGCCGAGCGAGGCGCAGCCGAAGCCGAGGCGCGACGGCTCGACCGGCGGCGCGGCGCGTCCGTACGCGTTCACCGGTCCCCCTCGGCCTGGGCGACGCCGACGCCGACCCCGAGCGACAGGAAGAGATAGACGCAAGCGACGTTGCGCGCGGCGCGGCGCCAAAGCTGTTCGAGGCCGCTTCGGCGCATCCAAAGCGGCGCTCGCCGGTTGTGCGCGAATCCAGCGAATTTGGTCGGTCGTTGGGGCGCGATCGCCGCATGAAGAACGCTGCCGCTCATCGACCCACATCACGTTCGCGATAGACCCTCGCCGGGGCGGACTCCATCCCTACCGGCTTCGTTCTCATTCGTCTCGACTTGCTACAATTAGGGTTACCCGCCCTCAAGCGACGGTTAACCATAGCCGGCAGGCGCGCGGCGGCGCCGCAAGAGCAAAAGTCGGGCGGCGGCCTTACTGAAACGAAGACGAGACGGTCATGTAGGTCGCATTGACCTGCGTGCCGACGAAGCTGACCGCTACGACAATCGCCAGGGCGACGCACGTGGCGAGTATGGCGTATTCGACCGATGTCGCGCCCGAGCGCGAACGGCGAAAGTGTTCGATCAGTTTGAACATGCGGCCCCCGCGGGGCGCGCGCGGGTTGCCGCGCCTTTCGGCCCCGGGCGCAGGTTAACCTTTGCCGGTTACGTAGAACTTAAGGGAAGCTTGGGCGGTAACGAGGGCCGGGCGGCGACGGCCGGGCATCGGTCAGGTCCAGCGGCCGGACGCCGTCGCGCGCCGCATCTCGCGCCGCTCCCGCCAGCGCCGGCGGATCGGCCAGGCGCAGACATGCGTGCCGCCCCAGCCGACGACCAGCGCCAGCGCGCCGACCAGCAGCGCTTCGGCGGTGACGGGGACCGCCGGCTCGAAGTTCTGCAGCGTGTCGGCGCCGATCGCCGGATCGAAGTCGACCGCCATCGCCCCGATCCGCTGCATCGGCCCCGCGTCTCGCATCGCGTCGAACGCGCTCTGCAGCTTGTTGCGCCGCG
>Ga0181516_10001758_pt1 | contig 16220 bp, 16 predicted proteins | sample PEATcosm2014_Bin_25_FD_121104 | JGI IMG/M metagenome (GOLD analysis project Ga0181516, IMG submission 121104) | Peatland microbial communities from MTU Mesocosm Facility, Houghton, MI, USA - PEATcosm2014_Bin01_10_metaG | ecosystem: Environmental > Terrestrial > Soil > Wetlands > Peat | place... | reverse complement strand
TATGCCACGGGGCTGTTTGCCGATATTTCGCTGACCATGCAGGACGGCACCCTGATCGCCAAGGTTGAGGAAAACCCGGTTCTGAACCGCGTGACCTTCGAAGGCAACGACGCGATTTCCAAAGACGATCTCGAAAAGGAAGTCCAGCTTAAGGCGCGTATGGTCTATACCCTGCCGCGCGTCGAACGCGACGTGCAGCGCATTCTCGACCTTTACCGCCGCGGCGGACGATTCGCGGCCACGGTCGAACCGAAAATCGTCAAGCTCGGGCAAAACCGCGTCGATCTGGTGTTTGAAATCAACGAGGGCAAGCGCACCGGCATCCGCAGCATCAAATTCGTTGGCAACGACCATTTCGGCGAAGACGAATTGCGCGAACCTAATAATACGCGCGAGACCGCATTGTGGCGCTTCTTCTCGTCCAGCGATTATTACGATCCTGACCGTATGAATTACGACAAGGAATTGCTGCGTAAGTTCTATCTGAACGAAGGCTATGTTGATTTCCGCGTCTTGTCAGCGGTGGCGGAATTAACGCCGGATCGCGACGATTTCTTTGTGACTTTTTCGGTCGAAGAAGGGCCGCGCTATAAATTCGGCAAAATTTCCGTTTCCAGCGAGATCAAAGGGTTGGACAGCGAAACTTTACGCCAATATCTCAGCACGCAAGAAGGCCAGTGGTATGACGCCGATATGATCGAAAAGTCGGTCGCCAAAATGACGACGGCTCTTGGCGATCGCCAATACGCCTTTGCCACCGTCACGCCGAACCCCGATCGGCATAAGGATTCCTTGACCGTCGATTTGAACTATGTCGTCAAACAGGGCGCGCGCGTCTATGTCGGCCGCGTCGACGTCAATGGTAATACCAATACGGTTGATAAAGTCATTCGCCGTGAAATGCTGCTAGCCGAAAACGATCCCTACAATGCAACGGCGCTGCATAAATCCGAACAGAAACTGAAAGATCTCGGCTTCTTTACCGAGGTTAAAGTGACCCCGGTCGATGGAGACCAGCCAGATCGTGCCAATGTCAAAGTGGATCTTAAAGAAAAATCGACCGGCGAGATTATGATCGGTGCAGGTTATTCTTCGACCGATGGGCCGCTCGGCGATTTCAGCATCAGCCAGCATAACTTCATGGGGCAGGGGCAGGATGCGCGCATCGGCGCAACCGTTTCCGGACGTACCGATCAAATCGACACCAGCTTTACCGAGCCTTACTTCATGGATCGGAATCTGTCGGCGGGCGCCGATCTCTATGCGTCCCGTACGGACAATCAGGATTTAAGTTCTTACGACATCAACAGCGTGGGCACGACATTGCGTCTGGGCTATCCGCTGTCGGATGAAATCCGCCAGAAGCTGAATTACAGCGCCCATGGCGATCAAGTTCTCAATGTGCCGTCGACGGCGTCGGTTTACATTCAGAATGAGGCGGGAACCACAACGACATCGTCGTTCGGTCAATCGCTCATTTACGACACGCGCGACAGCAAGCTTGATCCGACTCTGGGCTTCATCACGCATCTTGATACGGATGTGGCGGGCGCGGGCGGTTCGCAAAAATGGTTCCGCGCCAAAATCGGCGGCACGCAGTTCTATCCATTGGCCGAGAAATGGGTTGTCAGCGGCACGGCGGAAGCGGGGCAAATCTGGGGGCTTGACGGGCCGACCACGATTAATGAACGCTTCTTCTTGGGTGGTGATAATCTGCGCGGCTTCCAATATGCTGGCATCGGTCCGCGCGATTTGAGCAGCGTCAATCAAGATGCTTTGGGCGGCACGCGTTTTGAGCGTGCATCGGGCGATTTGGCGATGCCGACGCCGCTGCCTCCCGAATTCGGCATTAAGGCGCACTTGTTTACAGACGCCGGTTTCTTGAACAAGTCCGATCTGACGCCGATTGCAGGCACGCCCATCACGAATGATGAAGGCCTACATTTAAGCACGGGCGTTGGCATTACATGGGATTCGCCCTTCGGTCCCATCCGTCTGGATTTTGCCGAGCCGATTATGTATAAGTCCTACGACAAGATCGAACATATTCACTTTAGCTTCGGCACCAAATTCTAAGCTGGCCGAAACTGCGGAAGGCTTATAATGCGCTCCACCCAGACACTTGGTTTGTTGCTGTTGTCGGCTGTTCTGGCCGTCCCCATGGCGCGCGCGGCAGATGTCCCCGCCAAATTGCCATCTCCCGTCATCGCTATCGTCGATGTCCAGCGCATTTTGCAGGAATCCCTTGCGGCCAAAAGCGTGCAAAAGCAACTGGAGGCCCAGCGTTCCAAATTTCAGAATGAAATTGAAGGCGAAGAAAACGGCTTGCGTCAAGCTGAACAAGATCTTTCCAAACAACGCGATCAACTCACCGCGCAAGCCTATTCCGACAAAGAACAGCAGTTGCGGCAACGTTTCTCGACCGTCGAAACCCATGTCTCGGCGCGCCGCAAGGTTCTGGATCAATCTTTCACCGATTCCATGAATACGGTACGCAGCGCCTTGCTTGAAGTCGTCGATAAAACCGCGCGCGAACATGGCGCGAATATTGTGATTGTTAAACAGCAGGCACTGTGGACGGATCAACCGCTCGACATCACCGATGAAGTCTTGAAGCGCCTCGACCAGAAAATGCCCAAGATCGACGTGGCCACTCCTGCGACAACGCTGGAATAATTATTCGCTCGGCGGCGTGAAGCCTTGTTCGCCTACATCCGGGGCTTCTTTATCCTCGTCTTTTTTCTCATCTTTAACGCTTGATGCGGCTGGAGGCGTTACGGGCAAAGGCGCCGCTTCTTTATGCATGTCCTGCATGGTCTCTGGTGTCTGAAACAGCGGATGCGGGCTGCCGGGGCCGACATTCTGATAAATCAGCGCCAACCCCAAAAAAATCGCCAGCCACAAAGCAGCATTACGCAAAATATGCCCGCGATTAAGGGCAAAAATATTGGGCGCGACAAAGACCAACATGGCCATCATCATCAATCCGCTCAAAATCATCGAGGTGTGCGACATGGGGAATCCTTTGCAGAAGAAGGACGCCTTTATAATCTCCCGCAACGCGCTCGGCAAGGGGAGGGAGCAGCGGTTCAGCAACTCATTTCCACAATTCGCATTTTCAGTTATAAGAAGGCATCCCAGCGAAAGGCCGCGTGATGCGTTTTGCCCTATTATCCATCTTTCTCCTCGCTTTGTCTGCTTGCGCGATTGCACCGATAAAACCTGCGCCTGAACACCTAACTCTTACACCCTCTTCTTTCTCCGACCTTGACGGTTGGCAAAAAGATTCCCAACTGCCCGCTTTGACGGCGTTCCAGCGTTCGTGCGCGGTGCTGACGACAAAACCGGACACGGCGTCGCTGGGCATTGCGGGTAAAGTTGCAGCCTGGCAATGGGCGTGCGTTGAGGCACAGAGAACACCAGCGACGGACGAAGCCGCAAAAATTTATTTTGAAACATGGTTCCGTCCCTATGCCGCGGCCGGAAATGAAGGCGCTTACGGACTTTTCACCGGCTATTACACGCCGGAATTACGCGGGGCTTTGCAACGCGGGGGCGCGTTTCAAACGCCGCTTTATGCCCGTCCCGCGGATAAAATCGACGTCGATCTCGGGGCGTTTAAGGCCGATCTGAAAGGTCAGCACATTACCGGTAAAGTTCACAACAACACGCTTGTCCCCTATGACGACCGCGCCGCGATCACGCAAGGCGCGCTCGCTGACCGCGCGCAAATTCTGGTGTGGATCGACGATCCCATCGGCGCGTTCTTCCTTGAAATCCAAGGATCAGGTCGTGTGCGCCTGACCGACGGATCTTTATTGCCCGTCGGCTATGACGGCGCGAATGGCCGCGCCTATGTCGCCATTGGTCGGGTGCTGGCGGATCGCGGCGATTTGCCCCGTCCTGTCACGATGCCGGCCATTCGCGCATGGCTGGCGGCGCATCCGGCGCGGGCGCAGGAAATCATGAACCTCAACCCGTCTTACGTCTTCTTCCGCCGCCTGCCGAGCGATGATGCCGTAGGTGCGGAAGGCGTGGCACTGACCCCTACGCGCAGTCTCGCCATTGATCCCGATTTTCTGCCCCTTGGTGTTCCCGTCTGGTTAGATACAACGGACGGCCAAGGCGCACCTCTGCAACGCCTGATGATTGCGCAAGACACAGGCGGCGCGATCAAAGGCCCCGTGCGCGGCGATGTTTTTTGGGGCGCGGGCAATGAAGCCGAAATGCAAGCCGGATCAATGCAAAGCCGTGGCCGCATTTATATTCTTCTGCCCAAAACAGTGACGGCGCAATGACGACTAAAGATAAAAATCTCTGGGATGCTTACAAACACGGGGTAAAACCCGTGCAAAAGAAGCCTTTGAAAACTCCCCTCCCCCCTGAGGGGAGGGGTAGGGGAGGGGGGAGTTCAGCAAGCGCGGTATTCGAAATCACCAGCAACGTTTCCAGCCGCCCTCCCCCACCCCCTACCCCCTCCCTCAAGGGGAGGGGGAGTCTGGTTTCTGTCACGCTCGAACGTAAACGCGAAAAATCGCTTCGTCAGGGAAACGTCGAAATCGACGCCAAACTCGATCTGCACGGCATGACGCAAACCGAAGCCTTCGCTGCTTTGACCAAGTTTATGCATAAATGCGTTACAGCCGAAAAACGCCAGCTTCTCATCATCACCGGCAAAGGCAAGATCAGCGAAGGCGGCGGCGTCCTGCGCCGTAATCTCGGCAATTGGCTGGCACAATTGCCGGAAGCCCCCTCTATCCTCGCCTTACGTCCCGCCGCCCCCAAACATGGGGGAGAAGGCGCGGTTTACGTGGTGATGCGGAGGAAGTAGCTACGCCGCCTGCCACGCATTCTTCATGTGCTTCGGCCAGCGACCGGGCGTTGCCAACATCACATCAAAGCGTAAATCGGCTTTGGCAAAACGAGGGTTGCGCATGATAAAAATTTGCAAGGCATTGGCAATGCGCGTCTGTTGTTGTCCAGAAATGGATAAAACGGCGTCATCCTGCGTAGCGCGCGCTTTAACCTCGACGGCGACGACGGTATTTCCGCGCGCGGCGACGATGTCGATTTCTCCCATGGGCGTTTTGTAACGCTCGGCCAGAATGCGATAAAACTTTAACCGGAGCGCCATCCGGCACATTCTTTCGGCGTTAAGCCCTGTTGTGTAAGCTGTGCGCATCATTTTTTTGTCACAGCCAGCGCACGCGCATAAACTTCTTTTTTCGGATGCCCCGTCATTTCCGCAACTTCGGCCACGGCATCGCGCACGGTTAAATGCTTCAGACGACCTTTCAGAAGCGCATCAATGTCGAAGGCTTCTTCCTCTTTATGTTCAGATTTTCCAACCAGAATGACAATCTCGCCTCTGGCTTCGTTTGCGGCGTAATAGTCAGCCAATTCGCCCAAAGTCCCGCGCCGCATCTCTTCATAAAACTTGGTCAGCTCCCGCGCCACGGCGGCAGGACGATCTGCGCCGAGTGTTTCCGCAAGATCGGCAAGGCTCGCCGCCAAACGCTGCGGCGCTTCGTAGAAGATTAATGTCGCAGCGCTTTGTTTGAACGCGGCAAGGCCTTTCTTCCGCGCCGCGCTTTTGGGCGGCAGAAACCCGGCAAAAATAAATTGATCGGTCGGCAATCCCGACCCTGCCATAGCCGTCACGGCGGCATTTGCGCCCGGAATCACGGTCACGTTAAATCCGGCCTCGCGGCATTCGCGCACCAGCTTAAACCCGGGGTCGGCTATGGCAGGCATTCCGGCATCGCTGATCAAGGCTACAACTTCGCCTTGTGCAAGCCGCTGTAAAACTTCAGGGCGCCGTGCGTCCTCATTGTGGTCGTGATAGGAGAAAGTGGGCTTCTTAATGCCAAAAGCTTGCAGCAAATTCCCGCTATTGCGCGTGTCTTCGCAAGCGATCACGTCGGCAGCAGCCAGAATCGCCAAGGCTCGCAATGTAATGTCGCCCAGATGCCCAATCGGCGTTGCGATCAGGTACAGCCCTGCGGGAGGTTTACAGGCGACCCCGTTCCCGCTAGCCTCGACCACCAGGCGACCTAACTGAGGGTAATCGGGCGATGAAGAATTCTCTTTTCCTGACGACATGCGTTGCTTTCACGCTGATGGTTGGCGGCTGCGCGGATTATGGGCGCCCGTCACAGACAGTATCGCAGAAATCAGGCGCAAGCCAAACGACAAGTTACAAACCCTATTATCAAATGCCCGATAACGGGCAAAATATCGCGTCTTCGCGTCTGCAGAACACGCCCGTGCCACAAACACAGGCGATTCCCGCACCAGTACCTGCCCCCGTGGTTGTTGCCCCCGCGCCGCAAGGCAAGCTTAAAGCCTCGATCCTTCTGCCACTTTCGGGCCCTAATGCGGGTTTGGGGCAGGCGATGTTGAACGCTGCGCAGCAAGCGGTGTTTGATGCCGCCGAATCCAATTTCGAACTTCAGCCGCGCGACACAGCCAAAGAAGGCGGTGCAGAACAAGCGGCGCATGATGCCGTGGCCGGCGGCGCTCAGCTGATCATCGGGCCGCTCTTCGCGTCCGATGTTCCCCCCGTCAAACTGATCGCGCAAATCAACGGACTGCAAATACTGCCCTTATCGACGGACACATCCTTGGCCGATCACGGCGTTTATGTCATGGGCTTGGCGCCGGGTGCGCAAGTCGAACGTGTCGTCGCTTATGCCGCTGCGCGCGGTGCGCATAATTTTGCAGCACTGGTGCCCGCCACTCCCTATGGCTCGCTGGTCGGTCTTGTCTTCCGTAATGCGGTGGCTCAGCGTGGCGCGACTTTGGTGGATGTCGAAACTTTTGACCCTTCCGCGCAGGATGTCGGCGAGAAAATAAAAACCCTCGCCCTGCGACGCGACAGCATCGACGCGTTATTTCTGCCCGAAAGCGACGGCGAGCTTAAATCCATCGCCGATCAACTGACGGCTTCGGGTTTTACTTCCGCCCATGCGCATATTCTCGGCACGGGCCTGTGGGATGTGCCAGGTCTTGGCCGCCAAAGCTCCCTTCTGCTCGGCGGCTGGTTTGCCGCACCCGATCCGGCGCAGCGCCGCACCTTCATCGCTAATTATACGGCAGCCTATGGTTCCGAACCGCCGCGCCTGACGACGCTGGCTTACGATGCCACGGCTCTGGCCGCCGTGCTCGCCAAACATGGCGCGCGCTATGACGAAGCGGCGCTGACCAATCCCAACGGCTTTGCCGGACTCGATGGCATTTTCCGCCTGACAGCCTCCGGCACGGTCGAACGCGCTATGGCCGTGAATGAGGTAACTTCAGACGGCGCGCACGTCATCGATCCCGCGCCGACCAGCTTTGTATCGCTCAAACGATAATTTTTTTTGTGGGTTCACCCTGTCAAGAAAATTACTTGCAGAGAATCATGCGCATATTCATTTCGCCGATGCGAAGTAACTCAATGCTTTCCTTAGCTTCTTTGTGCCCGAAATTATGGTAAAATATTTTTTAACGATAAATTAGTTTTTCCTTTTACTTTCATTAACTTGCCTTCTGATTCAGCAAACTTTAACGCTGTTCAGGTTAGAATGATCCTGCATTTAGAAGAATAAGGTATTTTGAAATGTCCAATAACGACCTTCAAGCCGCGCAGGATGCATTAGGCGCACAGCAAGCCATATCAGGGCCGATTGCAGGATTTGGCGTGCACAGTGTCGTTGAAAGCGCAGATTTTTCCGACAAGCCTGTCGCCACTTTGAAAGTCGACGAAGCGAGCGTTGCGCGCGCCGAGGCCGCCAGCGGCGCGGACAAACTCCCTTCATCCGTTCCCAAAGCCAGCGGCGCGATGGCAAAAGCCACTAATTATCAGAACAAGGCCGATGCCCAATATGCCGGAATGTTTAAGGGCGCACGTCTCGCCGACGTCGACCGCGCCTTGTCCCGTGGCCCCAACTTTGGCAGCCGTCCCAATTACAATGCCGCCTTCGCTGCCCAGCCCAAAGGCCCCTTGGCGCGCTTCCGCGAACAAAGACGCTTGATGACGCTGAGAAGGACATTCGATCAGATCAGAAATCAGCCGAGAAAGAGCGTTGCAGTAAATCCCGAAAGCCTCTCGCAAGCCGCGCTCAAACATATGGCAGAAGCAGCGATCGCCGCTGGTAAACAAATGACGCCTGCAGGTTCCTTGGTTCAAACGATGAAATTGGCAGGAATGAAACCGAAGGCCGCCGGACCAAAGAAACGCCAATGGGCTTTGTTCTTTAATCCGGAAATGGTTCCGTCTGGTTATGCAACGGATTGAAATTAATTTGAGAAATGCTGTCACGATTTTTGTAGAGAGGCATGAAAATGAAGAAAGAATTTATAAGCTATGATGGTGCTGGAGCGCCCGTAAAGAAAGCATATGATACTGAAGCTTTTGCGCCGGTTACAGCAGTCTTTGATCCGGACACCTTCAGATTAATTGGGCGTGCAGACTATTCGGCGACTATTGAATCATACAATGGGCTTCGCCCAGAAATTCGCAGCATGTTAGATAAGCAGGCGATGCACTTTGTACATCATAGATCCGCCACTGATTCTCCGGTTGAGAAGCTTTCACCAACTGAGCGGTCAGTTTTTCATGCCAAGCTGCAAGAAGCTCATTTTAAAATGTCTGATCGCAACCTTGTTGTCATTAATGACCATAGGAATGACGCAGGAAAAGGTTTTAAAGAACCCGTTTATTTCGTCGAAGGGCATCCCGTTTGGGAAAGCAATATGACGCCTGGTAATGTCACCCATTTCAATGGAGCCGGGCTTAGAGGTGAACAAGCAAGTCAATTGGACGTTCTTTACAAGACCGCACAGTCTAGAAAAGAATTTGAGAAGGGTTATCGTAGCATTATGGATAGCGGTAGAGGTGTAGCGGATGTAGGACAGATTCTGCAACAGCCTCTGGCGCGCGAGTTGATTGGGGGCAGATTTGACGTGGAAAGCAGCCCCAGCCCGCAATCTGGAGGGCCAGCGTCTCGTAATCTTAACGCGATAAAAGCCGGACATAGTGAGGCTGTCGCTAGACAAATGCCGGTGGAGCAATCCAAGCAGACTCCTGCCAAGCCTTTAAGAGCAAGTGGGGCTGCACCTTTTGCACCGAGCTAATCGCGCATCAGATTAAATACCCCAGCACCGCATTCAATCTTTGCAACCCTGCGGCAGTCGCCCGCAGGGTTGTTTCATTTTGTGCGATAAAACCCTCGTGCAACAATCGCTCTAATTTCTCGGCGGTCAGAAATTGCGTCAGCGGCATTCCGAATTTCTTGCGCCAATCTTCCAAATCAATGCCCGCCGTCAACCGCAACCCCATCATCAACGCCTCGTTCATGGCGGTATCGGCATCAATCATCTCGCTGGTTTTAATCCCATGACCGCAAGCCTCGACCTGCTTCAACCAAATATCCGGCGCGCGGTGGTTTTCGGTGGCATGTCGCGATTGGCTATCAAGATAACGCCCATGCGCGCCGGGGCCGATCCCCACATAATCATCGTAATGCCAGTAAGTCAGATTATGGCGGCTTTCCTGCCCCGTTCGCGCGTGATTGGATATTTCATAAGCAGGCAATCCCGCCTCATTCATGATCTCTTGTGTCGCCTCGAACATCGCGACGGAGGCTTCATCGGGAGCAGTAAGTGTCTCGCCGCGCCGCATGCGCGTATGAAACTGGGTTTGCGGCTCGATAGTCAGTTGGTACAACGACAAATGATCCCCGGCCAACATCAAGGCCGCGCGCAATTCCCGCCGCCATTCTTCCAGCGTTTGCCCCTGAAGCGCATAAATCAAATCGAATGAAAAACGCGGAAAATGTTGTGCCGCCAATGCAATCGCGCGTTTAGCTTCATCTGCATTATGGGCGCGACCCAGAAATTTCAGCGCCACTTCGTTGAACGACTGCACGCCCAGCGATAAACGATTGACCCCCGCCGCACGAAAAGCAGCGAATTTATCGGCTTCAGCGGAGGAGGGGTTGGCTTCCAGTGTAATCTCGGCATCCGCGTCGATGGGCCACAATCGGGTGATATCGTGCAAAACAGATTCAACCGTGCGCGCTTCCATCAAAGACGGCGTGCCGCCACCAAAGAAAATCGAAGTTACGCGGCGATTGGGTAAAAGGGCGGCATAATGTTCCAACTCGCGCCGATAAGCAGTCCGCCATTTTTCCTGTTGCGTCGTATCGCCAACATGCGAATTAAAATCGCAATAAGGGCATTTTGAAATGCAGAACGGCCAGTGGATATAAACGGCAAACGTCATTGCGGATGCAGCAGACGGTCGGCATAACGCGCCATCATGTCCGCTTCGAAATTGACGGCATCGCCGGTGGCAAGCTTGCCCAAAGTCGTCGCGCTTTGCGTGTGCGGGATGATGTTGACCGTGAACCGTGCACCCTCGACGTCGTTGACCGTCAGCGACACGCCGTCAATGGTCACCGATCCTTTGGCTGCCAGAAAACGCGCCATATCCTGCGGCGCTTCAAATTGCAGGCGCAAACTATCTTGTTCTTTTGTGGTTGTGATGACGCGCCCCACACCGTCGACATGCCCCGAAACCAAATGGCCGCCCAGGGGGTCGCCCATACGCAATGCCGGTTCCAAATTAATGTGTGTGCCGGATTGCCAATTTTTGATCGTGGTTTTATCAAGAGTCTCGGTGGAGGTCTGAACCTGAAACCACTTGTCGGCTTTAGCGACGACCGTCAAGCATACGCCCGAACAGGCAATCGATGCGCCAATGCTCGTCTGCGCCAGAGGCAAGGCGCGGGGCTCAATCGTCAACAGCCAGTCGCCATCTTTGACGATACCGGCAACAACACCGATATCCTGAATAATGCCGGTGAACATAGGTTTAGACCGTTTCTTTTTTCAGCGTGTCGACAAATTCTTCGAAATCGCCGGGAGAACGGAAATCCTTATAGACCGAAGCATAGCGCACGTACCCGACGTGGTCGAGTTTGCGCAAAGCTTCCATCACATGCTCGCCGATGGTGGGCGCGTTAATTTCAGCCTCCCCGAGCGATTCCAAATGCCGCACGACGCTGTTGGTTGTTTGTTCAATTTGTTCGTCATCGACGGGGCGCTTGCGCAGCGCGACTTTCATCGAGCGCAGCAATTTATCGCGATCAAATATTTCCTTTTTGCCGCCGCGCTTGACGACCAGCATCTCGCGCAACTGGACGCGCTCGAAGGTTGTAAAGCGCGCATCGCAACTAACACAAAAACGCCGCCTGCGGATCGCGGCGTTGTCTTCCGTAGGCCGGCTGTCCTTGACCTGCGTATCGTCGGTTCCGCAAAAGGGGCAACGCATGAATTATTCCTGAAGAAAGATACAGGTCTACTAATAGCCTATGAAGAATGGTTAATCAATCGTTAACCCGAGAATCATTGACTCTGCCCCTTTTTTCAATGCATTAAGAGATTAATCCCCTCGCACGACTGGCGCCTTATGTGGGTACCCACAGGGAAGTGCCGAGGAAAAATTGCCGCGCGCCTGGGCACAAAACCACAATCCTTTTGCAGGAGCCCGCATGACCAATTTTACCTATTCCGCTGCCGCTCTCGATCGTCTGCAAGCCGCGGACAGCGAGATTTTTAATGCCTTGATGCGCGAAGAAACACGCCAGAGTGAAGGCATCGAGCTGATCCCATCGGAAAATTATTGTTTCCCCGAAGTGTATATGTTGCTCGGTTCGGTCTTTAACAACAAATATTCCGAAGGCTATCCCGGCCGCCGTTATTATGGCGGGCAGGAAAATACCGACATGATCGAAAACTTGGCGCGTGATCGCGCTAAGGCGGTATTCCGCGCCGAACATGCCAATGTGCAGCCGCTATCCGGCTGCGCGATGAACGAAGCGGTGTCGTTCGGCTTGCTGCAACCCGGCGATGTGATCTTGGGCATGGAATTGTCGCATGGCGGCCATTTGTCGCATGGGCATCCGGTCACCAATATGGCCAAGATTTTCAAATATGCCCGCTACCGGACGGAAATCCCCAGTGGCGTGATTGACTTGGAGAAAGTGCGTCAGGTTGCGCTCGAAACCAAGCCGAAGATGATCATCTGCGGCCATTCCTCCTATCCGCGTGAATATGATTATGCCGGTTTCAGAAGAATCGCCGACGAGGTGGGAGCCTTGCTGATGGCCGATGTCAGCCATCTGGGCGGCCTCATCGCAGGCGGCGTATTGAAGAATCCGCTCGATTTCGGTTTTGACGTTATGACCACCACGACGCATAAATCGCTGCGCGGCCCGCGCGGCGGCATGATTTTGTGCAAAAAAGAGCACGGCGCGAAGATCGACAAATCGGTGTTCCCCGGTATGCAGGGCGGCCCGCACATGCACCAAATTGCGGCCATCGCTACAACGCTGAAGTTGGTCCAAACTGATAGTTACAAAGCCTATGCTCAGCAGGTTCTCACCAATGCCCAGACATTGGCGAAGGCGCTCTTGGCCGGCGGAGCGCATCTCGTCACGGGGGGCACCGAAAACCATTTGATCGTTATCAATACATCAACCGGTTTCGGTATCTCGGGCGACATTGCCGAACGCGCTTTGGATCAGGTTGGCATCACGCTCAACAAGAATGTCATCCCCGACGATCCCAACCCTCCCATGAAGCCCAGCGGCATCCGCTTCGGTACGCCCGCCTCGACCGCGCGCGGTATGGGCGAAGCAGAGATGAAGCAATTGGCAACCGTCATGCTGCAAGTCCTGCGCGCCCCGACCGACGAAGCTTTACTCGTCAAACTTCACGAAGAAGTCCGCACCATGTGCAAACGCTTCCCCGTGCCGGGACTGGAACCCGCCAAACATAAATGCTGCCGGGAAATGTAGTTTGTTTATGTTGTCATTCCGGATACGCGCTGCACGCGTTCCGGAATGACAATCTTTCCTACCAAGGGTGAGTAAATGCCCGAACAACCCACAGCCTCTTCCCGCCGCGCCGATCCGCGTCTTCTGGAAATCCTTGTCTGCCCCGTGACCAAAGCGCCTTTGCGTTATGACGTTGCCACGCAGGAACTTATCAGCGACAAAGCCGGTCTCGCTTTTCCGATCCGCGAAGGCATTCCGATTATGCTTGTTGATGAAGCGCGAAAGATAGACTAACCGCTATCTCCCCTTCGCCCTCTCCACTGAATTAACCGCCGAACTTGCGCGTAGCGCTGCAATGATGTTGGTCAGATGCGCGACGTCCCTGACCTCGATATCAATAATAAAATCGAAAAATTCCGGCGTGCGGTTGGTGATCTTCATATTGGTGATATTGCCGCTATTTTTGCCGATCACGGTCGTTACCGCCCCGAAGCTGTTGGGACGGTTGATGATCACAACATTCAAACGGCCGACCATGGACTCGGTCTTATCCTTATCGTCGCTCCAACCGACGTCGATCCAGCGTTCAGGGGCGCGGGTAAAGCTTTCCAGCGTCTCGCAATCGGTCGTGTGAATGGTAACGCCTTTGCCGGTGGTGACGATGCCTACAATGGAATCGCCGGGCAGGGGATGACAGCATCTGGCATAATGCACCGCCATGCCGGGGATCAGCCCCTTCAGTGTCAAAGGCGCGCCGCTCTTGACGGCAAGCTTCGGCTTGGCGACGGACAGCATCTTGTCGGCTGATTTTTCCGGCGGTTTCAGCCGGTGGGCGGGATAGGCGGCGTTAAAGACTTCGCGCACAGGCTGCAGCGATGCGCCGATATTGGCCATCAGGTCTTCGACCGTGACGCTTTGGTAATTTTTGGCGATGGCATCAAACGCTTTTTCGGAGAAATCGACGCCTTCCTGCTTGCACAGTTTTTCCATCATGGATTTGCCGAGCAAAACATATTCCGTGCGCTGCTGGGTGCGGATAAAGCGGCGGATGCAGGATTTGGCTTTGCCCGTGACAACGAACCGCTCCCATGCCGGACTTGGCGTGCCGCCCTTTTGCGTGACGATTTCAACCTGATCGCCGTTGCGGAGCGCCGTGCGCAATGGCACCATGCGTCCGTTGACTTTGGCGCCGACGCAGGCGTCTCCGACGCGGCTGTGAACGGCATAGGCGAAATCAACCGGCGAAGCGCCGCGTGGCAGGGCGACAAGATCACCCTTGGGCGAGAAGCAAAACACCTGATCCTGAAAGAGTTCCAGCTTGGTGTTTTCCAAGAATTCTTCCGGTCTCTGTGCGTGTTCGACGATGTCCAGCAATTCGCGCAGCCAGCGATATTGCAAACCGTCGGTGCGTGGCGCGCCTTCTTTATATCCCCAATGCGCGGCCACGCCCAATTCAGCAATTTCGTGCATGTCTTTGGTGCGGATCTGAATCTCGATACGCTGCTGCTGTGGCCCCATAATGCCGGTATGCAAGGATTGATACTGGTTGGGCTTGGGGGTCGAGATGTAATCTTTAAAGCGTCCGGGTATGACGTGGTAATGGCTGTGGATGACGCCCAGCGCCTGATAACATTGATCGACGCTGTCGACCAGAATGCGGAACGCCATAATGTCCGAGAGTTGCTCAAACCCAACATTCTTGCGCTGCATCTTGCGCCAGATCGAATAAGGGGTCTTCTCGCGCCCACTCACCACGGCCTTGATGCCGGAGGCATCGAGAACCGATGTCAGTTCCGACATGACTTTTTGCGCGATGGCACCACCTTCGTGCCGCAGGAAATTCAAACGCGTGACAATGCTGTTGCGGGCGTCGGAATTCAGTTCGCCAAAAGCCAAGTCCTCCAACTCATCCTGCATCTTCTCAATACCGATGCGCTGGGCAAGCGGGGCATAGATCTCCAAGGTTTCCTTGGCGATCCGGCGGCGCTTTTCAGGATTTTTCAGATGCTGCAGCGTGCGCATATTATGCAGGCGGTCGGCCAGTTTGATCAGAAGAACGCGAATATCTTCCGACATGGCGACCACCAGCTTGCGGAAATTTTCCGCTTGCTTGGCCTGATCGGTCTGCAATTTGATGCGCGACAGCTTGGTCACTCCATCCACCAGCCGCGCCACGCCGGGTCCGAATTGTTTTTGAATATCTTCGATCGAGGCCAACGTATCCTCAACCGTGTCGTGCAGAAGCGACGTGGCGATGGTGGTGCTATCCATCTTCATGTCGGTGAGGATGGCCGCGACTTCCAGCGGGTGTGAAAAATAGGGGTCGCCCGAAGCGCGCATCTGCTTGCCGTGCGCCTGCATCGAAAAGACATAGGCGCGGTTCAGCAAATCTTCGTTAACGTCGGGGTCATAGGCGCGCACGCGCTCGATCAGCTCATATTGGCGCATTAAAGGCACGCGCGGCTGATCTTCAGCGGGCGCAGAATCTACGGCCAAGGCCTCAGGAAATGGGGGGTCAGATGTCTGCATCAGTATTCCTTTAAGGGAACTGATAGCAACTTCATCCTAACTAGTCCTTAATAACGGCGTCCTCGAAGGAGGCCGTGTCGAGAACATCGGCGGTTTCCGCCTCGTCTTCGGCATTTTCTTCTTCCTCGAGCGCGTCATCGCCAGCTTCGGCATCTTCTTCGTCCGCGCCGTCCGCCGTATTGATCCAGCTTTGCTGTTCACCGGCCATCAATTCCGTCACTTCTTCTTCGGGTTGATCGGGCTCGATGCGCTTTTGCAGGCTCTTGATCAAAGCTTCTTCAAGGCCGCCCAGATCCAGCTTCGTCTCCGCGATTTCGCGCAAGGAAACGACAGGATTTTTATCGCGGTCACGGCCGACCTTCAATTCCGCGCCCGAACCCAATGCGCGCGCGCGATGCGCCGCCAACATGACGAGTTCAAAACGGTTGGGAATTTGTAAAACGCAATCTTCAACGGTAACGCGAGCCATCTTAATCCTCTTCCCTTGTGGGATATGTTTAACGTTCCTTTCGGAACCGAAAAGACCGGGAAGATTTTTGTATCCCGCCGGACTTCATGGATAAATGCCAGGCGGGGAACTTACGATTTTACCCAAGTCTTTGTAAAGCGAGATAATCTGAAAAAATGCATATCCAGGCATTTTGCCCCACTTGTTAACTGAATCGAACTAGAGTAGATTAAGAATAGTTGATTTCCCTTTGTCCCTACCCATAGGTCGGCTAGCCTTTCTAGAATTTTGTTGCCTTTTTTAGGTAATGTTATAGAAACCGTAGTATATACGGCGCGCTTAGACGACTTAGTCCAAAAATATGAGGAAAGAATGATTTTTTACAAAGAAGAACGCTCAGCGATGTTTATCGACGGAGC
>Ga0181516_10001756_pt1 | contig 16227 bp, 10 predicted proteins | sample PEATcosm2014_Bin_25_FD_121104 | JGI IMG/M metagenome (GOLD analysis project Ga0181516, IMG submission 121104) | Peatland microbial communities from MTU Mesocosm Facility, Houghton, MI, USA - PEATcosm2014_Bin01_10_metaG | ecosystem: Environmental > Terrestrial > Soil > Wetlands > Peat | place... | reverse complement strand
TGTTCGCGCTGGACGTGAAAAAATATCGCGAGCCGGTCCTCGTGTCGTCCGTGGACGGCGTCGGCACGAAGCTCAAGCTCGCCTTCGCGCTGGACAAGCACGACACCATCGGCGCGGATCTCGTGAACCATTGCGTGAACGACATCGCGGTGCTGGGCGCAGAGCCGCTGTTCTTCCTCGATTATCTCGGCACGGGCAAGCTGGAGCCGCACGTTTTCACGAACATCATCAAGGGCTTCGCGCGCGCGTGCGCGGAAAACAACTGTGCGCTCATCGGCGGCGAGACGGCGCAGATGCCGGACTTTTACCAGAAGGGCGAATACGACGTGAGCGGCACGATCGTCGGCGTGGTGGAAAAATCCCGGATGCTCAACGGCCAGAAAACCATCAGGCGCGGCGACGTGGTCATCGGCATCGAATCGAGCGGCCTGCACACGAACGGCTATTCGCTCGGCCGTAAAATTTTCTTCGAGCAGCTTGCGCTGCGGCCAACAGACAAAATGCCCGGCCTCAAGAAATCCATCGGCGAAGAATTGCTGAAGGAACACATCAGCTATGGTCCGCTGGTGCAAGCGCTTCTGAAGCGCTTCAATTCAAAATTAAAAATTAAAAATTCAAAACTGCCCGTCAGGGCGTTCGCCCACATCACCGGCGGCGGTTTCGTGGACAACATCCCGCGCGTGCTGCCCAAGTCCCTCGACGTGGTCATCAAAAAAGGTTCGTGGGATATGCTGCCAATTTTCAAAATCATCGAAGAAAAGAGCGGCGTGCCGGATGCGGAATTGTATCAGGTTTTCAACATGGGCATCGGCATGGTTTCAATTGTTTCCGCTGACAAGGCGAATGACATTTTGAAATTCATACGCGCGCAAAAACACAAAGCATGGCTCATCGGCGAGGTTGTGAAGGGCAAAGGCGATGCGCGGGTGGTCTGATCGTCCCCCAAAATCCGAGCTGATGGCACCGTTCGTCTTATGGCGAGACAAAATTGTAACAAATCAGGACACACGATTCATAATTTGAAAAAATTTTAAAAATAAAATAAATAATTCATTGACTCAAACAATGACCTGTGTGAAAACTTCCCCATTCGGAATTAACTCGTAAACAAAAAATTATGAAAAAAAATGAATTGAAAACCACGGCCAAAATTTCCTTGGCGGTTGCTTTGCTGCTCGGGCTGGGCTCCGTGGCACAGGCGGATTCATACAACACGGCAACGGTGTCAACCGGCTGGCAAGGGTTGAGTTTCACCTACACGCTCTACCTCGCGCAATTCGACACCTCACTGGGAACTCTGACAGGCGTGACCTTGCATATAACTGACACCGAGGAAGCCGGCGTCACCGTTGAAAACGGATCCGCTGACTCTGCCAGCATCACCATCGAACTTAGCGGGCTTGTCGAGGCTACCGACGGGGATCAGATTGACAGCACTGCCAATCTTTCGACTGACTTCGGCCCTTATTCGCTGGGACCCAATGGACAGGAGTCGGGTCTCCCCACATACAATCAGAGCGGGGAGGACTTTCAGGATCTCGGCACCGTCTCGAGCGAAGCAACCAAAACCGCATCTTCTTCCGATTTCGCGCTTTACGAAGGTGCCGGCACGGTACCGATTGACGTTTCCGGTTCAGGCGGCTGGAACGCTTCAGGTAGCAGCGCCTACAGCCTGATCATTAATGAATTTCAAGGCGAAGGCAGCGTATATGCGACCTATACCTATACCCCGGCTCCTGTTCCGGAGCCCGCTACGATGGCAATGTTCGGCCTTGGGCTGGGCGGTCTGGCCATGATCCGTCGTCGTTCCGTCTAAAAACAGGTTGGTTCAATTTGCACCGCGCAAGGTTTCAATACTTTGCGCGGTTTGCTTTTGGCGAAAGAAAGTTCCATCAGCGTTTTCTCTGTGCTCTCCGTGTCCGAGCGGCGAACCTTCAGTAACTCATCCGATCCATTTTCACCTTGCCGCGAAAAATCCAGTAGATGCAGATCGTGTAGGCGATCACAATCGGCACGCCGATGATGGCGATGATGAGCATGATGCCGAGGGTTTTCGGCGACGAGGCGGCGTTGTAAATCGTCAGTGAATTTTCAGGATTCGGCTGGCTGTAAATCAGGTTCGGAAAAATGTTCAGCGCGAAGAGCCCCATCAGCGTGATTATCGCCGAGCACGACGAGAGGAACGCAAACCCGTCGCGCTTGTGATGAAACTCGCGCGGAATATTTGCGATGGACAGCATATTCGCCAACGCGATGCTGAAGAGCCACGGATTTTCGCGCACACGCGCGGCCATATGCGGCACATACAGCAGCGTGGCCATCGTGAGCGTCACGGCGCAAATCACGAAAAAGATGATGCAACGCATCGTCCAGACGCGCAGCTTGTCGTGCAGTTCGCCTTCGGTTTTCATCACGCCATAAATCGCGCCGTGCATCATGAACAGCGCGACGGTCGTCACGCCGACGAGCAGTGGATACGGCATGAGCAGGCCGAGAAATGTTCCGGCAAATTCGCCGTTCGCATCAATCGGAATTCCCCATGCAATGTTGCCAAGCGCTACGCCGATGAGCAGTGCGGACAAAATGCTGCCAACGGAAAATCCTATGTCCCACATCTGTCGCCACCAGCGCATCGGCTGTTTGCTGCGAAATTCAATCGCCACGGCGCGGAAAATCAAAGCGACGAGCAGCAAAACCAGCGCCAGATAAAAACCGGAAAACGCCGTCGCGTAGACATTCGGAAACGCGGCGAAGAGCGCGCCGCCGCCGGTGACGAGCCAGACTTCGTTGCCATCCCAAACCGGCCCGATGGAATTGAGCATGATGCGGCGCTCCTCGTCTTTTTTCGTGAACAGATGCAGCGCGCCGATGCCCAGATCGAATCCGTCGAGGATTGCGTAGCCGGTGAACAGCACGCCGACGAGGATGAACCAAATGGTGTTGAGGTCGAAGGTCATGGTTTTTTGTGTTGTGTCAGCTCATCAGGCAAAGCCAACTTGCCGGAAGGAATCAAATCGTCGTCGTGCGGGCCGTGCTGGATTTTGTCGTTGAGCAGGTAAATGAAAACGATGAACAGCAGAAAATAAATGAACGTGAACAAAATCAGCGACGTGAGGACGACGTTCGCCTGCACAATTTTGGAAAGACCTTCGGGCGTCCGCATCAGGCCGTAGACAATCCACGGCTGCCGCCCGACCTCGGCGGCGAACCAGCCGAGCTGGTTGGCGATTTCCGGGCCAAGCACGGAGAAAACCAGAATCCACAGCAGCCAGCGGCGTTCGTGCAGCGAGCCGTGGCGGAAATATAAAAATCCGAGCGCGGAAATTAGAATCAATGCGAAGCCGATTGCCACCATGCCGTGAAAAAATAAAAATGACGCTTCCACCGGCGGGCGATCTTCCGGTGCGAAAGCATCAAGACCGGTGACGGGCGCATGAAAATCGTTGTGCACGAGAAAACTCAACAGTCCCGGCACTTGGATTCCGTCAACCTTTTCATTTTTTTCATCCACCCAGCCGACGGCCGTGAGCGGCGCATTTGAAGTTGTTTGATAAAGTCCTTCAAATGCGGCGAGTTTGGCCGGTTGATTTTTCCCAACGCCTTGCGCGCTCGTGTGACCAGTAACCGCTTGCAGCAACGACGCGGCAAGCGCGACGGTCAGGCCGACTTTCAGCGACGCGCGGGCAAATTCCAAGTGCTTTTTTTTCAACAAATACCACGCGCTCACGCTCACGACGAGAAATGCGCCCGCCAACCATGCGCCGACCACGACGTGCGAAAGACGCTCCACCATGGACGGGTTGAAAACGAGCTGCCAAAAGTCCGTGATCTCCGCGCGCAACACGCCGTTATGAGACACGATTTTGTAACCCGCAGGCGTTTGCATCCACGAATTGGCGACGACAATCCACACCGCGCTGAAATGCGCGCCGAGACAGACCATGCACGTCGAAAAGAAATGGACTTTGCGGCTCACCTTGTCCCAGCCGAACAGCAGCACCGCGAGAAAACCGGATTCGAGGAAAAACGCAAAAATTCCCTCCGCCGCGAGCGCGCTGCCGAAAACATCACCGACGAAACGCGAATACGTCGCCCAGTTCGTGCCGAATTCAAACTCCATCACGATGCCCGTTGCCACGCCGATGGCGAACGTGAGCGCGAACACTTTCGTCCAGAACCGCGCCATCTGGTGATAGACCGGATTTTTGGTCTTGAGCCACAGCCCTTCCATGATGACTAGCATCAGGCCGAGACCGATGCTCAACGGCGGGTAGATGTAATGAAACGCGACGGTCGCGCCGAACTGGATGCGGGATAAGGTGAGAACATCCATATCAATTCCATTTTGCCCCGATGAAAACAAACGTCAACATTTCTGGAGACGATAAATTTTCCGGCGACGTTGGCTTGCCATATTTTGCCGCTTGATTGGCGTTTTTTGTCCGGCATTCCGCCTTCGCATTGCTTCTGCATGGCAATCCATTTAATCTTCCGGAACATTTTCAATGAAAATCCTTGTCATCGGTTCAGGCGGACGCGAGCACGCGCTGGTTTGGAAACTGGCGCAGTCGCCGCACGCTGAAAAAATTTTCTGCGCGCCTGGAAACGCGGGCATCTCACAGGAACACCTCGCGAAAAATGGCGCGCCAGTCGAGTGCGCCAACATTGCTGCCGAAGATTTGCCAAAGCTGCTGGCGTTCGCGCAGGAAAAGAAAATCCAACTCACCGTCGTCGGCCCGGACAATCCGCTTGCGCTCGGCATCGTGGATTTGTTCCAGAAAAACGGTTTGCGAATCTGGGGGCCGAACCAAAAGGCCGCGCAGTTTGAATCGTCCAAGGTTTTCTCACAAAATTTCATGGAGAAATATGGAATCCCGACGGCAAAAAGCGGGACGTTTTCGGACGCAGGCGAGGCGAAGAAATTTGCCGCTGGGTTTGACGGAAAATGCGCCGTGAAAGCCGACGGTCTCGCGCTCGGCAAGGGCGTTTTGATTTGCGCGAGCGTCGTTGAAGCCAACAAAGCAATCGACGAAATCCTCGTCGGCAAAAGTTTTGGCGCGGCGGGCGCGAAAATCGTCATCCAGGAATTTCTTGAAGGCGTGGAAATTTCGCTCCACGCGATTTGCGACGGCAGGACGGCGAAACTTTTCCCGACGTCGCAAGACCACAAGCGCGCCCTCGACGGCGACACAGGTTTGAACACCGGCGGCATGGGAACCTATTCGCCGACGCCCTTTTTAAACGACGCCGAACTCAAAAAAGTCGGCGATGCGATTTTGAATCCGTGGCTGCGCGGCTGCGCGGCGGACGGTATCGATTTTTGCGGGATTATTTATCCCGGCGTGATGCTGACGCGCAACGGCCCAAAAGTATTGGAATTCAACGCGCGCTTCGGCGACCCCGAAACACAGGTTTATCTGACGCGATTGGAAACTGATTTGGTCGAATTGCTTGACGCGAGCGTGGGCGGCACACTCGACAAAATCGAATTGAAATGGAAACCGGAAGCGAGCGTGTGCGTCGTGATGGCCAGCGGCGGCTATCCTGGAAATTATGCGAAAGGCAAACCGATTCGCGGTTTGAATGACGTGGCAAAATTGTCGGACACAAAAGTTTTCCACGCCGGCACGGCGCGAAACGGAAATGAAATCGTCACGAACGGCGGGCGCGTTCTTGGCGTGACGACTCTGGGCAAGGATTTGAAAAGTGCGCAAGCGGCGGCTTATGCGGCCGTGAAAAAAATCCATTTCGACGGCGCACAGTTCCGCCGTGACATCGCGGCAAAGGCTCTCCGTTGATTTGATTGCCGCTTTACTTCTCTGCTGTTGCAAATCATTTTAACCGTGTGATGACACGACGCTTTTTGAATCTTCCTGTTTTGGCGCTGGCATTTTTGCTCGCAGCGCAAAATCCGCTTCGCGCGGACGCGACAAACTCGGCGCTGGCCAAATCAGCCGTTTTGGAGAACGACGTGGCGTATCTGCGCGTCGGCGAAGCCGGGAAAAACCTTGCGGACAAAATCCAGTCGGCGCAACAAGCTCTGGCGGCGACAAATAAGATCGCGGGCATCGTTTTGGATCTTCGTTTTGCGGACGGTGACGACTTGGAAGCCGCGCAGACGGCGGCGAACCTGTTCGCATCAAAAAAATTGCCGCTGGCGATTCTCGTAAACGACAAAACGCGCGGCGCGGCGGTTGAACTGGCAAAGGATTTGCGTGCGGCAAAAGCGGGTTTGATTTTTGGCAGTTCGACGGAAGCAAGGCCGGACATTGCAGTCGCCGTCAAAATGGAGGACGAAAAAAAGTTCTTTGAAAATCCCTACGCGGCGCCGTCGCAGGGCGAAACCAACTCCAGCACGGACACGAATGATCTTTCACAGTTCATTGACCACACGAGCGAGGCGGATTTGGTGCGCGCAAAAATCAAGGACGGCGACGAGGATGAAAATTCCCCGCCGCCGCATCCGGCCGAGCCACAAAAGCCGTTCATCCACGACCCGGTTCTGGCGCGGGCTGTGGATTTGATCAAGGGTCTCGCGGTCGTCCGCCAGTCGCGCCTTTGATTTCGGGTTGACGATTTGCCTTTAACAAATCACCTTGAACCTTCGCGCGGGATGAAAACCATTCTGTTCATTTGCACCGGCAATGTCTGCCGCAGCCCGATGGCCGAGGCGCTGTTCCGCCGCGCCACAAACGGGCGCGGTGAATTCCGCGTGCTGTCCGCGGGAATCGGCGCGATGGACGGCCAGCCGCCCACGCCGCATTCGGTCCAGGCGATGCGCGAACTGGGCGTTGACATTTCCGCGCAACGCAGCCGGATGCTGACGGCAGAACTGGTGCGGCAGGCGGATTTTATTTTTGGCATGACGCACGGCCATGTGGATACAATCGCACTGCTGTATCCGCAGGCGGCGGAAAAAGCCTTTTTGCTGCGTGAATTTGACGAAGCACTCGGACCATTTGAGAAGGACATCAGCGACCCGATTGGCAGTCCGTATGAAATTTATGTGCATTGCCGCGATCAGATCGAACAAGGCATCGCGGCGCTTTTGAAATTTATGGAACAACACGAAATCCTGTCCGCGCCATCAGGCGCGAAAACCACAACCGTTGTCAATTTTGCCGTCGGCGCGGATCACGGCGGCTTCGATTTGAAGGAAACGCTGAAAAAACACCTGTTGTCGCGCGGCCTGACCGTCAAGGATTTCGGCGCGCTGACGAAAGATCCGGCGGATGATTATCCCGATTTCGCGCAGCCGGTCGCGCAAGCCGTCGCCAGCGGACAGGCCGAACTCGGCCTGCTCGTCTGCACCAGCGGCGTCGGCGTCTGCATCACGGCGAATAAAATTTCCGGCGTGCGCGCCGGACTCGCCGACGACGAACAGTCCGCCGCCTTGATGCGCCGGCACAACGACGTGAACGTGCTTTGCTTGAGCGGCGGGAAAATTCCGACCGACCTCGGCAAAAAAATCCTCGACGCATTTGTCGCCGCGAAATTCGAGGGCGGACGTCACGAGCGCCGCGTGGAAAAAATGGACGCGCGCCTCGCACCCGCGCAATCGCGCCTGCGCAACGTGGATCCCGCCGTCGCCGAATCCATCGAACACGAGCGCCTGCGCCAGCAGGAAAACATTGAATTGATCGCCAGTGAGAATTTTGTCAGTCCGGCAATCTTGGAAGCGCAAGGCTCGGTGCTGACGAACAAATACGCCGAGGGTTTGCCGAAAAAACGCTGGTATGGCGGCTGCGAAAACGTGGACGTGGTCGAACAACTGGCGATTGACCGTGCGAAAAAGCTCTTCGGTGCGGAACACGCCAACGTCCAGCCGCATTCCGGCTCCGGCGCGAATATGGCGGTTTATTTCGCGGTGCTCAAGCTCGGCGACAAAATGCTCACGATGGATTTGAGCCACGGCGGACATTTGACGCACGGCAACAAGGCGAATTTCAGCGGCAAATTTTTCGAGATCATCCACTACGGCGTCCGCAAGGATGATGAACGGATTGATTACGACCAGCTCGCGCAAATGGCGCGCGAACACAAGCCGCGCATGATCACCGTCGGCGCGAGCGCGTATCCGCGCACGATTGATTTCAAGCGCATGGGTGAAATCGCGCGCGAAGTCGGCGCGTATCTGCTAGCGGACATCGCGCACATCGCCGGCCTTGTCGCGGCGGGCCTTCATCCGAGTCCGATGGAACACGCGGATTTTGTGACGACGACGACGCACAAGACGTTGCGCGGACCGCGCGGCGGATTGATTTTGTGCCGCGAAAAATTCGCGAAGGAAATTGATTCGATGGTTTTCCCCGGCATCCAGGGCGGGCCGCTCGAACACGTCATCGCGGGCAAGGCGGTTTGTTTTCACGAGGCGTTGCAGCCGTCGTTCAAAAATTATCAGGAGCAGATTGTAAAAAATTCAAAGGCGCTGGCCGACGGCATGAAACGTAACGGCTACCGGCTCGTCAGCGGCGGCACGGACAATCATTTGATGCTCGTGGATGTCGGCGCGAAAAATTTGACGGGCAAGGATTGCCAGATCGCGCTCGACGAAGCCGGAATCACGGTCAACAAGAACACGATTCCGTTCGAAACGCGCTCGCCGTTTCAAGCCAGCGGAATTCGGCTCGGCACGCCCGCCGTCACGACGCGCGGCATGAAGGAAACGGAAATGGCCGCGATTGCCGACATGCTTTCCGAAGTGCTGTTGGACATCAAAAACGCCGACGCCGCGCACAAAGTCCGCGCCCGCGTGCGCGAACTGACGGCAAAATTTCCGCTGCCTTATTGATTTGGCGGCGGTGAATAGGTGTTCACTTTTTCCCAAGTATCAAAATTCCCATCGTATGATGTCGCGGTTTGCACGCTGCCATCGGCAAAGCCGTAAATGCGATGCCATGTTCCATCAGGAGCTTGCTGGGCAATCCGTTCACGGAGTTCTAGCATATTGGCGTGTTCAGGATTATCTATACTTCTTGCCACTCCCACATTAACAAATTCAAAACCGAAGTAATCGCCAAAGTTTTTCGGAGGCAGTTCGTTTTTAAGCGACTCCACATTAGTCGGGAATTGTCCATTGTTGTCCGTCGCATATAGCAGCATGGCAAGCCCAAGTTGTTTCATGTTCTTCACAGTTGCGGTTTCATGCTTGGAGAACTGGGCTTCCGCCGACAATGCTGTTGCCAGTTTTTGTTCGGCGACTTGAGCTTTCTGAACTGCCTCATTCGCCTGCTGTTGCAACACGCCGACTTCACCCCGAAGTTTTAGAAGTTCGTTGTTTGAATCATCAGGCAATTTTTTAGTGTCACCGACATTCGTTAGCCGGTTGGACAGACTTTGATTATCCATTTGCAGCCGCGTGATTTGCTGCTGCAACAAACCATTTTCTGCGCGCAATTTTTCCTGCGTTTGGTTTTGAATCACAAAAACCGTTGTCGCACTCGCAACGACGAGCGCGCTGAATGCCAATTTTAATTTTGTCGCTGTCATAATTTTCAGAAGTGTGAAGGTTCCAGTTCCAGCAGTTGCAATCGAAGCCGTTGTGAGCGTCGCGGCCAGATTTGCTGGCGCAATTTGAATCGCGTTCGCGGAAATCACGGACGCCAGAGCCGTCGCCGTCGTGACGCCGCGTTTGGTGAAAATGCCGCGCAGTTTTTCCAGCGCGCGTTCGACGCGCATCCGAGCGGCGTTTTCATTGAGGCCGAGTTTCGCGCCGACTTCGGCAAACTGCCGATTTTCGAAGTAGCGCAGCAAAACGGCTTCGCGGTCAGATTCCTTGAGTTCGTGCATGGCGTCGTCGAGCGCCGGGCGAAGTTTTTCCCAATCGGTTTCCGGCGCGGCTTCGTGAATGGGTTCGCGCATAAATTTTTCCTCGCGGTCACGGTGGCGATTTTCCGTCCGCGCAATTTTTGCGGCGGCAAAATGCGCGCTGGTGTAAAGCCAGCCGGTCAAAGCTTCGCGACGCGAAAGTGAATCGGCTTTTCGTGCAAGGTCGGCAAAAACGGTTTGCGCCACGTCTTTCGCCAAATGTTCGTCGCCGTTCACCTGTCGGAGCGCGGCAGAATAAACAAGATTCACATGGCGCTTCACCAGTTCGGCGAAAGCGTCTTCGGAATTTGTCTTGGCAAATTGCCTGAGCAATCCTGAATCGGGCGTCATCTTCAACTTATAGCACCCGCCAAAACTAAAATCGCACAAGAAAATCGCATTTGACACTGCCTTCAAATTAAGCCACTCTCTGGGTGAACTGACTGCACAATTCCCATTACCGTTTTGAGGACAGCCTCGACGTTCTGGCGGAAACACCATTTTGAACCAATCCAGTCGCCCGGCGTCCAATACGGACAGCTTTTGCGACCATTGACGCCGTGAGGCGATTCAAATCCCAGCCAGTTCGGAAATCTGATTTTACTTATGCCAAGAGTTTATACAAAAAAGCCGAAGATGCAGCCGGACGGGGAAGTTTCCCCCGCAGTTGATTCGCCGGTGGCCAGTACACCGCAAGCCGTGGAAATTCCCGCCGACGTGCCGGAAACGTCGGGCTCTGCCGGATTGCGCCCGCCGTCCACACCGGTCGAGCCGACGCACGACCGCGAGGAGCCGCGCTTTGAGGATCGCCGCGGGCATCAACGCGACCGCATCGCAGCGTCCATCAACATCGCTAAACTTCAGGCCATGTCCATGAACGACCTGAACAAGATGGCGCGCGAACTCGGCGTGGAAAATTTCGGCACGATGCGCAAGCACGAGGTCATCTTCCACATCCTTCAAAAAAACGCCGAACGCGCGGGCGTTTTATTTTCCGAAGGCGTCCTGGAAATCTTGCCGGAAGGCTTTGGATTTTTGCGCTCGCAGAGTTTTAATTATCTGCCGTGTCCCGAAGACATCTACATTTCGCCGTCGCAAATCCGGCGCTTCGATTTGCAGACGGGAAATCTGATCGCCGGGCAAATCCGTCCGCCGAAGGAAAAGGAAAAGTTTTTCGCGCTGCTGAAAGTCGAGGCCGTTGACGGTGAGGAACCGGACAAGGCGAAGGACAAGACGCATTTCGACAACCTCACGCCGCTGTTCCCCAACAAGCGGTTCATCCTTGAAACCACCGCCGATGAATTGAGCACGCGCGTCTTGGATCTGGTTTGTCCGATCGGCAAAGGCTCGCGCGGCCTCATCGTCGCGCCGCCGCGCACGGGCAAGACGGTTTTGATGCAAAAAGTCGCCAACGCGATCCTTAAAAATAATCCGGAGACTTATCTGTTCATCCTGCTCATTGACGAACGGCCGGAAGAAGTCACGGACATGGAGCGTTCCTGCAAAGGCGCGGAAGTGATTTCATCCACGTTCGACGAACCGCCGGAACGCCACGTGCAGGTCGCCGAAATGGTCATCGAAAAAGCCAAGCGCATGATCGAACACAAACGCGATGTGGTGATTTTGCTCGATTCCATCACGCGGCTCGCCCGCGCTTACAACACGGTGCAGCCGCATTCCGGAAAAATTCTTTCCGGCGGCGTGGACGCCAACGCGCTGCACAAACCGAAACGGTTTTTCGGCGCGGCGCGAAACATCGAGGAAGGCGGTTCACTCACGATCATTGCGACGGCGCTCGTGGACACGGGCAGCCGCATGGACGAAGTCATCTTTGAGGAGTTCAAGGGCACGGGCAACATGGAGGTTCATCTCGACCGCGGCCTCGTTGACCGCCGTATTTTCCCCTCGATCAACGTCGAGCGTTCCGGCACGCGCAAGGAGGAATTGCTTTATCATCCCGACGAATGCAGCCGCGTCGTCCTGCTCCGCCGCGCGCTCACCGGTGTTGCGCCCGTCGAGGCGATGGATCTGCTTTTGGGCAAGCTCAAAAAGCACAAGAGCAACATCGAATTCCTGCTCCAAATGAGCGTGACCTGATGGAAGCCTTGAATTGACAGGGTTCATTTGCGCTTGACGGCTTCCCGCCAAAAAATTACTATTAACAGTCAAGAACGGTAAAGTCGGCTGGTTTTGCCAGCGTGTGAAAGTCGGAGATAAACATCTTCCGGCTTTTTTATTCGCCGGATGCGGACGCCGCATATGCCGTGCTTAAGCTATGAACGCAGATTTTTTGGCGGTTTTGGAATTTTGGGAACGCGAAAAAGGCATCAACCGTGATGTCCTCGTCGGTGCTGTCCAGGAGGCGTTGCTGTCCGCCGCGAAAAAGGCTGTCGGCCCGGCGCGCGAATTGCGCGTCGAGATTGACCAGAAAAACGGCGACATCAAGGCGTTTGCCAAACTCATCGTCTCGGAAAAAGTCATTTCGCAGCACGACCAGATTTCCGTTTTTGACGCGCGCCGCATCAAGGCTGACGCGCAGGTCGGCGAGGAGCTTGAAAAGGAAGTCACGCCCACCAATTTCGGTCGCGTCGCGACGCAATTCGCCAAACAGGCGCTGATGCAAAAAATCCGGCAGGCCGAAAAAGCGCTCATCTTTACTGAATTCAAAGACCGGGTCGGCGATATCATCAGCGGCACGGTTCGCCGCTTCGAACGTTCGGATGTGATTTTGGATTTGGGAAAATACGAGGCGTTGCTGCCAAACCGCGAGCGCGTTTCGATCGAGGAATATCAAGTCGGCGAGCGCATCCGTTGCTACGTCAAGGCAGTCGAAGAAGGGCCGCACGGGCCGGAAATCATTCTGTCGCGCGCCGATCCGCGTTTTATCATCAAACTTTTTCAATTGGAAGTTTCCGAAATCAACGACGGCACGATTGAAATCAAAGGCATCGCGCGCGAACCCGGTTTCCGCACGAAGATGGCCGTTTACTCGCGCGACCCGAAAGTTGATCCCGTCGGCGCGTGCGTCGGGATGCGCGGCCAGCGCGTGAAAAATATCGTCCGCGAATTGAACAACGAAAAAGTGGACGTGATTCCGTGGTCGTCCGACATCAAAACGTTTGTCACAAAAGCGCTCGAACCGGCGCAATTAAAAAGCGTTGAGATTGACGAAAAAGGAAAACGCCTGAAAATTTTAGTCAGCGAAGATCAACTGTCGCTCGCCATCGGCAAGCGCGGACAAAATGCGCGCCTGACCGCGAAGCTCACCGGATGGGAAGTGGACATTGACGCCGAGCACATCGTCACCAAGGGCATTGATGAAAAAATCGCTGATGCTATCGAGGCACTCGCGGCTATTCCGGGCGTTACCCGCGAACAGGCCGATGCTCTCGTGCATAACGGAGTGCATCGACTGGAAGATTTGCTCTCTGCGGAAGCTAGCGACATTTCGGACATCCCCAAGATTGGCGAAAATGCGGCGGCGATTTTGGAAGCCGCGCGCGCCGAAGCCGGACGCCGCCAGTTGAGCGTCGGCGAAGCGCCCGTGACCACTTGATTTTATGACGCAGACCGGAACAAAGTTTGTTCGCGCGATTTAGCCATGAAGGCCATTCGCACAATCTGGTCGGCGGCGGTTGAAAATTTTTATGCCCGTTCGTATTTACGACATTTCGAAAAAACTCGGCCTCGAGAACAAGCAGATTCTCGAGAAGGCCAAGTCCATGGGCATCGCCGCCGCCAAGGTTCCGTCCAGTTCGCTCGATAAAATTTCCGCCGAGTGGCTCGAAGAAGAGCTGATCAAAACTTATCCCGAAGCCGCCGCCAAACTCGCGCCCAAGCCCGCTCCCGAACCGCCCAAGCCCGCGCCTGTCGAGGAAAAAATTGTTCTGATCACCGCGCCGCCCGAACCGAAACCGGAAATCAAAGAAGAACCGGTCGTCGTCGAGGCAAAAATCGAATTGCCGCCAGTGCCGCCAAAACCAGTCGGACCAAAAGTCGGCGAAAAAGTCGGGTTCATCCAATTGTCACCAACGCGCCAGCCAAGTTCGCGCGGCGGCGAACGCGGCGGTTCTTCAGCCAAACTTCCGCCAGCGCGTCCGGGTGCGCCGCAGCGAGGAGATTCGCGTCAGCAATTTCAACGCGGCGGTCGCGATGGACGTTCGCAGCAACAGCCTCCGCGCGAGCAGCCGAAACCTGCCGCGCCCGCGCAGCCAAAATTTGTCGCGCCGACGACTGGCGAAGTCATCATCATCAAGCCGCCGATTGTCGTCCGCGAACTCGCCGCGCAACTCAAACAGAAGCCGTTCAAAATCATCGCCGACTTGATGGGGCTGAATGTTTTTGCGACGGTCAATCAGGCGATTGACGAAAAAATCGCGCAGCAACTTTGCGCGAAATACGGTTTCCGTTTTGAAGTCGAGAAACGCGAGCGCGGCGCGGGCGTCGTCCACGCGGTCGAAAAACAAATCGAACTCGACATCGAGGACAAGCCGGAAACGCTCAAGCCGCGCGCGCCAGTCGTCACGATCATGGGTCACGTTGACCACGGCAAAACAAGTTTGCTTGACGTGATCCGCAAGGCGAACGTCGCGGCAGGTGAATCCGGCGGCATCACGCAACACATCGGCGCTTACACGATTTCCGTTCCGCATCCAGAGCGCAAAAAAGAACTCGCGCAAATCACTTTTCTCGACACGCCCGGCCACGCGGCGTTCAGCTCCATGCGCGCGCGCGGTGCGAACGTCACGGACATCGTCGTGCTCGTCGTCGCGGCAAATGACGGCGTCATGCCGCAAACTTTGGAGGCGCTCGCGCACGCGAAAGCCGCGAAAGTTCCGATCCTCGTCGCCGTAAATAAGATTGACCATCCGAACGCGAACGCGATGCGCGTCCGCCAGCAGTTGCAGGACAAGGGACTTGTGCCGGACGATTGGGGCGGCGACACGATTTTCGTCGAGTGTTCCGCGCTGACAAAAGTGGGCATCGATAAATTGCTGGAAATGATTTTGCTCCAGGCCGATTTGCTCGAACTCAAGGCGAATCCAAATCGCAACGCCAAGGGCAATGTCATCGAATCAGGCGTCGAACCCGGCGGCCCGACGGCGACAGTTCTCGTCCGGAAAGGCACGCTTCACGTCGGCGATATTATTTTGTGCGGCGAATTTTACGGCCGCGTCCGCGCTTTGATCAACGAAGAAGGCAAACGGCTCAAGGAAGCCGAACCGTCAGTTGCTGTTCGCGTTCTCGGTTTGAACGGCGTGCCGGATGCGGGTCTGGAATTTTCTGTTGTCGAAGATGAGAAAGCTGCGCGCGAACTGGCAGAGCAGCGTTTTCTTGAGGCGCGCGCCGCCGGTCAGGAAGACAAAAAGGTCACGCTTGAAAATCTTTTTGCGACGCTCGCGGCGAATCATGACAAGGTTCTGAAAGTCGTAGTCAAGGCGGATACGCAAGGTTCGGTCGAGGCCATCGTCGAGGCGCTCAAGAAAATCGAGGCGGAAAAAGTTTCGCTCGAAATCATCCACAGCGACGTTGGCACGATCACGGAAAACGACGTGGCGCTCGCGTCCGCGTCAAATGCGATCATTCTCGGTTTTCACACGCGACTCGACAGCACCGCCGCCGAGAAGGCGAAACACGCGGGAGTTCAGATCAAACTTTACGCGATCATTTACGAATTGATTGACCAGGTGAAAGAGGCGATGGCCGGATTGCTCGATCCGCTCGTCAAAGACGTCGTCGTCGGCTCGGCGGAAATCCGGCAGGTGTTTGAATTGTCCAAGGGCGTGCCGGTCGCGGGCTGCATGGTTTCAAACGGGCGCATCGTCAAGGGCAAGGTGCGCGTACGCCGCCGCAAGGACGTGATTTACGAGGGCATCTGCCAGTCGCTCCGCCGTTTTCAGGACGAAGTCAACGAAGTCCGCGCCGGCATGGAATGCGGCATCCGCATCGAAGGCTACAGTGATTTCCAGGTCGGCGACGCGATTGAATGTTACTCGCTCGAAAAAGTTGCGGCGAAATTATGATCCATTGGATCGTTGAACGATTCAACAATTTAACGAACGAAAAATGGCCAGCCTCCGACTCCAACGTGTGCGCGAACTGCTCAAGCGCGAAATCGGCGAGGCCGTCCGCCGCGAATTTCACGTCAGCGACGCGGGCTTGATCACCGTCAACGACGTGGATGTCGCCGGTGATTTGAAATCCGCCGTCGTGTTCGTCAGCATCCTTGGCAACGCAGACCAGCAGAAACGCGGCATCCAAGCGCTGAACGAGCACCGCATCCGAATCCAGGGACTCGTCGGCAAGTCCGTCGTCTTGAAGTTCACGCCGACGCTGAAATTTGTCTTCGACGATTCGATCGTGCGCGGCAACAAGGTGCTGCAAATCATCGAGGAGCTGGAAAAATCCGCGCCCGCCGAC
>Ga0181516_10001755_pt1 | contig 16237 bp, 13 predicted proteins | sample PEATcosm2014_Bin_25_FD_121104 | JGI IMG/M metagenome (GOLD analysis project Ga0181516, IMG submission 121104) | Peatland microbial communities from MTU Mesocosm Facility, Houghton, MI, USA - PEATcosm2014_Bin01_10_metaG | ecosystem: Environmental > Terrestrial > Soil > Wetlands > Peat | place... | reverse complement strand
GACAAAAAACTTCTCCATCCGGCGGCCCTCAACATCGATCAGCTCGGCTTCGACATCAAAGGCGTGTCCAACGGAAGCAATGCGCCGGTGACCGCCTCGCTTTCCCTGCGGTTTGCCGGGACCGGCACAGTTGCCGTGAATGGCACCGCCACGTTGATGCCGCCGACCGCCGACCTGCAGGTCGCGCTGAGCAATATTGATTTGCGCCCGCTCCAGCCGTTTGTGGAGGAACAAGCGACCCTCGCCATCACCGGCGGCACGCTGAATTTGAGCGGCCGCGCGCGCTACGCCTCACCCGAACCCGGCGCGCCACTCGTCAGTTTCACCGGCGACCTGGGCTTGAGCAATTTCGCCACCGTGGATGACGTGTTATTCAAGGATTTTGCCCGGTGGGACGCGCTCAATGTGGACGGCATCAAACTGCAATTGCTGCCCACCAGCCTGCAAATCGATTCGGTCGATTTCGATCACCTCGCGACCAGCATCGTGCTCGGCTCGAACCGCCAGCCCACCTTTGTGACCGTCATGCGCAAACCGCCCGGCGCCACGAACACCACCGCCGCGCCTGCTGCCGCGAGCCCGCCCGGCGCGCCGGTCCCGCTGCCGCCCATCGCCGTGGGCGTCGTCAGCCTGCAGGATGCTTCGGTCCATTTCGTCGACGACTTCAACGAACCTCACGTCCGGACGGACATCCAGCAGATGAGCGGGACCGTCTCCAACATCTCCTCCTCCGACCAAACAGTTGCCATCGTGGACATCAAGGGCCAGGTGGACGACCGGTCGCCGTTCAGCATCAGCGGCAAAATGAATCCGCTGGCCACGAACCATTACATGGATATTGCCGTCACTTTTACCAACACCGAACTGACGCCGCTCTCGCCTTACTCTGAAAAATACGTCGGCCGCGAGCTGTCCAAGGGCAAACTCTCGTTCGCCGTGCATACCCTCATCGACCATAATCTGCTCACCGTGTCGAACGACTTCTTTATCGACCAGTTCACGCTGGGCGCCTGGAACAACAGCCCCGACGCCACGCATCTGCCGGTGAAGCTGGCGGTTGACCTGCTCAAGGACCGCAACGGCCGCATCCTGCTCGACATCCCCGTGTCCGGTCATCTCGACGATCCCAAGTTCCGCGTCGGTCCGGTCATCTGGCAGGTGGTCGAAAATCTCCTGAAAAAAGCCGCCACGTCGCCCTTCTCGCTCCTGGGCGCGGCCTTTGGCGCGGGTGACGAATTGAGCTTTATTGCCTTTGAACCCGGCCGGTCCGATCTGCCCGACAGCGAAACCAACAAGCTTGAGGTTCTGGCGAAGGCAATGTTCGCCCATCCGGCCTTGACGCTCGAAATCAACGGCTCGGTTGATACCAACCGCGACCGCCTGCCGCTCGCGCATCTCCGGCTTGAACGGCAGTTGAAATCGCTCTGGGTCCAGGAGCAGCAGGATGCCGGCAAGCCCGCGGTTTCCCTGGACCAGGTGCAACTGGATCCGGCGGAGCGCGAACGCCTGATAAGGAAGATTTACAAGACGCGCATCGGGCCCTATCAACCCAGCGTGGTGGACACCAACCAGCCGGGCGGCGTGAATCCGGAGACCGCGCGGCTGGCGGCGTTGCTCGCCGCGCTGCCGCCGGAACAACCGGTCGAGCATGGGGCCATTCTGTTGCGCGGAGAAACCACGGCCCAGAAGAAAGACAAGGCAGACAGGGCGGCCGCCACGGCAACAGCTTTGGCCGCGCCTGCGGTGCCGCTGACCCGCGCCCAGCTTGAACTTGAGGACATGGAAGACCAGCTCGCGGATAAGATCGAGATTTCGAACGACGACTATCGCAACCTGATGCAAAAGCGCGCGAACCAGGTGCAGGCTTACCTCTTGAAAACCGGAAAAGTCACCGGCGAACGTTTGTTTGTCACCGCGCCGAAAGCCATCAACGAGTCGTTCCGGGGCGAGGACCGCGTCAATTTGTCGCTCGATTGATGCTCGCCATTGTTACAACCGTGTAAAGAACCCAGGCGGTTTGAACGGTCGCATCGCCGGGTGCATCTATATCTTTGCCGTTGATTTTATCGTCCGGCTGCACTAAACATAAAACGTTGGAATGGAGAAAGGCTGATTATGTCAAAAACCGCAAAGAATTACCACCCGCCGACCCACGATGAAATCGCTGTTTGTGCCCGCCGCATCTATGAGATCGAAGGCCGGCCGGAAGGGAAGGCGATGGAACATTGGTTGCAGGCCGAGGCCCAGTTGGTCGCCGAACGCAAGGCCCAAGCCGGGCTTTCGCCGGCCGGCAAAGCCGCCGCCAAGCCGCTGAACGCCGTCAGCCCCGCGGCCGCGACTGCGCGCGGCGAGGGTTGGCAGACGCCCGCCCGGCCCGCGTTGCACAGGAATTAAGCCGGCAGGGACGCCACGGCAGAATTCCGCGCGCTGAATTGAACTCACGCCGCGGATCCGGGGAATCGTTGCGTCGCGCTCCCGGTCAACAACTTGGAACTTGCCATCGCCGGAACTCTTGCCCACCATCACCCGGTTTTTGCGAACATTCGATTGATTGATTTTATGGACGAGAATTCAAGCGTATCCAACCGCAGCCCGGTGGATGTTTTTCACTTTGCATTGTGCGCCCTCGGCATTTTTGTCGGGGCGGGCGGCGTTGTGATCAACTCCGTGTGCGTGGCGCTGACCGGGGTGTTCTTCATCCTCTGGAGTCTGTTCTATTTCCTGGTGGCCGGTTGAGCGCGGGGCCATCCCCTGGCGGTTCGACCCCCGTCCCAAATCCCCTTGCCAGCCGGGGTGTTCGCCGTTATTGTTGTTCCCGACCCAGAACCGGCAACAATCCAGGAATATCAGGACGAAAAAAACATTGGAGGCTCTTATGAAAAGAAATCTATTGCTCGCTACGATGGTGTTTGCGGCGGGATCGCTCATGGCGGCGGACCCCAAGGACGACGTGTCCAGCGCGGTCAAGAGTTTGGCCGACGCCGGCAATTACAGTTGGACGCAAACCGTCGAGAACGCCAACGGCGGTTTCGGCAGCGGAACTTCCGAGGGCAAAACCCAGAAGGACGGACTGATCTACACCACGCGGACTTTTAACGACAATACCTTCGAAATTGTGGTCAAGGGCACGAACGTGGCCATGAACAACGGCCAGGACGGCTGGCAGACGGCCGAGGAAATGGCCCAAGCGGCCCAGGCCAACGGCGGCGGCGGCGGCGGTGGATTCCGGGGCGGCGGTTTCGCGCGCTTCGTGCGCACTCCCACCACGGCAGTCGATGACGTGCTCAAGGGCGTGACGGAACTTAAGATGGACGGCGACGCTTACGTGGGCGATCTCACCGAGGACGGCGCGAAGGCGCTGGCGTCTCCGTTTCGCGGCCGGCGCGGCGGCGGCGGTGGCGGCGGCGGTTTTACTCCTCCCGAAGTGACGGATGCCAAAGGCTCGGTCAAGTTCTGGATCAAGGACGGCAAGCTCAGCCGGTACGAGTTCAAGGTCACGGGCAAGACCACCAACCGCGATGGCGACCCGGTGGACCTTGACCGCACCACGACCGTCGAGATCAAGGACATTGGCACCACCAAGATCACCGTTCCCGACGACGTCTTGAAAAAAATCGGCGGCTGATTCCGGCCCTGACCGGCTGCTGGAATCATTGCCGGTGCCCGGACAAATCCTCAGCCGCCCGTGCGGAGACCCCGTGCGGGCGGCGTATTTCGGGGGGCGCGCAATCTAATCCGCCTGGTTGCCATGAAAAACCACTGCATAGCGGCGCGGCGGTTCTGATGTCCGTTTTCGGCGTTTACGCCCAGGAATGGGCCAAGGCCCGGGTTGCGATCGCTGAAACCTGGCTGTAGGTCTCCGGGTTCCCTCGCCCCTTGAGGGACGAAAGGGGAGAGGGTCAGGGAGAGGGGTGATTGATTCTCCCAAGTCATCCGGTTAGGCTGCGCCCGGTGAATCCGAAACAAAATGCCCGCCGGCTTCGCAGCAAGCAAACCGGGGAGGAAAAACAACTTTGGCGCGCGCTCCGGGCAGGGAGGTTTGCGGGTTTTAAATTTCGCCGCCAACATCCGGTGGGAAAATATTTTTTGGACTTTTATTGTGCCATGGCGAAGCTGTCCATCGAGCTGGACGGCTTTCAACACGGAGCGCCAAAAAATAACCGGCATGATCAGAAGCGCGGGGAATGGCTAGCGCAGAATGACGTCGAAGAACTGCGATTCTGGAATCATCAATGGCGAAAGAATCCCGGGGGCGTCCTGTTGCAGATCTGGCACGCGCTGCATCGCCGGACCGGCTGTGTGCAGGTGGTGAGGAAGACGGAAAATCTGAGGTTTGTGCCGCCGGATCCAAACAGATTGGTTGGGAAACCCCTCTCCCCAGCCCTCTCCCCGCGCCTTCGTCACGGGGCGAGGGAGAAGAATCAACCGGCTGCCGAGTGACCGCAGTCCAATCGCACATTCAGATGTGATGCCTAGCATAAACGAACCTGGCCTCCCCGCGCCTTCGTCGCGGGGCGAGGGAGAAGAATCAACGGGCTGCCGAGTGACCGCAGTCAAATCGCACAGTCAGATATGACGCCTGGTATAGACAACCCCGCCTGCGATCCGGCGCTTTGGTTGCTGGATTCGCGCGTGGTTTTTCTCAACCACGGCTCCTTCGGCGCCTGTCCGCGCGCGGTGCTTGAACGCCAGCGCGAATTCCAGGAGCGCATGGAACGCCAGCCGGTCCAGTTCCTGCACCGCGAACTCGAGGGCCTCCTCGATGCCTCCCGCAACGCCCTCGCGGAGTTTCTCGGCGCCGACCCGGGCAACCTTGTGTTCGTGGCCAACGCGACGGAGGGCGTCAACACCGTGTTGCGGTCGCTGGAATTCAAGGCCGGCGATGAACTGCTCGTCACCGACCAGGAATACAACGCCTGCCGCAATGCCCTGAATTTCACCGCCGCCCGCGCGGGCGCGACGGTCGCCGTCGCCGCGATTCCGTTTCCGCTCAAATCACCGGACGACGCGCTCGAAGCCGTCCTGCGCCGGGTGAGTCCGCGCACACGGCTGGCGCTGGTGGACCACGTCACCAGCCAGACGGGCCTCGTGCTGCCCCTCGCGCGCATCGTGAAGGAACTGGCCGCGCGCGGCATTGACACGCTCGTGGACGGCGCGCACGCGCCGGGGATGGTGCCGCTCAATCTGCGGGAAATCGGCGCGGCGTATTACACCGGCAACTGCCACAAATGGCTCTGCGCCCCGAAGACCGCCGGGTTCCTGCACGTCCGCGCGGACCTCCAGAAGTTCATTCATCCGCTTTCCATCAGCCATGGCGCCAATTCGCCGCGCACGGACCGGTCGCGCTTCGAACTGGAATTCGGCTGGACGGGCACGGTCGACCCGTCCGCGCGCTTGTGCGTGGCGGAATCGCTGCGTTACCTGGGCTCGCTGCTGCCCGGCGGCTGGCCACAAATCATGGCCCGCAACCGCGAACTCGCCCTTGCCGCGCGGGACCTCCTCTGCCGCGCGCTGAACCTCGCCGCGCCGTGTCCCGATGAATGCATCGGTTCGCTGGCGTCCGTGCCGCTGCCCGACGCCCCGGCCACGGAACGGCCCGCGGCGCCGCTTTACTTGGATCCGTTGCAGAACCGGTTGCGCGAAAAGCATGGCATCGAGGTGCCCGTGATTTACTGGCCGGCGCATCCGAAGCGGTTGCTCCGCATCTCCGCCCAGCTTTATAATTCCCTGCCGCAATATCAGTTGCTGGCGGAGGCATTGGCTGCGGAGATGCCTTAGCATCGGGATTAAAGGGATTGCGCGAGCGAGTCGCGAGGAGTAGAAGCACCATAGGTACCACCAATCGGCAGAAAACTTATGACCTCCAAAATTCACTTGCTGGCTATGCTGGCCCTGGCGACCAGTTCATATCAAACCTCGGCCGCATTAACCGACCAGCAGAATCTGGCGGCGGCAGACAACGTGTTCGCTTTCAAGCTGCTCAAACAACTGGCCAAAGACCGGCCAGACGCGAACATCTTCATCTCGCCCTTCAGTGCGGCGACGGTTTTGCAGATGGTGGGCAATGGCGCAGCCGGGCTGACCAAGACCGAAATGCAGCAGGTTTTAGGAACGAGGGGCTTGTCATCTGACATTGTAAACCAAGGCAACCTGGGCATTTCGCAGTCCCTCAACAGCGATAATACCAACATCATCCTCGCCACCGCCAATGCGATTTGGTATCGGCAGGGCGAGCCGGCGAGCCCGGATTTTCTGGCACTGAACCGGCAATACTTCGGCGCGACCGTGGCGCCGCTGAATTTCGCCGAGCCGCATTCGGTGGACGCCATCAACGCCTGGGCCAACGAAAAGACCTGCGGGAGAATCAGCCGCATTGCGGATGGCCTGATTGACCCGGCCTACACCCGGCTCTTTCTCGCCAACGCGGTTTATTTTAAGGGCAAATGGGCGGATCCTTTCGACACGAACGACACGAAAGACCGGCCGTTTCATTTGTCCGGCGGCGGCCAGGAAAATGCTCCGATGATGACGCAGACAAAAACATTCATTTACCGGCGTGGAACGGGTTATCAGGCCGTGCGATTGCCCTACGAAGATGAAAATCTGGCGATGTATGTTTTCCTGCCGGACACCAACTCCAGCCCCAAAAAGTTGCTGGGCCTCATGAGCGGCGATGTCTGGCAAAGAATCACCAAGCCGGGCTTCAGCGAGAAGGAGGGAACATTGGTGCTGCCCAAGTTCAAGCTGGAATACAGCGTGAAACTGAATCAGCCGCTGCAGGCGTTGGGGATGAAAGCGGCGTTCAGCCGGGTCAAGGCTGATTTCTCAGGAATCGCGCCGGCGCTTTACATTTCAGCCGTACTGCAGAGGACCTTTGTCGAGGTCAAGGAAGAAGGAACCGAGGCCGCGGCTGTCACGGGTATGTCCGTGCCAGTGTCGGCCGGGCCCGAAATCCCTCCGCCCGATCCGTTTCAGATGATTGTGGACCGGCCATTTCTGTTTTTGATCGAGGACAACCGGAGTGGAACCATTTTGTTCATGGGCTTGATGTTTGACCCGGGAATGAACTGAACTTTGGGCGACTTTATTTCCCGAGCCACTAATTGCAAACTTTGCCCTGGCTAATTTCTGGCAACCTTTCAGGTTGCGCCTGCGATTGCGCCTGCGATTTGACAGTCTTCGGGGATGTGCTATGGTTGCTGGCGTCGGTGTAGAGACGGGCGTTGGAACAGGAGGGCAATCAAGTGCGGATTGCGGAATGAAAACCAATACGAGAAGGCGCGGCACAATATGAATCAGATGAATACACCCGGTTCGCGGGGGCTTGGCGTTGGGCAGTCCGCGAAGTCGGCCGCGCCCGGCCAAGCGCAGCCATGGCAAGATTGCCGGGCGTACCGCTTCGTCCCGGCTGGTACCGGATAAATTTTTTTCTCCGCGCAGCATGGGTAGCGAGCGGCCAAGTGGGCGGGTGCGCAAGCGGGTCCGGGGGGACGATTGGAAAGGCGGCAATACGCGGCAAGAGATTCCAAATACGCGGCAATACGCGAACTGTTATGCGGCAATACGCGGCAAAGGAACGGGCGAGCGTCCGCGTATTGCCGGGTATTGCCGGATATTGCCGCGTAACGGGACCTGGGGATTTTTCCGGGCGCGCGCGGAGCAGTGCTCCTCGCTCCGCCAAGAGCGAAAATGGGGGGAAGAAGTTGCGGCGATCTTCCGAGGCGCCGCTACGCCATGCCACAAGGACGGCCGCCATTGAACGAATTGGCTGACAAACTGCCTAAGTTGGGGCATGATTGTTGCTGTCCTGTTTACCTTTATGAAAAATCGTCAATGGATTCGTCTTTGCGCAGCCTTCGCCGTCGCCATCGCGCTCGCGGCCCCGGCAATCCGCGCGCAGGAGGCCACCAATCGTTACACCGGTGACATCTGGGGGTTTGAAGACCCCAAATCCATCATGACCGCCGCCGCGGACATCACCCTCGCCAAGTACCCCGATTGCGATGACGCCACGGTCGAACAGCGCAGCGTCCGCGTTTATCACCCGGACGGAACTGGCGAATGCCAGGACGAAACCTTCACCAAAGTCCTGACCGAAAAGGGCAAGCGCGCCAACCGCACCGTCGCCTTGAGCTTCATGCTCCCCTATTCGCGCGAAGATGTCGTCAAGCTGGAGGTCATCGCGCCCGACGGCGAAGTCACGCCCGTGGATGTCGCCGCGAATTCCAAGGAATCGATTGACGAAAGCCAGATGTCGGAAAACATCTACGACCCGAACAGCCGCGTGCTCCAGGTCAACATTCCCAAGGTCGAAATCGGCGACGTGGTCCATTCGGTGACTCGGCAGACCATCGACCGCGCCTATATTCCGGGCCAATACGCCGAGGAAAGCGTCTTTGAAGCGGACGGATACATCCGCCATCTCTCCTACGAAGTCTTTGCGCCGGCAGACCATCCGCTCCAGCGCATCGCCCTGCGCGCCGAGATTCCCGGCACCGTCCATCAAACCACCGCGACCAACGTCGATGGCACGCTCGATTACCGCTGGGAAGTGGCCAACGTGCCGCGCATGTTCGACGAGCCCGGCATGCCGCCGGATGACACGGTGTTGCAGCGGCTCTATGTCAGCACGCTGCCCGACTGGCAGGCGGTTTCGAAGTGGTACTGGGATCTCAGCGAGCCGCACTTGGAAGCGGAATCGCCGGAAATGAAAAGCGCCGTCGCCGCACTCACCGCCGGCGCGAAAACCGACGGCGAAAAAATCAAGGCGCTCTTTTACCATGTCTCAAACAACATCCGTTACATGGGCCGGACGATGGAAACGGACCGGCCGGGATTCGAGCCGCATGACGTCGAGCTGACCTTCGAAAAGAAATACGGCGTCTGCCGCGACAAGGCGGCGCTGCTGGTGGCCATGCTGCGCGAAGCGGGCCTGCACTCCTACCCCGTCCTCATCAGCGTGGGCGACAAACGCGACCCGGAGGTCTCCGACCCGTTTTTCAACCACGCCATCGTCGGCGTCGAATCCTCGCCGGGCCATTACCTGCTGATGGATCCCACGGACGAGAACACGCGCGAGCTGCTGCCGTCCTATGATCGCGACCAGAGCTACCTGATTTGCCGGCCCGAGGGCGAGCGCCTCCTGACCAGCCCCGTGGATCCGCCCGAGAACAACATGATGCGCATCAAGACCACCGGCGTGCTCAAGGCGGACGGCTCCCTCCAGGCAAAATCGCAGTTATGGTTCGGGGGCGTCAACGACGACGAATATCGCAACGCGTTCTCGCACATGAAGCCCGACGACGAGCGCCGGTTTTTTGAGCGCAATTTGAAACAGGCCTTGCCTGGCGCGAAATTGACCTCGCTCAAGCTCCTGCCGGAAAACATGCTCGACATGTCCCAGGGCGTCCGGGCCGAGCTGGAATTCACCGCGGACGGCATGACCGCCAGCGGCAACGGCAAATCCGTCGTGTGCGTGCCGTGGATCGGCAAACGGCTGGGCATCATCAATTTCATCCTCGACGGCACCGGCCTGGAAAAGCGGAAATATCCGCTGCGCACCGATTACACCTGCGGCCTGGCGGAGGACGTCTCGCTCAAGCTCGGCCCCGGGTTTGGCGCGGCGGTTTCCATGCCGGAATGCACGCCGGTGAACGACGACTGCATCGGCTATTCGGAACATTTTGATTGCCGCGACCAGACGCTGAGCTGCTCGCGTGAGCTGAAATTGAAGACCGTGGAATTCACCCCGGCGCAATATCTCACCCTCAAGGGCACGTTGAAGCAGCTTGAGTATGACGAGCGCAAGACCCCGCTCATGAATCTGCCGCGGGACGCGGGCGTGCCGCCGGTGGTGGCGGACAAGACGCCGGACGCTCCGGTCGGCTCGGACGCCGTGATCCTGGACAGCTACAAGGAGCTGGATGTCACCGACGCGCACACCGCCGTTTACCGCCTCAAATACTCCAAGCGCATCCTGACCTACAACGGCAAGGAGCGCGAGGCCGAGATCAAGGTCAACTTCAATCCCTCCTGCCAGACCGCCCGGCTGGTCCACGGCGTGGTCATATCCCCGGCCGGGGCGCGCCAGGAAATTTCGACGAACGAAATCAGCGTGATGGACGCCGGCTGGAACGCCTCCGCCAAACGTTACACCGGAGGGAAAATCCTGGTCGCCAACCTGCCCGGCGTGGACATCGGTTCCACCATCGAGGTCGAGGTCGAGGTCACTTCAAAAGGCCGCCCGTTCGTCAGCGGGTTCGAGGCGTTTCAATTGCCCGATGCGCTGGACCACAAGTCTTTCGTTCTCAGCGCGCCCGCGAAGGTGAAAGTTCAGAAGCTCGTCAACGGCGGGGCGGGACAGATCAAGGAAACGGACGGGCATCACGACGGCCGGCAGACGTTCCAATGGGAGACGCGCAACGTCAAGGCGCTCCCGGCGGAATCGCAGTTGCCGCCCGAATGGATTGGCGCGGCCAGCGTTTCGTATTTTATCGGCGATTCCCCGGCTTACTTCGATGAATTGCGCCGGACGATGCTGGATCGTTCGTCGAATTGCGCGGAGGCGGCGAAAGTCGCGCACCAGCTTGACGCCGCGGCCACAACCCGCGCGGGCACCGTGCAGGCCATCCGCGATTACATTTCCAAATCCATCCGCCTGGCGGGGCCGTCGTTTCACGAACTGCCGTTGAGCGAGCTGTCCGCCGCCGACACGACTTTGGCCGACGGCTACGGGCATCTGGCGGATCGAGCCATTCTTTATTACGCGATGCTTTCCGCCGCCGGTTTCCAGCCGGAGTTTGTGATGGCCTCCCAGTTGCCGCCCATCGCGGACATTTCGAGTGTGGCGAAGAAATTTCCGCTGCCGCTTAATTTCCAGGACCCGCTGGTGCGGATCATTCTCAATGGGGAGCCGTACTACCTGAATGACACCGACCAATACGCCCGCCTCGGTACCACCGAGCACGATGGACGGCTCGGCCTGGTGTTGGCGGGCCAGAACTGTGAAGTCATCCAGGCCGCCAAAGACTGCCGGGACCGGACGGAGACGGATTACACATTGTCAATCGGCGATGCAGGCCAGACGCGCATCGGGGTGGTCCAGCGTTTCTACGGCGACGGTTACAACGGCTTGAACCGGTATTTCTCCGAGCTGCCGCCGGAGGAAAGAAGGCGCTACTACCAGCAGGTCGTTTCCGGCATGGCCCAGGGCGCGCGGCCGGTGGGCGATCTTTCCACGGATTTCAAAGTGTATCCCGGCGTCGAGCAATACACCGTGGACATCGACAATTACGCCGTGCTGGACGGCAACCACCTTTACTTCGACCTGCCCTTCACGCCGATTCTTTTTGCGGCCGGGTCCGACCATCGCACGCTGCCGCTTTACATCTCGACGCGGAATGAAACCGTGACGCGGACGGAAATTTCCCTGCCGGCGGCCTTCTCGCGCCTGGTCATCGCGCCCCGGAGCGAAACATTCATCGCGCCCGACGGCGCGGGCGTGGTGCGCGTCACGTCCAGCCACGCCGGCGGCAATTGCGTCATCACCCACCAGACCGAAGTCGATCCCGCCATCATTCCCCCGAAGGATTATCCGGCGACGCTCCGGGTCGAGGCGGCGCTGGAGCAGAAATCCTCCAAAGTGTTTCTCCTCGAGAAAGAATCGGAAGCCGCGGACAACAACGTCCGCACGGCCAATTAAATGTTGGCGGCATCGGAGCGGTTGTCGTTATGCCAATGCCGCAGTCAGATCAACGCGCGCGCGACGGCGGCGGGCGTTTACTTTTTTGCCGCGGCCGCGGCGGCGTCGTCAATTTTCTTCAGATACTTTGCGGGATCTTTTTTGAAATCCTTCAGGCAGTTCGGGCAGCAAAATCTGACTTCGCGGCCGGGATCGTTTTTTATTTTCGGATCCTTGTAAATATAAATGACGGGAGCGCCCATGTCGCCGCCCAGCTTTTCGCCCGAGACCACGCAGGTGGTGAGGGGATAGGTGTCTTTTCCGGATTTGGCGTCGCCGGCATGAACGGCCAACGCAACTGCAAGCGCGCCCAAAAGGAGCGTGGCAGTCAGAATCGTTCTCAGAGGTTTCATATATTAATCGCTTCGACAACCAATATACGTCAAACGGGCGAAAACCATGCAAGCAATTTTAGCCCCTTTGGCCTCGGGAGGTTGTCCTCCGAAGCATCTGCAATCAAAGCTCTTCCAAGCGCAAGGCTTGGCGGAGTGACGTTGCCGCCCCCTAAGTAAAAACCGGCTTGTGTTCCGCTCGTACGAGCGGGCAACCCAAGCCGGTCAAAAACGATTCAGAGTTTGGCGGGCTCTTTCGAGCGGCCAATTATCGCCACCCGCCGCGGACCCAGTAGTGTCTGCCGCCGCGATAGACATAATGCGGCCGGATCCACATCGCGCCGGGACGCGGGGGCCTGCCCCAGTAACCATGACGCCAAGCCCAGCCGCCGGGCCCCCAGCCCCAGTAGCCGCCAATCCAAATGAATCCAGGCGCCGGAGGCGCACCCACCACCACCGTGGTGTCCTCCACATCCGGAGGCGGCGCACCCGACACTTCCACGTCCCCGCCGGGCGCATCGGCAACCGGGGCGGGCGCCGGGCCGCTGCGATAAACAGTGCGCTCGCGGACGACACACCCCGTCAACAGGAACGAGGCGCCGGCGATGACCAAAACTGGCTTCAGTATTTTTTTATTCATAACACACATAAGACGCGCGGAACCGTTGGTTGTATTCAATCTGATTTTCTCGGTCTTTTGCGATTCGACGCATCTACTAGTTTAGACGCCCTTAACTTATGATTGTTACGAATTAATTGCAACTGCTTCATTCCCAAGTCTGTAAATCGAAGCCGCCACCCCCCGGCGTGCTATCCGCCGCCCCGGCGCCAGAAATTGTTCAAGATCGCGTTTCCCGCCGCGGTCTGGCTGTGGACAATCGCCTGCGTGACGTGCTCCTTCGCCTTTGCCACCGCTTCGGTCAGTTTCAGCCCCCGCGCCAGGTGCGCGGTCACCGCCGCCGAAAAAGTGCAACCGGTCCCGTGTGTCTTCACGCCGCGGACGAACGGCGCCGTCAGCAGCAATTCCGTCCGTCCGTCGTAAAAGAAATCCACCGCCTGTTTGGTTCCCCGCAGATGCCCGCCCTTTACCAGCGCGGCGCAACCAAACCGCTGCTGCAGCTCCCGCGCCGCCGTTCGCATGTCCTCCGCGGTGCGCAATTTTCTGCCGACGAGCGCCGACGCCTCGTCCAGGTTCGGCGTGACCAGCGCCGCCAATGGCAGCAGTTTTCGCATCAACATTCCGACCGCCGGGGGTTTGAGCAGGCTGGCGCCGCTGGTGGCGACCATCACCGGATCGACCACCAGCGGCACGCGCTGCGTTCGAAAAAAATCGGCCAGGACGCGGATGATTTCCGCCGAATACAACATCCCCGTCTTGACCGCCGCCGGCGGCAGGCCGTCGAACACCGCCTCGATTTGCCGCCGCACCATCAGCGGCCGGCAGCTCTCAATGGCCCGCACGCCCGCCGGATTCTGTGCGGTAACACAGGTGACGACGGCTGCTCCGTGGACGCCCAGCGCGGCGAAGGTTTTCAAGTCCGCCTGCAAGCCCGCGCCGCCGCCGCTGTCCGATCCCGCGATGGTCAGCGCCACGGGGATGGTCCGTTGCTTTGACATCGGCCCAGCATAGGACGTTTCCGGCCCGTTGTCAGGCTTCGTGCGGCCGGCCTTGAAAATTGAACTTTGAACTTCGATTTTGTGGATCCATATTATTTCCATGGACAAAGATCAAATCGCTGAAGTCCTCTCCGAAATCGGGGTTTTGCTCGAGTTGAAGGGCGAAAACCCGTTCAAAACCCGCGCCTACGCCAATGCCGCGCGCGCGCTGGAGGGGCTCAATGAACCGCTCGATAAGATCATCGCCGAGGAACGGCTCGGCGAAATCAAGGGCATCGGCGAGGCGCTTCAGAAAAAAATCACGGAACTGGCTGCCACCGGCCGGCTGCCATATTACGAGGAACTCAAGGCGTCGATTCCCGCGGGCCTCCTGGAGATGATGCAGATTCCAGGCGTCGGCCCCAAAAAGGTCAAGGCGCTCCACGAAAAGCTCGGCGTCAAGACGGTCGCGGAACTCGAAGCCGCCTGCCTCGCCGGCAAGGTGGCGGGACTGGAGGGCTTTGGCGAGAAAACGCAGGCGAAGATTTTGGAGGGCATCAAATTCCGCCGGGCCTACGCCTCGCGGCATCTGCTCGTCGAGGCGCTGAGCGTCGCCGAGCCGGTGCTCGAGGAGTTGCGCCAGCATCCGGACGTGGTTCGTTGCAGCGCGGCGGGCAGCCTCCGGCGCTCCAAGGAAATCATCGGCGACATCGACCTGCTGGCTTCCTCGCGGAAGCCCGCGCAAGTCATCGAAGCTTTCACCGGCCATCCCGGCGTTCTCAGCGTGAGCGCCAAGGGCGAGACCAAGGCGACCGTCATTCTCACCGGCGGCATCCAGGCCGATTTGCGCGTCGTGAGCGACCCTGAATTTCCGTTCGCGCTCCTTTATTTCACCGGGAGCAAGGAGCACAACATCATCCTGCGCCAGCGCGCCATCCAGCGCGGCCTGCGCCTCAATGAATACGGATTGTTCAAGTCGAAGGAGGAAACCCGCGAGCCCAAGCTGCTCGTGCATTGCGACACCGAGGCGGACATTTACGCCAAGCTCGGCCTCGCCGAAGTCCCGCCAGAATTGCGAGAGGACCATGGCGAATTCGCCGCCGCCGAAAAAGGCCCGCTGCCGCGGCTCGTTGAGTGGACGGACTTGCGCGGCTCGCTGCACAATCATTCGAACTGGAGCGACGGCCACGCCACCCTCGAAGGCGTCGCCGATTACATGCACGAACTGGGTTGCGATTACTGGGCAATCACCGACCACTCCAGGTCCTCGTTTCAGGCGCACGGCCTCGACCCCGCGCGCGTCCGTGAACAAATCAAAAAAATCGCGGAAATCAACCGGCGTTTCGAGGACGAGGGCGTGGATTTCCGGCTGCTTACCGGCACGGAGGTGGACATTCTCAAGGACCGGCTCGATTTTGACGACGATTTGCTCGCCGAACTCGACGTGGTGGTCGCCAGTTTGCACGCCGGCTTTTCACAGAACGAGGCCGACAACACCAAACGCATCATTCGCGCGGCGGAAAACCCGTTCGTCCACACCCTCGGCCATCTGACCGGGCGGTTGCTGCTTGAACGCGAACCGTACAAGGTGAACCAGCAGGCGGTCATCGACGCCTGCGCCGCGACCGGGACGTGGATCGAACTCAACGCCAACCCGCATCGCTTTGATCTCGACTGGCGCCTGTGGCCTTATGCGAAATCCAAGGGCGTCAAATGCGTCATCAACTGTGACGCCCATCGCAACGAGCACGCGTCCTTCCTGCGCCTCGGCGCCGGCATCGCCCGCAAGGGCTGGCAGGAAAAGAAGGACGTCATCAACACACTGCCGCTCGGCAAATTGCGCAAGGAACTGCTCAAGAAGCGCAGCCGGCGAAGCTGATGACCACGGATAGGCGCGGATGGACACGGACAAAACCTTTCCGCCGCCTCGCCGCTTCAGTTGAAGTCTGTTTCCTTCACAATCCCTTCCGCATCGGTGTGTATCCGCGTCCATCCGTGGTTGAATATCCGTTCTCAAGGCGCCTTTTTTCGGCCGGGCTCACCATTTTTTGCCAAAAAGGTTGCCAAAATGCGGTTGGCGCCACGTGCCTCTACTATTGTATTTTTTGCTGTTGGTTAAATGTTTTATGGCATCTCCCGAGTCCAACGCGCCTTCAGCGCAAACGGCCGCCGGGCCCGCCAAGCTGGCCTGGCAGGCGATCTCGCGCGATTCGCCGCCGAAACGCCCGGCCGCCGAGCGTCGCTCGGATTTCCGCGAGATCTACGAACTGTTTGACGAGCAAACCGTCCGCGAGCAGGCGACCCGCTGCATTCAATGCCCGGATCCCCTTTGCCGCAAAGGCTGCCCGCTCGGCAATCGCATTCCCGAATGGCTCGAGCTCGCGGCGGAAGGCCGTTTTCTGGAGGCGGCTGAAATATCACAAGCCACGAGCAACATGCCGGAGATTTGCTCGCGCGTCTGTCCGCAGGAGCTGCTCTGCGAAGGCGCATGCATTCTTACCTCCCACTCGGCCCCGGTAGCCATCGGCGCGGTTGAAAAATTCATCAATGAATACGCCTTTGCCCATGG
>Ga0181516_10001754_pt1 | contig 16239 bp, 16 predicted proteins | sample PEATcosm2014_Bin_25_FD_121104 | JGI IMG/M metagenome (GOLD analysis project Ga0181516, IMG submission 121104) | Peatland microbial communities from MTU Mesocosm Facility, Houghton, MI, USA - PEATcosm2014_Bin01_10_metaG | ecosystem: Environmental > Terrestrial > Soil > Wetlands > Peat | place... | reverse complement strand
GGCGCTCGCGATATTTATCGAGCAGCGCAGCGGCGAAACCGGCCGCGCCGCCGCTGCGCCAGGGCGCAGCCTCTCGGCGCCGAATGACATGAGTCCACAGGGCGACATTGGGGCTTGCGATATTGCGCCATAGAATATTGAGCCGTTCGTGCCAAGTGTTGATCTGCGCATCGTCCGCGCACTCGAAGGCGATTCCCGAGAGACGAAAGACCTGCAGATAGTCGAGCAGGCTGGTGCGCACCACCGTGTCGCTGACCTGGGCCGTGTAGGGCACGCGATCGGCGACCAGCAATTCGCGCCGCAATGCTGCCGACCCTCGGTTGAGCCGCTTCACCGTTCACCCGCGCTGGCGATCCAGATGTGAAGACGCGGCTCCGCCGCCCGTCCACGCCGTGCGCCCGCCGCCGGCGTCACCGGCAGCGGGCTGTAGCTGGCTGCTTGCCAGAGCCGCTGATTCGCCAGCAGTCCCGGCAAGCGTGTGCGGCCCCACAACAGGATCAGATCGAAGAAACGCGCATCGCGCAGGCACAGCAATGCACAGACGCCGTGGATCGGCAGGCACAGCAGCAGCGCCAGCAGATTTTTGGACAGCAGGAAGGACTCGAGCGTAAACACGAGATTGAACAGCAGCGCGGAATACGTCACGCCCCAGCGCATCGGCGGACGGGTCGCGCCGACGAACAGCGTGTCTGCGATCAAACCGTGATTGCGTGCACTCATGGCGTCATACTCCGAACATGCCCCGCACCCACGTCACGATCTGCGGTGCACCGAAGGCGATAGCGATGCCCAAGATCGCGCCAATACACCAACCCCACGAAAGTCGATTTGCCATTGCCATGGCTCCAAGAGCCATAACCAGGATCACGGCGATTGGGGTCAGCCAGGCGAGGATGTTTGTCTGTAGCGCGGTCGCACCCGTCAGGAACGGCGATGCCTGTGCGCTGGCCAGCCCCGGCAATGCCAGGCTCAACCCGAGCGAGCTGAGCTTGGCCATGCGTATGATCCGATCCTGCCTGCGCTGCATCACCGTCCGCACCTCAGGCCGCGCTCGAAACCGCGCTGTGCGGGGCGCCGTCCTCACGCCGACCTTCCAACTCCTCGCGCTTGAGTTTGCCCGGCGCGCCAAAGCGGAAACCTTCAACAACGAACGAGTAATCGTACTGGCGTTCCCCCTGCTGATCGGTCCAGTTATTCGCCCGGATTCGCGCGTCGAGAATTAGCTGATCGCCCTTGCGCGCGTTCCTGGCGATCGCCTCGCCGAGCGGTCCGAAGGCGACGAACCAGAGACTGGTGGCCACTTCCCGGGCGGCGCCGCCTTCGTCCTTGCCCGCATAATCGTTTCCGATCAGGCAGAAGCGCGTATAGGAAGTATCGGCCTTGGCAATGAGCTCGGGATTCTTGGCAAGATTGCCGATGGCCGTGACGGAGAAACTGTTCATGCTCTGACTCCTCAGCTCTGCAATGCGGTCCACGTTGGACCGGTTGCGGATGAGTCTAGGCGGGCGCCGGATGCGATACAGCCGCGGTTAACCGGGCTATTCATGCAGATATGCTGCTCGGGAATGCGAGCGGCGTGGTGTATCGTCGCACTCAGCAATCGCCGGAGCGAGACCCTATGTCAGCCAGCAACGACGACGCCGACGGCACCATCGAGGAGTGCGTCGACCTAATCGATGAGTTCGTCGCAGGACTCGATCGCTACCCGCCCACCGTCCTCGCCTTCGCATTGCGCGCGCACCTGGCGGGCTTGCTGCGGGCCATGGTTGAAGAGCGCGTGTGCACGCGCGAACATGCGCGCCAGTTCGTGCTGGACCTGGAGCGGGAAGCACTTGGTGTCGACTAATACCATTGATCGCAGCGTTGAGCCGCCGGTGCGCGACCTGGGCGATGGCTTCTACGTGCGGCGGGCACTGCCGAGCGTCGAGTGCCGCACGGTGGGTCCGTTCGTCTTCTTTGACCAGTTCGGTCCGGCCGCATTCGCCGCCGGCGCCGGCCTGGATGTGCGCCCTCACCCGCATATTGGCCTTGCTACCGTCACATACCTTTTCGAAGGCGAGATCGTGCATCGGGACAGCCTCGGTTCGGCGCAGACCATCCGGGCGGGGGATGTCAATTGGATGGTTGCCGGCCGCGGCATCGCGCACTCCGAGCGCACCGGCGCGGATACGCGGCGCGAGGCATCATCGCTGGCGGGCATCCAGAGCTGGATCGCGCTGCCGCAGCGCGAAGAGGAGCGACCTGCCAGCTTTGCGCACCACGCGGCGCGAGACCTGCCGCTCATTGACGGCGGCGGAAGGTGCATACGTATCATCGCGGGATCGCTGTTCGGTGAGCGGGCACCAGTCGCGACCTTCTCTGCCATGGGCTATGCCGATGCGCTGCTCGAGCCGGGCGCGGTGCTCGAATTCGGCGGCGAATACGAGCAGAGCGCCATCTACGTGGTCGAGGGCGTACTCGATGTCGCAGGCGCGAAGTTCGGTCAGGCACGGCTGCTGTTGCCGCGCGCGCACGAGCGCGTGACGCTGCGCGCCATGAACAAGACGCGCCTGATGTTGCTCGCGGGCGCGCCGTTGGATGGAGCGCGTTACGTCTGGTGGAATTTCGTCTCCAGCTCCCGCGAGCGAATCGAGCAGGCCAAGCGCGACTGGCGCGATGGACGCTTTGGCAGCGTGCCGGGCGATGCAAGCGAGTTCATTCCACTGCCACCCGGCGCACTTTCGGAGCCCGCGCCGCGGCCGGCTGCCGAAGGCGAGGTTCTCTGATGATTTTCTTATTTAAATCAATATTTAGCGATCACAATCAAGAGTTAACATGATATAGAAGCGCGTAGTCTCGACGGATGCTCACCGGTCTGGCAGCCTCAAGACATCCGCGGCGCATTACGCTAGGGTAATTGGCAAATAGGCTATGAACGACATTACGCTAACTGACGATGACGGCGCGCCCTGGATACCCACGAATGCGCTGCACGCAATGGCAGCGGCGGCGTGGATAGCCGTCCTGCTGGGAGTACTGGTTGAATGTCTGGTGCTGGCGACGCGCGCGGCAGCCGGCAGCGGCCCGCAATTTGCGCAATCGGTGGCCGAGCTCGCGGGCAGCGTAACGTGGGCCGTGATCGTATGCACCGGCATCTCGCTCGGCAGCGCAGCATCGCGTCATCGGCAGCGCATGATGGGACTGCTCGGATTTCTATGTGCACCTCTGGCCTGGGCGCTCGCAAAGGGCGTGCAGCACGGCACGCTGGCTATGCTTGATACGCACGGTGAGAAGTTCGGAATGGCGGTGCTGCAGGTCGGGGCGCTTAAGACGGTCGAGTACACTCTGCTGGCGATTGCGGTCGCAAGACTGATGCAAGCGCGACACTCGACGCTGCTTCAGCATTTCATGGTGGGCTTGGGGCTTGGCCTGGTATTTGGCGCTGCCATCGTCGGCGTCAACCTCTGGCACGCACCCGGCCATGCTCTGCCGGAAGCGCGCCTGCTCGGATTGACGGTTAACGAAGTCATATTTCCCATCGGCTGCGTTGCTGTGCTGTATTTCATCGCCCGCCTGAATGATCGGGCGGAAGCAGGCGCGGCGCGCAAGTGACTCGCTGCCGGACAGAGGACGTATGAGCATTTACATTCATTTTTACGATTCGAATACGGGTTTGTTCACGGGCGTGTCCATTCACACCAACCTCGCCGAGCCGAAGGCCGTGAAGGAGTTCGTCGCTGAAAACACCCCCGCCGGCCACGGCGCTTACATCGGCTACGTGGATGCGCTTTCGCAAAAAATGGATCTGTCCAGCGGTCAGATCATCGACTACAAGCCGCCGCAGCCATCGCCGAGGCACGAATGGAATCCGGTCACGAAGCGATGGCAGAAGCAGGCGCTCAAGCGATCGGCTGTACTGGCGCGCATCGCCGACCTGGAAAAGGGCCAGCACCGCACGGTCCGCGAAACCCTGATCCGCGCCTGTCACGCAGTGGATGCCATCAAGGAATCACTGGCGCCGGACTCGCAACCGGTCCGTGAAGCAGTCGATCGAATGTACGCGGCGCTCTCGCGGCTGGAATTGCTCGAGACCGAACTCGGCAATCTGCGCGCCGATCTCTAGTCGACGAAGTCTCTAGTCGACGAACAGATCCTGCAGCAGGTCGCGGGTACCCGGCTCGACCGAGAAGCGCTCCAGATCGGTGACACCGTGCTGCGCCAGCAGCGCCTCGTCGATAAAGAAATTTCCCGTCACCGCCCGCGCATCGCTGGTCAGGATCCACCAGGCCGCTTCGGCCACGATCTGCGGCGTGCGCGCCCTGCGATGATCGAGCCCCGGGATCATCTGCAATGCGGCGGTGGCAATCAGCGTGCGCGGCCAGAGGCTATTGACCGCGATGCCGCGGTTGCGGAACTCCGGCGCGTGCCCAAGCGTGCACATGCTCATGCCGTATTTCGCCATGGTGTAGGCCACGTGGGGCGCGAACCAGCGCGGATCGAGTGACAGCGGCGGCGAGAGGTTCAGCACGTGCGGGTTGCCGCCGGAGTCGGCGCTGCGCGTCAGCGCGGCCAGGCACGCCTGCGTGCAGGCAAAAGTACCGCGCACATCGACGTCGAACAGCAGATCGAATCGCTTCATCGGCGTCTCGGGAGTCGAGGTGAGACTGATGGCACTGGCATTGTTGACCAGGATGTCGATACCACCGAAGCGCTCGAGCGCGTCCCGTACGGCACCGGCGATGGCATTCTCATCGCGAATGTCGGTGGGCGCGATCAGCGCCTCGCCGCCGGCGGCTTCGATCTGCGCCGCGGCGCTCGCGAGCGTCCCCGGCAACCGCGGGTTGGGTTCGACAGTCTTCGCAACCAGCACGATGCGAGCGCCGTCGCGCGCCGCGCGCGTAGCGATCGCAAGCCCGATGCCGCGCGAGGCGCCGGTGATGAACAGCGTCTTGCCGGCGAGCGATCGTGTTGCAGTGTCGGTTGTGGCAGTGTCGGTTGTGGCAGTGTCGGTCATGCTTGCTGTCAGGTTTTGCTGAAGTCCGGCTGGCGCTTTTCGAAGAACGCCTGCAGCGCCTCGCGGGCCTCGGGACTGCGCAGACGCTCGACGAACAGTGAGCTTTCCGCTTCCATCGCGCCAGAAATTTCGGCTGCGGCGCCGGCGCGCATCAGGCGCTTGGTGTCGCGCACGGCACCGGGCGGCAGCGCGTTGAAGCGACTCGCCACCCGCGTGGCGTGGGAGAGCACCTCACCCGCTGGCAGCACGGCGCTGGCGATGCCGAGCGCCACGGCCGCTTCGGCACCGATCGGTTCGGCCAGCAGCAGTGCTGCGGCCGCGCGCGCGTGGCCGATGAGCCGCGGCAGCAGCAGGCTCGACCCGAACTCGGGCACCACCCCTAAGGTAACGAACGGAAACACCAGGCGCGCCTGGTCGCTCAGATACACCAGGTCACAGTGCAGCAGCATGGTGGCCCCGATGCCGATGGCAGCGCCGGTCACCGCCGCCACCACGGGTTTGTCGCAGCTCAACAGTGCCTGCATGAACACGGTCGTGGGCGATCCGGCCGCCAGCGGCGGTGCCGAGCGGAAGTCCTCCAGATCGTTGCCGGCAGTGAAAATGCCGGGCTGTCCGGTGATCAGCAGCGCGCGCACGCTCCGGTCCTCGACCGCTGCGGTGATGGCGCTGGCCATCGCCAGGTACATCGCCTGCGTCAGCGCGTTCTTCTTCTCCGGGCGTGCAATCTCGATGGTCGCGACACCCTCGAGGCTGGCCGTCCTGATTGTCATGCTGTCCCCCTGGGAACCGATGGTTCAGTCAGCATACGCCCGCGTGACGCGCCGCCCGACTCCGGTGAAAAGCTCATAGGACGCGGTTCGCGCCCACTCGGCGATGACGGCAGCGGGGAGTTCCGGTCCCCAGAGCGTCGCCTCCCCGCCGACCGCGACACCCGCGCAGTCGGTGACATCAATCGTAATCGAGTCCATCGACACGCGACCGACCAGCGGTACCCGCTGACCCCTGATCCAGACCGGCGTGCCGTTGGCCGCGTGGCGCGGGTAGCCATCCCCGTAGCCCACCCCCAGCGTGGCGATCCGGCTGGGGCGCACGGCGGTCCAGCAGCCATCGTAGCCCACCGACTCGCCGGGTTCGATATCGCGCACCGCAATGACGACCGCGCGCAGGCTCATCGCGGGCCGCAGCGGCAGCGGGTACTGGATTGCCAGCGGATTCTCCCCATAGAGCGTGATGCCGGGGCGCACCCAGCCCAGTCGCAGACCGGGGTGCGCGATCAGCACCGCCGAATTCGCCGCGCTCACCTGCGCCGCCGGGTACCCTTCGATGGCGGCGTTGAAGCGCGCGATCTGGCGCACCATCACGGGCGAATCCATCTCGTGGGTGGTGCTGAAGTGCGTCATCAGCACCAGTTCGGTGATGCCCGACAGCGCGATCAGCTGGCGCCGCGCGTTTCTGAAGCTATCGGAGTCGAGCCCCAGCCGGTGCATGCCGCAATCGAGCTTGAGCCACACGCGCAGCGGACTCGCCGCGGCGGCGGCCGCGATGGCGGCCAGCGAACCCGAGTCGTGCACGGTGACATCGATCTCCGCCGCCGAGCACAGGCCCAGCTCGGCTTCATCGAGCAGCGTGCCGAGCAGCAGCACACGCTGGGAGAAGCCGGCCTCGCGCAGTTCGAGCGCCTCCTTGAGGCGCGCCACGGCGAAGCCATCGGCCGCAGCGAGCGCCCGCGCGGCCGGCAGCACGCCGTGCCCGTAGGCGTCGGCCTTGAGCATGGCCATGATGCGGCTCTCGGGACAGAGCCGGCGGATGACGCCCAGATTGTGCCGCAACGCGGACAGGTCGATCAGCACGCGGGCGGTATTCTGCATCGCTGACTCAGGGTTGATCGCGCCACGCGAGCGTGAACATCAGATCGAAACTGCGCCCGGGCTCGGGCTCGTAGAATCGCATATTGGTCTCGTTGACGATGACCGAACCCACGTAGCTGCGATTGCCGAGGTTATCGATGCGTGCGTACTCGGTGATGTGCCAGCGCGGCAGTTGCTGCTCGAGACCAAAGCGCAGGTTGAGCACCGTGTAGCCCGAAGCTGCCTGGCTGTTGCGGTCGTCGGCGTAGATCTGTGCGCGGCTGATGGCCTCGAGCGTGGCCGTGAATCCCTGCGGCACATAGGCCCAGTTCAGCGCAGCGTAGATCGAGTCCTCGGGTACCGCCGGCAGGTGACTGCCCGTATGTATGACGAACTCCTTGCAGGGCGCGCCGAGGCAGGTTGTGTACGGCTCGGCGGTCACGGCATTGATATAAGTATAGGCCAGCCGCGTGCTGAAGCCGCCCTCGAGCGTCGAGTCCAGTCCGGCCTCGAAGCCGCGGCGCTCGGTCTGGCCGATGTTTTCGTACACGGAGCGGCCGGCGGCGTTGGCCTGCACGGCCAGTTCGTCCTGAGTCTGTACGTAGAACGCCGCCAGGTCTGCGTGCAGCAGCTTGTTGCCCGCCTTCAGTCCGAGCTCATAGTTATCGCTGCGCGCGGGCTTGAGCCCCAGGTTCAACCCCGGAATGCTGCCGTCGGTGGAGCGGTAGGCCAGATCGTTCAGCGTCGGGGTCTCGAATCCCCGACCATACGAGCCGTAGAGATGCAGTTGGTCGGCCGCGCGAAACACGACGCCGGCCACCGGGTTGGTGGCCGAGTAGCGCACGCCCGTATCGACGCTGCCGGTGCTGATCGGCATCAGGTTGCGGTCCTCGACCTGCACCACGCTGTTGCGGACCCCGACGATCGCGCGCCAGCGGTCGAAGGGATCCCACTGCGCCTGCAGGTATTCATCGAGGTCGTAGACACGGTTGTTCTCGTGCCGGCGCAGCGCGCCCTCGACCCCGAGCTCATCGCCGATGAAGTTGGTGAAACCCTCGCGATGCTCCTCGAGATTGTCGTAGCTCAGTCCGAGCGTCCATTGCAGCGGCCGATCCAGCAACAGGCGACGGTCGGTCACGTGCAGATCGGTGCCTGCAAAAAAGCGGTTCAGCGCGATGACACCGCCGGGATTGGCGGGCGAGCCTTCGGTCGAGGCCGGGATCGCCTGGAACTGGGTGGTCGAACGATGGCCGCCATAGAGCGTCGCCTGCAGCGTGTCGTGATCGGACAGGTCGCGCTCATAGATGGCGCCGACCTGCTCGTTATCGAGCGACTTGCGGCTGTTATAGGCCAGCGCATTGGTGCCCGCCTGGGTCGGGTCGACCGCCAGCTGCGCGCGCGTCAGGCCGAGCGGATCCTGCGAGGAGGGACTGGTGATCGCATTGGCCACCAGCGTCAGGCGCGAGACATCGTCCAGGTCGAAGTGCACCTTGCTGTTGAAGAGATTGCGTTCGGCGGCCGAGTGATCGCGATAGCCGTCGGTCTGGAAGTGCGAGCCGTCAATGACATAGTTCACGTCGCCGTCGGCGCCATCGACCTTGAGGCCATAACGCTGGGTCGAGAAGCTGCCCGCTTCGACCGAGCCTTCGACACCGATTCCGGGCCTGCCATCCTCGGTGAATACCGAAATGACGCCCCCCGAGGAGTTTCCGTAGAGTGCCGAAAACGGGCCGCGCATCACCTCGATGTGCTGTGCCGACGCGAGATCGAATTGCGAGAACTGCCCCTGCCCGTCCGGCATCGTGCCGGGGATGCCATCCGAGTAGAGCCGCACACCGCGCACGCCGAACTGGGAGCGCGCCCCGAATCCGCGGATCGAGAGCTGCAGGTCCTGCGCATAGTTCTGCCGCATCTGTGCCGAGATGCCCGGAATCGAATCGAGCGTTTCCGACAGGTTGACCTGCATCTGTCCCTGCGAGATCTGCTGCTCATCGATGCGGTTGATCGACACCGGCAGCTCATCGATCGAGGCCGGCATGCGCGTGGCGGTCACCACAATGGTCGTGAGTTCAGTGTCCGCGTCCGCCGCAGCAGCACCGCAGGTCAAGACCGGCCCGATCGAAAACAGCGTGGCCAGCAGCGGTTGGCGAAACGATTGCAATTGATTTCCCCGCGCGCCGTCTCAGGGTCAGCTCAGCGCGCCTGCGGTCGAGTGTGTAAGTTGAGTAATAATTGTAGCCGAGTCCGCAGAGTACCTGCACACGGGGAGTCAGATCATGTCACTCGCGCTCTATGGCCATCCTTTCTCCTCCTACACGCAGAAGGTGCTGATCGCGCTGTACGAGAACGGCACGCCGTTCGAGCTGCGCAGTATCGGGCCGGATACGCCGCAGCATTCGGCCGAGTGGCTGAGGCGCTGGCCGCTGCGCAAGTTCCCGCTGCTGGTGGATGGCGAGCGCAACATTGCCGAAACCAGCATCATCATCGAGTACCTGCAGCTCCGATATCCAGGACCGGTGCGGCTGCTGCCCGCGGACCCGATGGCCGCGCTGGACGTGCGCTTCCTCGACCGCTTCTTCGACCTGCACGTCATGAGCGCGGTGCAGCTCGCGGTGAACGGTGCGCTGACGGGTGATCCGGTGAAACGCCAGGAGGGGTTGGCGGTTGCCGTGGAGAAGCTCGAGCTCGCCTACGCCTGGCTAGAAGGGCAGCTTGCCGGCCGAACCTGGGCGGCCGGTGCGGACTTCACCCTGGCGGACTGTGCAGCCGCGCCCGCGCTGTTCTACGCGGACTGGACGCATCGGATTGGCGAAGCATTTGCGCGGCTGCGCGCCTACCGCGCGCGGCTGCTGGCGCGGCCGTCCTTTGCACGCGCGGTCGATGAAGCACGGCCGTTCCGGCCGCTGTTCCCGCTTGGGGTGCCGGACCGGGAGTAATTCCGACTCAGCCGCCCTGCGCCGCGCGCAACCCGGCGTATGGCAGGACTTCCAGGATTTCCCCGGCATTGAGGCGCTGCTGCGTGCGGCGCCAGAACGTGGGCTCGAACAGATCCCGGTGCGCCTCCAGGAAGGCCGCGCGCTGCGCGCCGGCCATGCCAAGGAAATTGGTCAGCGTTTCGGGAAAGACATCCTTGTCGCCGACGAAATACCAGGGCTCGGCGTTCATCTCATCGTCATCGCAGCTCGCGGTCGGCACGTCACGGAAGCTGCAGTCGGTGACCCGGCAGAGTTCGTCATAGTCGTAGAAGATCACGCGGCCGTGGCGGGTGACGCCGAAATTCTTCAGCAGCAGATCGCCCGGGAACACATCGGTCATCGCCAGATCGCGGATGGCCTGGCCGTAGTCGAGCGCAATGCGCGTCGCGGCAGCTTCATCGGCCGAACGCAGGTACAGGTTCAGCGGCACCAGCCGGCGTTCGATGTAAAGGTGATCGAAGATCAGGTCCTCGCCCTCCTGGTGCACGCTATCGCCGGCCTCGGCCAGCAGTTCTTCGAGCAGCGGCGCCGCAAACCGCGTCACCGGGAAGCGCAGCCGCCGGAACTCCTGGGCATCGATGAGACGGCCGGCGCGGTCGTGGCGGAACACGAAGGCGTACTTGTCCATGACCTCCTGCTTCCACACATCCTTGACCGCGGGGATGTGCTCGCGGATGACCTTGAACACAACATCGAGCGAGGGCAAGGTAAAGCACACCATCACCAGCCCGCGCTCGCCGGGCGCATGCACGAATTCGTCGCGGCTGTGCGCCAGGTGCCGCATCAGAGTGCGATAACGTTCGGTCTTGCCCTGCTTGGCGCGGCCGAGCACCGTGAACAGCTCCCCCACGGGCTTGCGCGGCAGGATTTCCTTCAGAAACAGCACCGTTTCAGCGACGCGCTCCAGATCGACATGAAAGTAGGAGCGGGCGATGCCGAACAGAATGCTCAGGTCATCCTCATCGAGAATCGTGGCGTCCACCTCGACCCCGGTCGCGCCATGGCGCAGCGCCAGCGCCAGCGGCACCGGCTGATCGCCGGCCAGCACCCGGCCCACCAGGTAGGCGCGCGTTGCCTGGTAGAACACGGCATCGAGAATTTCGATGCCATCGACCCGAGGCGGCAAGTTGAGTGAAGTCAGCCTTTGTTCCATCGTGGCAGCCACCGCTTGCGCACTGGCCTCAAGATCGGCCCAGGGCACACCGAGTGCGCGATCGGAGAGCACCTGCCCGATCAGCGCCGGCAGTTCTCCTGAGCTGCGATAGATGCGGGTCACCGTATGTCCCACAACCGAGGCCAGCGGATCCAGGTCGGTGGCGATGAACTCGATGTCGGAGGCCACACCCACGGTGCCGAAGAGCCTGCGTGTGACCGAGCTGAAGAAGGTCTTGCAGAACTCGCTGTCCGGCAATCCATCGATGAGATTGGAGAAGTGGCGCTTGACCTCGATCCACAGCTCGCGGCGCCGCACATCGGCACCGAGTGCCGACTCGAGCACCTTGATGGTCTCGGCGACGCACTGCTCGTACAGATCGATGCGCTCGACCGCATCGGCCTGCCCCGCGTGCCAGTCGCGCGCTATGAAGCGTTGCGGCGCACGACGGGTGATGGCGCGAAAGCGCGCGTTGTACTGCAGGAACGCCTCCACCACCTGCTGCGCGCATCGCACCGCGTACAGCGCCGACTCGAACGCGGTGTGTATCTCACCGTGCGAGAGCGAGCGGGTCAGGCCGCTGATGCCAGCGGCCGTCGCCAGAGGCTGAGACTCTTCCACCTGCATGGTCTTAAGCGGTGTGGAATTGCTGTTCCTCGGTGCTGCCGCTCAGGGCCGCCAGCGAGGAGCTGCCGCTGGTGATCGCCTGCGTCACCGAATCGAAGTAGCCCGCCCCGACTTCGCGCTGGTGGCGCGTGGCGGTGTAGCCCACTTTTTCGGCCGCGAACTCGGCCTGCTGCAAGGCGACGTAGGCCGTCATCTGGCTGGCCTTGTAGCCGCGGGCCAGGTCGAACATCGCGTAGTTGAGCGCATGGAAGCCGGCCAGCGTGATGAACTGGAACTTGTAACCCATGGCACCGAGCTCGCGCTGAAACTTTGCAATCGTGGCGTCGTCGAGGTTGCGCTTCCAGTTGAACGAGGGGGAACAGTTGTAGGCCAGGCGCTTGTCCGGGAACTTGCGGTGTATGGCTTCCGCGAACAGCTTCGCTTCCTCGAGATCGGGCTTGCCGGTTTCGCACCAGAGCAGATCCGAATAGGGCGCGTAGGCAAGACCGCGCGCGATCGCCTGGTCGAGACCCGCCTTGACGTAGAAAAATCCTTCCGCGCTGCGTCCCTTGCTGGTATCGATAAAGGCGCGATCGCGCTCATCGACATCCGAGGTGATCAGGTTGGCCGATTCGGCATCGGTACGAGCCAGCAGCACGGTCGGTACATTGCAGACATCCGCTGCCAGCCGCGCGGCCTGCAGCTTCTGGATGCCTTCCTGCGTCGGCACCAGCACCTTGCCGCCCATGTGGCCGCACTTCTTGGCCGACGACAATTGATCCTCGAAATGTACGCCCGCCGCGCCTGCGGCGATCATGCCCTTCATGAGTTCGAAGGCGTTGAGCACGCCACCGAACCCGGCCTCCGCATCGGCGACGATCGGCTTCATCCAGTCGATCGAGTCATCGCCCTCGGCGTGATGAATCTGGTCGGCGCGCAGCAACGCATTGTTGATAGCGCGCACCACTGCCGGTACCGAGTCGGCCGGATACAGCGACTGGTCCGGATACATCTGACCGGCAAGATTCGCATCGCCCGCCACCTGCCAGCCGGAAAGGTAAATCGCATCGAGGCCGGCCTTGACCTGCTGCAGCGCCTGGTTGCCGGTGAGAGCGCCCAGCGAGTTGACGAAGGGTTTTTCGTTGATGTAACGCCAGAGTTTCTCCGCCGTGATGCGCGCGATCGAATGCTCCACGGGTACGGTACCGCGCAGACGCACGACATCCTCGGCCTTGTAGTCGCGTGTCACTCCGCGCCAGCGCGGGCTCTCGCGCCAGTAACTGCGCAGTTCGTCGGCGGTGGGCAGGGTTCGGGTGGCATTCATCAGGATCTCTCCAGTTTTCAGGACAACAGTTCGTACGCGGGCAGGGTCATGAAGTCATCAAAGCTCTCGTCCGTGACCATGCCGGCAAACAGTCGCGTCGCGGTCGGGAACACACCCGAGAGGGTGCGCGCGGCGCCGATCTCGCGGTGGATGTGCTCGAGCTCCTCGCCGAGCAGCTCGTGGAAATATTCCGGCGTGAAGACCCGGCCTTCGGCCGTGCGCGTGCCATGGCGCAGCCACTGCCAGAGCTGCGCGCGACAGATCTCCGCCGTGGCGGCGTCCTCCATCAGATGATAGAGCGGCACGCAGCCGTTGCCGCCAAGCCAGGATTCGAGGTATTGCACGCCGACGCGGATGTTGCGGCGGATGCCTGCCTGAGTGACAGCGCCCTCTGGTGCGCGCAGCAGGTCGGCCGCGCCGACGTGGACATCGTTTCGCAGCACGTCGAGCTGGTTTTCACCGTGCATGACCTCATCGAAGGATTGCCTGGCAATGGCAGCCAGTGCGGGGTGCGCCACCCAGGTGCCGTCGTGCCCGGCCCGGGCTTCGCGCAGCTTGTCGAGGCGCACGCGCTCCATGGCTGCGGCGTTGGCCGTCGGATCGCTGGCGATGGGAATCTGCGCGGCCATACCGCCGATGGCGTGAGCGCCGCGGCGATGACAGGTGTGAATCAGCAGATCCACGCAGGACTTCATCAGCGCCCGATCCATGGTGACCGAATCGCGATCCGGCAGTACGCTGTCGGGGCGGTTCCGGAATTTCTTGATGTAACTGAAGATGTAATCCCAGCGGCCGCAATTGAGTCCGGCCGAGTGCTCGCGCAATTCGAACAGGATCTCGTCCATCTCGAAGGCGGCCAGAATCGTCTCGATCAGCACCGTCGCGCGGATCGTGCCGCGGGGAATGCCCAGGTGCTCCTGCGCCGCCAGGAACACATCGTTCCACAGACGCGCTTCCAGATGGCTCTCGAGCTTGGGCAGATAGAAGTACGGCGCAGTGCCGGCACGTGCCAGCGCCTCGGCGTTGTTGACCAGGTAGAGAGTGAAATCGAACAGCGACGCCGACACCGGTTCGCCGTCGATGCGCAGGTGCTTCTCCGGCAGGTGCCAGCCGCGGGGACGAACGATCAGCGTCGCAGTGCGCGCATTGAGGCGATAGTCGCGGCCCCGAGCGTCGGTGAATTCAATGCGCCGCCGCACGGCATCGGCCAGATTCACCTGGCCGCGTAACAGGTTGTCCCAGGTGGGCGAACAGGAATCCTCGAAGTCCGCCATGAAGGTATTGGCGGCCGCATTGAGCGCATTGATGATCAACTTGCGGTCGGTCGGCCCGGTGATCTCGACGCGCCGGTCCGTAAGGTCGGGCGGCGCCGGCGCGACGCGCCAGTCGCCCCGACGCACATCGGCCGTGGCGGCAAGAAAATCCGGCAGTGCGCCTGCATCAAAGCTGCGCTGTCGGGTCTGCCGGTCCGCCAGCAGCGCCAGGCGGCGCTGATCGAACCGGGCATGCAGGTGCTTCAGCAACCCAAGTGCAGCGGGCGTCAGCACCTCGTGTGCCCGTTCGACCCGGGTGGGCGCCACCGCCACGATGGGTTCCGATGGCGGCACATAATGACCGCCCCGCGCTGACAGAACACTGCTCATGAAACCAGCATACCCACGGACTCAGGAATATTTGACTTTAAAAACTTCACAGTGTTAATTTCACAACTGCATGCCTAATCTGATGCGAAAGGGTCACTTCCTGGGCGCCAAATTGCGCAATATCCGCAAGCGCAACGGCCTGACGCTCGAGGAATTGTCGATCCGCTGTGTGCAGATGGATGCCGAGAACGGCCCCTCGATGTCCTACCTGAGCATGATCGAGAGCGGAAAGCGCACGCCCTCAGCCGACCTGCTGGCGCTGCTCGCCCGAGTGTTCCAGCGCGAAGTGGCCTGGTTCCTGGATGAGAGCGCCGATGGCACCGAGGCCACGTCGAGCGCAGGCTCCGCGCGCAGCGGCGGTGCCGCGCGCATTCCACTCGAGCCGGGATTCCTGTTCTCCAAGGAACTGCTGCAGTCGGCGATTCCGGAACTCCTGACCCAGACCGGCACCAGCGGACGCCAATTCGCGCATCTGCTGATCCGTTCGCACCAGGAAATGTCGCGCAACGATTTTCCCGATCTCGAGCGCAGCGCCGAGCGAGTGGGCGAGCGCCGCTTCCCGCTGTCGGTCGAAGACCTGACGGGGCTGGCCACGGCGCATGGATTGCAACTGCGCTGGTTCGATCGCCGGCCGGCGTTTTTACGCGACAAGGATCAGCAGGTGCGCAGCATCGTGCGGTCCTTCTTCGAGCCGCCCGGCACCGTGTATCTCAACCGCGCGCTGCGCGCCGATCCGGCGCGATTGAAATTCGATCTGGCGACGCATATCGGTCACAAGGTGCTGCACGGTGGCGATGGCATGAAGTCGGCGCATGCCACGGGCGGAGAGATGGGCGGCAGCCCGGAAGGCGGCGCGGACCCGGCCGGACTGCGGGCGCAGGATGTGCTGCACGCCTGGCGCGATTTCGAGTGCAGCTTCTTTGCCGGTGCGCTGCTGTGTCCCAAGATCCCGTTCCGCCGCTTCCTCGCGCGCGAGCGCTATCGCGTCGAAGCCGCGGCCAAGCTCGACCTGACGCCCGCCGTGGTCATGCGCCGCATGACCAAGGTGTCACCCTACCCTTACTGGCACTTCTTTGATGCCTATCCTCCGGGCTACCTGCGCGCGGTCTATCGGGGCAACGGCATACCGCTGCCCTGGGGCAACATGGCACGCGCATCCGATCCCTGCCCGCAGTGGGCCGTGTTTCGGATGCTCGGCGGACACCAGAAGGAGTCCGGATCGCAGATCTCCGTGCTGCGCGACCAGGATCGTTCGCTGCTCTATTGCTGTTACTCCATGCGTACGCGCGACATGGCAGGCAACCCGCACGTGCTGTCGGTGGGCATCGACCTGGCGCCGGTGCTCGACGCCAATGGCGCCGACTCCGCGCAGATCGTCGCCAGCATTGCCGCCGATTGCATGCGGCGGCGCGCCGATGCGCCGATTCCAGAGGCGGCAGCCAGCGCACTGCGTGCCGCCGCCGGCGTGCTCAACATCGCCTGGGTCGAAGAGGCATTGGAACATCCGGCGCGTATCATCTGTCCGCGCAGCGCGAACTGCCCGAGGCCGGACCGCTGTGAAGGCGCCGTGCCCTCGCGCGCGCGCGAGATCACCGACATTCGCGCCGAGATACTGGGAGCGACCAGCGTACGTTAGGTAGATAATAAATTAAGGATAGGCCATATCCTTTTGTTTATGCTGCGTAAAATTAAGATCAT
>Ga0181516_10001752_pt1 | contig 16239 bp, 11 predicted proteins | sample PEATcosm2014_Bin_25_FD_121104 | JGI IMG/M metagenome (GOLD analysis project Ga0181516, IMG submission 121104) | Peatland microbial communities from MTU Mesocosm Facility, Houghton, MI, USA - PEATcosm2014_Bin01_10_metaG | ecosystem: Environmental > Terrestrial > Soil > Wetlands > Peat | place... | reverse complement strand
TGGCTTTGTTCGGATGGGAAATCGCGCAAGTCTTTTTCCCATCTCTCAGGGACGGAAATAACCCTCTTGCCGCAGCTGTGTGTGACCGTGAAAGCTTGTACCTTGGCAATCCTGCACCAACTACTGCGCGCGACCATGGAAGCGCCCCCTTTGACAATCCTAAAAGAACTGCCCTGCGCCGCCGTGGAAGCGTGAGCCTTCAAGCCCACGAACCGCGCACCAAGGATCGGGCTTTAGCCCCCGTGGCCGCTCTGCTCTTCCCAACACTACCGCTCGCACTCTGGTACGTCTACCACTACCACCGCACCGGATTTGTCTTAGGCAATCCGGAATTCTTCCGCTACAACGTCGCCGCCACCACCAATCCCATCCGCATCGCGCTCGCCTTCCTGCTCCGCCTCTGGCAGCTCTTCGGATACATGAATCTCGCCGCTCTCACCGCCGCGACCTGCTACGCCATGCTCCAGCCCGCACAGCCGGAATCGTTCCGAAACCCCACGCTCAGGCAACGCATCGCAATCGACAATCAACTCGCCTTCGCCGCCGTCATCCTTGCATACTTGCTGTCCATGTCCGTCGTTGGAGGCGCCGTGCTCGCCCGCTACATGCTTCCCGTAACGCCGCTCATCATCTTGCTCGGCATCTCAACGGTTCGCCGCCGCCTGCGTCATTGGCAATTGTTCGCCGCCGCGATCGCAATACTCTTCATCGTTGGGCTCGTCCTAAACCCTCCCTACGGATTCTCGCCCGAAGACAATCTCGCCTACCGCGACTCCATCGAACTACACCAACACGCCGAACAATTCATCTCGACGCACGAGCCCAGCGCGCACATACTGACCGCCTGGCCCGCAAATGACGAACTCACCCGCCCCTATCTCGGATATGTAAACGCCCCCATGAAAGTGGTGAGAATCGACGATTTCACCGCTGAATCCCTACTCGCCGCCACCGATATCCCGGAAACCTTCGATGTCGCCCTGATCTTCTCCACGAAATACGAACCCAGTCGCGAATGGCTGGCCGGGTGGACGCGCTGGCAAGACTGGAAAACTCGCTTCTTCGGCTACCATCGCGATGTACCACCCGAAGTCGCTGCACAAATTTTGGGCGGACGCATCGTCTTCGAAGAAAAACGCCAGGGCCAATGGGTCAGCGTAATTACAGTAGAACGCGCCGTAGAAGCACGGGCCAGGCCACGTTTTGAAATCGCGGCGTTTTGAAAGGGCGCGGCTTCAGCCGCACCGATGGAAATCTCCAGATGACGGGGCTTTAGCCCCTGCGGTCTTTCGCCACCACATGAATGGAGTGCGTCTTCACAACCAACCACACTTCCCTCCCCGGCGTCAGATCCAAAGCATCGCGCGCCGCCAGTGTCAGATGAACTTCGACCTCGACTCCGCAAGCAACGCGAGCCGCGACAATCATGTCACGCTCCGCCAAGTTCACGATCCGCCCCCGCAAAATGTTCCGCGCGCTTAATCCCACAGGTTCGACCGCAGCCACTAGAACATCGCCCGCGCGAATGCCGATCTGCACTCTCTGCCCCCCTTCAACGTGAAACAAAGGAGTCTCGATCTCAATCCCGCTCAGCCCACAAGTCATGGTTCCGCGCGCCGGATTCATCGACTGCACCACCGCTTCGAAAACATTCTCGAACCCGCCCAACTGCGCCGCCGTAAGATTCTGCGCAGCCGCCATCACTTCGTGCGGCGCCCCGTCGGCGACAATTCTGCCCTGTTCCATCAGCAGCACGCGCTCCCCCAAGGCAAACACTTCATCCCGCTGATGCGTTACATAAAGGATAGGAATTCGATGCAACTCGTTCCACGCACGGAGATCGTCGACGATCTTGGACCGCGTGGGAATATCCAGTCCGGCAAGAGGCTCATCCAGCAGCAAAATACGTGGATCGGTCACCAACGATCGCGCCAGCGCCACACGCCGCGCTTCACCCCCAGAAATTTCCGCAGGCCGCCGCCTGCGCAGATGCGAAATCCGCATCGCCTCAACGATCCGATCGACCCGCTCCCGACATACATTTTTCGGCAAACTGGCAATTCCGTAAGTAATATTTTGCTCCACGCTCAGATGAGGAAATAGCGCCAACTCCTGGAACACGTAGCCCACGCGCCGCCACTGAACAGATCGGTTGATTGCGGAAGCGTGCTCAAAGAAGACGACTCCGGACACTTCTATGCGTCCCTCATCTAGCAGGCGCAAGCCTGCGATGCAATCCAGCAAAGTGCTCTTGCCCGCTCCCGATGGGCCGAACAAAATTGTGATTCCGCTGCGCAGCGTGAATCCGACGTCCAGAGTGAACTCCGGGTAGCGCAGCCGCAATTCGATCCGCCCGCGGTCTGTCACCTTCCTCCGTACATGGCGCGAACTCCGCCCGTCCGCCATCCGCGATTCAAACCATAAAGCAGAACCAGCACGATAAAAGAAAACACCAACAGCGCCAGAGCCGTCTCATTCGCCGAAGCATAATCGAACGATTGCACGCGGTCGTAAATGTCGATCGAAACCGTGCGCGTGACGCCCGGAATATTTCCGCCGATCATCAACACCACACCGAACTCACCCGCGGTATGCGCGAAACTCAAACCGACCCCGGTTAGCAATCCGGGAAGCGAAAGTGGCAAGACCACGCGCCAGAACGTGCGTAACCGTGAAGCGCCCAGCACAGCCGAACCCGCAAGCAGTCGCGAGTCAACGGCCGCGAAAGCCGTCGCGAATGGCTGCACCGCGAACGGCAAGCTATAGATGATCGACCCGATCACCAAGCCAGAAAAAGTGAACGCCAGGGTGTGCCCAGTAAGCGCGATCCAAACGCGGCCCAGCGGACTGCGTGGTCCCAGCGCAACCAGCAAATAAAATCCCAGCACCGTCGGCGGCAACACAATAGGTAGCCCAACCACCGCTTCCACGAAAAACTTCCAGCGCCAACGCGAGAACGCAATCCAGTAAGCGATCGGCAATCCCAACACCAAAAGTAGTCCCGCAACCAAAGTCGCTAGCCGAATCGTCAGCCACAACGCTTGCCAGTCCATAAGTCTGTCTCGCCAGTGTAACCCCTGTCATCCTGAGCGAAGGAAACGCGTCGCGAAGCGACACGCTTCCACAGTCGAAGGATCCTACCTCACCGAGCGACCCGCGCCAACGCTAATCCCATTTGAGGAAAGCACTCGCCATGTTCATCCATCACCAAGCAATTCCCCAAGCGGGCCGTACGATGACTCTACTCGCAAAGCAAATTCGCGAGGGAGGCAATCCGTGGAAATTCCCGACGCAATCAAAATTATTCGTTCTCTAGCCGATGGCATTCATCCCTTTACCAGCAGTGAGCTTCCTCAAGACAGTCCTTGCCGCGACGCGCAATGCATCATCGCACTGAACCGCGCCGTCGGAGCCTTGACCGCGCAACACGAGTACGAGAAGAATCGCCCCACGAGCGCGGGCAAATACTGGTCGAAGCAGGAAGAGGCGATCATCTGTGAAGCACTCCGCAACGGCATCACCCTCGAAGAGATTGCGCGCAAACACGACCGCACAGTCGTATCGATCGCCGCGCGACTGCTGAAACTCGGCAAGATCGCCGCACCCGCGAAGCCAGCAAACAAGCCCTCGGCGACAACGACTCCGACGAAGGTTGCGTAGCAAGCATGACGCGCAACGTGCCTCTTCTCGGATTGCTGGCCGCCCTCCTATGCGTCACTGGATACCTTGCGGCACAATCTCCCGCGCCCGAGCACGGCCAGGAAGCCGCACGCCAGAAGTGGTTTTATAAAGGACGCACTGTCCCCGGCCAGAATACCGCCGCCATCCGCTACCGCGCCTATCTGCACGAAATGCAGATGCGCAAAGCTCCCGCTCAACAACCGCTGCAAGGTCATGCGCCACCACCGAATACTGGTGGAACCTGGACTTCACTCGGCCCCGCTCCTCTTGCCTCCGACGCTACCGGCTTGGGCGAGCAAAACTACAACTGGGTTTCAGGACGCGTTACCGCCGTCGCCATCGACCCCGCCGATTCCACAGGTAACACGGTATACATTGGCGGCGCTTACGGCGGCGTCTGGACTTCGAGCAACGCTGCAACCACAACTCCGGCCGACGTTGTGTGGACTCCCCTCACCGACGATCAAGCCACACTCGCTATCGGCTCGCTTGCGATTCAGCCGGGCAACCCCAGCCAAACCGTAATCCTCGCCGGCACGGGCGAAACCGACAGCTCAGTCGACTCCTACTTCGGCCTCGGCATTCTGCGCGGAACCTATGCCGCGCCGACATGGACGTGGAACTTAATCCAATACGACAGCACGAATCTTCGCCCTTTCGCTGGCCTGGGCTTTAGCAAAATAGCTTTCAGTACCACGACGCCAAACATCGCAGTCGCCGCCGCCGCATCAACTTCTCAGGGCATTCTCGAAGGTCTTGAAGATCCCGTCGCCGTCAATCGCGGACTTTATTACTCGAGCGATAGTGGACAAAGCTGGACCTACGCCACCATCCTCGACGGGTCCAACCAGATCAGCCCCGACTCTGCGACCTCCGTGGTCTACGATGCCGCTGCGAACGGCGGGACCGGATTGTTCGTAGCGGCGATTCGCTTCCACGGCTTTTACACTTCGTCCGACTCGATTCATTGGACACGCCTTTTGAACCAACCCGGATTCGGCTTGACCATGACAAACTGTCCTACCATCGAAGTTTCGCCTAGCCAGTGCCCCATCTATCGCGGAGAGATCGCGGTGGTTCCGGGCCGTGACGAACTCTACGCCTGGTACGTCGATTCCAGTAGCGACGATCAGGGAATCTGGCTCACCACGAGCGATGGCACAACCTGGTCACAATTGGACGAAACAGGAATCACCGACTGCGGCGATTTGTTCGGCGGATGCGGCACCGATCAGGGAACGTTCAATCTCGCGCTCACCGCGGTTCCCAACTGTGCGCCCAACGATCCCAACTGCGGCGTAACTGACCTTTATGCTGGAGCTGTCAACATTTTCAAGTGTGAACTGTCGCCCGAGTTTCGCACCTGTAGCCCCAACGGCAGTCCTCCACCCAGCGCCACATGGCTGAACCTCACGCATGTCTATGGCTGTCCGCCCGACTTTGGTTCGACGGCACATGTTCATCCCAACCAGCACGCCTTCGCATTTCAGGTGGTTAACCAAGACACTCAGGACTTGATGTACTTTGGCAACGATGGCGGAATTTATCGCGCCCTAAATGGCTATAGTGGTTTGGTCAACGGTGCATGCGGCGGAACGACGAACTCGTTCGACAGCCTCAATCAAACTATCGGATCACTCACTCAGTTCGTGTCGATCTCTCTGAGCCCGACTGAGCCCAATACAATTCTTGGCGGAGCGCAGGCCAACGGCTCTCCAGCAACGGCTTCGGTCGAAGGCAGCACGGGCTGGCTCAACGTCAACTCCTCCGACGGCGGCTACAACCAGATCAACCCGAGCGACCCCACTGAGTGGTTTACAGAAAATACAGGCGTAACGATTCAGAAGTGCGAACTAGGGATCAACTGCCTCGCGGAGGATTTCAATGCTGATTTCATCGTTTCCAACGCAACCGTCGGCGGAGACATCGGCCCGCTCTACACTCCCTTCATTCTCGATCCACAGAATTCCGCAGAGTTGTTAGTCGGTACATGCCGCATATGGCAAGGCACGACCAATGGCGCCAACTTCCAAGCGTTGAGCAACGACTTCGACACCGGAACACCCGCGACCTGCACCGGCAACGAGATCAATCAAGTCCGATTGATCGCAGCCGGAGGGCCAAAAGACAGCAACGGGTTCTCGCAAGTTCTCTACGCCGGAACCAGCGGCGAAGGCCCGTTATCGCCAACATCGCCGCCTGGCGGAAATGTGTGGGTCACAACCAACGCCGCCAATGGACCAGGCAGTTGGGTCAACGTCACCGGAGGAATCAACCCCGCCAACTATCCAATCTCCGGCATCGCGCTCGACACCACCGACCCGTCGGGTCAAACAGCCTATGTCACCATCGTCGGATACAACAATCTGATCGGCCAACCTGTATCGCGAGTCTGGAAAACTACCAACGCAGGCACAACCTGGCAGGACTACACTTACTTCCTCAACAACATCGCAGGCGCAGTAAACGATGTATTGGTTGACGGCCCATCCGAAACCGTCTATGTTGCCACCGACACCGGCGTTTTCTCGAACAGCACACAGGGTACTGGCAACTGGACCGAGCTAGATCCGTCAGGCGGCACCAGCGGATTCCTCCCCAACGTCGCCGTCACCGCACTCCGCCTCTTCAACGTGTCCGGCGAGAAACTGCTCCGCGCCGCAACCTACGGCCGAGGCGTGTGGGAGTATGCGGTCATCCCTGCCTTTGATATCGGCCCCACAACCGCGAACCCAGACACTGTATTCGATCCCAGCCCGGATGGGACAGAACCCGGCAGCTTTGGAGTCGTTATCAAAGCACAAACTGGCTACGCCGGTACTGTCGATCTTTCTTGCGCGCCGTCTGCGAGTTGCTCAGTATCGAAGAGTAGCGTGATGCTGACGCAGAACATGCCATCGGCAACGGCGACCGTAACCGCGAATGGAGGGATACCGGGGATCTATACCTATACTTTGACGGGGACCGACCCTGTTTCACACTTTTCCACGCAGGTGTTGTTGACCCTCGACGTGGTGAACTTCAGCCTTTCGCAACCATCGCCTTCAAGTCTAACCATGGGGGCATCCGGCACCGCGACGGCCGGCTTTCAATTGTCGGATGCAGGCCCATTCGTCGGATTGGTCGCGCTATCGTGTAACGCGCCGCCGTCTTCGGGAATCTCTTGCGGTCTGTCACCATCCTCGGTTCCTCTTCAGTCAGGCAGCGGGCCCGCGCCAATCCTGGCGAACGTCACCACCAGCGCCAGCGCCCCCCTTGGGGTTTCCACTCTAACCATCACCGGGACCGATGCTGGCCTCGCAAATGCAGTCCAGACCCAGACTCTCTCGGTGACGGTAGCGCCTTCGTTTTCCGTCACGACGAATTCCGACAATGCAACCGCCCCAGCCAACACAACGGCAACGATCAGCGGCAACGTCACTGCCGTCAATGGCTACAACTCGCCGGTCACGCTCAGTTGCGGCAGTGGCGCTCCGCCCATATGTTCGTTCACCTCAGGCAACTGCCTGAACTCTGTGACTTGCATCCTAACCCCGACTCAGACGGGAACCCCATTCGTGCTCACACTGGGAAGCAGCATCGTCTCCGATTACTTATTCAATCTCGTCGCAAAAAGTAATACTGCATCGCTAAATTTGCCGCTGACCTTCAGCGCCACCAATCCAAATGCAGGTCCAGATTTCAGTATCAGCGTGAGCAATCCTCTACTGAGCGAGGTGGTGGGCGTTGCCGGAATTTTCCACGGCACACTGACCGCACTCGACGGTTACGCCGACCCCGTCACCTTGAGCTGCGGGCCAGGCTCTTCGCCCTCCTGCACGCCGTTACCAGCGACCGTCACGCCCACGTCCAGCGGCGCCGATTTCACCGTCAGCGCGAACAGTCAGACCTCGGGGAACTTTGCCTTCAACATTGTGGCCCAGGGCGGCGGAGGAAAAACCCACACGGCGGCAGTTATTTTTGACGCTTCCAGTCTCACGCTTACGAATGATTCCGGAACGCAGACGGTGAGTCCCGGCGGAACAACAACATTCAATCTGAACGTCGCCGTCGGCACGGGAGGTCTACCCGGGCCGATCACGCTCGCTTACACCTGCCTTCCAACGGGCAGCAGTTGCAAAGTTGCGCCCGCGCAAATACCTGCCGCAGGCGGTGCAGTGACACTGACCGTAGTCGCGCCAGCAACTTCCGCTTCAGGAAGCTATGACCTTCTAGTCTCAGCCATTTCAGGAGCTGTGACCGCATACGCACAACCAGCCGTCGATCTCACGGTAGTCGGCGGAGGCCAGGGCACAGCCCCATTTGTCATCAATACAGGAGAACCTGACGACCAGACTGTCATCGCCGGACAAACCGCAAACTATAACTTCACCGTCTCCAACGGATCGGGCGTATTCCCCAGCAACGTCGTCTTCACTTGTTCCGGTTTGCCAGCGGAAAGCAGTTGCGCCTTCACTCCCACGCAAACGTCAGCGGCGACGTCCTTGCTGTTGAGCATCACGACAACGGCGCAAGTGCTCTCGCGGGATCGCGGGCCCGGAGTTTCCTATGGACTGTGGTGGGGCTTCGCTGCGGCAATGATTCTTATCCCGACGCGAGGCCGGCGAAAAAAGAGTCTCAGTGGTGTCTCGCTGGTGCTGTGTGTGTGCTTGAGCCTGATGACAGTGATGATCGCCTGCGGAGGTGGTACGAGTGCCGTGAACGGACAACCCGGAACGCCAGCCGGCAACTATACCATCACCATCACCGGCTCGGCGGGCGCGTCATCGGAAAATGCGACCCCATCGATTACGTTATCGGTCCAATAAATAAGGCCGGACACAACCTTAAGTTGCATCCGGCCGCGTGCGAGGTTAGCGCCTCCAGGTTTAAGAAGGCGGGACCATGTTTTCAATAATGATGGGTGACGCCCCGATTGCCGAAGGCGCACCAGTGTGGGTCGTGCCCGTCAAATCCCTCCATTGCGAGACGGTAAGACCGGGCAGAGTCGGCACGGCAGTAGTTCCGCAGGGCACCGTGGGGCAAGAGGATATCGCCGTGCTGTCCCACGCTACGATCCCTTCGTAGCCGTTGTTCCCCGTGATCGTGAAAGTGTAAACACCCGGAGTTTGATTCGTACAAGTCGTGTCCGGACAGCTCCAACTGACAGCCGTCGCGTTGCGCAGCCAAATGACCATCTGGTTATAGGCAACTCCGGCCGCACAGTAAAACCCGCCGTCCGCATTAGGATCGGCCGTGGTACAGTTTCCGAACGTGTCCGATGTCGGAGACCACAAGCCCGACAGGCCACTCTCTCCCGAAAGATTCCAAGAGTACCAGTAGCCACGTTGCAAGTTGGTGCCTTGCGCGCCCCCGGGCTGTGTGCGTGTCATCCACAACGAAAGATACCACCGGGCAACATACGCGGCTTGCAATCCGGCGTCGGTCACGTTTGAATTCTGTCCCCAGCTGCCCTCACCAACAAAGTACGGCTTCGATAGATCCGCCGTCGAGAAATAACCGTTCTGCGTTGCAATCGCCGACAGCGCGGTCTCTGGATAGTTCGCAGCAGAACTGTTGAAGTAATAGTGGCCCTCGATCACGTCGTCGGCAGCGCTGCCCGCCGAGCCGTAGTTGCACATCGAGGCCGGGGGTGGATTTTGATTGCAGTAAAGATAGTTCGCCATCACCACCGCACCGTGGTCGTACTGTGGATCCGGTCCCGCATTGCCCGCATACACCATTAAACTCGGCATGATGTCATAGTCAACTCCGGGCTGGCCGAAGCTGCCGCAGGTGGCCCCTGTCGCAGTGATGACATCGCTGGCATTGCCTTTGGCAATGCATCTCAGATCTTGCGTCATACGCAGCATTTGCGCGAAGGTTCCACGCCAGGAACAGGGTTCCCCGCTCGAAGAGTGAGGAGGCACACATTGGGTGACGCCGCCCAAAGTGTCAGAACGGTGAAACTCTTCAAATATTTCGAAATACTTCAAAGGGTATTTCTGCTGCACCGCATGTGTCAGCAACGCCTGCACATACCCGATAAAGCTGGCGTCGGTCCCGGTGCCGTCGGGATTCAGGTCTGTCGGCGGATCACACCCGCCCGGTGCTATCCCATTGACATTCGCCTGATCGCAGTCGATGTCCGATGGATTCGATGAAATCCACTGGGGTACACGGTGCGCCTCGATCATCACGTCATTGACGCCAGCCGCCGATGCCGCCGACATCACCCCGTCCAGATTGCTGAAGTCAAAGACACCTTGCGAAGGCTCCAAGTCGGGCCACTGAATATCGCAGGTGTCGAAATAACGGACTGCGGAAATCGGTGCATCGGTAAAGGCACCACCATCGGCCTGACAAGGAGACAAAATCGGTTGATTCATTCCGAAAAACGATTGGAATACTGGGCCGCCAGAGCCGGCGCCGCCACCGTTGCTTCCACTATAAGTGGTCGAGCCGCCGCCCCCGCTTCCACCACTGCCACCGCCGGGCAGAGAAACATTTGCGTTGCTTCCACCTCCACCACATGCCACCATAAATAAAACCGATGAAACCGATATCCAAATCAGTCCGCCCTTGATCAGCTTAAGCATGTTCGCCCTCCCAGATTAATGAACCGCGGCGCTGAATCACAGCGCGATCCGTTCCGCCACTCATGATGCGCAACGCGCCCGATAGGATCAGGCCTTTGCAGCCGGCATCCAGATTCTCTCTAAACGCTAACACCGGAAATCGCAAAAAGTTTCTTTCGTGCCAGTTCGTGGTTACTAAAGTGCCTCCATTTCCAGCTTGATTTTTGAACGTTACCGCTGATGCCCGAACTAGCCAGGTTCAGCGCGTCCCCTTAGTGAACGAAATCATTTCGAGCGTTGCTTGACGGTGGCTCTAAGGAAGATAGACACTGAAGCCGAAGGTATCCCGGAAAGAAGCCTCGTCGCTCCTTACGGGAACCGATTTGGAAGTGCTTTACGAGGAGACGAATAATGAAAAAGCTTTTGGTCGTTTGTTTCGCAATGTGCATGCTGGCGTCTGTGGCAGCCGTCAGTCAAGACTCCATGGGCAACGATTCCATGAAAAGCGACAAGGCCGCCGCGCCCATCAACGTAGTCGGCAAGATCAGCGCCGACGGCACCACTTTTGTCGGCGACAAAGATGGCAAGACATGGACCATCGTCAACCCCGATGCAGTCAAGGGACACGAAGGCCACCACGTCGTGCTCAACGCTCACGTCTATCCCGACAAAATGCAAGTCCATGTGATGTCTTTGAAGATGGCCAAAGACAAAAGTATGAGCAATATGTAATTCGGGATTCCGAACTTCCAAGGCCAGCCTTTCGCGCTGGCCTTTTTACTTTGCCAACGTTGGGCGACGGCGTTCTCGGCTCACGATCTTATGCTTTCCATTCGCAAACATCCGCACCTATACGAAATCAACACCTTGGTCTGGCTCGAGCAACTCTCAGCTCAGCATGGCCGCGAGCTGAAACTGGCGGATGTGCCCGACGAAGAGTGGCAGCGCCTGAAAACTAAGAGCTTCGACCTTGTCTATCTCTTAGGCGTCTGGAAACGAAGCCTGATCGGACGAGATATTTTTCGCGCCGACCAAAAGGAGTTTGCCAGCTACCAAGCCGCCCTGCCCAACTGGAATATCGACGATGTAGTAGGCTCGCCATTTTCCATTCAGGATTATGTCCCGGACCCGCGTATCGGAGACTGGGCGGCGATCGACAGCACACGGCAGAGACTCCATAGCCTCGGCATGGGATTGATTCTCGACTTCGTTCCCAATCACACCGGCTTCGATCATCCCTGGGTTCCTCAATTCCCCGAACGCTACATCCTCGGCAGCCTGGAAGATTTCCATCGCAGTCCTAATGCGTTTTTTCAAATAAAAGACGCGAGTGGCACCAATCGTTTCGTCGCTCGCGGCAAGGACCCTTTCTTTCCACCATGGAATGATGTCGCTCAACTTAACTACTTCAATCCCGATTGCCGTGCGGCCATGATCCGCGTTTTGCAAACCATCGCTCAACACTGCGACGGCGTGCGCTGCGATATGGCCATGCTGGTAACCAATGAAGTCTTCAGCCGCACATGGGCGAATTTCCTGCAAAATTGGCCATGGCCCGCCGCTGAATTGTGGAGCGAGGCGCGAGGCGCTGTTCCCGATCTTCTCTGGATCGGCGAAGTTTACTGGGACATGGAATGGACGATCCAGCAATTCGGCTTTCAGTTCACCTACGACAAGCGCCTTTACGACCGCCTCCGCGCCGGAGTCGTGAGCGAACTACGCGGCCATCTCACCGCAGGCATCGCTTATCAGAATAAGCTGATGCGCTTCCTCGAGAATCACGACGAACCACGCAGCGCCGCTGTTTTCTCCCGCGAGCAATTGCAATCTCTAGCACTGTTGCTCTCGACGCTGCCGGGCATGAGGTTCTATTACCAGGGCCAACTCGAAGGCCGAAGAATTCGTCCGCCCATGCCTCTGGTACGGGTCCAACACGAATCGGATGACCCCGAAGTTCGTGGAATCTACGACTTAGTCTTGCCTCTAGCCAACGCAGACGTGTTCCACCGCGGCGAGTGGAAATTGCTTGCTGTAGAATCTGCGGGGGACCCATCCAACCTGGCGCTGATCGCCTATAGCTGGACCCTCGAAAACGTCATTCGCGTGATCGTAGTCAACCTCTCGCCCGCCGCCGCGCAAGGCAAAGTGAGATTGACTCAAGGCTTACCCGAATCAAGTCACCTCATCTTCTCAGATGCTCTGACTGGCAAAGATTTCACCTGGGATCGCACCGAAGTCGGCAGTCAAGGTCTCTACGTGCGCCTCGACGCCAATCGAGCGCACTGCTTCTCGATCCATCCCACTTAGTTTTGGAGAAATGGAAACGCCGACGGAAGAACCCGCTAGTCGCCAGCCGTCGACATCGCCGCGCGATTGTCATTCGAGCTCAAACGCTGTTTCACCAGCTCGCTCTGAAATGCTTCCGGAGTCAGATCATGAGACCTCTGGAACAGTTCCAGCAATGCGTCTTCGAGATTCACATTCTCTGCGCTGTCACTCGCCTTGCTGTCCGCGCTCTCTTCTTCATGCAGCCCCTCCGGCTCCACCATTAATTGCGGAACCGCTCCGGCACTGCTAGCCAGGGTGTTGATAAATTTCTCGACCTGCTGCCGTTGATTCATGGTCTTGCGGGTAAACTCAATCCCCATCCCCTGCTCGGGATACATCACGCGCACCACTCCTGAGGCCCGCAGTTCCGCATCTCCTACTCTCATCGAGAGCACTACATCGGTGCGCGCCGGAAACGGCGACGGCATCTCCACATAACAGCCGCCGAGGCTGAGGTCCGTCAGCTTACACGGCGCTGGAGGATCGTCGGTCTCCATTTCGGGGCTTCGACTCTTCAGCCAGTCTTTGATCTGGCGCATCGCCTCAGCGGAAGGATCGACAAACCGAATTCCGGTCTGGCGATTGGGATTCACCCACGCCACTTCTGCCCCGCATTGAACGTTATATTCATTGCCCGGTAGCGTGAACGAAATCTGCATCGACCCTGGGTTGCGAATTTTTTGTGTCAGCTTGAGCGCCATGCCGCCTTCGCTCAAATCGAAGCTGGTCGAACGAATATCTCCCAGCGTTCCACTCGCGCTCAGCACCACGGGCAACTCCACCGGTACGCGCATATTGCGTCGCCGCTCGCGCTTCATCAGGGCCCGCGCAGCGCGAAAACTCGACTTCGCCCGCTCCATTGAAATCGGCTTATATAAAACGAAATGCGCGCCCAGGTCGAACGCGCTGCGCAGAGCTGTCTGACCGTCGATGATGGCGACCGCAATGGCGTGCTTATTGCAAGGAGCGGACCGGGCGCTGCGCAACACCTGCGCCGCCGCCTGCTCGTCCTGGCAATCGACTATGACCGCCTCAAATCTTTGACGGGTCAGTTTTCGAACCGCAAATTCGGCGTCGGGAGCGTGCTGAATCGAGATTTCCAATTCACTGAGCACACGCCGCAGAATGCGCACGATTTTTTCGTCCGAACAAAGCACCAACGATTGCAAACTCATAAATCCTTTTTCCAGCCGGAGTCCCCTACTGGCGTCCCTTACCCGCGTCCAGCACCCGCAGCTTTCTCCTCGTGATCGTCTTCTAAAAGATGCGCGACGCTGCGCAACTGCTCGGCCGCATTCTGTAGCGTGTCGATCTCCTTGCCCAACTTCGCCTGCTCCGATTGCTTTTTCCGCAGTACCTCGTGGATATCCTTCACGATGGAACCCTCCTGATCTGCAATGGCTTGCTTAGCAATGCCCTGATTTGAATGCTAGGTGCGGGGTTGGCTAGCGTCAATGAACCGAACGGGCCATGCGGTTACCCGCGTAACCCGCAGACTTCGCGCAACTATGCATCGCGGACAATCTTGACGAAAATCTTGACTTACATTACATAACCCTGTATTATCAATTACTTACGCTATCAGGCATGAGTAAGGCGAAGGACGGCCGCGAATCTCTCGCGTGCCCCTCTGAATCTAAATCGCTACAAGGAATTAATCTCTAATTATGGCGAAACGACGTGGCAATCCAAACTGGGGCAAGCCGGAGCCGATCGGCCCCATCGTCCCCACCGTGACCGAATTCGAACAAGTCGTGAAAGAATACAAGCTCTCCCCCGACCAATACCTGCGCTCCACCCGCCTCCGCGAATGGGCGCGCCGCAACAAGAACTCAAAATACATCCCCGAAGCCCTGCTGGAAGCCTGGGGCTTCGAAATCGAATCGACACTATAAGCGACTGATCCAACGCGACTGGGACCAAGGCCAACCATGCCTCAAACCGCCTTCACCGACGTCCCCACCGCCATCGCCGAAATCCGCGCGGGACGCATGATCGTCGTCATCGACGACGAAGATCGCGAGAACGAGGGCGACCTCACTATGGCCGCCGAAAAGGTCACCTCCGAAGCCATCAACTTCATGGCCAAGTTCGGACGCGGCCTCATCTGCCTCTCCATGACCGAGGAGCGCCTCGACCATCTCCGCATCCGCAACATGACCGCCGAGAATACCTCCAACTATGGCACTGCCTTCTGCGAGGCCATCGACGCCCGCGACGGCGTCACCACCGGAATCTCCGCCAGCGACCGTGCCCGCACCATTCAGGTTGCCATCGATCCTGCCACGCGGCCCGCTGATCTCGCGCGCCCCGGCCACGTCTTCCCGCTGCGCGCGCGCAAGGGGGGCGTGCTCGTCCGCGCTGGACAAACCGAAGCCTCCGTCGATCTCGCCCGCCTTGCCGGACTCATTCCCGCCGGCGTCATCTGCGAGATCATGCGCGACGACGGCAGCATGGCCCGCGTCCCGGACCTGATCGAGTTCTGCCGCACGCACAGCATGAAGATGCTCACCGTGGCCGAACTCATCCGCTACCGCATGCAGACCGAGCGCTACGTGCATCGCGTCGGCGAGGCCATGATTCCCACCGCGCACGGCGACTTCCGCATGATCGCCTATGAGAGTGAAGTGGACGGTGGCGACTCACACCTCGCGCTGGTTAAAGGCGACGTGTCGGGCAGCGACGCCTCGCCCGTGCTGGTGCGCATGCATCTGCACTGCGCCGCTGGCGACCTCTTCGGCTCAACCAACTGCACCTGCCGCTCCACGCTGGACGGCGCGCTCGCCGCCATCGCCCGCGAAGGCCGCGGCGCGCTAATCTATCTCCACCAAACCGCCAAAGGATTTGCGATTGACAAAGTAGGCGACCGCAACGTGCTCGCCTTCCATCACGAGCAAAGCAAGCCGTCGCAACCCGAAAGCGAACGCCGGACCCAGCGCGAAGTCGGCATCGGGGCCCAGATCCTTTCGGATCTGCAACTCACTAGAATCCGCCTGCTAACCAACCACCCCCGCAAGGTTGCCGCGCTAGAAGGCTTCAACATAGAAATCACGGACCAAATCGCAGTCCCGACCGTAGTGGAGAGGAAACGCTAGCGGTTCGTGTGGGGCGGCGCCCCCGCCCGCCGCAGTTGACTTTAGTTGTCATTCCGACCAAAGCGAAGAACGACAAACCTATAAGTTGGAATGACGAGGCCTACTTCTTCGTCCACTGGTCCACCCAGTCGTTCACCGTCTTGTACCAGAGCTGCGAATTTTGCGGCTTCAGCACCCAGTGGCCTTCGTCCGGGAAATACAGCATCTTCGAGGGCACGCCTTCCATTTGCAGCGTGGTAAATAGCTGGAAGCCTTCGCTCACGTCGAGGCGATAATCTTTCTGTCCGTGGATGACCAGCGTCGGCGTCTTGAAATTCTTCGCGTACTGGTGCGGCGACCACTTCTCATAGAGCGCGCGATTATCGTAGGGCGTGCCCTTGAACTCCCAGTCATTGAACCAGAGTTCCTCGGTCGATCCCCAGGCGGACTCGGCGTTGAACATGCCATCGTGCGACACCAGGCACTTGAAGCGGTCGGTGTGGCCGAGAATCCAGTTGATGGCGTATCCGCCGTAGCTGGCACCCAGGGCGCATTCGCGGTTCTTGTCGATGAACGGATACGTCTGCTCGGCGTAATCG
>Ga0181516_10001751_pt1 | contig 16243 bp, 11 predicted proteins | sample PEATcosm2014_Bin_25_FD_121104 | JGI IMG/M metagenome (GOLD analysis project Ga0181516, IMG submission 121104) | Peatland microbial communities from MTU Mesocosm Facility, Houghton, MI, USA - PEATcosm2014_Bin01_10_metaG | ecosystem: Environmental > Terrestrial > Soil > Wetlands > Peat | place... | reverse complement strand
CTTGGCAGGAAGCCCGGCACGGCAGGCGCAACAGGGGCCGGCACCGCCGCGTAGGAATTCGCGCTGACAGGAGAGCCGGGCGGCACGGGCGCAGCGGGCGCGAGCGAAGTAGGCGGCTGGAGCGCTGATGGCAACGAAGTGAAGAACTCGTTCGCCATGCGCGCCAGTTCTACGGGGTCGAGAATTCCAGGCGGAATGGCTCCGCTTCCCGGCAGCACGGTTGTCCAGTTGCCGGTTTCTGGAATCGCTGATGGGCTCCGGCTCTCTTCATTTGTACTCATGGTACTGTCCCACGTCTACGTCTTCGAGCAGAGCGATGGCGTCGTCAGTAAGCACAGCGGCGGAGCAATACAACGAAACTAGATAAGAAGCGAGAGCTCGCTGATCGATCCCCATGAAGCGGACCGACAGGCCAGGGCTCTGTTCGCCGGGCAATCCGGGCTGGAAGAGACCAATTACGCCTTGCTTCTTTTCGCCAACGCGCAGCAGGAGAATCTTTGACTTATGGTCTTTGCTGCGAACACTGATCTTGTCAGTGGGGATCAATGGAATGCCGCGCCAGGTAAGGAACGGTGTGCCAAACAGCGTGACGGTGGGCGGAGGCACGCCACGACGGGTGCACTCGCGTCCGAAGGCTGCGATCGTGCGAGGATTCGCGAGAAAGAGCGAAGGCTCTTTCCATACTTTGGTCAGTAGTTCGTCGAGATCGTCCGGTGTCGGCGGGCCATTGCGAGTTTTCAGCTTTTGCGAGTCGGTGACGTTGTTCAGAAGGCCGTAGTCCGCGTTGTTGAGAAGTTCGCTCTCCTGCTTTTCTTTCACGGTCTCAATGAGAAGACGCAACTGCTCGCGGACCTGATCGTAAGGGTTGCTGAATAGATCGGAGATGCGGGTATGAACGTTGAGAATAGCGTTGATGCTGCTGAGCACGTATTCCCGCGGTTCTTCCTGATACTCGACATAGGTCGAAGCGAGAGTGGACTCGTCTTCGTGTCCGCAGGTGGATTCAATGGCCTTGCCTTCATCAACGCGGTTCACCCTGAAAATTCCAGCTTCGAGCGGCTTCCAATCCAGTAAGCGAACCAGCCAACGTGGTGTAATCGCCCCGTACTGCGGAGCAGTCTTGGTTACATTTGCAAGTTGAGAGGCTGCAGTCTCCCCTAGTGAAGCGCGACCGACATCTTCTGGCACGGTTGCCTCCTTTTGGACCATCTGGACCAGCTACGCGAGATTGTAGTCCCGATAGATTGCATCTGCAAACCGGGAGCCCACACCTTCGCGCGAATGCTATGTGTGGAATTTGTCAGTCAGCAATACCCAACTTGGACGCGCTTGCCTCGTTCGTGGCGTCCAAGGGATGCGGTGGCCCGCGCCTAATATTTACGTACGCTGTGGTCCACGCGATCAGACCATGCGTGAATTCCACCGGTCAGGTTCCAGACCTGGGTGAAGCCGGCCATGTGCAAAACCTGCACGGCTTTGGCGCCACGAGGACCCATCTTGCAGAGGGCAATGATCTTCTGGCTGGAATCGAGTTCGCCAACTCGCTTAGCCAATTCGGGGAGAGGAATCAGATGTCCGCCGATGTTGGAGGTTTCGTATTCATCCTCGTTCCGCACGTCGAGCAGATAAAGATTTTCACCTGCGTCCAGCCTCTTCTTCAGTTCTTCCGCTTGGATTTCAGGAACCGCCATTATCCTTCTCCCCATTTATGAGTCCACTTCTTAAATGCCCATTCTCTGGCCAACTTCGTTCTTCATCCCAAAACAGAAAACCCACCTGCCAGTTCAATTTCTGGCGGTGGGTATAGATGAGGTGCTGGCTTGTAAATTAGACTTTTAGCCTTGCGATACCCTCACGCCAGAAGACAGGTGTATGCGACACATACAACACATCGCGGCCTTCATGGCGTTAGAGATCATGTCGTCTAAGGTAACATCAACCCACGGACACTGCAATATATTTGTTGCAGTCCGGGCTTTATGACTCAACTGCTCCGTTAAGCAATTTCCTTGAGGTGCAAATGGCTGATCATCAGCTAGACATCACGACCCGATTGGTTCATGCCGGTGAACGTCTAGGCCAGCCAGTGGGACAGCCGGTCGCCACCCCCATCTATGCTTCCACCACATTTACCTACGGCTCCATGGCGGAGGCCGATGCCGTGCTAGGAGGCGAGAAGCCGGGCTACATCTACACGCGATATGGCAATCCCACCGTTGCTGCTATGGAACAGGCCATTCTCGCGTTGGAAGGAGGGGCTTCCGCTTGTGCATACGCCTCGGGAATGGCTGCTCTCCACGCTGCGCTGCTCGCGTGTGAACTCTCTCCGGGGTCGACCATACTTGCCTCGCGTGATCTCTACGGTGCGACGCTCGACCTACTCGTCCTGATATTCGGACAATTCAATGTGAAGACCGTTACTGCCGATTTTTCTGACCTGCCTGCCCTCGCTGCCAAGGCAGAAGAAGTGAAGCCGCGCGTGCTGGTTGCCGAGACGATCTCCAACCCGCTGTTGAAACTCTGTGACATTGACGCCTGCGCCATGATCGCCCGAACCCATCATGCCAGACTGATTATTGACAATACCTTTGCCAGTCCCTATCTCTGCCGTCCACTCGAACACGGTGCCGATTTTGTAGTTCACAGCGCCACCAAGTATCTGAGCGGCCATGCCGATGCGATGGGAGGAGTGGTGATTGCAAAAGAGAGCTTCGATCATCCGGCGTTGATCAGCATCATGAAACTTGCGGGTGGTGTTTTGGGACCGTGGGATGCGCACGAGATACTACGCGGCATCAAGACCATGGGACTGCGTGTGGAACGCCAATGTGCGAACGCTCATCGCATTGCCCAGCAACTTTCCAGCAATCCTCGTGTGGCTCGCGTCTACTACCCGGCTCTGCCTGGCGCGGAAACGCCGGAGACCTTGCAGCGCATTCTGCAACCTCCCCATGCCGGAGCCATGATCTCCATTGAATTGGCCGAAGATTCCCGCGAGGCCGCTTTCCGATTCATGGATGCACTGCAAATCTGTGTGCGCGCTACGAGCCTTGGCGACATCTTCACCGAAGTTCTGCATCCTGCGACCTCCACACACCGAGAGATGTCACCGGCCCGCCGTCGCCAAGCCGGAATCACAGACGGCATGATACGGATCTCAATCGGAATTGAAGATGTGAATGACCTTTTGAGAGACATTCAGCAGGCCTTGAACGTTTCTCCGATGTAACCTGTGCTGTCGGAGAGTGTCGCTCTTCGAGTTGCAGAATGTTCGTACGGGTGCTATTGTCAAAATCCTAATGTTGCCCAACGCCAAGACGACCAGAACTTGTTGTTGCGCGTGTCCCTGTTGCGCACACGTGTCTATTGGCATGGGGAGGCTAGGCCGAATTATTTAAAGCCATAGTTTCAGTTTCTGTTACTTGAGCCCACTGCCAGTTGAATCCGGTGGTGGGCTTTTCGTTTGGCTGAATAACGACAAAGCAAGGAGCGAGTGCATGGATCGGAATGTCAGAAACAGCATGCTGGTTGTGGCCGTGCTGGCGTTGTTTGTCAGTTCGTCTTTTGCGACGGATGGTTATTTTCTAACCGGCTATGGAGCCAAACAACAAGGGCAGGGCGGTGCCGGAGTCGCACTGCCAGCAGATAGCCTTGCTGGAGCTACCAACCCTGCTGGACTTGTCCTCGTCGGCAACCGATACGATCTCGGGATCACCCTCTTTCGTCCGATTCGTAGCGCGACGATTGTTGACAATGGGTATCTGGGCGCGGACATAACCTATGACGCAAACCGAGTGAAGGACTTCTTTCTTCCCGAACTTGGCTACAACCATCTGCTCAATCCCAAACTTGCCTTTGGTGTTTCAATCTTCGGAAATGGTGGGTTGGATACATCCTACAAAACTCCAATACCATTGCTTGGAAGCACCCGCGGCGGGGTCGATATCGAGCAGTTGTTCCTCTCCCCCAGCATTGCGTACAAAGTGAACTCCCACAACTCTCTTGGAGTTGCAGTGAACGTGGCGTATCAACGATTCACCGCGGAGGGCTTACAGAACTTTGCTACTTCCAATACATCCAGTGCTCCAGCAAATGTAACCAACACTGGCCACGCAAACGCTTACGGGGCGGGCGTGCGTATCGGTTGGCTTGGCGAGTTAAACAGTCTCGTCAACGTTGGACTGACCTACCAAACGAAGACCTACACCAGCAAGTTCGACCGCTACAAAGGGTTATTTGCTGAACAGGGCGGCTTCGACATTCCGGCCAATGTCGCTGGCGGTGTCGCAATCAAGGTTCATCCCAAGGCTACCGTTCTGTTCGACGCTGAACGGATTTTTTACGGACAAGTGAAGTCGATTGCGAATTCCGACGCGAATCAGGCTCTCCTTGGTTCCAATAATGGTCCCGGATTTGGATGGCACGACATTACGGCCATTAAGACAGGCGTCTCTCTTAAGGTGAACCCGGCGGTCACGCTCCGCGCAGGCTACAACTACTCCCAACTGCCCTTTGACAAAGCTCAGACGTTCTTCAATATTCTCGCTCCCGCTACGGTACAACACCACCTGCACGTTGGTGCAACCTGGAGCAGTCCGAGCGGGAAGGAAGTTACTCTGGCCTATGTGCATGCTTTTGAAAATACCGTGAACGGCGTTAACTCAATCCCTCCGACAGCAGGCGGAGGCAATGCCAAGCTCCGGATGTATCAGAATTCTGTTACGCTCGGCTTTGGATGGGATCGAAACAAAAAGTAACTCTTAAGTGGTAAGTGAGACGGTGGAAATGAACATCATGTCAGCTTGGGGTTCCGGTCTCTGGCCGTGGTACGTCGCGGGACCGCTCATTGGACTATTCGTTCCAGCGCTGTTGATCATCGACAATAAGTTGTTTGGGTTCTCGAGCAACTTGCGCCATCTTTGTTCTGCGCTTGTTCCAGGGAAGGTCGAGTTCTTCCGCTACGACTGGAGGAAGATGGGGCTCTGGAATCTTATGTTTATGAGTGGCACTCTGATTGGCGGGTTCCTCGCTATTCATTGGGGCGTGCCACACGACATTGCTATATCCGCGCAGACTCGAGTCTCATTGACGAAGTTGGGCATCCATGACTTCTCGGGCATAGCACCAGCAGAATTGTTCACCTGGCATGCTCTGCTGACGCTGCGCGGATTTGTCTGCGTGGTGGGAGGTGGCTTTCTTGTGGGCTTCGGCACAGCGTACGCCGGGGGGTGCACCTCGGGCCACGCCATCTCAGGACTTGCCGACCTTCAACTTCCGTCATTGATCGCTGTATTTGGATTCTTCGCCGGCGGCCTGGCTGCCACCTATTTCATTTTGCCATTGCTGTTCTGAAAATGATGACTACATCGAGCCAGATTACGGAGTTCCCATCCCTGCGTAGACCAGTCATCTTGGTCTATTTGTTACTCGGAGTCGCTTTCGGAATTGTGTTGACGAAGTCGGAGGTTCTCTCCTGGTTCCGCATTCAGGAGATGTTCCGCTTCCAATCCTTACGCATGTACGGAATCATAGGATCAGCGGTGGTGACGGCGGCTGTTTCTGTCGCGATCATCAAACGCTTGCGACTGAAGTCCGTCTCCGGCGAAGTTATATCGATTCCTTCAAAACAGTTGGGAACAGGTATACGTTACGCCGCCGGAGGCACCATCTTTGGATTGGGTTGGGCTCTGACTGGTGCTTGTCCCGGTCCACTCTTCGCTCTCATCGGTGCTGGCGTTCCTGTGATGGTCGTCGCCGTTGTGAGCGCCCTGCTTGGCACGTGGATCTATGGATGGCTGCGGCCAAGGCTCCCACATTGATGACATAAAGTCCAAGGTGCGGTTGCAACCGAATTTGGAGAAGTGAATGACTCAACAGAATTTGCTTGCCCTGAGAACACGCGCGCTGCACGTAGGTGAGGGGCCCGATCCAACGACAAAGGCGGTCGAGGCTCCACTCATCTTGTCCACAAATTTCGTGACAGATCCTGACAGCTCTGGTTTTTCTGCCGTGGACCTCAAGGATGGAGATCCGTACTTGTATGCACGCTGGTCGACTCCTACGGTCAGGGGGCTTGAAGAGAAACTGGCGAACTTGGAGGAAGGTGAAGACGCACTCTGTTTTGCCAGTGGCATGGCTGCGGCAGCGGGCCTTTTGCTGGGCACACTGAAAAGCGGCGATCATCTTGTTCTCAGCGATGTCTGCTACGCCGGTGTTGCAGAACTGGCACGCGACACGTTACCCGGATTCGGGATTCAGGTGACGAACGTAGACTTCTCTGACCTGAGCGCCGTCGAGGCTGCAATCCGTCCGAATACTCGTCTACTGTGGGCCGAGTCACCTTGTAACCCCATCCTCCGTCTCACCGACCTTGCTGCTGTTTCCTTGCTTGCACATAAAGCGGGAGCGCAGCTCGTGGTTGATTCCACGCTCGCCACTCCGGTCGCAACACGCCCTCTCATCCTTGGTGCAGATTGGGTTCTGCATTCTCTTACAAAATATCTGAACGGCCACGGAGACGCACTCGGCGGCGCTGTGATTGGCAGACGTGAAGCGCTGGCTGAACTCCGCCGCCACGCTCTGATTCATTTTGGAGGCGCACTCAGCCCGTTCAACGCGTGGCTCATTCGCCGTGGCCTACACACGCTCGCCTTGCGCATGCGCGCTCATGAGGAAAGCGCTTTGAAGGTGGCACGTTTTCTCGAATCTCATCACGCTATTCATCGGGTTATCTACCCGGGACTGCCTTCGCATCCTCAACACGAACTCGCGCGACGGCAAATGACGAACTTTTCAGGGATGCTTACGTTTCAGGTGAAAGGGGACGGCCTGTCGGTCGCACGCCAGATTGCCAAGCGCGCCAAGTTGTTTAACTATGCGGTGTCTCTCGGTAAGCAGCGCAGTCTTATCTACTACATCGCAACCGATGACATCTTGCGCAGTTCATTTACACTCGAAGGCCCGGCAGAGGAGAGCTATCGCAGTTACGCTGGAGATGGCGTGTTCCGCACTTCAATCGGATTGGATGATCCTGATGACCTCTGCAATGACTTGGAGAACGCGTTGGCGAAATAGGTAGTAATGAAACGCAAGTTAAACTCTTCTCAGAGAATCCGAAGGGGCATATGTACAAAGACAATGTGGTTAGTCAGCGCGGCACAATCATGGACAATATACTCGAAACCATTGGCGAGACACCGTTAATTCGTCTCCATCGTTCGGTCGAGCATCTTGCGCCGAGTATCTGCGCGAAGGTGGAGTACTTCAACCCTGGCGGCAGCACGAAAGATCGCGTTGCGTTGAACATGATTCTTGCCGCTGAAGCTAGCGGTGTGCTCAAAGCTGGAGGAACGATCATCGAGGCCACTGCCGGAAATACAGGACTCGGTCTAGCGCTGGTCGGAGCAGTTCGAGGATACAACTGCATTTTCGTATTGCCTGACAAGATGAGCGAGGACAAGGTGCGCTTGCTCCGAGCTTACGGTGCGGAGGTTGTGATCACGCCTTCCAACGTTCCTCCCGACTCGCCTGAAAGCTACAACGGAGTAGCCAACCGCCTTGCGCGTGAAATTGAAGGTGCCTGGCGGGCAGGACAATTCACGAATCTTGAAAACCCTCAGACCCACTACGCGCAAACTGGTCCTGAGATCTGGGAACAGACTGATGGACGAGTAACTGTTTTTGTGGCGGCTGCCGGGACTGGGGGAACCATCAGTGGTGTGGGTCAATATCTTAAAGAGCGCAATCCTCGCATTCGTGTGATTGGCGCTGATATAGAGGGTTCGATCTTAAGCGGAGGCGCTCCAGGGTCTTGGAAGGTAGAGGGCATCGGCGAAGACTTCGTGCCGAGCACATTGAATGCGCAAGTTGTGGATGAGTGGATTCGGATAAGTGACGCAGAGTCCTTTATTACAGCGCGCAAGGTCGCACGTCAGGAAGGAATCCTTCTTGGCGGGTCGAGCGGGACGTCGCTGGCGGCCGCCTTTCGCTATGCGCAACGGTGCACGCCTGAGGATTTTATCGTCGTGCTTTGTCCAGACACTGGCCGGAATTATCTCAGCAAAATGTATGACGATACATGGATGGCGCAGAGCGGATTTGTAGAAGTTGCGCCCGAACGGACCACTGCCGGAGATCTCTTGCAAGCACTCGGGCGTGAGGGGAAATTAGTTTGCCTGCTGCCGGACGATTCGCTCCAACATGCAGCAGAGATCTTCCACGAGCGCGGGATCTCGCAGATGCCTGTTGTTGAAAACGGCAAGATCGTTGGCGCGGTTCAGGAGATCACAATCGTTCATGCGCTGCATCGCGGTGTAGACTCGCGAACTGTCAAGGTGCATGAGGTAATGGCGCGGGCTTTGCCCGAGGTGGATATGAATGCGCCGCTTCAGGAAATCTATCGGTTACTGCTGGCTGGAAATCAAGCAGTAGTCGTCCTGAAACTTGGGCTACTTGCCGGCCTGATTACTCGCTCGGATCTTATGTCGTACTACGAAAAGACTGCGCGTTGAATTGAACTTGTCTTCTAATCTAATGCATCGCTACGTTGACAGATCAGCATAGCTTCAGAGTTAGCCTATGTTATTCGAAATTTCCATTAGAACTTTCCATTAGAAGTGTTGAACCACATTAGAAGTTGCCGACCACGCTAGTTGATGTTATTCTCGAAAGCCAATGCTACCTAATGCCCAAAAGATCGGTACTTGTTGTTGTGCATGTACGCGTAATGCACACGTGTCTTCTGGCATTGGGAGGCTAGGCCGAGCGATATAAGGCATAGCTTTTAGCTTCTGTTTCTTGAGCCCACCGCCAGTTTCCCTGGTTGGTGGGCTTTTTCGTTTTTGTTGTTTTTTCCCAAGTTTCCGGAGGTTTTGCAATGAGCTATCGATTTACTCGAAGTGCATCCGTACTGGCATTACTGCTGGTTTTGTCAGGCACGTTGTTTGCCCAGGTATTCCGCGGCGGAATCAACGGAACAATTACAGACCAATCCGGAGCTGCCGTCTCCGCAGCGCTGGTGGAGGCGGTGGATTCCGCCACGAACGTTTCGTACAAGACGGTCAGTTCCAGTGCTGGCGAGTTTGCTTTCGCAAACCTTCCACTGGGCAGCTACAGCATCACCGTGAAGGCCGAGAAGTTCAAGACGATCAAGGTTGAAAAGGTCCCCGTTACGGCCGGTGTGATCTACACGTTTCCGGTAAAACTGAGCGTGGCTTCCACTACCGAGACAGTGGAGGTGACCGCTGACACGCTGACCCTCGATACCCAGACGGACACGCAGGCAACAGTGCTGCCCGAGTCCGCAGTGGCGAACCTGCCCAACAACGGACGCGATTACACGCAGCTAATCGGACAGTCGACCGGCTTTGGCGGCCTGACCACTGGCGGCGGCGGATACCTTTTCTCCATCAACGGCACTCGCTCCAACAGCGTCAACTACCAAATAGAGGGAACCGACAACAACGACCTGTGGTGGAACATTCCGGCGGTGAATCAGACGGGCGTCAACGGTATTGCCGGCGTCCTGCTACCGGTGGACGCCATTGAGAATTACTCCTTTGTAACCTCCGGCTCGACCTCGCTGGGAAGAAATCCGGCTGGCACCGCAAACCTCACCATCCGCAGCGGCGGTAACCAATTGCATGGGTCGGTTTACTACGTCAACCATAACGAGCTCTTCCAGGCGCAGAATCCGTTTGCTGACACCACGCCAAAGACGCGCAATCAGCACATCGGCTTCTCGCTGGGCGGAGCGTTAAAGAAGAACAAGTCATTCTTCTTCGTTTCCGGTGAAAAACAGTGGTTCCTGCTGGGAGCGGCCGCCCAGAGTGGGTTGGAGCCCTCTGCTGCCTATCAGGCCCAGGCTTACGCGGAGTTGGACAAGTACGGCGTGGCGCACAATCCAGTAGCAACAAATCTTCTCTCAAGCCTATGGCCAGCCAACTCGCTGACCGGTGCAGCCACCGCAGCTGGCAACTATCAGTCCACCGGCAACGTGTTAGGACACAGCTACAACAGCATCATCAAGCTGGATGAAAACTTTTCAAGCAAGGATCATCTGTCCATCAACTGGTTTGCCGGCGAAGGCACACAGACGGCGCCGACCAGCTCGTCGCTTCCCTGGTACTTCGAGAACGCGCCGATCCACGTTCAGAATTATTCGGTAGTCTATAATCGGGTGCTTTCGCCCTCCATCACGAATCAGCTGGCAGCTGGTGTCAGCTACTTCCACCAGACCTTTGCCGACGCCAACATCAGCTTTGATCCCAATGCGTTGGGCTTGGATACCGGCTCCAGCGTGCCCGGTGCGCCCCACATCAAGATTGGTCCTACGTCAGGTTCGAGCGGCGGGCTGTTTGCCAGCGGTGGCAGCGGCTTCGATCCGGTCGGCGTCACCAATCCGTCGGGACGCACTGACGGCACCGGTCACCTCAATGAAGACTTGAACTGGACGGTCGGGGCACACCAGTTGCACTTTGGCGGTGAGTACCGCCGCGAGCAGGTTTACGACTTCTACCGTAGCAATGCGCGTGGCAGTCTCTACTTTGATGGCACGCAGGGCCCGTGGAGCACGGATGCGAGCCTCACCGATGCCAATGTTGCTTACCTCGCTGACTTCCTAGCCGGTCGGCCAGACAAGAACTACTCGAATATCACGTGGGGAGATCCCACCCGGACGGTCAAGATCAACACGTTTGCCGTCTATGCTCAGGACGCATGGAAGGTGCGCCCGCGGCTGAGCGTGACCTATGGAATTCGCTACGATTATGAGGGAGTGCCCTACACCGGCAATCAAGACCTATCGGTCTTCGATCCTTCGCTCTCTGCTGGTCTGGCGGTGGTCGGCAAGGACACCAGAAAGCTGTACAACAACTATCTGGGTGCATTCAGCCCGCGCGTGGGCTTTGCCTATCAGCTCGACAGCAGCGCTCGGACGGTACTACGCGGCGGCTACGGCCTCTACTACGATTCAATCTACCTGCGCGAACTGCTGTATAACACGTGGCTGACCAACGGAGGCGTCTTTGGCCCGCAGTTCAACCCGGCGGGCTCCAACCAGGTGGCCACTACTTCGGCAATTGGCGGCACCATCACAGCGGGCTCTCCGGTCTTTAATAGCTATGCGGATGCGCTCGCTGGCCAAGGTACTGTTGCGATCTCTACATTCGACCGCAACTTCCGCCCCTCCTACACGCAGAGCTACGACTTGAATGTGCAGCACAGTGTCACAAAAAGCATTCTGGCGCAGATCGGTTATGTGGGCACCAAGGGCACGCACCTCACTGGCATCTATGACATCAACCAGGGCGCGGTGGGCAGTGCGAACGTTTCAGCCGCAGCCCTGCAGGCGTCGCGGCCCTATTACAGCCAGTTCTCCAATTTCGGGGTTATCAATGAGCTGCGCAGCAATCTGAATTCGAACTACAATTCGCTGCAAGCCACGCTGAAGCTGGCCAACTTCCACGGACTGAGTTCGCAGCTTGGCTACACTTGGTCGCATGCCTTGGACTATGAAACCGGCCTGTTACCCTACCTGCCGCAGGATTCCAAGAACGAGCGCGCCGAGTATGGCAACTCCGATTATGACGTGCGTCACGCCTTCTCCGGCTTCCTTAGCTATGCCCTTCCCTATTGGGGCGGACCCAAGCGGCTGACTAAGGGCTGGGAGTTCGACACAGGCTTCAACTTCCATGGCGGTGTGCCATTCACTGTAGCCTCCAGCAGCAATCCGAGCGGCAACGGCGAGGGCAATGATCGCGCTCAGTTGCAGGTTGCCGATCCATTTAAAGGAGTGAGCCACGCAATCGTCAGCTCCTCCGGCGGCTCAAAGTACGTGCAGTGGTTCAGCCCCACGGCGTTCGCGGACGCGGCTCCGGACACCTATGCCACAACGCGCCGCAACCAGTTCAATAATCCCGGCTACTATGACTTTGATCTTGCGATCGTGAAGAACACGGTAATCACCGAACGGGTGAGTGCCCAACTTCGCGCCGACATCTTCAACCTCTTCAACCACGCCAACCTGTCCCCGCTGGGGGTATTGTCAAACGCCAGCGAGAAAGGAACCATCGGCTCGACTGTTGGCGTCGCTCTCGGCAATCCGGGCATCGGTCCGGGCGAGCCTCTGAATGCTCAATTCTCGTTACGGGTGAGCTTCTGATTTGAGCTACCGCCGGGGATTCCGGCGTAGTTCGGGCGGCGTCCGGGGCACTCCGGGCGCCGCTTCTTCCCGAAGGATTTCGGGCACCAGCACCAAGCACTCCTCGGATAACCGCAGGTCACTGGCGCGATTGCACCCGCTTTCCTAGCGATTACAAGACTCTGCGGCGTCGAGAAATTCTTTCCAACCCGTGTTATGATCTTTTCGGAAAGGTACTCATCTTTTGACGATGCTCAACAACTCACGAATGCGTATGGCCATGTGCCCCCCAGGCGGTGGTCGTCCGGCATGGAGTGTCTGAGTAGCTCGCACATCTCTCTTCTGGCAGCCGTCTGGGGGTCCTCTCAAGACGGCAAAATTGTTTATAGGCGTTTTTCACTCACCTGCCAGGGGAGAATACATTGGCTTCATTTCAGGACATTGCAACTATCGCTATTCATGGCGGACGCTCGCTGGACTCTCATGCCAGCTCACTTATTTTTCCGCTCTACCAGACCGGCACATTTGCTCACGATGCGGTTGGAGTAGATAAAGGCTTCAGCTACTCGAGGGTATCCAATCCCACGGTGGATGCCTTGGAGCGCGCCATTGGCGCACTTGAAGGAACCGGGCCTGCTGTGTGCTTCCGGACTGGGCTGGCGGCGGAGAGCACGCTTTTCTTCTCGGTACTGAAGGCGGGTGATCACGCGATCCTTTCAAAGGTGCTTTACGGCGGCACCATCCGGATCTTCCGCGAGATACTCGAGGCATTCGGTGTAAAAGCCAGCTTCGTAGATACTTCGGATCCGGCCAACGTTGAGGCTGCTATTACACCGGAGACGCGGCTTGTCTTCATCGAAAGTCCGGCCAATCCCATCCTCACGCTCACCGATATTGCCGCTGTTTCCGAAATCACAAAGCGCCACGGCCTGCTGCTTGCAGTGGATAACACATTCCTGACGCCCGCACTGCAACGGCCTCTTGAACTGGGCGCTGACATTTCCGTGCTTTCCACGACCAAATACATCGACGGGCACAATGCCACGGTGGGCGGTTCTCTGGCAACGAATGATGGCACACTTGCCGAACGCTTCCGGCTCATTCGCAAAACACTTGGATCGATTCAGGCGCCGTTTGAGGCTTGGCTCACGCTGCAGGGATTGAGAACTCTCCCCGTGCGTCTCCGTGCACATTGCGAAAATGCACAAATCATTGCCGAGTGGCTGGAGGCGCATCCCGCAGTGGAGAAGGTCTACTACCCTGGGCTGAAGTCATTTCCGCAACATGGCTTGGCTCTTCGTCAGCAGCGTGCGGCTGGGGGGATGCTCTCGTTCGAACTTAATGCGACGGCTGAGATCGCCATTCAAGTGATCAACTCCGTGCAGCTCTGTTCACGTGCTGAGAGCCTTGGTGGAGTGGAGACACTAATCACGCATCCGGCGTCAACCACCCATGCCGATCTTGGACATGATCTTCGCGCTCATCTCGGTATCCCGGAGGGGCTCATTCGACTTTCGGTGGGACTGGAATCGCCCACTGACATCATCGCCGATCTCGAACAGGCCTTCGCGGCCGCCGGTAGTTGCAACCACGCCAAGGAGGCCTCCAGTGAAGTTCGCTAGCAAACTGATCCAATATGACGCTGCACCCGGAGACCGCTTCCGGCCCACTGCTACTCCGATCTACCAGACGGCAACCTTCGAGCAGGAGCACGCAGACAGCTTCGGTGATTTCGATTATTCGCGTAGTGGAAATCCCACCCGCAAGGTGCTCGAGGAACATGTCGCGCACCTGGAAGGTGGCACGCGCGGATTTGCCTTCGCGAGCGGGATGGCCGCGATTACCGCTGTTGCACGCACGCTGCGCGCGGGAGATGAGATTCTGGCGGATAGCGATCTTTATGGCGGCACCTGTCGTCTGTTCACTCGCGTTCTGGGGCGTTCCGGCATTTGCGCACATTACGCGGACGCCCGCGACCTAGCAGCCTTCGCGGCGAAGATTACACCGCGCACACGTCTCATCTACGTGGAGTCGCCCACCAATCCTCTACTGCGAGTATTAAATCTGCGAGCACTTGCCGAACTGGCTCACGCGCATAATGCTCTGCTTGTGGTGGATAATTCGCTGATGTCGCCTTACTTGCAGCGGCCACTTGAACTGGGTGCCGACGTCGTTCTGCACTCAGCAACCAAATTTCTTTGCGGCCATGCCGATGTTACCGGGGGTGTGGTGATTGTGAACGATGCAAAGCTCGCCGAAGACATCAGCTTCCTGCAGAACGCCGAAGGTAATGCATTGGCGCCCTTCGACTGCTTCCTTTTGCACCGCGGCATCAAGACTTTGAAACTTCGTGTCGACGCGCAGCAGCGTAATGCATTGGCCATCGCCAAGTTTCTCGCAGCTGACTCGCGGGTTGAACGCGTCTACTATCCCGGCTTGGACAGCCATGAGGATCGTGCACTGCAACTCAGCCAAGCGAGTGGTACAGGCTCGGTGCTCAGCTTTACGGCACGCTCGGTTGAGGCCGCCAAGGCTGTTGCGGAGCGCGCGAGGATGTTCCAGATTTGTGTGAGCTTCGGCAGCATTCACTCTACTATTAGTCTGCCCGGATGCATGTCGCACGCCAGTGTTCCGCCCGAGATTGCCGCCACACGCGAACTGCCGCCAGAACTGGTACGCATTTCGGTCGGTATCGAAGATGCCGATGATTTAGTTGGTGATCTCGACCAGGCTCTGGGCCATGATGCTTCGGATCCGCAGCTGCTTCACGTTGCACAAGGTATTACGAAGCACGTTATCTGAGCTTTGAGAAACGGTCGGGGATGGCATAGCACTGTTAGGTATGGCACTGTCATTGAAGCAGGTAGTGTGAGGGAATCTTCTGGCCATCTATTTCCAAGAAGTTAGGATAATCCGTCGGCATTGCTGCTACGAGGAGAGATATGGAAAAGACATTTCTGCCGACAACACAAAGCCACACGTATTCTCTCGGCAGTTACTTTTCGTTCAACAGATACGGTGAACTCGGCCGGTATAGGAGTCTGTGCCAGCGGCGGGATCGGTAGCGGAGCGACGATTTCGCCTTCAACGCTGTCCCCAAGTCAAGTTCTGGGAAGCCAGCTCTCTTACCGGGCTCAGCTCACAGAATTGTGGGCTATCCATTTGTCAGATGCAGCCCCGTTTGCGTGCTGGGATCAGTACCTATAAACGTTAGAACCCTATCGGGACTGCCCCGACGGGAGAAGAGTGGGCGTGCGCAAAGTTGCCGGTCGGGGCAGTTTCGATAGGGCCGTTTGAACTGAGCCGCTAGCGTTTGCGGCGGACGCGGTCGGATCTATGGGCTTTGAATTTGGGTTTGCTGTTCGGCAGGTGGTATCGCATGGTTAGTGCGTGGTCGGGGAACTCATTGGATCGTGTTTGGCGGTTGCGACAGAGTCTCTCAGACTGGCATTGGGTTCGCTTATGGGTGACAGAGTCAGAGGATGAGCGCGCGAAGGCATGGCGTGTCTTGACACGGCGTAAATTTACCAACGGGGCACCTCCGTGGAATTGGCGGCATCGAGTCTGAGCGGAAGTAGAGTTGGCTGCTGGTGAGTCGTTCGATAACAAGCATAGGGCCCGCGCAGAGAGGACAGCGCAACTGAGTAGTGATCTCGGGATTGCTTTTGCAGGCGGTTTTTCCGAGTAGGATGCAACAGCGTGAGAGAGCATCTCCGCGCTTGCGGTTGGCGAAGAGTCCAAAGTGACGGATGCGAACCAGACCTTTGCGCAGGACATGGATCAGTAATCGACGTAGAAACTCTTCTGCGGAAACAGTCATGATCTTCTGCTTGCCGCCACGCGCATAGTCCTTCCAGCGGAATGAAACTCGATCATTCTGAAAAGCGACGAGTCGATGGTTAGAGATCGCGACGCGGTGGGTATAGCGCGCGAGATAATGCAGAACATGTTCGGAACCACCAAAGGGTGGCTTGGCGTAAACGACCCAGTTCTCTTTGAAAAGCTGTCGCAGAAATCTGCGGAAGTAATGTGGCTCGGCCAGAATCCGAAGTGAACCGTGGAACTGGAGCTTGTGTTGCTGAAAGAGCTGGCGAAGCCCGGCCG
>Ga0181516_10001750_pt1 | contig 16250 bp, 16 predicted proteins | sample PEATcosm2014_Bin_25_FD_121104 | JGI IMG/M metagenome (GOLD analysis project Ga0181516, IMG submission 121104) | Peatland microbial communities from MTU Mesocosm Facility, Houghton, MI, USA - PEATcosm2014_Bin01_10_metaG | ecosystem: Environmental > Terrestrial > Soil > Wetlands > Peat | place... | reverse complement strand
GTTCTGGCCCGCGGCGGCAAGGTCGTGGTGACCGGACTTCTCGGCGGCAACTTTTCAATCGCCGCCGCCATGATCCCGATCAAGGCGATGACGATCGAAGGAACGCTTACCGGCACGCTCGCTGAAGCGCGCGAACTCATCGAGCTCGCGCGCACCGGAAAGCTTACGGCGATCCCGACGCATGATCGTCCGCTCAATCAGGCGCAAGCTGCGCTCGACGATCTGCGCGCGGGTCGCGTGGTCGGCCGCACGGTGTTATCGGCTTAGCTCACAAATCTTCTTGCAGATCACGCACGAACTTGGTGAGGCCGGTCTGCCGCTCACGCTTCAGCCGCTCTGCGGCGAGTATGGTCCGCACTTCATCAAACGCGACTTCAATTCTGCGGTTGATGATGACGTAATCGTATTCCGGCCAGTGGCTCATTTCGCCCGCGGCCTTGGCCATACGCGCGCCGATGACGGCCTTGCTATCGAGCGCCCGCTGCCACAGCCGCCGCTCCAGTTCCCTGATTGTCGGCGGCAAAATGAACACGCTGACGAGATCGTCGCGCGCCCTCTCGGCCAACTGCTGGGTGCCCTGCCAATCGATGTCGAACAGCACATCGCGGCCGGCCTCCAAGGCACTGATCACCGGTCGCCGCGGCGTGCCGTATTGATGGCCGAAAACTTCGGCCCATTCCAGAAGTTCGCCGTTCTTGACCATGTCGTTGAAGCGTGCGCGGTCGATAAAGTGATAGTCGCGGCCATTCACCTCGCCGCGCCGTTTCGGGCGCGTTGTTACCGAGACTGAGAGGACGACATTACGATCGAATTTGAGCAACATGCGCGACAGCGTGGTCTTCCCGGCGCCAGACGGCGACGACAGAACGAACATCACGCCGCGGCGGGCAATTTTCCTATTGTTCCGCCTTGTCCGCGCCATGGCCTATTCCACGTTCTGCACCTGCTCGCGGAATTGCTCGACCGCGGCTTTGAGTTCTAACCCGATATTGGTCAGTTCGACGTCGTTTGCCTTGGCACACAAGGTATTAGCTTCGCGATTGAGCTCCTGGGCGAGAAAGTCGAGCCGCCGGCCGATCGGGCCACCTTGTCCGATCAGGTGCTGTGCCTGCGCTACGTGGGCCGCCAGCCGATCGAGCTCTTCGCGCACGTCGGCCTTGGTGGCGATCATGATCGCCTCCTGGTGCAGCCGGTCGGGGTCGAAGCGTTCGGATTGCGCAAGGAGCGTTGCGACCTGCTCCGCAAGCCGTGCCCGGATGGCGTCCGGCTTGCGGCCGGGCGCCTGCTCGGCGCGGTCAGCGAGGGCTCCTATTTCTCCCAAGCGCGCGGACAGCACCCGATTGAGTGCTGCGCCCTCGTGACGGCGCATCTCGCCGAGCGCGGCGACGACCTCGGCGAAGCCGTCGATGACCGCACCCTCCGCGCCGCGCCGCTCTTCCTCGCTCTCCTCGGATTCGCCGACCTCGATCACGCCTTTGAGCGCAAGCAAGCCATCGAGCGACGGCGGTGATGCGTCGATCTTCGGCGCCAACTGACGCATCGTCGCCAATATAGCCTCGAGCACCGCGGCATTGACGCGCACCGCCGGAGCCGCACCGCTGCGCTCGACAGTCAGGTTCGCTTGCAGTGATCCGCGGGTGAGCGCCTCGGCGGCGCGGGCGCGCACCGGCACCTCGATCGCGTCCCAACCTGGCGGCAGGCGCAGCCGCAGATCGAGCCCTTTGCCATTGACCGATTTGATTTCCCAAGCCCACGCATAGGAGCCGCTTACACCATGGCTGCGAGCAAATCCGGTCATGCTCGAAAGCACCATAGGCTGCGATCCTCCGGCAGCGATTACCTAAAATTTCGCGCTGACCTTAACGGCGGCACTTCGCGGTCACAAGGCCGCTAAGCGATCAGTGGGCTGATTGTGTGCGTTGTTGGGACGTGCCGCGCAACACCGGCGGAGGCGATGACGGTGCTGGCGCCGCGGCCGCCGGCGTGGGAGCCGACGTGGTTTGCGAGGGCGGCGCGGTCATTTGCGTATCAAGCGGCGCTTGATCCTTTTGATCGGTCTCGATCAGGCGCAGCCGCTGGACGTTCTTTTGATGCTGATCGTAGGTTTCCGCGAACGCATGGCCGCCGGTGCCGTCGGCGACGAAATAGAGTTCGCGCGTCCGCGCCGGATTGGCCGCGGCTTCCAGTGAGGCGCGGCCCGGATTGGAAATTGGACCGGGCGGCAAACCATCAATGAGATAGGTGTTGTAGGGGGTGGGCTGCTCGATCTCGCTCTTCATGATCGGCCGGCCGAGCGTGCCCTTTCCTCCGACCAGTCCGTAGATGATGGTGGGGTCCGATTGCAGCCGCATCTTCTGTTTGAGCCGGTTGACGAAGACGGCGGCGACGCGGGTGCGCTCGTCCGGTTTAGCGGTCTCCTTCTCGACCAAGGAGGCGAGGATGATGAGCTGGTCCGGTGTCTTGATCGGCAGGTCGGCGGCGCGACGCTCCCAGATGTCCTTGACCACGCGCTGCTGCGCCTGCTGCATGCGCTGGATCATTTGTTCGCGCGTGACGCCGCGGGTGAAATCATAAGTATTGGGCAGCAGGCTGCCCTCGCGCGGGACCTCCTTAATGTCCCCGACCAGCACATCGTCGTCCTGCAGGCGCGCGACGATCTGCTGGGAGGTCAAGCCTTCCGGAACGCTGACTTGATGCTCCACGACCTTGCCCTCGACCATGGTCTCGACCACGTCGCGCAGGCTGGAATGCGCTTTGAATTGGTACTCGCCGGCTTTCAGATCCTCACGCGCCTTGAGCACCAGCACGCCGCCGATGAAGACGTAAGGCTGGTCGATGACACCTTCACGGGAGAGCACGTCGGCGATATCGCGCATCCCCGATCCGCGCGGGATGTCGACGATACGATCCTGCGGCAGCGGCCCCGGCTGCTCGAAACGTTGTTTGCCGACGAAAAGCACGATGCCTGCCACGACCGCCAACAGCACGAAGATGCTGATGATGGCATTGCCAATGATGACAAGCGGATGCCGGGCGCTCGCCGAGCGGCGCATCGGCACTTCGACGGTGTCAGGCTCGATCGCGGTTCGCGGGCTGCGCGGAGCGATGCGTTTGGGTTCGGGGCGATTCGAGTCCGCGGGCACGGCGCCGATTCCATTCGCCGGCCGCCCCGAGAGAGCCGGAGCGGCCGCGCGGGTGCCCGCAGGCGCCCGTCCCGGCTCGCGCGCGGACGGCACGGACGCCGGCGATGGCCGAACCGGCGCAGCGGAACGCGCGTTCGGTGCACCGGCCGGCGGCACTGCGGCCGACCCGTTGCCAGCCGGCGCGGGTGCCGGCTTCGCCGGATTATTGGCGGCCGGCGCCGCCGCCGTGCGCGGGGCTTGGATGGCAGGCTTGGCGGCGGCAGGCGTTGCCGGCTGTGACCCCGGCGCACCGCGCTCGCCGCCATTTGGCGGGGGATTGGATCCTGTCACCGCCACATTTCCACTTCTATATGCTGCATGATCAAGTTTGGAACGAAGCCCCGACTGACAAAGACGGATGCTTGCAGATTCTGCTGCTCTTAGCCATCGCGACGACCAAGTTCATCTTTGAATCGCAGGCGAGTGCGGAGCAAATATGGCGAAAGGACGAACCGCTCGCTACTGCGTCCAGCGCCGGAGCACGAGGGAAGCGTTGGTGCCGCCGAATCCAAATGAATTCGACAGCGCCACATTGATCGGCTGTTTGCGCGCCTTATGCGGCACGAGGTCGATGGCGGTATCAACGGATGGATTGTCCAGATTGATGGTCGGCGGCAGCACCCCGTCGCGCATCGCGAGCAGGCAGAATATTGCCTCGACCGCACCGGCCGCTCCGAGGAGATGACCGATCGACGATTTCGTCGAAGACATCGCGATGCGGCCGGCGACATTGCCGACCAGTCGCTCGACGGCCTTGAGCTCGATCTCGTCGCCCAGCGGCGTCGATGTGCCGTGCGCGTTGATATAGTCGATATCGCCCGCCGTTATGCCCGCGCGGCGGATCGCGGCGCTCATGCATCGAAACGCGCCGTCGCCGTCCGCCGCCGGCGCCGTGATGTGATAAGCGTCGCCTGAAAGCCCATAACCGATCAACTCGGCGTAAATCCGCGCGCCGCGCCGCTTGGCATGCTCGTATTCCTCGAGCACTACGGCGCCCGCGCCCTCGCCCATGACGAAACCGTCCCGATAGCGGTCGTAAGGCCGCGATGCACGCTCGGGCGTGTCATTGAAGCCGGTCGACAGCGCGCGGCATGCCGCGAACCCGGCAAGCGAAATTCGATTGACTGGCGATTCCGTGCCGCCCGCCACCATCACGTCGGCATCGCCCAGCGCGATCAGCCGGCCGGCATCGCCGATGGCGTGAGCACCGGTCGAGCAAGCCGTGACCACGGCGTGATTGGGTCCCTTGAGCGAATGCGCGATCGACACATAGCCGGAGGCGAGGTTGATGAGGCGCCCGGGGATGAAGAACGGCGATACCCGACGTGGGCCGCGGTCGCGCAGGACCAGCGCCGTTTCCGCAATTCCCTCGACGCCGCCAATGCCGGAACCGATCAGGACGCCACTGACGATTTGATCTTCGTATGCGCTCGGGTGCCAGTCGGCGTCGTTGAGCGCCTGCGTCGCGGCGGACATGGCATAGAGGATAAAGGCGTCGACCTTGCGCTGCTCCTTGGGCTCCATCCAATCGTCGGCATTGAAGGTGCCGTCCGAGCCGTCGCCACGCCGAACCTGACCCGCGATCTTGCAGGGCAGATCGGAGACATCGAAATTCTCGATATGTTTGATGCCGCTCTGGCCGGCGAGCAGCCGCTGCCACGTCGGCTCGGCCCCGCACGCGAGCGGCGTCACCAATCCGAGACCTGTGACGACGACCCGTCTCATCAACAATGCTCCCGGTGGGCCCGAAACCAGACACCAGCGAGATTACTCGCTTGCGCCTTGCGCGCACACCATCCTACCGCACATCGCAATGTGCGGTTCGCCCGGGATTGTGCGCAATTCATGCAGCAATAGGCGGAAATGCCGGCGGTCAGCTTTTCGCGTTCTTTTCAAGGAACTTGATTGCGTCGCCAACCGTCAGAATGGTTTCGGCCGCGTCATCGGGGATCTCACAACCGAATTCTTCCTCGAAGGCCATGACGAGTTCGACCGTGTCGAGGCTGTCGGCGCCGAGATCGTCGATGAAGCTGGCGTTCTCCGTCACCTTGTCAGGCTCGACGCCGAGATGCTCCACGACAATCTTCTTCACCCGCTCGCCAATATCACTCATCGTTCCAACCTCATCTTTCAACGCGACCCAATCAACCTAGCTTCGATTCCGTCCAAGTTCTTCGTCGAACTTGCCGACGGCCGTGGGTCGACACCGATCAGAGGCGGATATATCGCCCCGCGCTCCGGCATTGCGGTCCCCCAGCCCGATTTTGGTTCGGTTACCACACTTCAAATGGGTTGACCAGCGTGGCCCCGGCTGCCGCCGCTCGTCATATCGCTTTCAAATCATGGCCATTCCGCCGTTCACATGCAACGTTTGGCCGGTCACATAACCGGCTTCGTTCGAGGCGAGGAAAACCACTGCGGCCGCTACTTCCTCCGCGGTTCCGGCGCGATTGGCCGGGATTTTTCCGAGTATGACGTCCCGCTGCTTATCGTTGAGCTTTTCCGTCATCGGCGTGACGATAAATCCCGGCGCCACGCAATTGGCGGTCACGCCGCGTTTGGCATATTCCTGCGCCATCGCTTTTATCATGCCGGTTATCCCGGCTTTGGCTGCAACATAATTGGCCTGCCCCGGGTTGCCGGTCGTTCCCACCACCGAAGTGATCGCGATAACGCGTCCGAAACGCCGCCGCATCATCCCGCGCACGGCGGCCCGCGACAGGCGGAACGTGGCGGAAAGATTGATGGCGATGACCTGATCCCAGTCCTCGTCGCGCAATTGCACGAGGAGGTTATCCTTGGTCACGCCGGCATTGGCGACAAGGATGTCGAGTTGACCCATTGCCGCTTCGGCGCTGGGCACCAGAGTTTCGGCTTCCGCCGCGTCGGCGAGATTGCACGGCAAGACATGCACGCGATCGCGAAGCTCCGCCGCCAGCTGATCGAGGACCTCCCGCCGCGTACCGGAAATGGCGAGGGTTGCACCTTGAGCATGGAGAATGCGGGCAATCGTGCCGCCGATCGGGCCGGTGGCCCCGGTCACCAAAGCCGTCTTCCCGGTGAGATCGAACATTTGGCCTCCTGGCCCTGGCTGCGTATCAGCAATAGCTCAGCCGCGCTCGGCCTTGAACCGGATAATGTCCTCTGGCGTACCGATCGAGGATGCGATCGCGTTATTGTCGGCGATACGCTTGATCAAGCCGGTCAACACCCGGCCGGCGCCGATCTCATAAAACGAAGTCACTCCGGCCTGCGCCATGAAAGCCACGGACTCGCGCCAGCGCACGGTACCGGTCACCTGTTCGACCAGATAGCGCACAATGTCGGCCGGCAGGGTGACCGGCCGCGCCAAAACATTCGCGACGACCGGAACGACCGGCATTTTGACCGCAACGTTGGCAAGCGCCTCGGCCATCGCGTCGGCGGCCGGCTGCATCAGACGGCAATGGAACGGCGCGGAGACAGGCAGAAGCATTGCGCGCTTCACGCCGCGGGTCTTGGCAACTTCCACGGCGCGCTCGACGGCTGCTTTTTCACCGGACAGAACGACTTGCCCGCCGCCATTGTCATTGGCGGCGGCGCAGACGCCCGCGCCCGCCACCTCGGCCGCGATGGCTTTGACGTCGTCAAGCTCAAGGCCGATGAGCGCGGCCATGGCGCCGACGCCCACCGGAACAGCCTTCTGCATGGCGCGGCCGCGAATGCGCAAAAGCCGTGCCGCATCGGCCACCGCCAGCGACTGCGCGGCGGCAAGCGCCGAATATTCGCCGAGCGAGTGGCCGGCGACGTAGGCGGCATCACGCTTAAGATCGACGCCCGCCTCAGTCTCAAGCACGCGCATGACGGCAAGCGAGACGGTCATCAGCGCCGGCTGGGCATTTTCAGTCAGCGTGAGCGTCTCCGCCGGACCGTTCCAGATGATGTCGCTGAGCCGTTCTCCAAGCGCCGCATCGACCTCGTCGAACACCGCACGTGCGTGAACGAAGGTCTCGGCCAGGCTCTTGCCCATGCCGACGCTCTGACTGCCTTGGCCAGGAAAAACAAACGCGGTCGTCATTTGGCTGATATTTGCCCCTTCGGAAGTCGTTTGCCTTGACGGGAAGGGGCGAAAGATACCGGGATAGCAGACATGTCAAGGGACGCCGCGGTGTAACAAAAAGACAACCGAGACTAGATATGCTGGTGAAGTCCTGAAGGGGCGGATCGCCCCGGAAGGCCGTTTGCGAGCGGTTTGTTTTATGGCAAGTTTTTCGCCGGTGACTGATGCCGACCTCGCACGCGCGCGGGTCGATCGCGCGTTTCGGCAAAATCTGCTTGAGCAAAGCCTGGAGACGCTGCTCGCGGAAGTGAAAAAACTCCGCAGAGCGGACCCTTCGGCCGGAGCGAATGCCAAACAACTGCGCGAAGGCGTCGAACTGGCAGTACGGCTCGCCGAAATCATTCAGAATGCGGGCGGTCGCAGGCGGGCCTCCTGACCGAATCTGGCGATTTCAGGCATATCTTGCGTTTTCGGGCCTGCCGCGTATAAGGCCCCCTTCCGCTCGTCCCCGGCCGGGGGCTGAACGGACGGCCGCGCCGGCTATTTAAGGCGTGGTAGGGCCCCAAGGTACGACCGATAGGCCCGGCGTCCGGTGTTCCCGCCTTCAGAGCATTCGAGCCTTTCCCGAAGGGTTCGAGGGGCTTCGCGCCTGGGCGAGCATGGCAAACGAGGAAGGGGCATTCATGCCGCTCTATGAACACGTCTATCTTGCGCGCCAAGACGCCAGCGCGCAGCAGGTCGAGGAATTGACCGCACAACTGAAGGGCGTCATCGAAGGGCTCGGCGGGTCGATCAAAAAGACCGAATACTGGGGCGTGAAATCGCTCTCCTATCGGCTCCGCAAGAACCGCAAGGCTCACTTCACTTTCATGGACGTCGACGCGCCGTCGCCGGCGATCAATGAGATCGAACGGCTTGAACGTCTGAACGAAGACGTTCTGCGCTACCTCACCATTCGAGTCGACGCGCACGAAGAAGGTCCCTCCGCCATGATGCGCCGGACCGAGCGCGACCGCGACCGTGATGATCGTCGTGGCGACCGCGGCGATCGGTTTGACCGCGGCGACAGAGGAGACCGAGGCGATCGTCCGCGCGACCGCGACCGGCGTCCACGCGAGGGTTTTGACGAACCTGTTACGGCTGTGGAGGAATGAGCATGGCCATGTCACCGCAAGGCGCCGGCGGTCGCCGGCCGTTCTTTCGCCGCCGCAAGAGCTGCCCGTTCTCGGGCGCCAATGCGCCCAAGATCGACTACAAAGACGTCAAGCTGCTGCAGCGTTTTGTTTCGGAGCGCGGCAAAATCGTTCCAAGCCGCATCACTGCGGTTTCGGCGAAAAAGCAGCGTGAGCTTGCCCAGGCGATCAAGCGCGCGCGGTTTCTGGGGCTGTTGCCCTACGTGATCCGCTAAGAGGGGCCGCCATGGAAGTGATCTTACTCGAGCGTGTCGCCCGGCTCGGCCAGATGGGCGATGTCGTGCGCGTGAAAGACGGCTTCGCCCGCAATTTTCTGCTACCGCGCGGCAAGGCGCTGCGCGCCACGGACGAAAACCGCACGCGCTTTGAAACGATGAAGGGCGAGCTCGAAGCTCGCTCTCTGACCTTGAAGACCGAGGCGTCCCAAGTCGCTGGGAAGCTCGATGGCAAAAGCTTCACCGTGTTGCGGCAAGCCTCGGAAACCGGCCAGCTCTTCGGCTCGGTTTCGCCCCGCGACTTGGTCACGCTGATCAGCGACGCGGGATTCCAGGTGACCCGCAATCAAATTGCGCTCAATGCACCGATCAAGACGATCGGGCAACACAAAGTGCCGCTGACGCTGCATCCCGACGTCGAAACCTCGATCAGCATCATCGTCGCCCGCAATAGCGACGAGGCGACGCGTATTGCCCGCGGCGAAGACGTGACGCAATTGCGGGATATGACCGAACAAGAGACCGCGGTGATCGCGGCGGAAGCGTTCTTCGAGCCGGGAGTCGGCGAAGCCGCGGCCCCCGAGGAAGACGCCGATGGCGAGAAAGCCCCCGCCCCGGCCGACCAGAGCTGATCGGCCGGCCTGAACCGTTATCAGTCGGGAATGTTATCGCGCGGCACCGGCGCGTTGTCGCTCGGCTGCGATTCAGCAGGCGCGGTGGCGCTTTGGGTAGCGCTTAGCTGACTTGGCGCCTCTGCCGGCGTCGGGTTGGCAGCAGGCGTTGCCGCGATGGGTGCCGCCTGTTGCGGCGGTGTTACGGCATCGGGCTCCTGCTTCACACCACGGCTCGCAGTCACCGGCCGCGCGTCGCGCTTACCCGAGTTGGTCCGTTGCGTGCCGAGAGCTGGACTAGGCTCGCCCGTGGGATGTTCCTGTTCCTCGTGCTTGGCGTCCTGCTCAGGACGGGCCGTGGTTTTTGGCTCTGCCGTCTTGGGCTCCGGCGTCTTGGGCTCTGCCGATTTAGGCTCTTCGCCGGTCGCCTTGGCGTGTTCCAAAGCGGGCTTCTGCGTTGCCGCCGGCGCCGGGCCACTGCCTCCTCCCGCGCCGAGGACGTAAGCCGCGAGCGCGGCCGCCTGATCGCGGCTTGCCGTATAATGTTCGCGCAAGAAGGTCGACAGCATCAGGCTGTTCTTGCCGTCGGCCAGTCCCCGCGCGGACTTGTGGCAAACCGCGCAATCGCTCTGGAAAATCTCGGCCGGCGGCTTGCCCTGGTCGATATTGACCTGAGCGCGCGCTACCGCCGGGACCATGGCAAACACCAATGCCGCCCCGAAACCGAACTTGATGCCGATCCGGGGTGTGAAACGCCGAAACACGCTGACCTCCTCAGGCCTCGTCAGGTTGATCATGCTTAGCTCAAAACCGGCCCGAAGACTGATCCGAATGCGAGCGTAGCGCCCCGGGGGTAAATTCTCGGCATTGCTGGTCAAGCAGGATTTTGTTTTAATAACGGCAAGGAACAAGACCCCGGCGGCCCAACAGGCCGATTGAGCGTTCGAAACCGGCCGCAAGGCCGCACCAAGCGCCAATCGTCGCATGTTGCGCAAGGGGCCAGGTAAAGCGTGGAGGCGGCCGTGGATCGGTTGCTGCTCATACTGCTACGTCGTTTTATCCGCCGCGGCTCTTTTACAGTCACGACGGCGGGGGGGTCTAGGTACACTTTTGGCGATCGGAGCGGATCGCCGGTTGCGGTACGCTTCACCAGCGCAAAGTCGCAGCTTCGCGTCCTGCTCGACCCCGAACTCAAGCTCGGCGAAGCCTATATGGACGGCACCTTTGTCGTCGAGCAAGGCTCGATAGCAGACGTGATCGCGATCCTGTTGCGCCAAGAGCGCATTGCCCCGCCCTATTGGGCATTGCCGGGCCGGCTGTTACGCTACTTCTTCCGCCGTTTGCAGCAATTCAATCCGCGGTCCCGTTCGCGTGACAACGTCGCCCACCATTACGATCTCGACGGCAGGCTCTATTCGCTCTTTCTCGACGGCGACCAGCAATATAGCTGCGCCTATTTCGAGTCTCAGGACCAGTCGCTCGACGACGCCCAACTCGCCAAGAAGCGCCATCTCGCCGCCAAGCTTCGGATCAAGCCGGGCGCCAACGTGCTGGACATCGGCTGCGGCTGGGGCGGGCTCGCGCTCTACCTCGCGGACATCGCCGGTGCGAACGTCACCGGCATCACGCTGTCGCAGGAGCAATTCCATCGCGCACAAAACCGCGCGCTCGAGCGCGGCGTGTCGCGGGAAACAGCGTTCCGGCTTATGGACTATCGCGACGTCACGGGACGTTTCGATCGTATCGTGTCGGTGGGCATGTTCGAGCATGTCGGCGTCGGATTTTACGATGCGTTCTTCGACCGCTGCGCCGAGCTTCTTAGCGACGATGGCGTGGCACTGGTGCACTCGATCGGGCGCAGCAGCCCGCCGGGCATCACCAATCCCTGGATCGCCAAGTACATCTTTCCCGGCGGCTATATCCCGGCGCTCTCGGAAGTGCTGCCGGCGATCGAGCGCGCACAGCTCATCGTCACCGACGTCGAAGTGCTGCAGCTGCACTACGCCGAGACTCTCAAAGCATGGCGCGAGCGCTTCCTCGCCCACCGCGACGAAGTGGTGCGGCTTTACGACCAGCGCTTCGTGCGGATGTGGGAATTTTACCTGGCCTGCTCCGAGATGGCGTTCCGCGAGGGCGATATGGTGGTTTTCCAAATCCAAATGGCCAAGCACAAAGGCCAATTGCCGGAGACGCGCGACTACATCGTGCGCGAAGAGGCGCGTTTGCGCGGCAGGGAAGCCGGCTATTCCGTGCCGCTGCGACTCGCCGGCGAGTAGCCGCGCCATTCCGTAGCGTAAGAGCCTCCGTCAAGAGCCGAATGGTCCTTTCGGCTTTGCTCGATCGCGCCCGGTGGGTAACGGGGAAAGACGCAATGAAGATTTCCCATTGCACCGCCACTCGACTATCGACTGAAGCCCTCAGAGTTGGCGTTGGTGATTGCGGAATGGTTGCGAGCGGTCGCACCTGCCGCAGTCGTTGAGTGATCCGCGATGAGTAACGATTTCAATTTGGCCATCCGCCGTAAATCGGCCACACCTCGCGATTCCGTTGACCGGGACCATGCCAGCATTCGATTCGACCGCACGCAAGCAAGCCCCGCCGGAACTGACATTCCGTGCCGCGCCGCACAATATCGAAGCCGAGCAGGCGCTGCTTGGGGCTATTCTCGTCAATAACGAGGCTTTCTACCGGGTTTCCGACTTTCTTGAGCCGAAGCATTTCTTCGAGCCGATCCATCAGCGCATTTACGAGCTAGCCGCCGGACTGGTCCGCGCCAATAAGCTCGCGACACCCGTGACGCTGAAGACATTCCTGCCCGCGGACGCCGATATTGCGGGCCTGTCGCTCAACCAATATCTGGCGCGGCTCGCCGCCGAAGCGACGACGATCATCAATGCCGAGGATTATGGCCGCACCGTCTACGATCTCTCGATCCGCCGCGACCTGATCACGATCGGCGAGGACATGGTCAACCTGGCCTATGACGCGCCCGTCGAATCGACGCCGCTGCAACACATCGAAGACGCCGAACGCAAACTCTACGAAATCGCCGAGACCGGCCGGTACGACACCGGCTTTCAGCGTTTCGCCCAGGCGCTGACCACGGCGGTCGATATGGCGGCCCGCGCCTATCAGCGCGACGGCAACTTGTCCGGACTGGCGACCGGCCTGACTGATCTCGATAACCGGATGGGCGGCCTGCAGCCTTCCGATTTGATCATTCTTGCCGGCCGCCCGGGCATGGGCAAAACCGCGCTCGCCACCAACGTCGCCTACAATGTCGCCAAGGCCTGGGCCGGGGAGGTCCGCGCCGACGGCCACACGGCGACAATCAACGGCGGCATCGTCGGGTTTTTCTCGCTCGAAATGTCGGCCGAACAGCTGGCCACCCGCATCATCGCTGAACAGACGGGGATTCCGTCAAATAAGATCCGCCGTGGCGGCATCGATGAAAGCGATTTCGAGAAAATAAAAGATGTTTCAATCGAACTGCAAAATCTGCCGTTCTACGTCGACGAGACGGGCGGCCTTTCCATCGGCCAATTGGCGGCGCGTGCGCGGCGGCTCAAACGCCAGCGCGGGCTCGATCTCTTGGTGATCGACTATCTTCAACTTTTGCAAGGGTCGAACCGCCGCGCCAATGACAGTCGCGTGCAGGAAATTACGGAGATCACAACCCGGCTCAAGGCGCTGGCCAAGGAGCTCAACATTCCAATTCTCGCGCTATCGCAACTATCGCGCCAAGTCGAGAGCCGCGACGACAAACGGCCCCAGCTTTCCGACCTGCGTGAATCTGGCTCGATCGAGCAGGACGCTGACGTCGTAATGTTCGTATTCCGCGAAGAATACTATCTTGAGAACAAGAAGCCCCGCGAGGGAACGGCGGAATTTGGGGAATGGGAGAGGCAGATTACCGACGCGCACGGCAAGGCTGAGGTTATCATCGGCAAGCAACGCCACGGCCCCACCGGCACCGTTGAATTGCAGTTCGACGCCGCGGTCACGCGTTTCGGCAGTCTCGACAGGTCGCATCAGCCGAGCTTTTAAGGAAAGCTTTTCTGCCCGCTTTACCGCCGCCGCCGCGGCGTCCATATAACGCGGTCATGGCTCGCGCGAAGAAGCTGTCCATACCCGTGCCCACCCCGGCCGCGGCATTGCCCGAGACCGGCGGCATGCTCACCATCGACCTCACCGCGATCGGGGCGAATTGGCGGACGCTGGCGCACGAACTTCTCACCGTCGAATGCGCCGCCGTCGTCAAAGCCAATGCCTATGGGCTTGGCCTCGAGCCGGTAACAGCGACACTGGTGAAGGCGGGCTGCAAAACGTTCTTTGTCGCTGATCTTGCCGAAGCACGATCCGTGCGTTCGCGCGCCGGCGAGGCCGCGATCTATGTGCTCAACGGCTTTACGCCCGATTGGGGCGACGGCCTCATCGAGATCAATGCGCGGCCGGTCATCAACTCGACGACCGAACTTGCGGAATGGGATGCGTTCGTCAGCGCGCACGGATGGCAAGGCGGCGCCGCGCTTCATGTCGACACCGGCATGCATCGGCTCGGCATTTCGCCGGAGGAAGCCGCCGCGCTGGCGCCGCGCGCGCAAACTGAAAATCACGGCATTGCGCTGTTGCTGAGCCACCTCGCCTGCGCCGAAAATCCGGATCATCCGCTCAACGCCAGCCAGATCCGGCTGTTTCGCGAATTGCACATGCTTTATCCGGGCATTCCAGCTTCGCTCGCCAATTCCTCGGGCATCTTCCTCGGCAGGTCGGCACATTTCGATGTGGGGCGGCCGGGTGCTGCGCTTTACGGCGTCAATCCCACGCCCAGCCGGCCTAATCCGATGCAGGACGTCGTCGAGCTGACCGGACGCATTCTGCAATTACGCCGCCTGGCGCGCGATGACACCGTCGGTTACGGCGCCACATGGACGGCAAAGCGCGCCTCCCGCATCGCCGTGGTTGCGCTCGGCTATGCCGACGGCCTGGTGCGCGCCGGTAGCGGCACCGACCAGCATCCCGGCGGCGCCGCGATCGTCGCCGGCAAACGCTGCCCCATCGTCGGCCGCATCTCGATGGACCTGGTCTGCATCGACGTCACCGACCTTGCCGACGGCGCCGTCCATCGCGGCGATCTCGCGACACTTGTTGGCGGCGAACTGACCGTCGACGACGTCGCCGCCGCAGCCGGCACCATCGGCTATGAGATTCTCACGCGGCTCGGTCCGCGCTGTCAGCTCGTCTATAAGGGCGGATGACTTTAGGGGCACATGACATGGCCGCGCGCGCAAAGAACTTCATCTGCCAGAATTGCGGCGCGGCCTTCCCGCGCTGGGCCGGCAAGTGCGAAGCGTGCGGCGAATGGAACACGCTGGTCGAGGAAGGCACCGAAGTCGGCAGGCGCGCGTCCCGCAAGGGACGGCTGTTCGCGGTCGAGCCGCTCCAGGGTGCGTCGCACGAAGCGCCGCGGCTCGCCTCCGGTATCGCCGAATTCGATCGGGTCACCGGTGGCGGACTGGTGCGCGGCTCGGTCCTGCTGCTCGGCGGCGATCCGGGAATCGGCAAATCCACCCTGCTGCTTGAAGTCGCGGCTGCGTTTGCGCGCAGCCGTCACCGCGCCGTCTATATTTCCGGCGAGGAAGCGGTGGCGCAGGTGCGGCTGCGCGCCGAGCGGCTTGGCCTCGCCGACGCAGCAGTCGAGGTCGCGGCCGAAACCTCCGTCGAAGATATCGTAGCAACCCTGTCGCAGGGGACGGTACCGCGGCTTCTGGTGATCGACTCAATCCAGACTATGTGGACGCAGAACGTCGAAGCGGCTCCCGGCACGGTCACGCAGGTGCGCGGCTCCGCCGGCGAACTGATCCGCTTCGCCAAGCGCACCGGCGCGGCCGTCATCCTGGTCGGCCACGTCACCAAGGACGGTCAAATCGCCGGCCCTCGCGTCGTCGAGCACATGGTCGACGCGGTGCTGTCATTCGAAGGCGAGGGCTCGCAGCAATTCCGCATCCTGCGCGCGATCAAGAACCGATTCGGGCCGACCGACGAGATCGGCGTGTTCGAGATGACCGGGTCGGGACTAAGCGAGGTCGCAAACCCGTCCGAGCTGTTCCTCTCCGAGCGCGATCTCGGCAGTCCCGGCACCGCCGTTTTTGCCGGAATAGAAGGCACTCGACCGCTCTTGGTGGAGATTCAGGCGCTCGTCGCTCCGACCTCGCTCGGGACACCGCGCCGCGCCGTGGTGGGTTGGGACCCGAATCGGCTGTCGATGGTTCTGGCGGTGCTCGAAGCGCATTGCGGCGTTCGCCTGTCGGGACATGACGTGTATCTCAATGTCGCGGGCGGCCTGCGTATCCAAGAGCCGGCGGCCGATGTCGCCGCCGCGGCCGCTCTGGTTTCGTCCCTGGCGCACGCGCCGCTTCCTTCGGACGCCGTTTATTTCGGCGAAGTGTCGCTTTCCGGCGCGGTGCGCCCGGTGGCGCAAACCGCGTCGAGGCTCAAAGAGGCGCAGAAACTCGGCTTCACCAAAGCGGTCGTCCCGGAAGCCGCGCGCAACGAGGCTCCCGACGGCTTCTCGCTCTTCCCCATCGCCGCGCTCGCCAATCTCGTTGCCGATATCGCCCGTGACGGCACGCCGCCGCTGCGGCGAGTCGGCCGTCAGGACGGCTGACGGCAGCGCCCGAAAAGCGAATTCACGGTTAACAATTGGTTAACAGCCGATATCTGCGGGCTTTGTCGCTATGCCCCGGCGGAACCTGTTGAGCGTCCGACAAGATGGGTGACGGCGCGCCGGCGCCCGGCTATACACCCGGCGAAAGCGAGCCGGGACACTAGCGGGCGGACCAGCAGCCGATGCCGATTACGCTGCTCGATATCGTACTAATCGTCGTAATGCTGGTGTCGGGGCTGCTCGCCATGGTGCGCGGCTTCATGCGCGAGGTGCTTTCCATTACCGCCTGGGTCCTGGCGGCTGCGGCAACCCTTTATTCCTACGGCAAATTGCTGCCGTTCGC
>Ga0181516_10001749_pt1 | contig 16254 bp, 13 predicted proteins | sample PEATcosm2014_Bin_25_FD_121104 | JGI IMG/M metagenome (GOLD analysis project Ga0181516, IMG submission 121104) | Peatland microbial communities from MTU Mesocosm Facility, Houghton, MI, USA - PEATcosm2014_Bin01_10_metaG | ecosystem: Environmental > Terrestrial > Soil > Wetlands > Peat | place... | reverse complement strand
GATCTGCGCAGAAAGCTCATCAAATACATCCGCCACTACAACAACGTGCCGAAGACGGTTAAATGGCGCTACTTTGATCCCACAAACCGCATCACTTCCACTTCAGCCGTTACAGTCCACTAGTTAGCCCGAAAGAGGACCGGCACTTGCGAGATCGGTTTCTGCAAAGTCCCCAGAGAGCTCGCTGAGCGACTTGGCGATTTCGCATGAATAGACCGTATCGCGGCCCCGGATGGCTTGTATGAGCTTGCCGGCCTTGGCGCCTCAATGCGAGGACGGACCACGAGGCCAATTTTGGCTAGGAATCCACTTTGTGCCGAGCTCTCTGATATTGACTGCAGCCAGGATGGAAGTACATCACTGGACCCCGAGGGGCCGATGTTGGGTTTTGGATAGAATTTGAGAATCTCCAAGGGATTTGCATAAAAGGGGACGCGGTCTTATGGACGGGAACTCTTCCGAAAACCTTCGGCCACCAGAGCCAAGTCGGGCCTGGGCGATATGGCGCGCGCGCATTAAGGCCGGCATGTCGCTGGGAATTCTGACCACGTTGACGTTCCTCGCCGTTCAGACTTGGTGTCCAGCGTATATAGATCCCGTTGTGACGTGGGTAACTCGGCTTTGGACCTTAGAACTTGAGTTTTTCCTAGCTGCACTCGGGGTGAGACTCGATCCAATCTTCCATGCATTTCCGCCATTGGCCGGCTTCCTAACGGGCCTTTACTGCGGAATAGCTCGTGAAGCCTATTGGAAGTGGCTAACAGTGCATGTATTCCCCACTCCTGATCGCAGAATCTTGATTTCGCTTCCCCCGCTGCGAGCATTCGACCCACTATGGGGTTCCGGCCTGAACCTCGAAATCGACGAAAAAGAGAGACCGCTTGTATGGACGGAACCATCGGAACCGGGTGCCCGCCGCGACGCATGGAGGCAGCTTAATCGCTTCGCGCATGACCGCGCCTCAGTCGGCCGATTCACGCTGTGGAAACGGCCATCCGGGGAAAACTTTCGCTATTTCTGCTGGACCGTCATCACTGGCGGACCAGGCTCGGGGAAGACCCGTATGGCAGTCCAGTTTCTTCGAGAACACCTCGCGGGTTTAAGCAAGCTCAGTGGCCCGTGTCGCCTGAATTGGATTGCCAGAAGAAGAATTGTCTGGGGTGAGTGGGCCCGGCGCGTTTTGCCGGGGGCAAAACCGAAGGCTGAAGACCCCTGGGACATTGGGTGGGTCCGACCCTCCTGGGCCAAGCCTGCGCGCAAACACGTGACCAGGAAGAAGCTTAATCCGGGCTACCTCGATGAACTCGCCGACTGGAGACCACGGCGCCCCACCGCTCTTCTCCTCGATGATCCTCTCCGCGGAGACGCTGCCAAGGTCGTCGAAATATTGGGGGCACAGGCTAGGCACTACAGTTTTCCTGTACGGTTGCTCGTTGTTAGCCAGACGTTGCCTGAAGAATTGGACTTTGAACCCACCGACGACTCTACCGGCTGGACCTCGCGCGATGAGGCATTCTACGGAACTGTAGTTGTTTTGTCAGAGGATTCTCGACTTTCCCGCCGCGAAATCCTTCATATTGCTCAGAAGATGCCGTCGCTGAGTCGCTGGAAGGAACATGATCCTGAAGTGGAACGAAGCCTCAATACTCTGATCGAGATTACACGGGGTAATCCGATGCTGGTCGAACTCGCGTTGCGTCTCCTTCGCAGAGGTGTGCCAATCGATCACCTGAGCGCAAGCGACCTGATCTCCGATCGCGCCCTTAGAGTATATGACGCGCTAAAGTTGGCGTCGCCTTCCATCGCGGACTCAGACCTTCGCGTTCTCGCCAGTGCTACGCTCGCTGGACCCGTCCGAGGCGATTCTAGCGATAATTCGCGACTCGGCAAAGCTCGCTCTGCACTCTTCGAGCACCGCGAAGCATTGAAACGCTGCCTCAACCTCGATCGTATGGAAACGTTGGACGAACTGCCCGCAGTCCGACCGGAACGCATCGGCGACGCCTTTCTTCAATTTGTCCTGGCAAACCACTGTGACACGCCAAGTACGCAAGTTGAAGTGGCCGTTCTGGCTTGGCAACTGAATGACCGAGGCGTTTTACGGTCGATCGGGCGGACCGCTGCGGGAAGCGACGACTTAGGCCGGATAATGCGTGTCGCTCCGCCAGACAACGTCAGGGTTGAGACATTCGACCTGGCCCTCGCATACTCAGCCGCAGCCATCCGAATTCCCTTCCATCGCAAACCTCCGCTGGACCGTGGGCTGGAGATTGCGAAACTGGCCTCTGGGAAGATCGGAGAACTCTCCCCCAGATCCGCTGCTACTATTCTCCCGCAGCTGGTCACTGTTGCCGAAGCTGACGGGCAGGGCACGCGAATTCGAAATTCAGCGGCTTATGTTTGCTTCTTTACTGCGATGAGACGAGCGCTGGATGACGATCAGTTCGCAAGTGACAGTGAGTCGCTTGAACACTGGATGAAGGTAGCCGGGAGCTTTTGGCGTTCTTGGGGGGATTGGGGAGCGTTGGCCGGCGTTCTCGAAGTTAAGAATGCATTCGCTGGAGTCGAGGCTCTAGCGCTCCGCGCCGAGTCGATCCCCGAACCTCGGCCAGTGACTCTGGAAGAGTGGACGGCAAAGAACTGGTTTCGCGTCGCGGAAAACAGGAGGTTCTTGGAAGACGGCTCCGGCCTTGAACTTGCAGAGTCCCGCGTAACGGCAATTCTGCATCGCTGGCCTGACAATCATTTGATTGCTGAGTCAGCGGCGGGTACCCGGATAATTGTCGGACAGTTTTGGGCAATGAATGGGGACTTGTCACGCTCCGAGTCCGCGATTAAGGGCGCAATCGAAATCGCAGAGGAATTTGGCGGGGACGACAGATTCGAACTTTGTCGGGCGTGGGCCCTCAAGGCTCTGGGGCTCGCGAAGGCCGTGGCGGGCGACGCACCTGCTGCTGAAGCGATAGCCTTTGATGTTGAGGCCATGCAGGAGCGCCTGGCTGACAGGCTTTTTATTGGTGAAGTAACTGCGGAAGCGTGGGTCAATGTTATATTAGCAGCCGCTCGAAGCGGCAATCTGGAAATGTGCAGACAAGCTTTGGCGAAGGTTGAGGCCATCGCCGACCTCGGCGGGCGCACTGAAGAACTGCAAGAGTTGCGCGTAAAGGCGCTAAACAACCTGTGCACTTTGGAAGCCGTTCATGGCAATCTCGCGGACTGCCAGAGGGCTGCGACGCAAGCTGAGTTGATTGCTTCAGCCTTTCCGGAAAATGTCGACATTTGCAATTCCCTCGCAAATTTGTTGGTGAGCGTAAGCCGCGTGGCCAACTTCTTTTGTGATTATTCGGCTTGTAACACAGTAGTCCAGAGGTTGTGTCAACTCACCGATCCGTTTCGGGGAATTGCGCACTTTGATCAGCCTAGAGCAAACGGTTTGGTAAATCTTTGTCGCGCAAAGGCCATGACTTCGGATGTACCCGGGTGCGCGCTAGCCGCCAAACGAGTTGAAGAAATCGCCGACATGCATCCGCGAGTTGAACTGTTTGACGAGATCCGCGTAAAGGCCCTGTTAAACGTCGCCCTTTCGCATTTTGTTGTTGAAGATCTGCCTGGCTGCGAAGTGACAACGAGCCGGGTTGAAGAATTTGTCGAGCCCTACATCGAAAAGGAGAGTTTCAGGCTTCAGTACGCGGTGGCTTTGTGTTTTGTTGCTCTGCTGAAAAAAAACGTAGGCAATGCGGACGATGCCAAGATGACACTTAACAGAGCTGAAGAGTTGACCGCGCGCTTCGCTGGCAGCGAGAAAATAGAAGGGCTCCTTAAGGAAACCCGTTCGATCATATATCCTGCTGATCCGGTCTAATCAGTGTGGTTGGGATGGGGATAGATTGGCATTAGTCTGACGAATTCGATTATGAGGCACGGCCGCTTTCTTGCCGATACCAGGCCAATGCGCCCATCCAAACGGATGGAATGTCCAACTGAGTTTTCCGTTGAATCAATCCGACCTGGAGGCCATCGGCCAAGATATCGGCTTCCACCATCCGGCCGCGAACGCCACTTCCAGCACCAAACACCTCATCTGCGCACTCATGCCCGCTTCCCTTTTCCGCAACCCCTTCTCTCTCATGAGTTTTGCCATTTCTGTGACCTAGATCACAAAAACCTCTCCCAGATCGATGCCATCATGGGATTGCGCCAATTGAAGCTTGTTTTATTTGTTATTTTTCCTAGAAAGGCAATCCCCCATGCAGCTCGACCCATCTTCTTTTGTCGCCGATCCCGCACTCATCGAAGCCCTCCAGCGGCGATCGACCCCGATTCTGTGCATTGAAGATCGTGTGCTCTTCCGCCAGGGAGACCCCTCCATAGGACTGTTCATCGTCGCAAAAGGGAGTGCCACGCTCTCGATGGTCTCCTGGACCGGCGCGTCGGTGATGAACATTGAGACGGCGGACAATTCCCTGCTCGGCCTGCCCGGCCTCATCGGAAACGAGCCTTACTCGCTGACCGCCGTCGCGCGCGCAGGTGCGGATGTACGCTTTGTGGGCCGCGAAGATTTCCTTTCCATGATGCAATCGGAACCGCAACTGGCGCTGAAGATCCTCGCCGTTCTGGCCGCCGAAGTGCGCTCGGCGCGGATGGCCATCAAAGAACAGTGACGGGAACGGTGACAGCCGGCTTGGGCCGGCACGTCATACTTGGAATCATGCTGGCCGTCGCTCCTCGCCTTACATGCTCGCCGTCTCTCCCCAGCCGCTGCCTTTCCCAATCCCCAGGCTGCATCACCAACGCCGACCTGCTAAACTCTCTCGTTGTGCTTCTTCCTATTTCATTGATCGCGGCCGGCGCTTATCTTTTTGGATCGTTTCCCACCGGATACGTCCTCATGCGCCTGCTTCGCAAAGAGGATATACGCTCCGTCGGCAGCGGCAACATTGGCGCAACCAATGTGCTGCGCGCGGGCGGCAAGGGGCTCGGCGCGGCCACGTTCCTGCTCGACGTGCTGAAAGGCTCGGCAGCGGTTTGGCTGGGAGGGCTGGCCGCCGCAGCTTTTGCGCCCACCATGGCGCACAGGGATGCGCAGGCGCTGGCAGCCTTGTTCGCCGTCCTGGGAAACCTGTTCCCGGTCTGGCTGCGCTTCAAGGGCGGCAAGGGTGTGTCCACGGGATTTGGAGTGTTTCTTGTCGCATCGCCGCTCGCCGCGCTGGCCGCCATCACCGTCTTTATCTTGGTCACCTGGCTCAGCCGCTACGTATCCCTGGGGTCGATCCTTGGTGCGGGCTGTTTTCCATTCTTTGCCTGGGTCTTCGCCCATGATCGAACGCCCTTTTTCATCGCCGTGCAATTCGCAGTTGCCTTGCTGATCGTCGTGAAACACCACCAGAATATCCGCCGCCTGCTTGAAGGGTCGGAATCCCGATTCGGAGCGAAAAAACCCGCATGAGCCGCATCGCCGTTTTGGGTTCCGGAGCCTGGGGAACCGCAATTGCACTCTCGCTCGTTCGCCGCGGCGGACACCACGTCAGTCTCTGGTCGCATAGCGCCGAAGAAGCCCGCCAAATCGTTGAGGCCGGCGAGAACATCCTCTTTCTTCCCGGCTTTCCATTGCCTGCGGAGCTAACGGTGACTGCCGACGACTGCATCGTGAGCGACGCGGAGATTCTGGTCTCCGTCATTCCATCCGAATTCCTCCGGCCCACCATCAAGCGACTCGCGCCGCATCTTCACTCATGGCAGATCGTGCTGAGCGCCACCAAAGGCGTTGAAAACCGCACCTTCCTGCGCATGACGGAAGTGATTCAAGCCAGCCTGGCGGAAGGCGGGCTGGCGCTGCCCTGCGGTGCGTTTTCCGGCCCAAGTTTTGCCCTTGAAGTAGCGCAGGGGCAACCGACTGCCATCACCGTCGCGTTTGAAGATGCGGCGCTGGCCTCGCGCATCCAGCGGGAGTTCTCGTCGGAGACGCTGCGGCTTTATACATCGACAGATGTGATTGGCGTGGAACTGGGCGGCGCGCTCAAGAACGTAATCGCCATCGCGGCCGGCGTGGCGGCGGGCGCGGGCCTCGGTCACAACTCGACGGCCGCGCTCATTACCAGGGGCATTGCGGAGATCACGCGGCTGGCCGTGGCCTGCGGCGGGCGTCGCGAAACGCTGGCAGGCTTGAGCGGCGTGGGCGACCTGGTGCTCACCTGCACCGGTTCTCTCAGCCGCAATCGCACTGTGGGTCAGGCGCTGGGCCAGGGGCGCATGTTGCCGGAGATTCTTGAGAGCCTGGGCGGCAAGGTTGCCGAGGGCGTGCTCACCTCGCGCGCGGCGCTGGGCCTGGCGCGCAAGCATGGTATAGAGATGCCGATCACCGAGCAGATGGAGCTGATTCTGAATGCCGGCAAGGACCCCCGCGAAGCAATCAAAGATCTGATGCTGCGCCCAGGCAAAGGCGAAAGCTAGGGGCTGCGGTATGCCGTAGATATCACCCCCGGCATAAACGCGCGTCGGAGGGAGGCGAGGGTTTTAACCCCCGCAAAAAGCCCTCACAATCAACGGCGGCTTCAGCCGCGGAGGGATAGCTTTGTGTCAGGGCACGACTTTAGTCGTGCCGCAGGACCGCAAAATGAGTCCGGCTTTAGCCGCTGAGGGACGGCTTTCAATCCCTGCGCGACATTTTCCGCAGCCTCTCCACCCCCCGCGAAAAGCCTCGTAAACGGCCACGCATTCACAGACCAAGGAAAAAAGAGTCGTGCGGTAGGCCGGAGATTCATCCCCGGCACAATCTCGCGTCGGAGGGAGGCGGGGGTTTCAACCCCCGCAAAAAGCCCTCAAAATCAACGGCGGCTTTAGCCGCGGAGGGACATTTTTCGGGTCTCCCACTGAAGACAGCCCTTTATCCCCACCCGGACGCATGCCCGTCTAGTGTCCCGCTTCTAAAGTTCATACCAAAACAGACGCTGTCATTCTGAACGCACGGGGCCCCAAACGTAGTTCAGGGGTCCCCAAAGAGCGATTTCTGCTCTTTGGGGCTGAGTTTGGGGGTGGTAGAATCCGCAGTTGCTTTTCCTCGTATCTGACACTTACTTCAGAAACAGGACAATAGGGTCTTTTCCCCCGGAAAAAGCCACCTTGCACGAAAGCAGAGCGCGCCCTCTTACTCGGATTCCGCCCTGATCGTCCACCGTCCCCGCCAGCCCGCAGGGAAAGAAACTGTGCCCCAACCATTTTGTCATCCTGAACGAAGCGCAGCGAAGTCGAAGGACCCGCTTCTTGAAACCCTTGTCCGATGGGTGGGATCGCGGAGCTTATCCTTTGTTTCTCTGTAGTCGTCGACCGTCCCAGCCCGCCCGTGGTGGATGAAACCGGCTGACTCAGCACCCCTCATCCCGGAGGGATGAAAGGAAAATAGCCCAGGACAAGCGAAGCGTGGTCCTGGGTAATGGCCCCAAAATCCGCACCAGTCCCGTAGGGACGGGGCGAGACCGCTAAGATCTTGTTGAAAAACGCAGAACCAGCGCGCCTTGTAACAGGGCACGAATTCATTCGTGCCGCAAGGACCGCAAAATGAGTCCGGCTTTAGCCGCTGAGGGACGGCTTTCAATCCCTGCGCGACATTTTCCGCAGCCTCTCCACCCCCGCGAAAAGCCTCGTAAATGGGCACGATTTTACAGCCTGCGGAAAATCGCGCGTCGGAGGGAGGCGGGGGTTTCAACCCCCGCAAAGAGCCCTCAAAATCAGCGGCGGCTTCAGCCGAGGAGGGACATTTTTCGGGTCTCCCACTGAAAAACAGCCCTTCATCCGCACCGGGATGCACGCCCGCCAAGGGCCTTTTCCCCAGGAACAAGCCACCTCGCACGATACCAGAGGCCGCACTGATACTCGAATTCTGCTCCACGAGCTTGTTGAAAAACGCCGAACCTTCGTGCTTTGTAAAAGGGCACGACTTCAGTCGTGCCGACAAAGCCCACAAAATCATTCGGGCTTTAGCCCCTGCGGAAACCCTTCCACACCAACTGCGCCTGAATAAGGTCTTTTTCAACAAGTTCCTAAAATGAATGTTCCCTTGTTTTGTTGAACGTGAATTCCAGTTTCTTATGAGGAACTGGAACACCGCGTCTTCCGATTTTCCCAAAGCGCCCGCCGAGTACCTCGGCGGATTGAGCGCAAGTCCAGAAGCATTCCCGGCGACATCGGCGTTTTCCGCTCCAAATAAAAAGCCGCAGGGCCGGGTATGCAACATTTGCATCTTCCCGGGCATCAAAGTCGCAACCCGGGGCACCCTCGTTATGTGACGGAACCGTTGTCCCGGAGACCCACGCCACCCGCCTGCGTTAGTATTATGACGATTCGTGGAGGACAACGTGCGAGACAGCCCCTTCATCAAGTACAAGGAACTGAGCAAAATTGATAAGGACGTCGTGAAGCGACGCGCGGCGGTTGCATACCTGCACAAGGTTGGAATGCCCCCGCGTGATATCGTGCAAGAGCTACAACGGTTGGGATTCAGGCATATTAGTAGCCCAAACGTTTCCGACGACTTTAACTATCTCGTATCGCACGAGATCATCCGCAACGAGATTTCATCCGATTTAGCGCCCGAGTTGGTAGATGACATCGACTCTCAGTTCACGTACGGCTCCTGGGAGAGCCTTCGGACGTGCCTGTATGAGAAATCCGGCGGAGCATTGAAGGACCTCCGCGTATTCTACAGCGGGGCATTTGCAGCGCAGCAAGACCGCTTTCAAAAATGGCTCGCAGTTTTTGCTCGGAACGCAAGAACCTATTTGGCTCAACGGCTCCATGAAGCTAATTGCATCGGCGTTACGGGGGGAAGAACAGTTAAGGCGTTAATACAAGCCCAAGCTGAGTTCGTCAATTCGGATTGCAATCGCTCGGTAGAATTGGTGCCGCTTTCTGGAGAACCTCCCATACAAAGCAAATACTCCGCGACAGCAGTCGCGGAAGAACTGAGCATGAAATTGAAGGGTGCGGCGGTCGACGTCCGATCCCTCAAAGGCTTGCCGCATGCGCCCGAGGATCGGGAAACAGTAAGTCGCTGGCCGGCTTACAAAGAGATCTTTAGCCCTGAACGACTCTGTAAGAGACCACTGGATATGCTCTTGACTGGAGCAGGCTGCTTCCATCAGTGGAGAATTTGGGGGACGGGGAGCGGGGGCGTGAAGCTCTCAGATTTTACGCTAAGGAAGGCCGGGGCCGTTGGCGAAGTTGGACTTACACTAGTTCCTAGATCGGGCTTAAGCAGCAAAACCCAGAAAGAGTTTGACGAGCGGGCAGCGCATGGGACCTCGATTTCGCTGGAGTCCATCCGCCGTTTATCCCGTGACGCAGTTGTCAAGAAATCGATTCCGGGAGTGTGTTTGGCGGTTCTAGGTTCCAATAAGCTCGATATAACTAAAGCGCTTCTCCTGGAACAGAAATGCGTAAACATCCTTATGACCGATATCGAGTTGGCCCTCGCTCTCGAAAAGGCCCTCGGCTGTCGCCCTTCATAAGATCGCGAGGCACCATAGCGATTGATCTGCCCCGAGGGCGGAGGGCGTCTAAGAGCGATGCAAACACTTGGTTACCAAAGCACTCTGGAACTGCTCTCCGGGTGAAAGTGTTTTGTAGCCTCCCCGCGGTGTATGGGGTTACAGCCGAAGATTTTCGGTGCACAAAATGTTCAGGTAGCTTCCCCTTTTAGCTGAAGGCTATTTTTCCCTTATCGACGTGGGTTCCGGAAACCAGCGATCGACAAGGAGAATCAACGTGAAACAACTCTTCGACACAAACAACATTGACCTCTTCTGGTATCGACTAAATGCATCGAAGCGTCAGCAGTTTCGACCATCGGAAACCAGGGTACTTCGCAACCCCCTCAATGGGGAAATCGCGCTCCTCGCCGGCGGCAGAGAGCTCCGCCACCGCGAGGTAAAGGAGGCATCAAGATGAACTCCACTTTCAGGCTGCTTGCCCATCCAGCCCCGAGGCTAAACTGGACGATCCTATGTGCCCCAGTTGCTTGTTCGGCTTCCAGATTTCGCGACTTCGAAGCCGACGACATCGCGAGGGCCCTCATTTGCGGACTAAAGCTGCTCCGCGATGGGATCGGCGAAAACGATTTCAACGTGATCTTCACTGCCGGGCCTAAAGTACGGCATTTCTACTTCCAAATAATACCGCGTGGGGGCACAGAGTATCGGGCCAACATGGAAGGAGGATTTGAATTGTCGACCGGGATTTCTGTAATCACCGTTGATCCAAGAGCGGCGGCTGAGGCTTTGAGGGCTAGGTCCAAAGTCGGACCGAGCCCGCCGCGTGAAGAGAACCGCCGAAAGCATGTCTGCCTCTTCTGCTCACGAAAGACTCCTTCATCACTCTTTTTCGTGCGCTCCGATGGTTCAATTTACGTGCCGCAGGAATCTCAATCTTTTGAAGCTGCGGCGCACTTTTGGAGGAATTGTGATTCGACGAAAATCACGGCTAACTATGATCTCGTGAGGGATCTAGCCAAGTTTAATCAGAGCCCGCCGTCCGAGCCTGACGATGCTGTCAGATGTTTCGCCAATTTGACGCCGGCTCTTGTATTCGACGGGGACGAGAACACCGTTCTGCTCAGTCTCGCGAAGCCGCAGGAATATGGCGTCGAGCTTCCCGACCTCCAGTTGAAGGAAGTGGCTTGTTTCGTGCGGGCGTTCCAGTTCCTGGAGCAGGCGGCGGAGCACCGCAACCTCACACTCGTGGCGTTTTTTAACTCGGGCCCATCAGCCGCGGGAAGCGTCCTGTGCCCCCACGGCCAGTGCTGGTTCCTCCGCGATCCGCCTACCACCCTCGTGCAAATCCCCGAGGGCCAACCCAATCGTGAATGCTGCGCCGTGTGCGACATGCTGAAGGAGGAGGAGCTGGTCATCATTTGACCCGCCTGCGATGAGCGCATTCGAAGGAGCGATCACGATCCTCACGCTAATCTTCTGACGACCGTTCAAAGTGATCGACAACGACAATGTGTGTCTGCGTCTTGGAGAAAAGAAGAGAGTGATCATCGTGGGGACGGAGCCTTTCACGCGGGGATGACTCGAATTATGGCGAGTTTGAGTCACTCTCCATAAATCCGGAGGCGGATGGCCCAGGTCTTAACTTTGGGACCTAGGAACGCAGGAAAGCTCCGGCCGGGAAATACTACTCCCTATATGTCGGCTTATGGGAAGAGATTTCGATCGCGGGTCTCCCTTGTCTGCTTGGCGACGGAGGATTGGGTGCCCTAGGTCCGTGGGGTGGAGATCTGGAACTTCAGACCTGGGGCATCTCTTCTCATATATCCGAGCGGCACCGCCGGGGAACTAAGCGAAATACTTCCGCAGCGGCTCCCAATAGTGGTTGCCCCAGCCCCAATCCAAATGGTCGTACTCGCCTTCCGGAAAGCCCGTGTGATCAAATGCCATCGCCGTCCCTGCCGCGCCTGCGTCGGATCCCGCCTTTGCGGCAAGTCCCTTGAATTCAAAATGCACCACCGAGTAGACGCCCGGATCCCAGTGCGTCGGCCGCCAGGCCTGCACGATCCGCAGGTTCTTGATCAGTTCTACGTTGCGCCCCACAATCAGCCCGCCAAACATCGAGAACGCCCCGCCCACCGCCGGATCGATCTTAGCCGGCAGTCCCGAGAAGGCGGCAAATTGCTTCTCGTCGAGAATCGCCTCGTACATCCGTTGTGGGCTGGCCTTGAATTCGAGATCGTAGTGAATTGAAGTCCGCCGGTCGGCAGGCCCGCCCGCAGTCTTGCCCCCTGCCCTGCCCGCAGGCTGACCCTTCATGGCGGGTTCCTGGCCAAACACCGCAGCACCCGCCGTCACCGCCATTCCGCCCAGCGCGATTCCAATACTGCCCAAAGCGCGACGCCGTGTCACCGCAGCAACCGGCGCAAGCGAATCGGTCTTAATATTCATGGCAACCTCCAAACGGCGCTCATTTAGGGGGAATTCTGCCGTCCCATCATCGAAACACAAGCCAAAGAAATCGCCAAGAAATTTTGCAGAATATATCCCCGACCCGGCGCACAATGGATTCTAGAACTGGTCGAATAAACCATATTCCGAATGGGCACAGTTTCACCGTTCCACAGAAACTGCAATAATGTACGTCAACAATCCAAACCATTGATATTAAACATCTTAGAGTAATAGGACAGTAATAAAGTTTCTGTATTTCTGTGCAGCCTCTCCCCAGAAGAGATTGATATTGCGCAGGTAAGAACTGCTAGACAGTTTTACAGTCAAAATCTAACAGTCGAAAAAATGACTGTAAAACTGTAAACCCTCCCGCAACTCTGGCACGCTCAGACCCGACACTTACTTCCCCTTCTCCGCTACCGATTGCGCGTCGACTACGCTGCGGGCGTGGGCGATTTCTGGGAGGGCTGGGTCGGCGGAGGGCCAAGCCTTTAAGAATGCCTGGTAGGCTGCGCGCGCGGCTGCGGCGTCGCCGGAGAGCTCGGTGGCGCGGGCGAGTCCGTAGAGGCCAAAGCCGGAGTTGGGGCGCTCGGCTAATGCGGCCTGATAGGCGGCTCTTGCGCCGACGTAGTCTTTGGCGCGGAGCAGGGCGGCGGCTTCAGTTTCGCCGACTGGACGGATGTAGTAAGGCGGCTCGTGGTAGCCGAGCTTTTTCTCGTCGGCCCGGGCCTGGGCGAAGAGCCGCTTGGCCTCGTCGAGCTTGGCTTCGGCGACCAGTACGCTGGCACGGAGCTCAACCGAGGTGATGCTCAGGGATTTCATGAGCGGCGCGGGGTCGGCATCGGGCATGACCATCTCAGTGGGCGGCGCGTCTTTGGCTTTGCCGTCCTGCTTTGCTTTGTCCTTCTGGGCTTCGGCTTTTTTGGCTTCGTCGCGTGCTGCCTGGTCTTGCTGGACGCGCCAGAGGCCGGCGTCCATCTCAGCGGAGGCGGACTGGGCGGCGGCTACGTTGCCTTGTTCGAGTGCCTTCATGCCGCGGGCGTAGCTGCTGAGCTCGGCGGCGAGGAAGCGGAGGTTAGCGGTGTTGGCGGCTTCGCCGAGATTGGCCTGCGAGAGCAGCGCGAGCACGGTGTCCCAATCGCCAACGCGAAGGGCCACGGGAAGACGGCGGCTGACGCGGGCCATCTGATCGCGCGCCGACCAGATATAGAGCGAGGCGGAGAGCTGGCCGCGCGCAGCGGAGAGATGGTCGGAGAGCGCATTGGCCTCAGCGAGCTTGCCCTGTTCCATGAGGTTGGCGATGGCGTACATCATGTTGTGGACGTAGTTCCAGTCGTTGTCTGGGGTTTCATGCCAGGCGGCTAGATAGTGCTCGTCAACGTCAGTGGAAGCGCGGAACCAGCGCTCGGCTTCAGAGTAGTTGCCGACGCGGTAATAGATGTGGCCGGGCATGTGGACCATGTGGCCGGAGTTGGGGGCGAGGCTGGCGAGCAGGGCCGCGCTCTGAATGGCCTGGTCGGGGTGATTGCCGGGCTCCTGGGCGTGAATCCAGTAGTGGTTGGCGGCGGAGTCGTTGGGGAAGTCGCGAATGACGGAGGCGAGGATGGCGATGCGCTCTTTGGTTCCGGGCTTGGGCTCGCCGGCGTCGTCGTAGCCGTCGCCCAGCGCGTCGGCGAGGAAGATGCGCGCCTGGGGGTCGTGGGGCTGCTTCTTGACGAGCTTGCGCAGGATGGCGATTTCGGCGGAGCTATCGGCTGCGTTGGCGTTCGACTCGGCCTCGGCGGCCTCAATGTAGAGCCTGGCTTCAGCACCGGCGCGATTCTTGAGGCGCTCGGCCTGGGCCAGAGCGCGCTTGCCGTAGGCAGCGGCTCCGGTGCCGCGAAGGCCCTCGGACTCAGCGAGTCCCCACCAGCACATGGCGCAGTTGGGATCGACGCGGATGGCCTGCTGGAAGGCCTTGGCGGATTCGTAATCCCAGAAATCGTGGTAGAGCGTGAGGCCCTGATCGAACCAGGCCTGGGCCTCGGGACTGGCCTTGATGGCGATGTGGCTGTTGCCGATGCCGGTCATGCGGATGGGTACAGGAAGCTGGTCGGGCGCGGGGATGGGGCGCATGTCGGCCATGTTGTGGGTGCTGTCCATGGCTTGCTGAGCGGAGGCATGGATGCCGGCGGCGGCTAACAAGGCCGCGATGGAGAGCGCGCAGGCGAGGAGATTGCGCGTCGGCTGACGATGGCTGGGTTTGGGGAAGCTGAAGAACGCCATGGTGGAAATATACCGGAGCCGCCGCACTTATCGCCCGCCTGCAATTGCTCCGATGATGAGCAGCGGCTCTTTGCCGGTGGTAACGGCTGCGGGTAAAGGCTCATCGGGCGATGCATGCGAGAGGTCTTCTTCGCAGGCGAAGAAGCGGAGGAAGGGGCGGCGCTGGTGTGTGACTCGATCGCGGATGGTGCCGCGGAGCATGGGGTAGCGGGCTTCTATGGCGTCGATGACGGTGCGGATGGTGATTGGGGCTGCGATTTCGAGGGTGACTTCAGAGGAGACGCCGGCGAGGTTGCGGAGATGGTAGGGGAGAACGACGCGAATCTGCAGTGGGGCCGCGCCCGATTCGCTTCTGCTCATTGCAGCGTTTGCACCTCGACGCTGAGCACTGCGGGCAAATGCTCCGCGATGGGCTGCCACGATTCGCCAGCGTCGGGAGAGGCGTAGACCTGGCCGCCGGTGGTGCCAAAGTAGACTCCGCACTTATCGAGCTTGTCAACGGCCATGGCATCGCGGAGGACGTTGACGTAGCAGTCCTTCTGGGGCAGGCCTTTGGCCAGCGGCTCCCACTCGTTGCCTCCTGTGCGGCTGCGATAAACGCGCAGCTTGCCGTCGAGCGGAAAGTGCTCGGAGTCGCTCTTGATGGGAACGACGTAGACGGTGTCCGGCTCGTGGGCATGGACGTCGATGGCGAAGCCGAAGTCGGTGGGCAGATTGCCGCTGACCTCAGACCAGGTGTCGCCTGCGTCGTTGGAGCGCATCACGTCCCAGTGCTTCTGCATGAAAAGGACTTCAGGGCGCGCGGGGTGCATGGCGACGTGGTGGACGCAGTGGCCCACTTCGGCGGTCGGGTTGGGCATCATGCTCGACACCAGGCCCTTGTTGATTGGCTTCCAGGTGAGGCCGTCGTCGTCGGTGCGAAAAGCGCCGGCCGCGGAGATGGCGATGTAAATACGGGCGGGGTTTGTGGCATCAAGGATGACCGTGTGCAGGCACATGCCGCCTGCTCCGGGCTGCCAATGAGGGCCGGTGCCGTGTTCGCGCAGGCCTTTCAGTTCCTCCCAATTTGCGCCGCCGTCGGTGGAGCGGAAGAGGGCCGCGTCTTCAACGCCGGCGTAGACCGTGTCAGGGTCGGAAAGCGATGGTTCGAGGTGCCAGACGCGTTTGAACTCCCAGGGATGTGGCGTGCCGTCGTACCACTGATGCGTGCCGGGGACGCTGGCGTAGGCAAAGTTGTTGCCGACCGGCGTCCAGGTTGCGCCGCCGTCGTCGGAACGCTGAATCAGTTGGCCGTGCCAGCCGGTAGACTGCGAGGCATAGAGGCGGTTGGAGTCGGCGGAGGAGCCTTTGAGATGGTAGATCTCCCAACCGGCGAAGAAGGGCCCGCCGATCTTCCAGTCATTGCGCTTGCCGTCGGATGTGATGATGAACGCGCCTTTGCGCGTCCCCACCAATACGCGAACCTCGCTCATTTTCGACCTCAAAAAGAAATCGCTCTGACTAGGTTGGAGCCGACTTCTGCTGACTAATTGCTGTAACCCTGGGGAACGGCCTGACGAACAAACAGAACATCCGTCGCTTCGAAATGATTCTTCCAGATTTTACGGAACATCTACAAGAGAATTGTTGATACCAGGGAAAGATTCCGGATTTTAAGGGGGCGTCGCATGCGCTTACCCTAAGGTTGAGTCACGGCCGATATGCGCACCGGCCCCAACAGACCCGATGGCAGTAGAGGTGAATCTGCTTTGTATAACTGGATGTCGGCGAATGCGTACTTCTTCAAGGACCACGGCTGCCGATCGCCGATGAGGCGGTTGACCCAGAGATTGGTTACGGCAATCACCAGCTGATTGCTTCCGGGCTTCAGGACTCCGGTTAGATCCAACTTATACGGAGCCTTCCACAGGATGCCCTGATACTTACCATTCACGGCCACTTCTGCAACTTCTTTTACGTCGCCGAGATCGAGCCACAGATGCGCGCCAGGAGTGAGTGCAGCGTCAGGAATGTCGATGGTCTTCGTATAAGTGGCAGTGCCGGAGAAATACTT
>Ga0181516_10001748_pt1 | contig 16255 bp, 8 predicted proteins | sample PEATcosm2014_Bin_25_FD_121104 | JGI IMG/M metagenome (GOLD analysis project Ga0181516, IMG submission 121104) | Peatland microbial communities from MTU Mesocosm Facility, Houghton, MI, USA - PEATcosm2014_Bin01_10_metaG | ecosystem: Environmental > Terrestrial > Soil > Wetlands > Peat | place... | reverse complement strand
TAGACGTCGGCGGGGCCGCGCACCGCCTGGCCGATGTCGCGCACGCGCACCGGCGCTCCGTTGCGATAAGCGATGATGACGTCGTTCCAAGGTCCCGGCTCGGTGAGCTGGTCGTTGTCGAAGATGGTGAACGACTGCCGGGCGCCGTTGATCAAGCCTTTCGGGTTGTCGGTGGTGGCGATGGCGAGTTGGGCGCGCACGTCCTCGAGCTGGAGCCCCTTCTCGACCAGCTTCGCCGGATCGATTTGGATGCGAATCGCCGGCTGCTGCTGGCCGCCGATGCGCACCAGCGACACGCCGGAGATCTGGCTGATCTGTTGGGCGAGGATGTTCTCGGCGACGTCGTCGACCTCGGTGATCGGCGCCGTGTCGGAGGTCAGCGAAAGAATGAGGATGGGAGCGTCGGCCGGATTGACTTTCCGGTAGGTCGGGGCGCTCGGCAGAATCTTCGGCAATTGGCCCGAGGCGGCGTTGATCGCCCCCTGGATGTCGCCGGCCGCCGCGTCGATGTTGCGGTCGAGGTCGAACTGCACGGTGATCGCCGTCGCGCCGAGCGAACTCGTCGAGGTCATCTGGGTGACGCCCGGGATCTGGGCGATCTGCCGCTCGAGCGGCTGCGCCACCGACGAGGCCATCGTGTCGGGCGAGGCGCCGGGCAGGGAGGCGCTGACGACGATGGTCGGAAAGTCGATCTGCGGCAGCGGCGCGACCGGTAGCAACGGATAGGCGACGAGGCCGACAAGAAGGATCGCCACCATCAACAGCGTGGTGGCGACAGGATGACGGATGAAGGGACCAGAGACGCCTTCCCTGATCGACCTGGGTTCCGTCATCGGTTCAGTTGCCGCCATTGGCTCAGCTCCCGCCGCCGGCGCCGGCTTCGATAGCGACGCGCGCGCCCGGCTGCAAGCCGAACTGGCCGGCGGTCACCACCTTTTCGCCCTCGCTGAGCCCCTTGGCGACGATCGCGACGTCGGCGTCCTCGTGGGCGAGGGTCACTGGCCGCGTGACCGCGCGATTGTCCAAGCCAACGACGTAAACGAACCGGCCGTCGGGCCCGCGCTGGACCGCTTGGTCGGGAATGGTCAACGCGTCCTTCTGGATCTCGACCCGCAGGCGGGTCGCCACCGCTTGCCCTGGCCACAAGCTATGGTCCTTGTTGTCGAATTCGCCCTTGAGACGGATCGTGCCGGTCGTGACGTCGACCTGGTTGTCGATGACGGTCAACTTGCCGGTCGCCAGCAGCGTCGCGCCGTCGGAGGTGCGCGCTTCGATCAGCGGCTCTCCGGAGGCGAGCGCGGCGGATATGTGCGGCAGGTCGTCCTGCGGCGCGGTGAAGACGACCGAGATCGGCTCAATCTGGGCGATGGTGACGATTCCGGTCTGCTGCGCCGCGTTGACCATGTTGCCTTCGTCGATCAGCCGGAAGCCGACGCGGCCGCCGATCGGGGCGGCAATGGTGGTGTAATCGAACTGCACCTGCGCGGCGTCGATCGCCGCGACGTCGGCCGCCTCCTGGGCGATGAGCTGGTTGACCAACGCATTCTGGGTGTCAAGCTGCTGTTGGGTGGCGAAACTCTGCTTGGCGAGGGTCGAATAGCGCACGAGGTCGAGCTTGGCGTTGGCGAGCGTCGCTTGGTCCTGCGCCTGTTTCGCCTTGGCTTGGTCGAGTGCGGCCTGGAACGGACGCGCGTCGATTTGCGCCAGGAGATCGCCCGCCTTGACCATTTGGCCTTCCGCGAAGGCGATTTTGACGATCTGGCCGTCGACGCGCGTGCGGACGGTCACCGTGTTCTCGGCCTGGACTTGGCCGAGCCCGTCGATGAAGACGGGATAGTCCGTCCGCGTCGCCGCGGCCACCGATACGACCGCCAGTCGCGACGCGCCGGCGGCGGGGCTGGCCACAGGCGGCGGCGCGGGCTTGGCGGCGAAGAGGGCGTCGTGGGCGCGCTGAGCCGTCGGTTCGACGGAGGGCAACAAGCGGCCGACGAAACTGGGCGCGTAGACGCCATACGCGACAACTGCGGCGACGATCGCGAGCGTCGCGCCGGCCAATCTTCGAAATCCCATGACGTCGCTGTTCCTTCGGCGGCGACGGCGCCCGGCGAGTCCTCTGCCCCCGTCCGGACCGGCGCGCGCGGAGACGCGCTCCGCGAGCGCCAGCCGTCGTCGGCAACATGGCTGACCAATCCGCAAATATCGAGGCGAATCTGATCAATCCTGTGTGAAGGCGGCCAAAAACCGTGTGAAGGAGGCTGCGCCGAGCGATCAGGCGCCGACGTGCGGCTCGTACTCAGGTGGCCGAGAGAAGAGGCGGCGCGGCGGCGCCGGTCCGAAGAGCGCTTCTCGCTCGGCAATGGTCGAGCGGTAAAACGGATAGCGCGCCTCGATGCGTTTCTTATTTTCGTGGAAATTCGCCCCCATGCAGGCGAACTTGGCGGTGAGGCCAGGATACGCGCGCGGTTCGCACCACGGAACGAAGCAAAGCACGCGGCGGTAAAAGGCCATGTGCTCCGCGCGCGGCGAGGCGACGGCGTAGTCGGCGTCAAAATGCTCGGCCGCCATATACCCTGGCCGCATGATCAAATACGCCAATTCGGCGTGCGCGCTGGACAAATCGAGTTGCGCCGCAAGACGAGTCGTTTCGATCAGCACTCTGCCAGCGCGCAGCTGAGGTTCGATCACGTCTCGGTAAACGCGCAGTGACGGTAGGATCGCATTCTCGCCGGCGCCGAGGTTGACTCGAGTCGTGCCGGCAAGTTCGCCGTCGAGGAACGTCATGGTCAGCAGGGCGTTTGCCGCGGTGTCGTAGCGCTCGTCGTACAACTGGCCGTCCGCGCGCGGCTCCAGCAGCTCATTTCGACGATAGGCGTCGTATCGCAGCCGAAACACCGCTTCCCTCTCAGCGCTCGACTTGGCGATGCGATATTCGATCCTCTCGAGGAGCCGGAAGACCCTGTCCGAAAAGTGAGACGGGGCATTGACGATCCGCGCATCCATCAGAAAACTCGCTCACTTGTCGTTAGCGAGCAAGGTTAACAAATCGCTAATGGGTGTAAAGGGATTCGCCGTTAATCTCGATTATCGTGGTTAACGGCGCGCGCCGCGTGTGTCTGTCTCGCTGGCGAACGATTTGGAATTTACCGTCAGTCGAGCGCCGTCAGACGCTCGAGCGCGAGTTGTGCGTAGCGATCGAGCGCCGCTTCGGAAGTGTCCTGGCCCAAACACACGCACCAATCGACGAAAGCCTCGACGCGAATCGGCAACTGCGCAATGCGTCCGCCGCTCGCCTCGAGTTTCAATCGCAACGCCTCGCGATGTCGCGACCAATGGCGCCAGTCGCAGTAGTCGGCGAAAGCGGCGACCCGACTGGAATGCGTCGCGAACTCCAATTCGCTGACGACGGCCATCACCGTCGTCACGGACGCGTTGCGCATAGCCAGCGCCAAAGTGGCGAAATCATCGAGCGCCTGCTCGTCGAAAGGCGTCCGAGTCAGGCGACTCCACTCTAGGAATCGCCCCAAGCTGACCGGGATGATGGTTGCGTCGACGCCCGCCATAGCCAGGCCGATCTGCATCCCTTCGCAACGATCGAGCCAGCCGTCAAAGTCAAAATAGTCCGCCAAGAAAGGCATCGCGTCGCGGGCGCGTCCGAATTCGTCGTCGACCACCAGCCCAATGGCCCTATTCCGAACGCGCGCGTCGCTTCCGACGGAAGCGGCGCTCTCTGATTCCAGACCGGAAATTCCCATATTTCGCACATCCTCGATCGCGGCCCGGACCGACAATTCGCCGACGCTCATTGGACACGGTCGACTTCAAGAATGTCAGAATGAATTAAAGGACTTTTTAATGGGCGGCGGCGATAGTGCGCATGCGGACGGAAACCTCCGGTAAGTTTAATGACGCCAACACGAAATCGCGCTGAATCCGTGCCTGGCGATGAATTGCCGGAGCACCTCTATATTGGTTTTGTCGACAGCCTTTTGATCGATTCAAAGGCGGTTTTCTTTTCGAGTCTGGCGACCACCCTGACGGAGATTGTGGGTGCGGTCGCCGCTGGCAGCCTGCTTCTGTGTTACTTGTCGATTGCGCAGCTCGGGGTCTGCGTGATCCGACTCTATTTCATGGGGCTGCACGCCCGGGATCTGCCGAGCGCCAATATTCACCTTGCTCGCCAACGAGAACTCACTTTCGCCGTCGGCGCCATTTCCAGCATCGCCGCGCTCTCCTTGTGGACGCTCGCCGCATTCTGGGTGACCGAGTTGTGGTTTACGCGCTTTCTCGGCACGACGATGACCCTCGCGTTCGCGTTTGGCATGTTGACCCGCAGTTTCGCCACCTACCGTGGCATGAACCTGCAACTGATCGCGGCGTTCCTGCCGCTGAGCGCCGCGATGATCGTTGCAGGCGGCTGGTATCCCTTCGAGATTGCGATTGGGTTCATTCCGCTCAGCCTGTTCATGAAGGGATCGGCAAGCCGATTGCGAGCGAACTTTCTCGCAGTCGTTTCGGCGAAGGTTCAGATGGAGACGCTCGCGAAGCGCCTCGATCTGGCGCTCAACAACATGTCGCATGGCCTAATGATGATCGACGGCAAGGGCCGCGTCACGGTCGTCAATCGCCAGCTTCTCAGCCTGTTCCGCCTCGACGCCGACGACGTCCAGTCGGGCGCGAGCCTGCGCGCCGTGGCGCACAAGCTGATGCGCCGCAAGATCGTCACCCAGGATCAGATCGAGCGGATGTGGAAAACGTTGGCGCGATCCGCCGCCGGAATCGACGGGGTCGCGCCGTTCGAGACGCGCGACGACCGCGCGATTGAGATCACCGTCCATCGCATGACGGGCGACGGCGGGGGCGCGGTCGTCGTCGTCCAGGACGTCACCGAACGACGGAACGCCGCCCGTGCGATCGATCGCATGGCGCGGGTCGATTCCGTGACCGATCTGCCGAATCGCCGTCGCTTCGAGGAGGAGCTCATCGAGACTCTGCGCGGGCGCGGCGACGAAGTCGAAAGCGCCAACGTCCTGTTCCTCGATCTCGACGATTTCAAGCAGGTCAACGACAGCCTCGGCCATGCGCGCGGCGACAAGCTTCTGACGGCCATCGCCCGCCGGCTGCAGGGGATCGTGCGCGACACGGACATCGTCGCGCGCTGGGGCGGCGACGAATTCGCCATCCTGCAGCGCCCGGTCGCCGACGCTGGGCAAGCGGGCGAGCTCGCCGACCAGATCCTGCGCGAAATCCGTCGGCCGGTGTTCATCGACGGTTACGAAGTCATCGTCGGCGCCAGCGTTGGTTCGGCAAGCGCCCCGAAGGATGGCGAGACGCCCGAAGCGATTCTGTCCAACGCCGACATGGCGCTCTACGCCGCGAAGGCGGACGGGCGCGGCAATTGGCGCGCGTTCGAGAAGTCGATGGACGCCAAGATCCAGATCCGTCGCCTGGTCGAGCTCGACCTGCGCGCCGCAGTCGCCAACGACGCGATCGAGGTCCATTTCCAGCCGATCGTCACCGTCGCGACCCGCCAGATCTCCGGCTTCGAAGCGCTGGCGCGCTGGAACCACCCAGTGCGCGGCCGCGTCTCGCCGGCCGAGTTCATCCCGATCGTCGAGGAACTCGGCCTGATGAACGAGTTCGGCGCCAGCGTGCTGCGCCGCGCTTGCCTCGCTTGCGCTTCCTGGCCAGGCGACGTCAGCGTTTCGGTCAATCTTTCGCCGGCGCAGTTCCGCGGCGGCCGGGTCGTCGAGACCGTGCGCGAGGCGCTCGCCGCGGCCAATCTCCCGGCCAGCCGGCTCGACCTCGAAATCACCGAATCCACCCTGCTCGACGACCGCGGCTCGACCCGCGAGACGTTGGAGGCGCTGCGCGCGCTCGGCGTTCGCATCTCGCTCGACGATTTCGGCACCGGCTACTCGAGCTTGAGCTACGTGCTCGCCTTCCCGCTCGACCGGATCAAGATCGACCGTTCCTTCACCATCGGCCTTGGCCTGCAGGACCGCGCCTCGATCCTGGTCGAGAGCGTCGCGCAGATGTGCGGCAAGCTCGGAATGAGCGTGCTGGTCGAAGGCGTCGAGACGGACCTACAGCTGCGCTTCATCGAACGGCTCGGCACGATCTCCGAGGTGCAGGGCTTCTATTTCAGCCCGGCGGTCCACGAGGTCGAGGCCCGCCGCATGGTCGTCGAAAGGAAGCGCCGCGTCGCCTGAGACGCGCTCACTCCAGCCTAACGACGACCGAATCCGACGCGCCCTTGGCGTCGACCACCGAGACGCGGGCGAAACCGGCGCCGTCCGGACGCCACGCCGATTGCCGGCGCAAGTCGGCCTCGCCGATCGGTTGGCCGTTGACGAACCAGGTCAGCGGCAGCGCCCCGCCCAGCGCCTTGAGCGCGAGCGTCTCGTCGCCGTCGCGGTCGGCCAGGCCGAGATCGACGCGCGCGCCGTCGGGCGGATAGGCGATCTTCAACGGCGTGACGCCGGCGGCGGCGATGGTCTTGGGCGCGTCGCGCCGCAAGTGCCGCAGCGGCGGCGGGAGGTCGGCGCTCGTCGTGACGCGCAGAACGCCTTTGGGCGCGCGGACTGGTTCGACGTCGCGGCCGAGGCGGGAGAAGGCGTCGAACAATAGCGGCGCGGCGGCCTGGCGGCCGATCAGGCCGGGGGTCGGCCCGTTGTCGGGCCGGCCGACCCAGACGGCAATCGTCGTCAGCCTGTCGTACCCGATCGCCAGCGCGTCGCGGAAGCCGTAGGAAGTTCCGGTCTTGAAGGCGATGCGGCCGGAAATCGCGCTCGAGGGGGGCGGCGCGCCGCGCAGAATGTCTTCGACGTAATAGGCGGCGACGGGATCAGTGACGCGCTTCGCGCCGATGATCGGCGGCGCGCCGTCAAGCCGCTCGATCAGCGCCGGCGCTTCGCCGCCGCGCGCCAGGCTGGCGTAGAGTCGAGCGAGGTCAGTCAGGGGTATGCCGAGGCCGCCGAGGCCGATCGCCAGACCGGCCGGGGCGTCCTTCGGCATCTCGATTTCTGCGCCGGCGCCGTGCAGTCGGGCGAGGAAGGTCGTCGGGCCGACGTCGGCGAGCAGTTCGATCGCCGGCAAGTTCAGCGACATCTGCAGCGCCTTGCGCGCCGTCACAGTGCCCTGATAGCCGAGGTCGAAATTCTGCGGCGCATAGGCGCCGTAACGCGCCGGCCGGTCGGCGAGCACCGTCTCGGGATGCGCGAGCCCTTGCTCGAAAGCGAGCGCATAGATGAATGGCTTCAACGCCGAACCGGGCGAGCGGGGCGCGCGCGACATGTCGAGCGCGCCGCCGCGCGCGGCGTCGAGATAGTCGGCGGCGCCGACGCGCGCGCGCACTTCGCCGGTGGAATTGTCGATCACGACGACCGCCGCCGACAGGTATGGGCCGAGGCGCGCCGCCGCGTCGCGGGCGAGCGTTTCGAGCTTCTCCTGCAGCCTTGCGTCGATCGACAATTTGAGGACGTGCGCGTTCGGGTCGGCGGCGACCGCCTCCTCGGCGGCGTGGGCGGCGAGGATCGGAAGCGGCTTGCGCGCCTCGGGGATCGGCTCGCGCTTGCCGGCCTCCGCTTCGTCGCGGCTGATGATCCCGCGCGCCGCGACGCGGGCGAGCACGCGCGCGCGCGCGACGCGCGCCGCGTCGGGGAAACGCTCCGGTCGGCGCGTCTCCGGCGATTGCGGCAGCGCCACCAGCAGCGCCGCCTCGCCGATGGTGAGTTTGCGCGGCTCCTTGCCGAAATAGGCGAGCGAGGCGGCGCGCACGCCCTCGAGGTTGCCGCCGAACGGGGCCAGCGTCAGATAGCGGTCGAGCGCGCCCGCTTTTCCGACGCGGTCTTCGATCTGCCAAGCGCGCGCGATCTGCCTGAGCTTCGCCGAGAGGTTGCGGTCGTCGCGCGGTTCGATCAGCCGCGCGACCTGCATCGTCAGCGTCGAACCGCCCGAGACGACGTGGCCGCGCGTCACGAACTGGCCGGCGGCGCGCGCCATCGCCCGCCAATCGACGCCGCGGTGTGCATAGAAGCGGCCGTCCTCGTAGCCGAGCAGCATCGCGAGATAGCGCGGATCGACCTCGCCGGCGGTCGTCGGCAGCCGCCAGCGGCCGTCGGGCAGGGTGAAAGCGCGCAGGAGCCGGCCGTCGCGGTCGACGACGATTGTCGAGCCGAGCCGCGCCGACGCGAGGTCGAGCGGGCCGAGCCTCGCGAGGTAGCCGTTCCACGCCGCCGGCCCGCCCAGTCCGAGGACGAAGACGAGCGCGCCGACGACGGCGAACAGGCGGCGTTCGCGGCGGCGGGACTTGCCCTCACCCCAACCCTCTCCCGCATAGGGCGTCCGAAGGACGCCCGTCGCTATGGACGGGCTCCTGCGTCGGATGAGGGCGCGCCAGAGTCTCACCTCGTCGTGACCTCGATCGCGCCGAAGGCGGTGCGGCCGAAGCGGTCGGGGCGGTACATGTCCTCCGCCGTCGCCGGCGGATAGACATACAGCCCCGGCGCCACCGCGCGCACGACATAGGCGACGCTGAAGAACGCCGACTGGCCGGGTTCGCGGTCGAAAGCGGCGACGAAGCGGTCGTCGCGATATTCCGCATGCACCGGATCAATGTCCTTCTTCAGCCAAGAGAACGCGTCGATCGAACCGCTGTCGAACAACGTCGGATTGTCGATCTCGAGGCCGGCGGGCAGGCGGTCGACCACCAGCAGCTTGGCGTAGCGCGCCTCGCTTTCGGTGATCTTGAGCACCACCACCACGCGTTCGTTCTGCGCCATCGCCTTCAGGTCGGTCTTGGTCCCGTCGAGCTTGTAGAATGTACGATCGAGCGCGTAGCCCTCTGAGGCGGCGGGATCGTGCGCGATCGGCACGCCGGAAGCGGTCGTGACGAGCTGAGCCGTCGCCTTGCCGACGTTGGCGATCGTGATCAGCTTCTGGCCGAGCGCGAAACCGCTCCATTTGCGGTAGATCGCGCCTTCGACCGGCTGCCCGTCGACCGTGAACTGGCTCAGCGCTTTCTGCTTGGCGAGCGCCTCGGCGGCCAACACCATCCAGTCGTTCTCCTGGGTGCTGGTCGAAGCGCGCGCCGCGCGAGCGCGTTCCAACACGGCGCCGGCGCGAGCGATCGGGTCGCCGGGCAGTTCGGCCGAGGTCATGTCGGCCTCGACGACCAGCGCCAGCGTCGCCGCCGCGTCGCGCAGCGTCGAGCCATAGTCGGGCCGCGACAGGCCGGCGTCTTGCTCGGCTTCGAGCGCGTCGAGCGCCGCAGCGAAGCCCTTGCCGGCTCGTGCGCGGTCGCCGAGCATCGCCAGCGCCGCGGCGAGTTGCGCCTTGGCGAGCGGGGTCTTGAACACCCCCTGCTTGGTGTCGGCGAGATAGCGCAGATCGCCGATCACCGGCCTGCCGTTGCGCGCCAGCACATAGAGCGCGTAGGCGAGCGGTTCGCCCACGCCTTCGCCAGGGTCGGCGGCGTTGATCGCCGAATTGCGAAGGTGGTCGAGCGCGAGGTCGAAGCCGCCTTGCGGCACGGCGAAGGACTTCTCGCGCGCGCGGGTGAGGAAGTCGGTGACGAAGGCGTCGAGCCAGAGATCGTCGCTGTCGGCGTCGGCCGTCCACAGGCCGAACGCCCCGTTGGAACTTTGCCGCGTCATTTCGCGATCGATCGCCTGGTTGACGCGCGCGTCGACGTCACCGTCGCCGGAAAGATGCTCGAGCGCGGCGATCTGGTTGAGGTAGAGCAGCGGCATCGCGCGGCTGACCACCTGCTCCGAACAGCCGTAAGGATAGCGATCGAGCGCCTGCAGCAGCGCCGGCACATCGAGCGCGCCGAACGGCGAAGCGGCGATCGAGACCGAACCGGTGCCAGGAACGAAATCGACGACTAGGTCGTCGGCAATCGTCACGCTTTCCCCCCCTGCGAGCGGCTTGACGACGCGACGATAGACGTCGGGCGCGCCGGCCGCGACGCCGAGCGCAAATCGCTGAGTCAGCGAAAATCCGGGACCGGTGAGCTTCAGATCGAGCGTCGCGACGCCGACGCCGGCGGCGGCGATCGGCACGGCGAGGCTGGCGCGCTGATGGACGGCGAGCTTCACCGTCCGGCTCAAAGCGTCGGCGTCGGCGGTCAGCGGGCCGTGGATGTCGAGGTCGAGCCGGTAGTCGCCAGCTTCGCCTTCGACGTTGTCGAAATCGACATGGACCTGCGACCGGTCGCCGAGGTCGAGGAAACGCGGCAAGGTCGCCGTGACGACGACAGGGTCGCGCACGATCACGTCGGATTCGGCCGAGCCGACTTTCGACTTCGACCATGCGACCGCCATCACCCGCACCGAGCCGTTGAAAGCCGGCAGGTCGAAAGCGACGCGCGCCGCGCCGTCGGCGCCGACCTTGACCACGCCGGAGAACAGCGCCAGCGGCGGCTGGGTTGGCAGATTGCCCTCGAGGCTGCCGGAGCTGTCGCCGCCGGTCTGCAACGCGCCGGCCGCGCCCTGCATGCCGTCGATCAACATGCCGTAGAGGTCGCGGATGTCGAGCGCGAGCTTGCGCTGGCCGAAGAAATAGCTGCGCGGGTCGGGCGTCTTGTAGCCGGTGAGATTGAGGATGCCGACGTCGACCGCGGCGACCGTGATCTCCGCCTCCTCGCCCGGCGGGAGCCCGCCGATCTGGATCGGCACGGTCAGCGGTCCGCGCGGCCGGGTCTTGTCCGGCGCCTGAATTGCGACGTGGAGCTTGTGGGCGCTCTCGTCGATCGAGAACCAGGCGAGGCCGAGCGCGCGGCCCGGCATGCGCTTGGCTTTGACGTCGAGCGGCCGGTGGGTCAACGCGACGGCGTAGGCGCCGGGGCCCCAGTCGGCGCCGACGTCGAACGGCACGACGTTGTCGCCTTCGACGAGATCGACGTCGATGAACTTCTCCAATTTGTCGCCGACCAGAGCGATCGTCGCCTTGCCTTGGAAATGCGACGCGACGCGCAGCTTGGCCGGCTCGCCTGGCGCGTAACTCGCCTTGTCGAGCGTGACGACGACGTTGTCGGGCGTGTCGGGGCCGGCGGTCCCCGACCAGCCGACATCGAAGCTGACGCTGGTCTCCTCGCCGTCGGCGGACTTGAGATCGAGTCGGTGGCGGCCCCAGGCGACCGGCGCATTGAACTTCGCCGGCGCCTGCGGGTCGATGTCGATTGATCCGGCGGCGAGACGCTTCGACGACTTGACCGGCTCGTAGCTCCAACGCCCGTCGGCGTTGAACCATTGGTAGTCTTCGCTGATCTGGTAGAGCGACCACGAGACCGCCTTGCGCGCGGTGCGCGTTCCGTCGGGCGCGACGGCGATCGCCTCGAAAGTCGCGACGTCGCCCTGGCCGAGGCTGTCGTCGAAATCCTTCTTGACGCCAATCATCACGCCCTTGGCGCGCACCGGCAGCGTCGTCACGCGTTCGACCGTGCGACCCCCGGCTTCGGCGACGTCGACGATGACCTTCGCTTCGAGCGGCTTGGCGGCGCCGCCGTCGGGCAGGTCGACGGACAAGTCGACATGGCCCTTGTCGTCGGTCTGCGTCTTGTCGGGGAACTGGTTCTCGATCGCGGTGAACTCGTCGTCGGTCAGGCCGGCGACATAACCGGGGAAACCGGCGAGGGCCGAATCCGCCACCGCCTCGAGGCGGATCGCGCCGGCGACGTCGAGGCCGGCGGCCGGCGCGCCATAGAGGAAACGCGCGTCGAGCGACACGTCGATCGGCTCGCCCGCCGTCGCCGTCGGCTTCGCGGTCTTCAGCGCGAAATCGAGCCTCTCGGGCACATAGTCCTCGAGCAGGAATTCGGCGTGGCCGATGCTCTGTCCCTTGGGGTCGGCGTAGGCGTCGATCGTCCATTTGCCCGCCGCCGCATCGGAGAGCAGCGGCACGGCGACGGCGCGGCCGCCGAGGCCCTGGTCGGCGACGGTCAGGCGCTTGTATTCGACGCCGTCGGGCCGCTTGACGACCAGCGTCAGCGGCAGGCCAGTCTTGGCCTCGCTCGTCGCGTCGCGCAGCAGCGCGGCGACGAACACCGTCTCGCCCGAGCGATAGACGCCGCGCTCGGTGTAGACGAAGGCGTCAAGCGCGCTCGGCGCGTCGCGGCCGGAAACGCCGCGATCGGTGAGGTCGAAGGCCGGCTGGCCGAAATTGAGGAAGCCGTAGTCGTCGCCGAGCGTCGCCACCAGCAGGCCGGGGGCCGAGCCGCCGGTCCCGCGCGATAGGCCGGGGTCGAAGTCGATGCGGCCGTCGGCGCCGGTGGTCTTGGTCGCCAGCACTTCGTTGTTGTGCGCGATCAGCCGCAGCTCGACGCCCGACAGCGGCAGGGCGGTGGCGAGCGAACGCGCCAGCACATGGATGCCGTCGTCGCCGGAGAAAGTTGTCAACCCGAGGTCGGAGACGACCATCCACTGCGTCGCGAGCTGGGCGTCCTGGTCGTCGTCGCTGGTCGCCGCAGGCGCGCTTGCGCCCTTCCACGGCTGGGCCGTGACGAGATAGACGCCGGGGTCGAGCTTGCCGACCGCCTTGGCGATCGGGAAGTCGGTGACGACGTCCTGGTTGAGCGTGGAAGCGACGTCCATCGTCCCGCTCCACACCTTGAGGCCGTCCTGCGACTCGATCTCGCTCGCGCGCGAGATGGTGATCGGCTTGAGGAAGTCGTCGCGCGCGGTCTCGGCGAGCAGGTTGCGGTCGCCGATGCGATAGACGTCGATCGACACCTTCGCGGCGTTGACCGTCGTCAGCGGCGCGCCAAGCTGGCCCTGGCGCGGCAACACGTAGGCGCGGCCGGCGAAATGCGCCTGCGGCGAGCGATCGCGCACGTAGACCTCATAGTCCGCGTCCTTGAGCAGCGACTCGCCCACCGCCGAAGGCAGACCTTGGCGCAGAACGACCGCATAGCGTTCTCCGTGCTTGACGCCCTCGACGCAAATCTGCTGGTCCTCGACCGAAATCGCGGCGTCGGCCGCGCCGGCGACCGCGACATAGGGAGTGAAGTCCGTCTTGCGCGCCAAGGATTCGGAGAAGTTGAAACAAATGCGCGGCTGCGAGGATTCGTTGTCGACCTTGTAGTCGACGATGCGGAAGCCGTGCTTCTCGCGCATGTCCTCGTAGACCTTGCGCACCTCTTCGTCGTCGCGGCGGTCGAGGCTGGCGCGGTAGGCGTCGAGCGCCGGGCGCCACATTTCGTGGCGGGCGAAGAGACCGCCGAGCAGCGCCAGCGCCTCGGCCTGCTGTGGCGCGCCCGTCGCGCGCTGGTAGGCGGCGTAGGCGGCGGTCTGGCCGCGTTCGACGAGGTCGTAGCGGCCGTTCGCTTGCGCGTCGTCGGCCTCGGCGCCGAGCTTGGCGAGCGCCAGCCATGAAGCGGAGGCCTTGGGATCGGCGGCGACGATCGCGCCGAGCCAGGCCCCGGCGTCCTTGTAATTGCCGGCGGCGACGGCGGACGTCGCGTCCTTGCGCAATTGCTCGACGCTTTTGCCCTTCAGCTTGGCGCCGATTTGCGCGGTCTCCTTGCGCAACGTGTCGGTCAGCCGCACGACGTCGCTGGCGAGATCGTCGCGGGCGTAGGGCTTGACCTCGGCGGCGGCCAGCGCGACCCCGGCGGCGAGCAGCAGGGCGAGCGTGAAGAGGCTGCGAAGGACCTTGAGCATGTTTCGACCCTTGTGGGCGGCTTCGGGCCGCGACGATCCCGCCGGACGGTAATTGAGATCGGCGTCGGTGTGCTTACGGGACAGCCGATGCTAGCATGGCGGCGCGACGCGAAGGGAGCAGGAATGACGAAGTGTCGCCTTTGGCCGGCCGGATTGGTCGCCCTCATCGCCGCCGGTGCGGCGCCGGTCTTCGGCGCTCCGCCATCCCCGCCGGCCTCGCCTTCGGCGGACGCGAAGCTCGAGGCGCAGAAGGCCGCCTTCCTGGCGATGCCGGAGGCCGACCGCAAAGCCGTGCAAGACGCTCTGGGCTGGCTCGACCTTTACAACGGCGCGGTCGACGGCGCATTCGGCAAGCGCACTCGCGATTCCATCGTCGCTTATCAGCAAAGCGTCGGCGCGCCGGCGGACGGAATCGTCAGCCCGGCCGAGTTCGAGGCGTTGAAGACGGCGGCGCAGCGCGCGCGCGCGTCGGTCGATTTCGCCCTGGTCGACGACCGGATCTCCGGCGTGCGCATTGGCGCGCCGCTTAAGCTGCTGACCAAGCTCAAGCCTTCGAGCGGCGACACGACGTTGCAGAGCGGCGACGGCAGCGTCTCTCTTGCGCTGCAGGCGCGCGCCGGGGCTGGCGACGACGCCGGCCTCGCCGCGCTTTACGCCCAACTGACCGCCGAAGCGGGCGCACGCAAGATTTCTTACAAGGCGATCAAGGCCGGCGAGTTTTTCGTCGTCGCCGGCGAAGACAAAGGCGCGAAGTTCTATACGCGCTTCGCCAGGTCTCCGGCCGACTGGGCCGACGGGGTGGCGCTGCGCGGTTTCACCTTCGCCTATCCAAATGAAAGAGCGAGCGATTTCGACAAGCTGGCGCTCGCCGTGGCGAATTCCTTCGAACCGTTCGCCGACACGCCGGCGAGCCATGGCGCCGCGCGGATGCAGTCCGTGTCGGCGCGCTCCGCGCAAGACGTCGTGCGCGTCGCGACGGGGGCGCCGGCGCTCGGCTCCTCGGTCATCGGCCTTTCGCCCGGCGCACGGCCGACGCCGACGCCGCCGTCCGGCCAGACGACCGCGCCGGCCGAGCTGCGCGCGACGGCGCTGTTCGTCGCGCCGGGCCAGGCGCTGACGGCGCTGCCGGCCGTCGCTTGCGCCGACCTCACCGTCGGCGGCAAGCCGGCCAAGATCCTGCGCGTCGACGCGCCGAGCGGGCTGACGCTGATCGGCGGCGAATTCGGCGCCGGCGCCCCGCCGCCGACGCTCGCCAGCGGCGCGACCGACCTCGTCGCGCTGAGCCTCGCTCCGGTCGCGGCGGGGAAGTCCACGCTCGAAGCGAGCCCCGGCGCGGCTGCGCCGACCGGCGAGGGGACTTTCGCCATCGTCGCCGCGCTGGCCAAGAGCGCCAGCGGCGCGCCGGTCTTCGACCGTAGCGGCGCGTTGGCCGGCGTTGTCGCGTCGGTCAGGGACGAGCCCAGCCGCGTCGGCGCCGTCGCGATCGCCCAACCGCGTCGGTTGATCGGCGCCGAAACGATCTCCGCGTTCCTCGGCGTTCCACTCGCCGGCGCGCCGACACAGGCGGCGCCGCTGTCCGTCGGCGAGATCGCGGCGGGCGAACGCGGCGCGCTGGCCGAGGTCGTCTGCCGGCCATGAATGTATCGACCATGGTCCGGCGACGACGCGCGCTGGTGTTCGATTCCGGTCTTGGCGGGTTGACGGTCTTCGCCCGAATCGCCGAGGCGCGCCCCGATCTCGAACTCGTCTATGCCGCCGACGACGCATTCTTTCCTTATGGCGCGCTCGGCGAGGCGGCGCTGGTCGAACGGGTCGGCGCGGTGATGGACGATCTGATCGCCAACACCGCGCCCGACGTCGTAGTGATCGCCTGCAACACCGCCTCGACGCTCGTCCTGCCGCCGCTGCGCGCGGCCTATCCGCGGCTGCCATTCGTCGGCACGGTGCCGGCGATCAAGCCTGCCGCAGGGGCCTCGAAGAGTCGCATGATCAGCGTGCTGGCGACGCCGGGCACGGTCGCGCGCGACTACACCCGCGCGCTGGTGCGCGATTTCGCCGCCGGCTGCGACGTGACCCTGGTCGGCGCGCCCAGCCTCGCCGGGCTCGCCGAACGGCGCCTGCGCGGCGAGCCGGTCGCGGACGCCGACGTGGCGGGCGAAATCGAGGCGTGCTTCGTCGCGCGCGCGGGGCGGCGCACCGACCAGGTCGTGCTCGCCTGCACGCATTTTCCTCTTCTCATCAGTTATTTCGAGCGGCTTGCGCCGTGGCCAGTCGCTTTCGTCGATCCGGCTCCGGCGATCGCCCGTCGCGTCGACTCGCTGGTGGGCGCCGGCGGACCGACGGGCGAAGCCAGCCGGCCGTTCACAGCTTTCTTCACCAGCGGACGGCCGCCCTCTGAGCCGTTGCGAAAAGCCTTGCGCCGCCTCGGCCTGACCGCTACCTCGGCGGCGAAGCGCGCCGCGGCCGACTGAATGCGGCGGCGTCGCCGCGACCAGCGAAAGGCCGTCGGAATGCGCACCGCCCAGGGTCAGCCCGTTCGCCTCGAGGACTATCGCGTCCCCGATTTCCTGGTCGATACGGTCGATTTCGACATTTCG
>Ga0181516_10001747_pt1 | contig 16260 bp, 26 predicted proteins | sample PEATcosm2014_Bin_25_FD_121104 | JGI IMG/M metagenome (GOLD analysis project Ga0181516, IMG submission 121104) | Peatland microbial communities from MTU Mesocosm Facility, Houghton, MI, USA - PEATcosm2014_Bin01_10_metaG | ecosystem: Environmental > Terrestrial > Soil > Wetlands > Peat | place... | reverse complement strand
CTTTACGCCAAGCTCGTTGAGCAGCGCACCGTAGGCGTTGGAACCGATGAGCAGCGCCCCAGCGGCAAACACCGCGTGGTTGGCGAGCGATGCGAGGATGGCCACGGTACGCTTGTCGGCACGAACATAGCCGGCTTGCGCGAGCAGCCGCACGTCCTTGGCGAACAGCTGCGCAAGCTCGATCGCGCGACGCACGGCCATGGCGCGCTCCTCGGCCTCGGGCTGACCGACCGGCCCAATGTACGCCGAGGCCTTGCTGCCTTCGGCGTCGTAGAATTGCCGATAATAGAAGGGGCGCCCCTTCACCTCGCGCACATCGAGCGATCCCGGCGTGCCGGTCAGCAGCAATGGCTGCTGCTGCGCCACCCTCTTCACCTCCGAGTAGGCGGTCTGAAGCACGGGAGGCTGGCGGGTGAAAATGGGCATGACTGAGTTGTGCTCTAGGATACGATCTTAGAGCACAACCGGCAACGCGTGCCTCGCGGTGCCCTAGCGCGACGATCGCCGATGGCCCCCGATTGCGGCTTCCAGGCTCACCCCGGAGCGACCTCCGTCGCCGCCAGGTAGATCGCATCAACGATCCCGACGTAAAACGGCCCGGGCAGGCCTCGGGCGACGGCCGTGGGATGACCATCCGCGACGCCGCCGACGTCGAGAAGTGGGCCCATGGACGGATCGCCGAGCTGGAGCACGAGGAGGCCTGGGTCCCGGGCTCCGTGGGGCTCACCCATCTCGACACCGCGCGCGTCGTTCAGCTCGCGTTCAATCCCCGCGGCGCCGGCTTCATCCTGGTCCACAACCACCCCAGCGACATCCCCAAGCCGGGCAAGGCGGACATCGACGCCACACAGGAGGTCGAGCGGCTCGCGCGCGAGCGTGGGCTCCGCATGCTCGACAGCGTCATCGTGTGCCGAACCACCCACTCGTCCCTGCTCGAACTCGGACTGATGCCGGGCGGCCCGCGGCGAGCGCCGCGTCGGCCGCACAACGACACTTGACGATCCGTTAGACGGCCCGTAAAACACGGCCATGGACGGCGATCCGGGCGCCTGCGATGCCTCGTAACTACTTCGAGAATGCGCAGCCCGTCGACGACGCCATGACGGTGCTCGATCTGCTCTGCCCGATGTGGGGCGACGACACCGTGCGACGCGTCCATCTCCCGCGCGCCCGCAAGGGTTTTCGCTTTTACCACGAGCCCTATCTGGAGATCTGCCACGTCCACGACTTCGGCGATGATGACGTCCACACGTTTCGTGTGACCACACGAGCCGCGCACGAGCTGCTCGACGCCAAGCTCGTCTGTGGGAAGAAGGAGTGGGGATACACCGACATGCACGAGCTGAAGATCACGGACAGCGGCATCCACCGGCTGTACGCCATGCGCGACCGCGTGGGCCTGCCGCTCGACTTTCGCGCGGACGAGTGGATTCAGACTGCGCCGTGGGGCGCGGCTCCGCCACGCATGCGCGCGCCGAAGTAAGCCGATTCCGCAGGAAGACCATGATGAGCATGATGAGCACAGAACCGCAGCCGCTCACCAACGAGCGTGAGGACGAACTCCGGGCATGGGTAGCATCGTTCTGGCCGGACAGGTTCGTCCTCATCGACGAGGACGACGACATCGAGGCGATCAGTGCCCAGGTCGGTGGAGACATCGCGAGCTGCCTCGCGTCCTTGGATGCCTTGCGCGAGGCGGCCGCACCGTTCGCCACGTGCGACGGGGCGTGCGCCACATGCGTGCAGGCCGGCGAGCCGTGCGCATCGAACCGGCTCCATCGCTTGTTGAAAGACGCGGAAGCCGAGCCCCGCCCCAGCCCGGCGTGCCCCGACTGCGGGCTCTGGCAACGCCCGTGCGGGTGCGTCGCCATCGCTGAGGCGCGGGCCGCGACCGACGCCCTGCTGAAGCGGGGCCGCACGTGAGCGGGCGCGGCTTCCCACGGTGCTACGAAAGTACAGGTACTGTGAGCCTTCAACGTTCCGCGCGTGACGCGCGCCAGATCGCTTCTTCTACGGAGGCTCTGAATTCACGGGCGGCAAATGCACCGCCGAGATGCTTCCGAATGACCCGTTCGGCCTTGCCCAGATCGATGACGTGAGCCGTTACCAGGAATGCCAGATCCTCTTCATCCTTTGGTCGGCGTGCGACGAGCTTCATCGCTGCGATGTACTCCGGCTCGACAACCGGCAACGGGGCGCCCATGTCGAGCACATGATCGAGTGCGGCGGTGTACAGGTTGGCGAATTCATCGTCTCGAACGATGACGTCCACAGGAACGAGTACATTGGTACCAACCGATGTGTTGCCTGGGGCCACGACCGTCGTCTTTTGCCCGCCAAAGTTCAGGGCGGCTGTCGGCTCCAGATCGTGCAGCGGGCTGACGGCGATGACGTCGACGTCCCCAGTCAATCGCGGAGAGCCGAAGTATTGCATGGCGAAGCCGCCAACGAGAGCCACCATGGTTTGCTGCCGCCCCGCGATCTCGCCGATGATGGTCGCCACCTCTGCAAGTAGAAACGGCGCAAGAGCTTTCGAACCGCCTGATCCTGTCACCTGATCCCCCTAGGATTCAACCGTGTGCTGCGAGCATCCGCTGCGCCGCCCAAAGGTCCACGGCGTTCTGCAGATTCATCCAAAACTGCGGCGTCGTGTGCAGTACACCGGCCAGCAGCATCGCAGTCCTGGCCGTCACAGCACGGCGACCCTGAACGATCCCGTTCACAACCTGCACGTCAACGCCAAGCTTGCGCGCCAGAGCACTCTGGCTCATACCCATCGGCTTGAGCCATTCCTCGTTCAGAACCTCGCCCGGTGAGGATGGCGGCGGCAAGCGGTGTGGATACGGGCGCACCGCCGAACTCCGACCACCTGACCGCGTATTCTTCTTCATGGCCGCCTCCTAGTGGTAGTCCGCGATGCGGACGTTCGTGGCCTGACCGTTCGTACCGAAGTCGAACACGACGCGCCACTGACTGTTGATCCGGATGCTGTAACTACCCTTGAGATCGCCTTTCAATTTCTCCAGGGCGTTGCCTGGCGTCGAGACGTCTCCGAGCGTGTGCGCTGCATGGATCATGTTGAGCTTGCGCTGCGAAGCCGGCCAGATGTCACGCGGTAGCTTGCGAGCTGCAGGAGTGTTGTTTCCGAAATGAACGTCTCGCGTGGCGCTGTCACCGTACGAGGCGATCACGCGCACAGGATAGCGTTTGCACGCCTGATGTCAAGCATCCATGTGTAGTCGACGCCATGGACTATGGACGCAGACGTCGGCGCAGATCCGGGCGTAAGCCCATAGAATGTGCCGCTACAGCAAGCCGTCCGCCGCGTTGTTCTCGAACAGATGCTCCTCGCGGAGGCGTACTCGCCCCGGCTCGTCGAGGATGGCTAGCAACTCGCGACCGACATGGTCAGCGAGGACACCCAGAGTGATTCGCCCGCGCCCGTCGATGCGAAGGATGTGTTTGCGGACGGGGCCGGCGCGGCCTGGATGGCGGCGCGGATCGCGTCCGGGTGGACGGCGAGGCATGAGCGCGCCCATCACGCGCTCCCGTCCGGCCGCCACTAACCGGATAGCGCAACTTTCGACCGCGGCGCGCAAGTGCTCGGAAACGCTGGCCGGCATGAAACGAACCGCTCGGAGCGGGTACCCCTCGGCTCAAGGGGCCACGATGCGGCCTGCACGGATGCGACCGCTCCAGCAGCATCCGCCCCGCACCGAGATGACGCCGTCGATGGTCAGGTCGTCGTACCCCGAACCACTGGCCAGCCATCGGTCCCAGGTCGGCATCTCGGCGTCGGGGACACCACGCTGCGCAAACCAGCACACGACCGAATGCCGGCGCTCAGACGGACGTCCCAGGCACCGCGGGCACATGAAGAGGATCCCATGCGCCGAGGTCAGCTCGTCCACCTCACGGCGCTGCATGTTGCTGCGCTCGATGACGAGAAACTTCGGCTGCAGCTCCGCGAGCCTCATGGCTTCGGGCGCCCATCGTACGGCTGTTGCCTGCATCACCCACCCCTTTTCTTCTTGGATTCGACTTGGCCTCGATTCAGATGCCCGCTGCGTTGTTCGTGCCGGGCGGAAGCGCGCGGCGCATCGGCATGTGGCTCCGGCGCTTCTCCTTCTTGGCCTGCACCTCGGCCGCGTCCCGCTTGGCCTCGTTCATCGCGTTCTCGGCCGCCTTCGTCTGCTTCAAGACTTCTGCCTCGGTCAGCAGACCGGCCGCCAAATGAAGGCGCAGGTTCTTTCCGTACACATCCAGGACATGGCCGCAAGCCACATCCAGATCGTCAACGCGATAGGCGAAACCGCCCTTGGACACGATGTCCTGCGCCCACACGATCTGCGCGGGAGTTTGCTTTTTGCCGGGCGCCTTGCACTCCAGCCCAAGCAGACGGCCAAGTGGGGCCACGCACACGATGATGTCCGCGGCTCCAGTCGATCCGAAGCTCACCATCTGACCTTCGGGGTTGGGGAGCATGCCGGACTGGTAGCGGTCGACCCGCACGAAGGAAAGCCGACGCAGGACGTTGAGGATCATGGCCTGCAGATCGCCTTCACGCTTGCGGGGCTTTTTCACTGGAGCGGCTCCAGGATCCCCTGCCCGAACACAGCGTCCATGACGCGGCCGCGAGCCCCCTCGTCTCCGATGCACGCCTCACAGAGCGCCAGGAAGGTGTAGAGCAGCACCTTCTCGGGCTCGCGGCGGCGGCTGAGGAAGCTGATCCCGAGACGGGCAGGCTGAGGCTCGTGGCAGCTCCGGCAACCAGGCATCGCACGGAGCGCGGCGGGAGGTTTGACGAGAATGCACTGGTAGCCAGCGGCTGTCTCCTCGGCGAGGACCGAGTCCGCCAGGGCCTGAATTTTCGCTGCCGCCTCTTTCCGGCCGTCGCTGTTCACCGCTGCCCCCCTTCCACTCACTCAAGCTGCGTGAAGAGCGCCGTAGCGGTTCGTCAACGCCTGGAAGGACATCGACCCATCGACGCGCGACACCAGGACCACCGCGTCGGCCAGATGACGGACCCTCGGATCGACGTGCCCCTGCTTGTTCACCCCCACCGACGCGATGACGATCATCCCGAACTCCTGCGCCATCGCGTTGGCGCGCCTGCATACCGTCATCACGCGGCCTTCGGCACGCTGGCGCGCGCTCATGCGACCGGTGGCGTTGGGACGCATCGATTCCACCGGATCCAGGATGAGCAGCGACCGCGGGCACCGCTCCAGCCCGCTCCACAACTGGTCCATGCTGACCTGCCGGATGCGCTTCACTTTCATCATGGCGCGCGTCTCGTCGTCGGCGCGGATCTCATTGGACACGCACAGAACCGATCGTGCATCGCCCGTGACATGGCGGCAGATCGACTTGAGCACCTGCGTCTTGCCCACGCCCGGCGTGCCCGCGAGAACGACGAAGCTCGGCCGCTTCAGGCCATAGCTCGACACGCATCCCGTGCCCGTCAGCCGCGTGGTACCCCCCAGCGCGACATCGAGCATCGTCAGTCCCGTCGACACACGGCTCTCGGTGCTCTCGCCCATGCTCAAGGGTGTAGCCCGGCCCGGTCTCCGCGCAAGCCTGGACTTCATGCCTACGCCCGCTCGGTGGCCATTTCGAGCATCCGCCGGTAGAGGGGACCGAGCACGCGTGAGACGGCGCTCGGGAGCTGCTCCTCCTTCGCGCCCAGCGCGAGCCACTCGGGCTCGCATTCCTTGTGGAGATCCGCCACCATCTCGGTCAGCAGTACGGGCATGTCCTTCATCGTACCGCTGAGCGCCGTGCCGCGGCTCTCCAGGCGCCCAAGGGCGTTCGTGAGGCGGCCCTCGGTCACGTAGGTCGCCACGAACTCGTCCACGGGGCTCGCCTGACGAACCTTGCGCTCGGTCGGCAGCGTGACCTCCGAGAACCTCCGTGACTTGTGCTTGGCCATCACCCAGTCGCCGTAGGCGTCCCGGAACCGTGGCTCCGCGAACACGACGAAGCCCTCGGCGGAACGCGTCGTCGTCGTCACGATCGTGTTCGGCTCACGTATTCCAGCTCCACAACGTGCTCGGGAGTGCACGAGCCGCCGCAGTGCGGACAGTAGATCCCCTCGCCGGTCGCCTCCTCGTGGGCCTTGGCTTTCCGGAACAGCACGCGGATGGTGTACTCGGACTCGACCCGGCCAGCGAGAAGGTCCCACTCCGGCATCGGGACGGTGCAGTCCGCGTTCGGCTGGGCGAGGCGGCGGCACTCGGCCACCAGCGCGCCGATCTCCTCGTCCGGCACCTCCTTCACGATCTGCCAGACACGCTCGCCGTACGCGACCAACGCTTCGGCGAGCTGATCGACCGTGCGATTCCGGTCGTACGGTGCGTCGCTCATGGCTGCAGCTCGGGGGGCGCGGGCTCGGTCGGCGTCTCCGGCGGCAGCTCGGCCGCGTCCACGCCGGCCAGGAGCATCGCGTCGGCCCGCTCCCGACGGCTCGGGTAGAAGCCGTAGATGCGCTTGTACGTGAGGACTGCGTTCTGGGCCTTCTGCCCCTTGGCGCGTGTCTCGCGAAACCACTCCGCCAGGCGCGCGGTCCGTGCGCTCAACGGATCGCCCGCCATCTTCTCGTTCCACTCGACGTGCACGAGCTGCGCGTCGACCGAGTGCGGTGTCTTCAGCTCCTGCGCCTCGCGGATCTTGTTGCACTCCGGGTTCGGGCACTTCCCGCCCTTGAGCAGGATCCGGCTGCACATCGGGCAGTGCTTCTCCTCCTCGACCTCGACCGCCTCGATCGCGACACCGTCCAGACGGAACTCCCGATCGGCCGCGGGAAGCCCGTGGATGTAGCTCACGCCGCGCAGATCGATCAGGATCGACCGGTACTTCCCAGGGAAGGGCCGCATCACGCGACCCACCATCTGGATGTACAGGCCCGCGTGCTCGCAGCCGCGGGCGAGGATGCACACCGAGCAGCCCGGATCGTCCCAGCCCTCGGAAAGGATGTTCACGTTGCAGACGACGCGAAGCTCGCCACGCTCGAAGAGCTTCAGCACGCTGTCGCGCTCGTCCTTGGGCATCTTCGAGTGCACGATGTCCGAGGCGATCCCGGCCGCGTTGAAGGCATCGGAGAACTCCCTGGCCGCGGGCACGTTGGGCGCGAATACCACCGCGCGCTCGCCGTTCGCGAACGCCTGGTACGCCTCGACCGGATGCTGCGCGACCTCGTCGCTTCGAAGCACCCAGGGCGTCCCGTCCTCGTGGACCGGACGCTTGACGTCGCAGGGCACGAGCCCCACCGACGGATCTTCTTCGTGCAGCGCGATGAGCTTGCTCATCTGCGCGGCCACGACCAGCGCGTCGAAGATGTCTCCCAGTGGCTGCCCATCGCCGCGCTCGGGCGTGGCCGTCAACCCGATGAGCAGACAGTCCTGGTACATCTGCGCGAGCTTGCGCCACTCCTCGGCGAGCAGGTGATGCGCCTCGTCCGCCACGACGAGCGTCGCGGGGGGGATCTCGCGCCGCTTGGGGTGCACGAGGGACTGGATGCTTTCGACCTGGACGGGCGCCGCGCTGTTCAGTCCGAACGCCCCGACCTTCAGCCCGTACCTTTCGAGCGTGTCGCGCCCTTGCTTGATCAGCTCGCGACGGTGCGCGACCCAGAGAACCTTCCCCTTCTCGACCACGTGCTGGCGGCACGCCTCGGCGGCCGTGCACGTCTTGCCGCCCCCCGTCGGCATGACGATGAGCACTTTGCGGCGCCCAAGGCGTAGGTGGTCCCGCGCTTCATCGAGCGCATGGCGCTGGTACTCGCGCAGCTGCATCTGCTGGAGCAGCAGCGGCTTGGTCCGTCCTTGCCTCACAGATCGACCTCGTCCTCCTCGCCCTTCGGCTCGTTGTTCGGCGCCGCGTTCGGCGCCGCGCTCGGCTGGAGCGCCGTCAGCGCGCGAAGCGACTCGGCCCAGCACAAGTCCTCGACGGGCTTGGCAGGATCGTGGCGATGCTCGTCGCAGAGTCGAGCCGGCGGATCGACGCTCGGATCGGAACGCGTCGCCAAACGCTCGCAGTCGGCCCAGCCGCACTCCGGGATCACGTCCTTCACGACGGCCAGGGCCGCGTCACGCACGGCGACGGCCTCTTTCAAGGCCTTGTCCAGGTCCGCGACCTTGGCGCGCTCCGCGTCAATCGTCCCGAACATCGACCGCATCATCTCGGCCACCCGATCGTCGATCCGGCTCGCGCGCAATCGCAGGGGCTCCTCCTGCTGCGGGGTCATCGGCACGAAGGGGGGCTCGTGGCCCTTGGCCTTGGACTGCATCACGCCGCCATGAATCTTGCCCACCGACCTGCTCGTCGTCATTGGATTGTCACCCTCCGTCGTCGTTGTCTTCGTTCGACGCGGTCTCGCCGTCTCCTCGTAGCATGGCGATGGCCTGAACGACGTGCGCATCGAGGAGGCCGCCGCCGTGCATGTCGGTCTGGATGAACCGCGCTCGTACAGCGTCCATGTCGTTGTCGTCGTCGAGCACAACGTACCGGCTGACCTCCGGGTGCTCCTTCAACCACGCATGGATCTCGTCACCACGCTGCGTCCAGACGTCATCGTAGTCGGCCGTCTTGCCATACACGTCGCCGACGAAACCGCGCCGTTGGAGAAGACCGGTCAGCTCGTCGAGCGTCCGACCGTGTCGCCAGCTGCTGCTCACGACGACGACCGCGCCCGTCGCCGCGACGATTTGATTGACGCGCTCCACGGCGACCGGATCCAGGGCGCCCTCTTCGGACTCGTGGTGCGCTTCGGTTGCAAAGAACTCCTTGCAGTTGAGCACACCGTCGAAGTCGAGGAAGAGAACCGCGACGCTCACGGCGGGTCCTTTTCGGTGTCGGAAACGATGATGTCGGGCAGCGACATCGGATTCAACAGGCCTCCGCGCACGGGCTCGCCGGGGATGCGCTCGGGCGTCCCGACCGGCTCCCACCAGTTCGCCTTGACATACTTGAGCGCCCACCCGCGAAGAAGCTCTTCCAGCACCTTCTCGCCTCCATCCGCAACGTCGAACGCTTCATCCACTTCGTCCGGGCACCCGCTGTCCGCAGCATTGTCGTCCATCCAGTCGATGATCTGGTCAGCCGTGGGGAGATGGGCCGTCGCCTCAGCCATGACGCCGCCCTGAACCCAGACGTCCGCGCCGGGGCCCGCCTCCGCGCGGGCCGCGTCGATCGCTGCCTGACGCGAGCCTGCGCCGCTCCAGAACTCCGACTCGGGATGCGTCGCCCATCCCCATCGTTCGGGGACGGGCTCGTCCTCCGGCGCCTCCGGCGGGTCTTCGGTGTCGAACTCCGTTCCGATTCCTCGCGGCATCGTCTCCATCCTCTCTCCGTACGACTACTTCAGCAACTTCGCTTTGCCAGACTTGCGGTCGCCTCCATCCAGCACGAGCAGGACGGCTCGAAACGCGTCGGCACGTCCGTCCTGCTGCGCCGAAGAACATAGGGCACCGTCCTCACGGTAAATGGCCCGCAGCTCCTCGGCTTTGCGAATCTGCCCGCGCAGCCATCGTCGGAGGCTGCGGCGGTCCTTATGCAACCGCTCCACCTCCGCCATTCCCCACGTCGCTACGAGCCGATCACCCATCGACCGCGCCTCCTTTCTTGCTCCCGCGCATCGACGCGCTCACTCCTCGTCGCGCCGCCATGTATCACGTGGGCAGTGACGCTTACTTCGCGCCGGTTCGCCATCCCGCAGCTGAGGACAGCCGGACCACTCGCAATCACCGGCGCGGTTTGCCATGCAGTGGCCCTCGTCAGCCAAGTGCTGCCGGTACGGCGTCAACTCAGGGGTGGGCGGCATGTCGTGTCCCTCCCGTCCTCCCATCACCCCGGTCCGTTGAGCGGATCGGGGAACGCGAACGGCACCTCGGGTATGCCCGAAGCGCGGTGCATGTCATTCGTCGCCTCCCAGAGCGTCGGACGGGCGCGCTCCAGCGCGAGCTCGCCGTCCTCGCGCTCGAAACGGCGTACATCGGCCCTTCGTTCTTCGGCACCATCAGCGTCATCGCCGCGACCTCCCCCGTCATCCACGAGCAGCAGCGCCGGAGCGCTTCTTTTTCACCGTGCTGGTGACGAGGTGCCGCAGCCACGCCGACATCGAGTGACCCTGGCCCTGTGCGACCCTCCAGGCTTGGCGCCACACTTCCTCTGGCAGAAGAGTCTGGACGAGAAAGCGGCGCGGGTGCGGCTGCCTCTTGCGCGACATGGTGACTTCATCATATATCTTCGGCTCGTCGTCAAGCACTCCGAGAGGCACGCACGAACATGACGGACTACTTCGCGTGCCAGATCGATGAGACGATGACAGGAGACGAATCCATGTCGCTGACCTTGCCGCGCCCGAAGCCACCCAAGAAGAAGACCATCGAGTACGGGCCTGCTCCCAAGCACCTCGTCGAAGCCGTGCGCAAGGAGTTGCGACGCCTCGTCGATCTGCCCGATCTCGACGCCAACCTCGGCATGATCAGCCGCTTCGCCATGCAGTCGGACGACATGCTCACGAGCGTCAAGGCTCCCAAGGCCATCATGCGCGCGGAGCACGAGGTCACCATCCCGGGCGTGACCGACGCCCCAGGCAACGTCGAGACCTACGGGGCCAACTTTCTTCGCACCATCTTCGCGCAGATCGGCGCGCAGCAGAGCGCCGCGATGCAGTCGCCCGAGATGCTGGTCGGCGCCATCGCAGCCGCGCGCCGCGACGGCATGACCGACGTCGCCGGGGCCCTGGAGAAGAAGCTCCTCGGGCAGCCGCTCGATGGCGCGCGCCCGGTGGACGGCGCGGTCCATCCCGCCGTACGGGCCGCCGTCGACCAGGCTATGGGCCTTCCGGCCAAGGGTCGTGGACGCAAGAAGCCGCCGGCCCTCGTGCAGGCCGGCGCAGACCCCGCTGTCCATCAGAACGGGTCGACGCCGTGAAGGTCTGGTACATCCCGACCTGGAACGGCGACGTGCGCATCGAGCCCGCGGCGGACGATCCCAAGAACAAGTGCACGCTGGCGGTCTTCCATCCCACCGCCGACGAGCGCGAGGCGCTCACGGCGATCAGTACGCTGCTCGTCGAGCGCAAGTGGCTCGCGGAGCCCGTCGCCGCGGAGATCGTCGACCAGCGTTTCACGATCGACGCCCCCATGGAGGACGTGGGGCCCCTCGTGGCCGCCGCGTTGCGTAAGGGTCCGGCGGTGATCTCGGCCTTGCATCTGCGCGGCGGACGCGTCGAGGTGGTCGAACATTCGGGCGTCACCCCGGCAACCGAAGAGGAGCTGAAGAAGCTCGCCAAGAAGCCCGCCAAGGCCGCGGCCACCGTCCGGCGGCCGACGCCCAGCTGTCCCGAGTGCTTCGTGGAGGGCATCCCGCCCGCCACCGAGGCGCTGCTCGCATTCCTGACGCCCGAACAGCACGCCACCTGGGCCGACGAGCGGTACCTGATCTGCCGCGGCGGACTCACGGGCCACCGCTACATCCTCGCCCACCGCTCGTCGGAGATCGCCACCAAGAACGGGCGCATCTGCTTCGACGCCGACGACCGCGACATCCTCCACTTCCACGATCAGGCCGTCCCTCCCGAAGAGGAGATCCTGGCGTCCATGCTCATCCTGCAGCACCGCGAGCCGTGGCTGCGCAACGAAGCGACGTGCCTTGGACTGCGCTTCCACCGCGTCTTCAAGAACCCGTTCGGCGATCACATGGACGGCGTCCTCGACGCCAGCCTGACCAAGATGGTGGGCATCGTCGCCCAGGCGCTCCATGGCGGATAGGAGCGGAGCGTACCTCTTTGCGACCATCTTCGAGATGCTCGCCAAGCATCCCAGGCCGAGTGGGATCGCATCTTGGAGGCGAAGGGCCGCATCCCCTGGATCCTCTATCCCAACCTCTGCGCGCGATGCGGTGCGCTCTGGCCGGGGATGTTTCGGGTGAGCGACGACGAATGGGAGAAGTACGTCGAGCCCGCCCTAAGAGGCTCGATGCTGTGCTTTGGCTGCTATACGTGGATCCAGCAGCGCATCGACGAGGCGCCGCCCTCTCCCACAGGCGCCAATGGCTGAGCCGTCCGAGCCCGTCGCTCCCGGACCCTCCGAGCCCGAGGCCGCGTACATCGAGGAGATCCTTGGACGCGACGGCGTTCTCGCGCGGTCCTGGGAGGGCTTCCGCTGGCGCGAGGGCCAAACCATGGGGGCCTACCCCATCGACGGCGCCATCCGGAGCCGCACGCGCATCCTCATCGAGGCGCCCACGGGGACGGGCAAGACGCTCATGTACCTCGTGCCCGCGATCTACCACGCCGCACGCCATGGACGCCGGGTGCTCGTCGTCACGGCCAACCTCACCCTCCAGCGCCAGCTCATCGAGAAGGACCTGCCGCGCCTGGCCCAGACCCTGCCATGGCGCTTCCGGTACGCCGAGCTGAAGGGGCGCCAGAACTTCATCTGCCGCAAGCGCGCTGACGAGGAGCGCGCCCAGCCGGCCTCGTGGACCGAAGCGCAGCGGGACCAGGTCCGGCGTCTGCTCGTGTGGGAGGAGACCGATCGCTCGGGCGACAAGTCGCGCTTGCCCTACACCATCGACCACCAGGTCGACCGGCGTCTCTTCGTCCGCAGCGAGGAGTGCGACCGCGACCGCTGCAAGTTCTTCGGCAAGGACGAAGACCGCGAGCGGGACCTCCCGCGCTGCTTTGCCGAGGTCGCGCGCGCCGAGGCCATGGCGGCTCAGATCGTCGTGACCAACTACGCCATGCTGTGCCTGCACCTGCGCGGGTACGCGACCGTCGTGCCACCCTTCGATATCGCCATCCTCGACGAGGCCCACGTCGCCGCTGACATCGCCCGCGAGCGGTTCGGGTTTGACATGCGGCCAGGGGCGTTTCCTCATGCCGTGGGACTCCTCAAGTCCATCAGCAAGGAGAACGAGGACGGAGATGACGACGCCATCGAGATGCCGGGCGAGCCGCCGGCCTCGTTGATTGAGGAGGAAAACGACGAGCCGGACTTGCCACCGCTCGACGCCCCGCCCGTCGAGGACATCTCGCACGTCGATCCGGCTGCCCTGGCGCGCGACATCCTCGACCGCGGACAGAAGTTCTTTCTGAGACTCAACGATCTCCGCGAGAACGCCCCCATCGCGCTCCCCACCGCCGACTTCGTCGCCGACTGGCCCGAGCTGGTGCGGCTCCTGCGCCTGGCCGTGCGCGTCTACGAGTCCAAGTCCAACCGGCTCGACATCGGCAGCGCCCACGGTCGCGCGCTCGCTCGGCGGTGTGACACGGCCCGCGACAACTGCACCCAGCTGGCCAACCGGATCGAATGCGCCATGACCTTGGCCGAGCCCGAACGGTTCGTGTACTTCGTCGGAGAGGATGAGGAGCAGCGCCTCGCGCTCAGCCAGCGCGCGCTGCTCGTCGGCGAGTGGTTTCGTGAGAAGCTCTTCACAGCCGAACGCACCGTCATCCTCACGTCTGCCACGCTGCGCACCAACGGATCGTTCCGGCACATCTGCATGGAGGTGGGATTGGACGAGACAACCGTCACAACCTTCTTCCTACCGACGCCGTTCAACATGGGGGAGCAAGCACGGCTCATCGTGCCAGCACCAGACAACCGAAAGATGCCGGCGCCGACCGAGCGCGGATTCGACGCCATGGTCGTGCGGATGATCCGCCACGCCATCCGTCTGGCCAAGGGCCGCACGATGGCCCTCTTCACCAGCCGCAAGCGCCTCCGCTACGTCGCCGCCAACCTGGGAGAGGTCGGCTACCGCGTCCTCGTCCAGGGCGACATGGAGCGCGGGGCCCTCCTGGCGGAGTTCCAGCGCGATGTGTCGAGCGTGCTCCTGGCCACCGGCTCCTTCTGGGCCGGCGTTGACGTGCCGGGTGAGGCGCTCTCGTGCCTCATCATCGACAAGCTCCCCTTCGAACAGGAAGACCCGCTCAGCCAGGCCATCCGCGTCCAGCTCCAGAAGCGCAACCTCAGCCCCTTCCAGCACTGGCACATCCCGCGGGCCATCCTGACCCTCAAGCAGGGGCTCGGGCGCCTCATCCGGACCACCGAGGACCGCGGCGTCATGATGGTGCTCGACAACCGGCTGACGCAAAAGAGCTACGGCGGGCAGTTTCTGCGCAGCCTCGACCTTCCCCCAAGCTGCATCGTCTACCGCTCGGAGGTCATCGCGGAGTTCCTGAGCACCGGACTCGATCCGGGTGAAGCCACGGAGCCGTCGGGCGACTGAAGCGGTTTCGCGCATTTGCGCGACGTGGGTGTCAGGTCACTTGCGCGCCACGGTCGAAAAGTAACTCTATCCGGTTGCCGCCACCGCCCTCCGGGTTAGATTGATGGGGTGAGGAGACCGACCATGAGCACACGAGCCGAGAAGTTGCTGGGGACGGATGGGGACGTGGCGGCGCTGCGCGTCATGATGTCGGACCGTAGCCCCGCCGAGAAACAGGCGGAGCTGACGCGGCTGGCCGGGGCCTACGCCGCTGCGATGAAGGCTGGCACGTGGGGCGAGTGCTATTGCGGGGTCGCGCACGACCTTACGAAGAGGTGCCCGTGAGCCCTGCCAAGTTGACGGAGGCGCCGCTTCACGCGTTGCGCGGGTACGTTCAGCCGCCTCCGTCGTTTTTCGGCCGCAGACGGTTTCACTGCAGCGTGCGCCCTCGCTACTCGTGCGGCTCTGGGGCAATGGTCCGCGATGCGATCGCCCTTCGTGTTGCCGAGCAGGAGCGAGAGGATTACGAGCAGGCGCTCTCTGGCCTCTACGGCGAGCAGCAGAAGAAACGCGCGGAGCTACTCGGCCTGCGCGGCATTGCGACGGCGATGGCCGAACAGGGGTCGGGCAAGAGCTTCCGTTGGCTCATCTACGACCTCGTGACGGACGAGTGCTTCCTTCGGCTCGACGACTTGGGCATCGAGCGGTTGGGGTTCACGCCGTACCTCGCGCTCTCGGAGCGAGCGCGGGCGGAGATCAACCAGACCGGCCGCGAGTGCGACTACGCGCGAACCTTCTGGCGGCTGGGGCGCGATGGGTGGGTTCGGTACGGGTCGAGCGTGTCGAGCGGTAGGGTGACTCCGTGATACACTCCTTCGCGCCATGATCGCCCTCGTTGCACGTCCGGGTGACGACGTCATCGTGCTCCGCGGCCGGCAGGCCGGCCTGCGCGGGCATGTCGTCGGCCGGTCGAAGGACACCCTGAGTCTGATCGTCGGTGTCGCCCGGCATCCGGCCACCGTGAACGCCTCGGACGTCGTCGTCGCCGAACGGCACTTCGCCAACATGGCGCACGAAGGCGCCACGTACGTCGACCAGGGAGCCGGCGCGCCGCGCGGGATCGATCCCCGCTTCGTCTACGGCTCCGTCCGGGAAGTACGACGCGCCGCCCTCGTCGACCCCACAGCGCCTCCGCCCGTCAAGGAGACCTACTTCACCGAGACCCCGCGCATCGTCCGCTCCGTCAATGGGCGGGCGCTGAAAAAGCCGCGCACGTACATCGTGCCCGGCGCCGCGCCCGGCACCGTGGCGTTCGTCGACTACCACGAGTACGGCGGCCCCAGCGGCCTCTACATCGACTACGTCGCCGTCCGACCCGATCTCCGGAACAAGGGCCTCGGCCGCCAGCTCATCGAGGCCTTCTACAGGGATGCGGCCGCGCATGGCGTCACCTTGGTCCACTGGGGCCAGGTCATGAACAAGCATGCCTGGGCGCTCATGCAGCGGATGAAGACCGCGTTCCCGGCGATCCAGACGCTCGGAAAGCACATGTTCTGAGCCGGAGTTCTGTCATGACCAAGCGCCGCAGCCGTCCCGGTCGCCGTTCCCGATCCGACCGCCACGGAAACGTCCCCCATGGCACCGCGACGGCCTGCCAGGCCACGGTCGACGACTGGGAGCGCGGCGGTTACCACGCCACCAGGCAACGCATCCATCAGCCCGGGACCAAGGCTTGCCCGCGGTCCTGCGTCGAGCAGGTCAAGCACCTGTGCCTCTGCACGACCCACGCGCGCATGGCCCGTGAAGGTCTCATCGACGAAACTGGCCGCGTCGCCAATCGAGCCGACATCACCAACGTGCGGCGCTATCCGAAGCAGTTTCCGCGTGGCTTGTACCACTGGGCGCAGGAATCCTAGCTGCCCGCCACACGGATCGGATACGCTTCGCTCATGGTCCGAGACCGATCCATGACGTCGCCGCGTCGTCGCAAGCCCACAGCCAAGCAGCTCGACACTTTCTACATCGCCTACCACGCCCTCATGG
>Ga0181516_10001746_pt1 | contig 16260 bp, 9 predicted proteins | sample PEATcosm2014_Bin_25_FD_121104 | JGI IMG/M metagenome (GOLD analysis project Ga0181516, IMG submission 121104) | Peatland microbial communities from MTU Mesocosm Facility, Houghton, MI, USA - PEATcosm2014_Bin01_10_metaG | ecosystem: Environmental > Terrestrial > Soil > Wetlands > Peat | place... | reverse complement strand
TCGGGAAGCGGGCGGGTGGCCTTTCTGGGCGCGTTTGCGGCCAAGCCCCGTTACCAGGGCGGAGGCAGCTCCCACATCGTGCCCACGCGGCTCGACGACGCGGTGGCCGAAGCTCAGCGCGCGGTGCCTGGGGCCGCGATCACCTTCGGCGAGGGCTACTCGCTCACCAGCGACGCGCCTGACACGAAGCTGCTGACCGAGGCCAGCGCCGTGGCCCGGGCGGCCGACGTGGCGGTGGTGTTTGTGGGGATGACCGACAACTTCGAGAGCGAGGGCTTCGACCGCACCCACCTGGGCATACCGGCCAGCCATGTGGCGCTCATCGAGGCGGTCTTGACGGTGCAGAAGAACGTGGTGGTGGTCCTCAGCAACGGCTCCCCCATCGAGATGCCGTGGCTGGACCGGGTTCCGGCGGTGCTGGAAGGCTACCTGGGCGGCCAAGCCTGGGGAGGCGCGGTGGTCGACCTGCTCTTCGGCAAGGCCAACCCGTCGGGCAAGCTGGCCGAGACCTTCCCGATGCGGCTCGAGGACACCCCGGCGTACCTCAACTTCCCCGGGGACGGCAAGCGTGTGGAGTACCGCGAGGGGGTGTTTGTGGGCTACCGGCACTACGACGCGGTGCACCTGACGCCGCTGTTCCCCTTTGGCCACGGGCTGAGCTACACAAGCTTTGCCTACTCGAAGCTCGGCCTCGACAAGACGGCGATCGACGACAGCCAGAGCGTGACGGCGGAGGTCACGGTCACCAACACGGGCAAACTGGCGGGCGCCGAGGTGGTACAGCTCTACGTGGCGCCCCGGCAGGCGTCGGTGATCCGGCCGGTGCGGGAACTCAAGGGCTTCGCCAAGGTGTTCCTGAACCCCGGCCAGAGCAAGACAGTGTCGCTCACCCTGGGCCGCCGGGCGTTTGCCTTCTGGTCCGCCGAGGCGGACGACTGGTGCGTCGACTCGGGCGAGTACGAGCTTGCCGTTGGCTCCTCGAGCCGCGACCTGCGTCAGAGAGCCTCGCTGCGGATCACGGCGCTGAAGCCGGCCAAACGCGTTTGGGATCAGAACGCGTGTCTAGTGGACCTGAAGTCGCACCCTGCGGGCAAGGCGTTCTACGACGCGGCGCTGCCCCGGTTCCTGACGATGTTCGGCTCGGCGGGCCCCGACGACCCGGCGGCGCTCATGATGGAAGCGATGATCAGCGAGATGCCCCTGCGCAACCTGGTCCGCATGGGCGGGGGCCAGCTTACCGAGGCCCAGCTCGACGAGCTGCTGGGCAGCCTGAACCAGGCCTGAATCAGCCCTCAACCAAGGGGCCCTATTCCCAGCGCACGGTGCCTTCGACGCCTGTGGGCGGGGGGCGGCACGTCAGGGCAAGCTCGGCGTAGGGCGCCAGAGGGTGGGTGTCGGCCAGCTCGGCGCGGTTGGGCCAGTACCACGAGTGGTGCGCCAGACCCGCGATCGGCGCCCAAGGCCCTTCGGCGGCGCGCACCATCAGTCCGGCACCGACCAGGGCCACGGTCACGCCGGGCGCCAGGTCGGGCACGGTGCCCGTGGCCTCGGCGGCCCAGTCGTCGGGGTTGCCCGTCACGAGCGACATCTCCTTGTACCCGTTCCACAGCTCCACCGACTTGAACCGGGGGCGAGCGGTGGTGGTGCTCCCTGCCAGCGACATCCCCAGCCCGGCGTTCCGGGTGCGTCCCGACGCCGAAACCGTTAGGCCGTCCTTCCAGTAGGCGGGTCCCGAGCTGCCCCAAGCCATGTCGATGGAGCGCAGGACCAGGTCGACGGGCGTGCGCTTGCCCAGCTCGACCGTCACTGCGTCGGCCAGAGCCGAGCCCACCAGGTACGCCGTTGCCGACCCCGAAGTGCGTTTCACCCCGGCCAGGACGACGAGGCGGTAGGTACCCGGGTCGACGGCCACGGCCTGCCCCGAACCCAATTTAAGGTCGAAAAACCTGAGGTCGGGACCAACCAACACCAGTTCGTAAGCGTCGGCGTTGGCCGAGGCCCAGGACGAGCCCAGCAGGCTTCTGCCGGCCTCGGAGCTCCAGCGCACCGTCAGCTGCCCCTTTCCGTCGGGGATGGGCACCTCCCCCAGGGCGTCCTTCTTCCCCATAGCGGGCATGGCGCACCCGGCCAGCACGCCCGCCAACACCATCACCAAAGCTCGAGCACCCATGGTGCACCTCCTGCCTCCCCTGACGGGGGCGGCGGCGTTCCCGCTTGAGCGCTTTGGCGCTGGTCAAGACAAAACCGGCGTGGTAGCATGCCCCATCCCCATTTCTGGGAGGGGAACTGACTTGACGGGCCGCCTCAAAAAGGCGGCCTTTTTCATGTGTCGACGAGGCGGACGGCCTTCCAGCGGCGCACCGAATTGACGAGCCAAACCCGGTCGGCCGACGCCAGGGCGGCGACCGGCAGCACCGCCTCCTCGAGCTTGCCCTCGGCCAAGAGCCGCGCCCTGAAGGTGCCGTCCAGAAGGCCGCAGGCGAGCGCCGGGGTCAGGAAGCGCCCCCCCGTTTCCAGGACGAGGGTCATGCTTGTCGACTCGGTGAGCTCGCCGCGTTCGTTGTAATGCAGGGTCTGGTCCACACCGGGGGCGCGGTTGCCGTCGTAGACCCGGCGGTCGGTGGTCTTGAAACGGCGCACCAGCAGGCTGTCGGGACCAAAGGGCCGGGGGGCCAGCGCCGCGGTCAGCACCTCGGGCAGGGGCGAGACCGCCTCGCCTTCAACCGACAGCCGAAACTCGGGGTCGACGACGGCGCGGAGCTTGAACGGTCCCCCCTGCCCCGCCGCCCGCAGCCGGTCCACCTCGGCCTCGAGGGCGGTGCGCAGGGCACCCGGTTCCAGGCGCCCCCCGAAGGCCGCGCACGCCGCCGCCAGCCGGGCCTCGTGTTCGGCCAGCAGGAACAGCCCGGCCTCGGGCTCCCACAACACCGCCTCGGTCAGGCCGAAGCGGCGCCGGGCCGGGGCCAGGAACCGCGTCTTGGCCCACGCCTCGTCCCACTCGCCCTGGGCCGTCGAATCCCACACCACTCCCCCGCCCACGCCGAGGCGGAACCCCGGGCCGTCTTCGAAGACAAGGGTGCGGATCAGCACCGAGAAGCGGCTGCGCGCCGGGCCCGTTTGCCACGAGGCCGAGCGGTGCCAGCCCAGGGTACCCGTGTACCAACCCCGGAGCCCAGCCTCCACGGCCGCGATGACCCCTTGGGTGCTTTCCTTGGGGGCGCCCGTGATGCTGGCGCAGGGGAACAGGGCTGCCATCAGCTCCGTCAGCGAAACTTCGGCCGGGATCTGGGCGCGCACCGTGCTTGTCATCTGCCACACCGTTGGGTACTCCTCGATGTCGAACAGGCGGGGCACCGACACGCCTGCGGCCACCGCCAGGCGCCCCAGGTCGTTGCGCAGCATGTCGGTGACCATCAGGTTCTCGGCGCGGTCCTTGGGGCTCACCGACAGCTCGTGGCGGTGGGCCGCGTCCCGGGCCGGATCGGGGTCCCGGGGCGCCGTGCCCTTCATGGGCCGGGCCTCGACGGTGGTGCCCTCGCGGTGGAAGAACAGCTCGGGTGACGCGCTCACCAGGAGGGGGCCGGGGGACGAGGGGGTGCCCAACGCCGCGAACGAGCCCTCTCGTCCCTGGGCCGCCACCAGATCGAGCCACAGCCTGAGCGCCGACCGCCACGACCAAGCGGGACCCGAAACCGCGCTTCCCTCGACGGGGAAGGTCAGGTTGACCTGGTAGGTCAACCCCGCCTCGAGGGCCGAGCGCACCGCGTCAAAGGCCCGGCCGTTGGCCTCGCGCGACACGGGGGTGCTCAGGGCTCCCGCCACCACAGGCGAGGGGTCGGCCAGGGCCTCAAGCTCGGCGCGGGTGGCGGGCTGCGGCGAGGCAAACACTCCCCACCACCCCGGCGCCGGGGCTCTGGCGGGTGCGTACTGCAAGCCTCCGGCCAGCCAAGCGCTGCGGGTCTGGGCCTCGGCTTCGGCGGCCTCGAGGTCTTCGCCGGCGAACACGGCCAAAGGGGCGCTGAAGACGAAAAAGCCCCCCGTCTGGTCGGGAAAGACCAGCAAGGGGGGCTCAAGAGACGAGGGGAGATTCAACTGATGCGGACGAACTGATACCCGGCGGAATCGATGGCCGCCAGGACGGTCTGGTCGGTGAGCTCCTTCGACGTGTCGAGCTCGGCGAACTTCCCGGCCAAGTTCACCTTGACCGTTGAAACGCCTTCCAGCTGGCCCAAAGCCTTCTCAATGCGTGCCGCACAGTGGCCGCAGGACATACCCTCGATGAACACTTTCTTTACCACAGGTGTCCTCCTGAGTCGAATATACCAAAAACCGCAGCGCAAAGGCGAGCGCCCTCCGGGAGAGCGAAGCGATTCCCACCGTTTTCGCCGGGAACCCGGCGACCTCGTCGGGCCTAGCCCTTCTCGGGGGAGCAGAGCGACCCCGTGAGTTCTCCGGCATCCTCGTAGGAGCCTCGTACAAGGGCTCTGACCCCGAGATCGCGGTTTTGGCGATGGCGAGGGGCCGTGGCGCCCGCAGGCGTACTGGAAGTACGTCGAGGACCGCCACGGCCCCGAGGCGAAGCCAAAATCGCGAGATCGGTGTCAGAGCGGGTCCACACAGCCTTCTTCTACGCGGATGCTGAACACCAGCGGCTGGCTGTTCCTCACGTTCCGGAGCGCTCCCTCGAAGCTGGCGAACAGGTTCGCAGTCCCAAGGGCGGTGATCAGGTCGGCCTGGTCCATGACCCTCAGCACGGCGGGCTGCACCTCCGACATAACCACGCGCACCTTGTTGGCCTTGGCGTCAACCAGCAGGCGATGGAGCACCCGGGTGCCGGTGGCGTCGAGCAGGTTCACGTCGTCCATGCGCAGAATGACGGTCTGGGCCCGGGAAAGCAGCGGCCGGATGGCCTCGTCGAACTTGCCGGCGGCGCCGAAGAAGAACGCCCCGTTGAGGTCGAGCACGTGGGTGCCCGGCGGCAGGTCCGAGGCCAGGGCGCGGTTCGACGAGACTGTGTTCGAGCTTTGGGCCATATCGCGGACGAAGAAGAAGAACGCCAGCAGCAGGCCGCTGATGACGGCGAAGGCAAGGTCGACGGCCACGGTGACGGCGAACGTGGTGGCCAGGGCGGTGGCGTCTGAGCGGGTGGCCTTGAAGATCTGGCGAAGCTCGTGGAAGTCGACCATGTGCAGCGTCACGACGATGATCAGACCCGCCAGCGAGGCCAGGGGCACCCACGAGGCGAGGAAGCCCAGAGCCACCCACACGACCAGGAGCACGGCGCTGTGGGCCATGGCGGCCACGGGCGTGGTGCCGCCAGAGCGCACGTTCACGTTGGTCCGGCCCAGAGCGCCCGTGCCTGGGAGGCCGCCGAAGACGGCCGCCGCAGCGTTGGCCAGGCCCTGGCCGATCAGCTCTGTGTTGGGCCTGTGCCTGTCGCCGATGAGGGCGTCGGCCACCGAGGCGCTGAGCAGGCTTTCGACGGCGCCCAGGAACGCCAGGGTGAACGCCGAAGGCAGCAGCTGCAATACGAGCTGGTAGTTCAGCCCCGAGAAGTCCAAGGGACGAATCGTCACGGTCAGAGGACCAAAAGCGCTCCCCAGGGTGGGAACGCTCAGGCCCCCGAATGCCGCAGCGGCTGCGGCGGCAGCGATGGCAACAAGACCCCAGGGAACCCGGGGCAGCCACCTCTCCCCCATCCACACGACGGCCAGGGTGGCCCCGCCCAGGGCCAGGGCCCACGGGTTGACCTGACCGACAAGTCCCGCGAGCGCGGCCAGACGTTCAAAGATCTCGACGGGGAGAGAGCCGGTGAGGCCGAATAGGTCGCGCACCTGGCTCACCACCAGGGTGACGGCGATGCCCGCGGTAAACCCCACGAGGATGGGTTGGGGCAAAAAGCGCAGCACGGGTCCCAGGCGAAGCACCCCGAAGACCACGAGCAGCACGCCGGCCAGCAGGGTGGCCACGACAAGACCCGTCGCCCCGTGGGCGGCCACGATTCCGGTCACCACGACGATGAACGCCGCGGTGGGGCCTGTGATCTGCACACGGCTCCCCCCCAGCAGCGCGGCCACAAAGCCGGCAATCACCGAGGTCGCCAGGCCGGCGGCGGGTCCCAGCCCGGTGGCGGCGCCAAAGGCAAGGCAGGCGGGCAGGGCGAACCCGGCGACCACGAGGCCGGCCCTCAGGTCGCGGCCGAAGGTGCCCCAGCGGTAGCCGCTGAAGAGTTCGCTGGTCTTGGGATGAAAGGTTCGCTCGCGGTCCATGGCGGCCATTTTACTTCTCTGACCCGGTTTCGTCCAAGGCCAGGGTTCGGGCCAGTTCGTCCCAGGAACGCCAGGCGTCGAGCTCGCGTTCGACCGTCAGCTCGCCCCGGGCCTCCCATTGCCCGCAGAAGACGATTTCGTCACGGATCTCCTGCTCCCGGCGGGCCGTGACGAAGCGGCGCCAGCGCGCGTCGGGGGCCGAGCGGAGGCACAGCGCCGCGTCGGTGACGTCAATCTGGCGCAAAAGGGCCTCGGGGACCCGGGGGTCTCCGGTCATGACCTCGTCCCACCGGGGGTGGGTGCGCCACTGGACCAGCTCAGCCGCTTGGGCCCGGTGCCGGGGGTCGCGGTACAGAGCCTGCCAGAGGTCGAACGCCGCCTCTGACCACGCCAGACGGCCTTCGGCCAGCCTCAAGTCGAGGTCGGCCAGCGCCTCGGAGCGCCGCTGGCGCCGGTCCCCCGGGGCGGGCAGGAAGCGCTTGGCCCTCTCGAGCTCGCTCCAGGCCCGCTTGCCGAACAGCGTTGAAAGCAGGCTCAGCGGCAGCCCATCCTGGGGAAGGTGGCGCACCAGGGTGCGGCCCGACCCGCCCGACAACGTAACGTCGTCATAAAAGAGGACAGCCGCCTCGGCGGCTCCCCCGGGCAGGGTGGTCAGCACGTTTTGCACCAACAGCCGCGCGTCGGCCACGGGGAGCCGGGCCAGCAAGTCCGCCCACCGGGGTTCGCCCGAGGCCGGCTCGGGGAGGTCGGCCGGCGCGGGAACCCCGGGACGAACCCAGCGCAGCAGCGCGGTGGCCTCCCAGGGGTCGCTCGCGCCGGGTGCCTGGTCGAACAGCCACTTCCGGCCCGGAAGAACCTGCACGTCCCAGGCGGCGGACTCGGCGCCCTGGCCGGCCTCAACCCGGTACTCCCAGGCGGGGGCGGCCTCGAGGGCCTCGGGGCTGGGCAAGGCGTTGAGCCGCGCCAGCTTGACCCCGGTGTGGTTCCCCAGGGCCCAGGCCAGCATATTGCGCCACCCATCGCCGGGCAGCCGGCCCCGATGGGGCACCAGCCGCACCAAAAAGCGGCTTTCCTTGCCCTCGAGGGCGGCGTACCAACCCTCGGCGGTTTCGGCGGGCCCGGGCCGGGGCGTAGACACCCAGGTGGGCCAGGCTCGGACTGTAAACAGCTCGTGAACCGACAACGGGGGGAACAGGAGGGCGGCGACCGCGTCGAGGGCGGGAGCGGCCTCGGCCACGGGCGAGGCGGTGTTTACAGGGGGCCCGGAACGGCCCCGTGGCTCGTCCCAGGGGGGCAGGGCCTGCCAGCCGGGACCGGGGGCCTCCGAGACGGGAAAGCCGGGGGAAAGCTCGACAAGACGGCCCGACGGCAACCTCTTCAAAGCAGCCCAACGGGCGAAGCTGGCCCGGGGCGACGGGGCGCCAACACCGTGCACAGCTACCAATTCCCCCGAGGTGGACCAGAAGCCGCAATTTGACATCATCGAAGCCTGAGCGTAAACTGGGCCCATGAAAATTGCAAGGAACCAGTGGCTCGAGGGCGACCTGCTGGACCGTTTTTGCCGCTACGTCAGGATTTACACCACCTCGGACCCCAAGTCCGAGACCAAGCCCTCCACCCCCCGCCAGTGGGACCTTCTGCACCTTCTCGAGGCCGAATTGAAGGCCCTGGGCCTGTCGGTTCGCACCGACCCCCATGGCTACGTCGTGGGCACCCTGGCTGCCACCCCGGGCCGGGAACACGCTCCCTCGGTGGCACTCTTGGCCCATGTCGACACCTCCTACGACGCCCCCGGCGAAAACGTGAAGCCCCTGGTGCACGCCAATTACGACGGCAGACCGCTGGTGCTCCCCGCAGGACTGACCCTCGACCCCGCCGCCAATCCCCTCTTAAAGAACTACGTCGGCGCCACCGTGATCACCAGCGACGGCTCGACCCTGCTGGGCGCCGACGACAAGGCCGGCGTTGCCGAGATCATGAGCGCGGTGGCCTGGCTGACCGCCCACCCCGAGCTGCCCCGGCCCCCGCTTGAAGTCATCTTTACAAGCGACGAGGAGATCGGCCGAGGCACTGAGGACTTTCCCTTTGACCAAGTAAAGAGCAAGATCGCCTACACCCTCGACGGCAACGAAGAGGGCGGCATCGAGAGCGAGTGCTACAACGCCCTGGCCGCCACCGTGACCTTCCACGGCGTGAGCCACCACCCCGGCGACGGGCGCGGCAAGCTTGTCAACGCGGTGACCATGGCGGGGCTGTTTCTGACCCTCTTGCCCCGCAACGAGAGCCCCGAGGCCACCGACGGCCGCTTCGGGTGTCTGTGGGCCAACGACGTGGCCGGCGGTATCGAAACCGCCACCGTCAATGTGGCGGTGCGGGACTTCGACCGCGCCCAGGCCGACAGGCGTCTGGCGTCGCTGGGCGCCTACGCCGCCGCCGTCGAGGCCGCCTTCCCCGGGGGCAAGGTCGAGGTGAAGACCCGGGTGCAGTACCTCAACATGAAGGAAAAGCTCGACGGCCACCCCCTTATCCTCAAGAACCTGCACGAGGCCGTGCGCCGCACCGGCAAGGAGCCGTTCAGCCAGTCCATCCGCGGGGGCACCGACGGGGCGCGGCTCACCGAGCAGGGCCTCCCCACCCCCAACCTGTTCACCGGCGGCATGAACTACCACAGCCGCTCCGAGTGGGTGGCGCTCCCGGCCATGGTGAGGGCCGCCGCCACAGTGGTCGAATTAGCCGGCCTTTGGGCCGACCACCAGGGCGAGGAGCCCTGATGCGGGCCGCCTGGCTTCTGGCCGTCCTTTTAGCGCTGAGCGCCTGCGCGGCGCCGCCCCCGCCCGCCCCTGCCGCCGACGCCGATCCCAAGGCCGACACAGGCACCGACGCCCCCGAGGTCCAGGGTGCCGCCGGAGGCTCGGCCGAAGAGAACCTGAGCCCCAACCAGCTCACGGGCGTGAAGTCCATCGACAACCCCCAGGCCCTCGATATGCGAATCCTCGACGCCCGGGGAACAGGACGAGTGGGAGGCGTACCCATCGTGGCCGGCCGCGTCACCGCCCTGCCCTCGGGGCAGTGGATGCTCACCGACGCCGGCTCCGAATACGAGATCACGCTGCGCAGCGCTCTGCTCCCCGACGGCATCGTGAGGCTCTCGGGGCTCGCCGCCTTTTTGGTCGAGCCGCCTCTGCCCGACGCCTTGCCCCGGTTCAGGCTGTTCGGCGGCCGGGGCAGCTTCTACCTGCCGCACCTTGAGCTGGGCGAGCTGACCGTGCTGACCCCCGCCGGTCCCCTGGTCACGCGCGGGGCCGTGTTCTCGGTCACCGTGTCGCCCGACTTTCAGGTGCTGGTCACCTGCCGCGAAGGCTCGGTGTACTTGACAGGGTCGCAGAACGCCGTCGCCATTCCCGGCCAGGTGCTTGTCGCCGACCGTCTGGGACGAGGGAGGCTGTACGCCATGACCCCCAACGAGGCGCTGGTGTTCAGCGACCGCTGGCTCACCGTCTTGACCGAGGAGGCGCCCCCGGTGATCACCGCCACCCTCCCCCGCCGTCTGGCCGAGTGGAAGAGCGCCGGTTCGCGCTGGAGTCAGGAAGAAACCCGGTTCACCGCGCTGTGGTTCCGCCAGGCGCGCTCCGTGCTGGGCGCCGCCGTCCCCGGGCCCGAAGTGTGGTCGGCGCCGCTCGATGCCCCGGTGCAACCCTCGGAATGGCAGGACGAGCCGCCCGCCCCCGGACTCCTCGGAGAGCTGCCTTGAAAGTCCTAGTCGTGTACGACACGCGCCACGGTTTCACCGAGCACTGCCTGGGCCTGTTGTCGGCCGAACTGCCCCAGGTGGAACTGTGGCCGCTGCGAGCCCGTTCGGGCACGCCGGCGTGGTCGGACTACGACGCCGTCGTGTTCGGCGGTCCCGTTTACTTCGGGCGCTGGGCGCCCCGGGTGGTGCGCCTGCTGTCCAGGCACACCCAGGCCGTGGCCGCCATTCCCACCGTGGCCGCCTTCGTCGTCAGCCTCAGCCCCCGGGCCGGGGCCCAGGAGTACCTGCGCCGCGCCCTCCCCGACCCCCTGGCCGGCAAACCCGGCCACGTGGCGTGCTTTGGCGGCAGCATCGTGTGGAACAAGCTGACGTGGTGGGAAAAGGTGCTGGTTCGCCGGGCCCGGGGCATCGAAACCGACGTAAGCAACCTCGACCTGGGCGAGATCCAGGGCCTTGCCGCCTGGCTTTCGGCCCGTGCCTCGGCGAAGCCCGCCGCCCCGTAGTATATTTATCTTAATGCGTGCGTTGGCCCTCCTCGGTACCGCGACTCTCCTCTTTGTTGCCGGATGCTCGCTGAACACCGACTACTTCAGCGACTACCGGGGAAAGAACATCTTGGGGAACTCGGGCTTTGCCGTGGCCGGAAAGTGGGCGCTGACGGCCAACACCAATACGTCTGACCCTGCCTACAATCCCACCCCGGCGAACTTCATGAACTGGGCCGCCGCGTCCGACCTTGGGGCGCAGGGCCTCACTACGGGCCCTGATGGGAGCGCCGCCTACAGGCTTGAGATCATGAACCTGATTCCTGACGGGGACTTTGAGGCGGGGGGGGACACAGGCACAGGGTTCGCCGAGAGCTTCTGGGCTTATAACCAGTCGAGTGGACCTGGGTCCACCGATATTGCCTGGAACACCACGGGGGTGGATGGCAACTCGGTGCCCATGTCTATCAACAACAATACTCTCGCTTTTGGGAACCTTAGTAACATCGATCAGCTGACTTTGACGCTCTCGAACGCGGTCAGCGCGGCCCTTTGGGCTCGGGGCGGAAGCTACCAGTTCCGGTTCGACTTCTACAACGGTTCGGCCTTGGCAACGTTACCTCTGACCTTCACCACTCCGACGTCAACCGCTAATTGGAACCAAGTCAACCTCGCCCAAGGCTTCAGTTCTGTGACCACACAGTACCATGCCAGTGAGTTTTTCACGGTTGGAGCGTCGCCAACAGGAACCTACACGGTGACAATCAACAACACCAGCAATAACTTCCTCGGTTATTTCGACAACGTCCGCATGATGAACGCCGCCATCGACCCGACCGTTCTTCTCTCGTTTTCCAGCCTGTCCTCGGGCACAGCGCAACTCCTCCCCGGTACCAAGGCGGGAGCCTACACGATGTCGGTTTACGTCCACGACGACCCGACGGCCGTCCAGGGCGCCGCCAACCACTCCCCCAACCGCTTCAACCCCTCGGGCCTGACGATTACCGTCACCGCCGCAGTCAAGTCGGGCACGGGAACCTACCAGCAGTTCTTCCCCCGGCCCTCGACGGGCTGGACAAGCTGGACACAGTTGACCATGAACATGGGCTTCGATTTTGTCGACACCGACTCCCAGCTTGGCGGAAGCCCGGCGTTGACGGTAAAGCTCTCGCCCACCAACACGGTGGACGAATCGACCAACGGCCGCGACGTGGGGAGCATCCTCGTGGCCGAGCCGGTGCTGCTGTACAACCCGTGACCCCTACTTGATAACCAGCACGTTGCGGGTTTCGTCGGTATCGGGGGCCACAACCCTAATGAAATAGATGCCCCGGGCCACGATGGTGCCGCCGGCGTTCTTGCCGTCCCAGTAGAGCGCGTAGCTGCCCGGTGCCTGACGGCCGCGGTGAAGGATGCGGACCAGATTGCCATCGAGCGAGAAGACTTGAACGGTCGCCATGCCCGACTTCGTCATTGTGTAGATGAGCTCCGTCTGCTGGCCCTGCACCGGGTTGATGACGTTGCGCAAAATGGTCACGCCGTTCTTCTGGGTCCGGATGCCTTTCAGGGGGATTTCGTAGAGCCCGATCTGCCGCGGGTCAGCCGGATTCGTCCCCCTGACGGTGTACAGCGAGCCGAGCCGGAAGATGAACTGAAGCATGTTACCGTTCACCATTTCGCTGTCGCTCCCCGGGACGATGAAGGTCTTGAGGTCGCCGGCGGCGTCGGTGGCCGACGGATTGAGGTAGCGGGTGGCCGTGTTTCCGCTGGGGGGCACCTTGTTCGTTACTCCCGAAGGCTCGTAGATCCCCGTCGGCAGCCAGATCCCGTTGGCCACCAGCGACGGAGACACCTTCATGTCGTAGAAGAGTTGCAGAGGGCTGCTGGTGGCCGAAGTGCCACCGAACACCTTCGCCTGGACGGTGATGTCGCTAGTGGTCAGAGGCGCATCGCCCGTGAAGTCGGTGATCACATGGGCGGTGCCGGCCACGTTCGCCTGGCCGCCGTTGCCGTCCGAGGCCCAGACGGGCTGAACCATGTCGATCCCCAGATTCGAGATGGGGTAGCTCACCGTCCAGTCCATGTTGTTTTGTGAAGCTGTGATTGAACTAAGGGTCGTGTCGTAGTTGACTGCGGCCAGCCGCGCCGTCAGAAGATCGGCTGGGGCGAGCGCATTGGTCAAGGTGATCATCGCTTCCTGGAACGACGACGCGTAGCTTGTCGAGAAATTGGTCCCCGAAGGGTTCTGGAAGGTCATCGACGCGATGGTGTTCGTCGTGCCGGTGAGGCTCAGAACGTTCTTGAACGTTGTGGCCCCCAGAGGGTCGACCGCCGAAACCAACCGGCTGAACTGCACGTACACGATCTTGTTGCCGTTGCCGGCCAGTGTCAGGGTGATGTACGGGGGCGATCGATCGATGGCCCGGTAGCCGGAAGTCGGAGTTGAGGGTAGCAGGCGTCCGGCCAGGTTGGTCGCCATGCCCAGCCACTGGTTGTAATAGAACTGGTACGTAGCCGCAGGTTTCCACGTCGGGTAGTTGGCGTTGATGTAAGTCTGGTTCAGCGACATGGTGAAATAGCCACTGTTGTAAGTGGTGAAGCCTGTGAGCGGTGGAGGGCCGCCGTTGAACAGGCTGTTGTTCACCGGCGCGTTTCCGGCACCGGTGAGCGCGATGTTGGCCCCGTAGACAGGCACCGTGCTCGAGGTCAAGCTCAGCCCCAGGCCCGACGCAAAGCTGGTCAAAGAGGTATCACGAACACCGAAGTGCAGCGTGTTCAAGTTGTCGGGGTTGCTGCTCGACTGCCACCCCGGAGCCACAGACTGGCCCGAGTTCGTCTGGTTGGCCAGCAGGTGGAACTGAACCTGGTCGATGAGGTCCTGGTTGGCGGCCGACGAACTGGTGTAGGGAACGACTTCGTAGGAGCCCGAGGTGTCGCCTGTATAGGGGGCGAAGGCAGGGGCATCGAGTTCCCAGCCCGCATGGGCAGTGGTCACGTTCACGGCTGCGGAAATGCTTGTGTCGGAGGTGATCGCGAAGGTTGTCTTGGGGTCGGCTCCACCCGATGCCGATGCCCACGTAATGTTGGCATCTTCCACTGCGTTGAGCGACGCAGAGGTGTCCGTCACTTGGCTGGCGTACGCAGCCACCACGGTGAAGACTTTGCCGACCGCCGAGGTAGTGTCTCCCCACCAGAACCCATCCCACGTGGCGTTGTAACCTGCGACGCTTGGGCTATAGCCCGTCAGGTAAACATACAGGTCGTTGTGCGCCGACCTAGCTAGGCTGTTTCGGGTCTTCGCCGAATCAACCTGTGACGACTGCGGGGAAGCTTGGTTCTGGGCTCGCGAACCCCGGTAGAGGTTTCCGGAATACTGGGCCAAACCTGTCAACTGAACGACACCGGGGTTCCCGGTATCATCGGTGTAGCTGTCGCCGAAGGCAAGTGCGGCGATCCTGTTGCCGCTTGCCGCCGTTGCCGAAGGAATGGACCCGCTGGCGCCCGCGTTGAGTGCCGTTCTGTCGGCGGCGGCCAACTGGCTCGTTGCATCGAGGGAGACCGGCTCGCTCCATACAAAGTGCCAGTAATTGTGCCCGTCCTCCTGGGTCGTGGGCGCGAAGTTCTTGGCCGCTTGGCCCAGCTCGATCTTGATCAGTACCGGGCGGGCCTTGTCGACAGTCGCCGTGAACCTCGCGGATTGGGTCGTTCCGTTGTAGTTTGTCCCGTCTGCATTCTCCACGGGGTTGCCCGAGGTGTCGTAGAGGCGCCCCTTCTCAAGGGTGATGTTGGGAATGTAATTCTGACCGGCGGAAGATCCATTGTAGCCTCCGACGTGCCCCGAGCGGTCCGTGCTGGTCGCCGCCCCGGCGGAAGTGCCTGTAGCGTCGGTGTTCCAGGAGTAGCCGCTGGCCGTCTGGAACGAAAGTGTGGCCTTGTCGACGCTCGATGCGGCCTGAGTTGAATATTCTCCGGTGCCGTAAGCACCCCCAGTCCCGACCGTTCCGGGCCAGAAGTCCCAGACGGCTCCTGCGTTGATGGTCCCGGAACTGAAGCGTAGGTTGTCGAGGGCTGTGGCCTGCCCCACGGCCGAAGAGGACTCCCCGCCGGCATTTCGGATCGTCTTGCTGAAGGTCACTTCCACCAAGTTGTCGAACCGGGTGTTGGCCGAGCTGATCGACGCCCGGGTGGTGTCCCAGTTCGTATTGCCGGTTGAGGTGAAGGCCGCCACGTCGGTCTGCGCGGCGGCCACGGGGGCTGCGCTTGAATCGGAGTGGATGGCGTTGCTGTACGAGACCGTCATCGCCGCCGCAGTCGTGATGGCCACGGCAAAGGGCACCCCGAACCAATTGGTGGCAGAAGAATTGAGGACGACGCCGGTCAGGGGGACCGCGGCGACGCCGGTGGCGCTCGCCCCGTTGAGGACGGCGTTGGTTCCCGATGCCCAGTGCGTCGGAAGCGACAGGGTCCAGGTCGCCGTACTTGTCATCGAGGCTCCATGGAGGTAGAAATTCCGGCCCACGTACACCGCTTGGCCGGCGGTCACAGCAAAGGCTGCACTCATCGCGTTCTGGGTAGGCCGGTTCGTTCCCGAGTAATTGGTCACGATCCCTGTGGCCCCCGCAGTCGCCAGCAAGGCGCTCACCGACGTCAGGGTGTACCCTCCGGCCAAACCGGTCGTCCAATAAGGGTACCCCAGCCGGAAGTAGGCCATGTCGGTCGAGGTCCGAGTGGCCCCTACTTCCCCATCGGCATCGGGGTGGTAGTTCGTCCCGTTGACTGAGTACTGCTGGTAGCCGCTGCCCAGGGCAGCCAAGTCCTGGGCCACCCAAAGGCTGAAGGCTCCGGTGTTCCAGGTGCCGCGGAAGGCCCAAAGGCTGCGGACCGCAACGTTCGACCCTTGGGACAGCGAGGTCCCCGCCGCACCGGCCCAGATCACGTCGGGCAATACAACCGCCGTTGCAGGAACCAGCGGCACCCCCGTCGTGGGTGGAAGCGTCGTTGTCAGGGTCACAGACCCTGACGCCGGGGAGAGAATGAGGGTGGCGCCCGTGACCTGGGTCTGGGTCGCCGCAGTGGGGGCGATGCTCACGGAGCCGCAGACCAACACGTTCTTGGAATTCCAGTTGACTGTGGACCCGGCGCCCTGAGTGAGGTTACCCGCCACGCCAAGGTCGGAGCCGAAGGTCACGGTCCCAGTGCCGCCAAACGTCACGTGGTAGAACTGCTGGGCCGGAGCCACCGAGCCGGTGGTCACCGTTCCCGTCCCGTTGAACGTTACGGTGGAGTACGAGGGCGTGGCAGTGGAGGTGTTCAGCAGTGTCGAGCCGACTGCAGACGTCCAGTTGCCTGACAAGGCCAGATTGTGGGCGGTGTTGCTGGCCCACAAGCCCACGAAATTGATGGTCGTCGACGCCGCCAGGTTGAGGTTCACCAGTTGGACGTTGCTGTCCTCAAGGGTGAGCACCTGCGAAGCGGTAGGAAGGGCCACCGTCGGGGTGGACCCGGAGACGGTCACGTTGGCCAGGCCGACGGTCGGCGCGGTGGCCGTGGGGAACAGGAAGGTACCAGCCGTGGCGTTGTTGTTGGTCAGGGTCGCCGCAGTTGCTCCGCTGCCCCAGACGAAGACTTGGGAGCTCGCGCCCGTGGCCGTGAAGGTGCCGTTGTTGACCACCTGGGCACCGCTCCCCAGTTTCACGCCGTAAGCCGTACCGGAATAGCCCGCCGAGGTGGCAAAGGTGAACGCCGAGCCAGACGC
>Ga0181516_10001745_pt1 | contig 16268 bp, 15 predicted proteins | sample PEATcosm2014_Bin_25_FD_121104 | JGI IMG/M metagenome (GOLD analysis project Ga0181516, IMG submission 121104) | Peatland microbial communities from MTU Mesocosm Facility, Houghton, MI, USA - PEATcosm2014_Bin01_10_metaG | ecosystem: Environmental > Terrestrial > Soil > Wetlands > Peat | place... | reverse complement strand
TGATTCGAGATCCGCGCGCGCATTTCTGACCCGCATCCTCGAGCGTTACGAGCTGGCGGTCGATGGCGTCGAGTCGGCCGAACAGGCCATCGAGTACCTGACCCAGCAGCGGCCGGACGTGATCTTCATGGATCACCTCATGCCGGGCATGGACGGCTTCCAGGCCGTCCAGGCGATCAAGGAAAACCCGCTCACGGCGACCATCCCGATCCTGATGTACACCTCGCAGGAGGGGGAGTTGTACCTGAGCCAGGCGCGGGCGCTGGGTGCCATTGGCGTTCTGCCCAAACAGACCAAGCACACCGATGTCGCCAAGGCGCTGGACCAGCTGCACCTGCTGGGCGAGCACCGCCTCGAGAGCGAGATCATCGCCACGCCGCCCGAAGAGCCGACCGCCGAAACCCGCAGGCCGGCGATCGAAGACACGGCTTCCCACGCGGCGGCTCACACGGCCGCGCTCGAAGAGACCGCGGACATTGCCACTCCATCGATGGCGCCGACCGGTGCGCAGGATTCCGCCGCCGCGGCGGCCACGGCAACGGCAACGGCCGCTGAGGCGACGCGCTCTGCCCACGCCCTGGAACGACGCCGCGCACCGCGGCCGCCCAATCTGCCGGTGCTGTCGCCGGAGCTGCGCGCGGTGTTCGAATCCATGGTGCTGCATCACATTCGCAACCTGCAGCGTTTCGTGGCCGATCACGTCGATACCCAGGCCGAACGCGTGGTCGCCGACGTGCGGCTGATGCTCAAGGATCAGCCCCCGCCGCTCATGCCGATCGGTCAGTACGGGCCGCCGCAATCCGGTTCCAGCGGCGGTATCTGGATCGGCATTGCAGGCGTGATCATTGCCTGCTTTGCTCTCTGGCAGTGGCAGCAGGAGCGCCTCGATGCGACCTCCCTGGCCGCGCAACTCTCGCAGGCGCAGCAGCAGCTCGAGTCCGGGCATGCGGCATCACCCGCGGCGGCTGCGGTGCCGGCCGATGCGCCGGGGGGCGCTGCCGCGGCCGACAGCGCGCCGGTCACCAACGTGACGATCGAGCCGGTGCCTTATGGGGAAATGCCGCTGGCGGGTTCGCGGCTGGACCGCATCCAGGCGCTGCTGGCGAAGTTGAACGCGCAGGGGTTCCAGGGTGATGTGGATATCCGCAGCATCCCGGGCCGCTTCTGCATGCTCAACGGCACGGGCCAGATGCCGGCGCTGGCCGCGGACACCCTGCCGTTTGCACGCTGCGATCAGATCGGCAATCCGCGCGAAGATAATGGCTCGGTAAGCCTGCGGCAGTCGGTGGCATTCGCTAACATGATCGCCATCGCGCGACACAACGGGAACGGGAAGCTGAACATCCAGATCGATGCCGGCACGGCCGATGAAACCGTCACCCCGTATCCGCCCGTGAGCGACTCGCTGACGGCCGGGGACTGGAACCGGGTTGCGCTCGCCAACAATCGTGTCGAAGTGCATTGGCAGGCCAGGCACTGAAGCGTCCTGATTTCTCTCCGCCGCGACTGCTGCGCAGCTCGCATTTGCAAACCATGGTCGGCAGCGTGCCGCCGCGTTCCTGGCTGATCCGCCGGCGCGCCGAGGCCCTGCTGGCGTGCGCCCAGCGGCTGCTGCTCGATTGCGGCGATGGGGTCAGGCTCGAGGCCTGGCACAGCCCGCAGCCGCACAAGCGCCGCGCCTCCGACGGACGCCGCCTGGCCATCCTGCTGCACGGCTGGGAAGGTAACGTCGAATCGCCCTACGTACTGTCCGCCGCGTCGCTGCTCTACCAGCGCAACTTCATCATCCTGCGGCTGCATCTGCGCGACCACGGCGGCACGCAGGCACTTAATAAAGAGATCTTTCATTCCTGCCGCCTGCCCGAGGTGGTGGGCGCGGTGCGGGCCATCAGCGCGCTGTTCCCGGCCGCGCGGCTCTATCTTGCCGGCTTCTCGCTCGGCGCCAACTTCATGCTGCGCGTCGCGGCCGACGCACACGCCCCCGATGCACTGGCCGGTGTGGTGGGGATTTCGCCGGTGCTCGATCCCGAGGCCACGCTGGCCGCGCTCGAGCAGGGGCTGACGGTCTACCAGCGCTATTTCGTCAAGCGCTGGACGCGCTCGCTGCGCGCCAAACAGCGCGCGTGGCCCGGCGAGCGCGACTACGAACCGCTGATGCGCTCGCAGGATCTGCGCCGCATGACCGCGGACCTGGTGCAGCACTGCACGGAGTTCGGCAGCCTCGAGGCCTATCTGTCCGGCTATGCGATTACCGGGGCACGGCTCGCGACCTTGCGCGTACCGGCGCGCATCCTGCTCTCGGCCGACGATCCGATTATCCCGGCGGGTGATCTGGATTCACTGGCGCCCAGCGAGCTGTTGAGCATCGTGCGCACGCGCTACGGCGGCCACTGCGGCTTCGTGGAATATCTCAACGGACCGAGCTTCGCCGACCGCTACATCCTCGACGAATTCGAGCAGATCGAACACGCCAGCGGCGAGGCCGGCCTCAGGGCGTGAGTCGCACGCTGGTACGCGACAGCCACGAGGACAGGCCGATCGCCACTCCCACGGCGGCGCCGATCGAGGCCAGCACCAGCATGGCATTGGGCCCAAAGGTGGCCCGTGCCCAGGGCATGGCGACCGCCACGGCCGCACCGGCCGCGAAGGCGCCTCCGATCAGCGTGCCGAGCGTGCGGCGGCGCAGCCGCACCACACCCGCTTCGAATTCGATCAGGCGCTGACGCTCTTCGCGCTGCAGTCGCGCGCGACGCTCCGGACTCAAGGCCTCACTATCCGCTTCGCGCGCGATAGCCGCGGTCAACCGGGCGCGAAAATCCAGCGGCAGTTCCGGCGGCAGCAGCGCGCGGGCCAGCGCGGCATCCAGCGCCTGATCGTGTTGGCTTTCCAGACTCATGGGCTCATCTCCAGCCATTCACGGGCGTCAAGCAATCCGAGTTGCCGCAGCAGTTCGGTCAGCGCGGCGCGCGCGCGGAACAGCGTGGTCTTCACGGTGCCCTCGGACTGGCCCAGCTGTTTGGCAACTTCACTCACGGAGCGATCCTCGAAATAAAACAATGTCAGCGTGCGTCGATAGCGCTCCGGCAGCAGCTCGATCAACTCCCGCAGTCGCGCCGAGCGCTCCTCGGGCTCATGGGTATCGGCCGACTCCGCCGGCAACTCGGCGAGAACCAGCTCGCTGTCTCCGGCGGCCGCAAGCGCGCGACGGCGCTCGAGCGCGCTGAGGCAACGATTGCGAGTGATGGCGTAGATCCACGTCGACAGCGAGGCGCGCGCATCGTATCCCGGCAGTGATTTCCAGATTCGCACCAGACTCTCCTGCGCGGCATCCTGCGCCTCGGTCGGGTCGCGCAACATGGCGCAACACAGACGATAGACCTTGTGCTCATACCGCGGCAGCAGCAGCGCAAACGCGCGCTCGCGGCCGTCCGTCTGCAGCAGCTCGATAACGTCGCGGTCTTCGGACGCGGCGCTGTCTACCGCTGCCTGCATGATGCGCTCCTCATGCCTTTATACCCCGGGGAGCGCAAACCGGTTTCAACGGGCACGTGCCCAAGTGAGGCCCCGGCCCCCGCGAAAGTTGAAACCATTTCGGCCGGCGGTGGGTATTAAGCCTGTAACAGGAAAGCGAGGACGCCAAAGTGAACGTGAATCTGCCCGCCACCGTTGACCCCAGCGACATGGCAAACATGGCCGGCGCGGCGATGCACCACACGGATGTGACAGCGGTTCTCGGCCTGGCCATACCCATCATTGCCATCGTCATGGGCATCGGTGTCGCCATGCTCGGCATGTGGCTGGACTTTCGCAAGAAACGCGACATGTTCCAGTTGCACCACGCCGAGCGCATGGCCGCCATCGAGAAGGGCATCGATCTGCCGCCGCTGCCGATGGAGTTTTTCCAGGGCCGTAAGAACGAACCGCTCGGTCCCACCCGCTACCTGCATCGCGGCATCATGTGGTTGCTGATTGGCATTGCGGTCACCGCGGCGATGTGGGGCACACATGACCGCGACTACTGGTGGGGCCTGACGCCCGTGGCAGTCGGCGTGGCTTACCTGATTTCCTATCTGTTCGAGCGCGGGCGTGCTTCCAGCAACGCGCGCCCGCCGCTTTAAACCCAAACGCACTCACTTACATCTTAATAGTCGGAGGACTTACACATGAACACCAAGATCAATCGATTCAATGTCATCACCCTGACGCTCACATCCCTGCTGGGATTCGGCGCCGCCATGGCTGCAGCCGATGCGCAAGCATCGAGCAGCCGCGACATCGCGGTCTCATACAAGGACCTGGACCTGTCGCGCCCCGCGGATGTGCGCACCCTGTACAAGCGGATCGAGAATGCCGCTGCCAGCGCCTGCCTCGAAGCGCCGCCGGCTGCGGACCTCTCGCGCCACCTGGCCTGGGAGCGGTGCTACAGCGCGGCGGTGGACTCCGCGGTGATGCAGGTTCGCTCGCCCGAGCTGCTGGCTCTGTATCGCTCGCAGCCGTCCCGCGAGTCATGAGACAAGCCCTGTCCGCACTGTCCGCGGAAGTGTCCGCGGACAGTGGCGGGCCGGTCACCTAAACGAACAAGCACACATAAAAACAGGACCTTAGCTGCCATGCACGACTGGCACGGGGCTTGCCTTACCAGCGGTCATGCAGCGATATCTGATTGCGCTCGGCGCAACCCTTATTTTCCAGGCCCCCTTGCACGCCAACGAGCTCGATCGGCTTTACGAGCTGGCGCTTGCGCGCGACGCGACGCTCCAGGCCGCGACCTTCGAACGTGCCGCCGACATCGAGGCACGCCCCCAGGCGCTGGCACCCTTGCTGCCGCAGCTCATCGCCAGTGCCAGTGCCGGGCGCGACCGCGCCGGCTTCGAGAGCGAGTCGCTGACCACGAATCTCGCGGCCAGCTGCAGCGTGGCGGCGGACCAGCGCATGCAGCACTGCTATGGCAATGCGCAGCAGCTGCAACTGACGCTGTCGCAGACTATCTGGAGCTACGAGGCCTTCAGCCGACTGAAGGAAGCCAGCCTCTCGGCCGCGGCCGCCGAGGCCACGCTGCGCTCGGCGCAGCAGAACCTGGTGCTGCGCGTGGCGCAGGCCTACTTCGCCATCCTGGCCGCGTCGGATCAGCTGGCGGCAAATCTCGCCGAGCGCGAAGCCTTCAGCACCCTGCTGCACCAGGCGCAGGTGCGCGAGTCCACCGGCGTAGGCCCGCGCAGCGATGCGCAGCAGGCCCAGGCTTTTTTCGATGCGACCGAGGAGGCGGTCATCGATGCGCGTAACGCGCTCGACGATGCCCAGCTGGCACTGACACGGATCGTCGGCACGCACGCCGATGCATTGATTCCGCTGCGCGAGGACATTCCTTTGGCGTCCCCTGAGCCGGCGTCGGCCGAAGATTGGGTGACCTCGGCGAAGCGGGACAATCTCGACGTGCGTGCCGCCCAATTGAAAACCGATGCGGCCGAGCGCGACATCGCCGCGCAGCGCGGGCGCGGATTGCCGACCCTGCAGCTGGTGGGTAGCAGCTCGCGGCTCAACCAGGATGAGTCCCTCGGCGGCAATCAATCGCTGGACACCGTCGGTGTGGCCTTCAACTGGCCGCTGTTCCAGGGCGGATTGATCGCCTCGGCCGTGCGCCAGTCGCGCGCGCTGTATCGCGAGAATGCGGCCCTGTACGATGCCGCCCAGCGCGATGCGGAGCGACTGACGCGCGCGGCCTTTCGCGGTGTGGTCACCGGCATCACGCGTGTGGGCGCGACGCAGCGCGCGGTGCGGTCGGGGCGCGAGGCGGTGGAGGCCAGCCGCCGCAATGTCGAGTTCGGCACCGGCACCGAGTTCGACCTGCTCAATGCGCAGAACAACTACTACATCGCGGTGCGTGCCTACAGCCAATCGCGCTATGACTATCTCACCAGCCTGCTGACGCTCAAGCAGCAGGCCGGGCGGCTCACGCGCGCCGACCTGCAGGCCGTCGATGCGCTGCTGGTGGAGCGCGCGCCGTGATGCGCGGCACCGAGTCACAGGACCGCATGCTGGAACCCGCACCGCTGTGGCGACGACAGCGCGTGCTCGCCGCGGCAGGCATCGGCCTCCTCGTGCTGATCGCACTCATAGTGCTGCTGCGGCACTTTGCGGGCATCAGCGGCTCGATCGATCGTGCGCGCCTGGGGCTGGCCACGGTGGAGCGCGGCAGTTTCGTGCGCGATATCAGCGCCGATGGCCAGGTGGTGGCTTCGTTAAGTCCGACGTTGTACGCCAGCACCGCGGGCAGCGTGACGCTCAAGGTGCATGCCGGCGATCCGGTCACCAGAGGCCAGCTGCTGGCGCAGCTCGACAGTCCGGACCTGAAGGCGAAACTCTCGCAGGAGCAGGCCACGCTCGAGAGCGTGCGCAACGACGCTCAGCGCTCGCAGCGCGATGCCGACCAGAAACTGCTGGCCCTGAAAACCGCCTTCGAACAGGCCCGGGTCGACCAGGACACCGCCCAGCGCGAGCTCGAGCGCAGCCGCAAGGCCTATGAGCTGGGGGCGTATTCGGAGCTGCAGGCGCTGCGTGCGCAGGATGCGCTCGAGAAATCGCAGTTCGCCTACAACCAGGCCCGGCAGAACTACGACGCGCAGCCGCAGCAGAACCGATTCGACATCGCGGCCAAGCAGGCATTGGCGCAGCGCCAGCAGCTGCTGGTGGAGGATCTGCGCCGGCAGGTCGCGCTGCTCGAGGTGTCATCACCGGTCGATGGCCAGGTGGGCCAGGTGCAGGTGGCCGATCGCGCCAGCGTTGCGAAAGATACGCCGCTGCTGACGGTGGTGGACCTCTCGGCGCTGGAGGTGGAGATCAAGGTCCCCGAGACTTTTGCCCATGACCTGAAGCCCGGCATGAACGGCGACATCAGCGGTGACGGGCATCAGTGGAGCGCCAGCGTCAGCGGCGTTTCCCCCGAAGTCGTCAATGGCCAGGTCACCGCGCGCCTGCGCTTCGGCGATGCCAAGCCTGCGGGCCTGCGCCAGAGCCAGCGGCTCGCGGTGCGCATCCTGCTCGACCGGCGCGACAATGTGCTGATGGTCGATCGCGGTCCCTTCATGGACCAGGACGGCGGCAAATCGGCCTATGTGGTCACCGGCAACGTCGCACAGCGCCGCCCGATACAGCTCGGCGCCGCCAGTCTCTCCAAGGTCGAGATCCTCGATGGCGCCGCCGTCGGCGATCAGATCGTGATTTCCGGCACCGATGCGTTCAACGGCGCCGATCGGGTCGTACTCAGTCGATGAACGCACTGCACCCGCAAGAGGTCTCCGCATGCTCAAGATGACCCACCTGTCCAAGGTCTACCGCACCGAAGTGGTGGAGACTTACGCGCTGCGCGATTTTTCGATCCACGTGCGCGAGGGCGAGTTCGTCGCCGTCACGGGACCGTCGGGCTCGGGGAAAACCACGTTTCTGACCATCGCCGGGCTGCTCGAGGAGTTCACCGGCGGCGCCTACCAGCTCGATGGCGTCGACGTGCAGGGCATGAACGACGATCAGCGCTCGCGGCTGCGCAACGAGAAGATCGGCTTCATCTTTCAGGCCTTCAACCTGATCCCGGACTTGAGCATTGCCGAAAACATCGAGGTACCGCTGCGCTATCGCGGCTTCAGCGCTGCCGAACGCCGGCGCCGCATCCAGCAGTCGCTCGAGCGCGTGGGCCTGGCCGCGCGCCAGCGCCACTACCCGGCCGAACTGTCGGGCGGCCAACAGCAGCGTGCGGCGATCGCGCGCGCGCTGGCCGGCACGCCGCGACTGCTGCTGGCCGATGAACCCACGGGCAACCTCGACACGCAGATGGCGCGCGGTGTCATGGAGCTGCTCGAGGAGCTGCATCGCGATGGCGCCACCATCGTCATGGTGACTCACGATCCGGAGCTCGCCATCCGCGCGCAGCGCGAGGTGCACATCGTCGATGGCCAGGTGGTGGATGTGGCCACGGAACCGCGCCTCGTCAGCGGCATGGCGCGGGTGCAGAATGTTTAACTATTACTTCGGTCTGGCGCTGCGCAGCCTGCGGCGCAACCCCGTGCTTACGCTGCTCATGGTGGTCACCATCGGGGTGGGCATCGGCGCCTCGATGACCACGCTGACCGTGTTTCGCGCCATGGATGCCGATCCGCTGCCGCATAAATCGCGCCAGCTGTTCGTGCCGCAGATCGACAACTGGGGACCAAGCGAGCACAACGCCGAATCGGCCGACAAACTCGAGGATCAGCTCAGCTACATCGACGCCGTGGCGCTGATGCGCGCGCATGCGGCGCCTCACCAGATGGCATCCTACGCGACGCTGTTCGCGCTGACGCCGGCGAATTCCGATCTCATGCCCTTCAAGGCCGAGGGGCGCGCCACCTTCACGGATTTCTTCTCCATGTTCGATGTGCCGTTCCAGTACGGCGGCCCCTGGGGCAGCGCCGAGGATGAATCGCACACGCCGGTGGTGGTCATCAACCAGGAACTCAACAGGAAACTCTTCGGCGGCGCCAACAGTGTCGGGCGCAGTATCAATCTCGACGACCACGATTACCGCATCATCGGCGTGCTGGCGGCCTGGAACCCCATGCCGCGCTTCTATGACCTGACCAACGAGAACTTTGCCAAGACCGCGCAGGTGTTCCTGCCATTCACCGTGGCCATCGAGCGGCAGATGGGCTCCTGGGGCAACACCAACTGCACCAACCGCAATGATGGCGGCTGGCAGGGACTGCTGGATTCCAACTGCGTCTGGATCCAGTTCTGGGTGGAGCTGCCCACACCCAAGGCCGTCAACGATTACCGCGTCTGGCTCAACAACTACGCGACCGAGCAGCAGCGCAACGGCCGCTTCAACTGGCCCGCGCACACCAAGCTGCGCGACTTGCGCGACTGGCTGAGCTACGAGCACGTGGTCAGCGATGAAACGCGCATCCTGGTGCTGGTGTCCTTCAGCTTCCTGCTGGTCTGCATACTCAATGCCATGGGGTTGATGCTGGCGAAGTTCATGGGCCGCGCGGCCGATATCGGCGTGCGGCGCGCGCTCGGCGCCAGCCGCAGCGCCATCCTGGCGCAGTGCCTGATCGAGGCCGGTGTGGTCGGCCTGGCCGGTGGCCTGCTCGGCGTGGTGCTGACCGTGCTCGGACTGTGGGCGCTGCGCGGGGTGCTCTCCGAGCAGATCCTGGAGCTGACCAACCTGGATCCGGCCGGCGTCGGCATCGCGCTGCTGCTGGCCATCGCGGCGACCATCGTGGCCGGCCTCTATCCCACCTGGCGGGCGGCACATGTGCAGCCGGCCTGGCAACTCAAGGCCCAGTAGACCCGTCAAGGACACGACCCATGGAAATCCTGCCGATACTGTCCGCCATGCGCCGTAACAAAGTCGGCGCCGTCCTGGTCGCGATGCAGATGGCCCTGACACTGGCCATTCTCTGCAATGCGCTGTTCATCATCCAGCAGCGGCTCGAATCCAGCGCGCGTCCGAGCGGGACCGATGAGGCCAATGTGCTGGCGATCTCGAACCAGTGGGTGGGTAATCCGCCGGATGAATCCGCGCTGGAACAGTCGGATCTCGCCGCGCTGCGCGCGCTGCCCGGGGTCATCGATGCGACCGTCACCAACGCCTATCCGCTGACCAACTCCGGCTGGGGCGATGGAGTGGATCTGAAGCCCAACCAGCACGAGTCCACGGCCCACATGGCGCGCTACTTTGCCGACGATCATTCGATCGCGGCCATGGGCCTGACGCTGACCGCGGGCCGCAACTTCAGGGCCGAGGAGGTGGTCGATCATGAGCGCAATGAGAACACGGTGCCCTCGGCGCTGATCATGTCGCGTGCCCTGGCGTTGCAGCTTTTCCCTGCCGGCGATGCGCTCGGCAAGGTGGTCTTTACCAGCGGCAACAAGACCCAGGGGTCCACCATCATCGGTATCGTCGACCGGCTGCAGGCGCCGTGGGTCGGAAACGGCTCGTGGGCGGCGGACTGGGTCGAGAATTCGGTGCTCGAACCGTTTCGCTACGTGGCGCAGAGTTCCTACTACCTGGTGCGCACGCAACCCGGGCAGCTGGCTGCGGTGCGGCACGCGGCTCACAGAAAGCTGTTCGAGATTCACCGCGCGCGCGTACTCGACAAGGAGCAGTCGCTGACCGAGGCGCGGTACGAGGTCTATCGCGACGATCGCGGCCTGGCGCTGATCCTGGGCGTGGTCTGCGTGATCCTGCTGGCCATCACGGCCTTTGGCATCGTGGGACTGACCAGCTACTGGGTGGCCCAGCGCCGGCGCCAGATCGGCATCCGCCGCGCGCTCGGCGCCACGCGCGGCGCCATCGTGCGTTACTTCCAGACCGAGAACCTGATGATCGCCATCACGGGTGCGGCGGTGGGCATCGTGCTCGCGATCTCGCTGAACCTGTGGATGGTCAGCAGCTTCGAACAGCATCGCCTGCACGCCGCCTATCCGATCATCGGCGCCGTGATGGTGCTGCTGCTGGGCCAGCTGGCGGTGTTCTGGCCGGCGCTGCGCGCGGCCTCGATTCCGCCGGCATTGGCGACCCGTAGCGTCTAACATCGCGCCATGCGCACGATATTGGTGATCGACGATACGCCGGCGGTCGCCCAGGCCCTGGAGCTGCTGTTCCGGCTGCACGATATCCGCACCCTGGCCGCGTTCACGCCGCAGCAGGGATTGGCGACGCTGGCGCGCGAACATGTCGACCTCGTGATCGCCGACATGAATTTTTCGGCCGACACCACTTCGGGCGAGGAAGGCCAGGCGCTGTTCAAGGCCATCCGCGAGCCTTATCCCGACCTGCCCGTGATCCTGCTGACCGCCTGGACCCACCTCGAGTCGGCGGTGCGCCTGGTGAAGGAAGGCGCGGCCGATTACGTGGCCAAGCCCTGGGACAATGACAAACTGCTCTCGACGGTGGAGAACCTGCTCGAGCTTTCCGAGAGCACCCACCACGCCAGGAAGCTGCAGCGCGAACGGCGTGCGCGCCGCGCGCGGCTGGCCACGCAGTACGATCTGCGATCGGCGGTGTTCGAATCGCAGGCCATGGAGACCGCCATCGAGCTGGCCTGCCGCGTGGCCCGCGCGCCCGTGCCCGTGTTGATTACCGGTCCCAACGGCGCCGGCAAGGAGCGCATCGCCGAGATCGTGCACGCCAACTCGAACGCGCGCGGCGGCTCGTTCGTGGCCATCAATTGCGGCGCGATCCCTTCCGAACTGATCGAGGCCGAGCTGTTCGGTGCCGAGGCGGGCGCCTACACCGGTGCGCATCGCGCGCGCATCGGCCGCTTCGAGGCCGCCGACGGCGGCACGCTGTTCCTGGATGAGATCGGCAACCTGCCGCTGGCCGGACAGGTCAAGCTGCTGCGCGTGCTCGAAACAGGCCAGTTCGAGCAGCTCGGCTCCAGCCGCACGCGCCAGACCCGCGCGCGCGTGGTCAGCGCCACCAATGCGGACCTGCCCGCGCTGATCCGCGAAGGGCGTTTCCGCGAGGATCTGTTCTATCGCCTGAATGTGATCGAGATCGCCTTGCCGCCGCTGGCCGAGCGGCCCGAGGACATCCTGCCGCTGGCCGAATATTTCCTCGGCGGAGATCTCACCTTAAGCGATGAAGCGGTGGCCTCGCTGCTGGCCCACGACTGGCCGGGCAATGTGCGCGAACTGCGCAACTCGATCGAGCGCGCGAAACTGCTGGTGCGGGATTCGGTGGTGCAGCGCTCGGACCTGAACCTGCCGCCCGCCGCGCATCGCACCGGTGCTGCGCCCGGCACGGTGCCCGGGCGGGATGAGGATCATCTGAGCCGCGACAGCATCGAGGCCAGTCTGCGCGCCGCGGCCGGCAATATCTCGCGCGCTGCGCAGAGCCTGGGGCTGTCACGCCAGGCGCTCTATCGGCGCATGGAGCGCTTTGGCCTGCGCGAGCCGAGCGGCGGCTGATGCGCCCTGGCTCGCGCGCCTGGAGCCTGGAAGGCAAGCTCGCGGCGCTGCTGCTGCTGGTGGGCGCCGGCGGCGCGCTGGCCGGTTTGCTGCTGCCGCGCTGGATCGAGCGTCCCGGCATGGCCTTTGCCGCGGCACTCGCGCTGGGGCTGCTGCCCGCGATGTGGCTGGCGCGGCGCGCACTGCGACCGGCGCGGCGGTTGCTGCGCGCGATGTCCGGCGCGGTGGCCAGCTATCGCGACGGCGACTTCAGCCTGTCGCTGGTGGTCGATCGCGACGACGAACTGGGCGAGCTGCTGGTAGCGCACAACGAACTCGGCCGTGCGCTGCGCGAGCAACGCTCGCACCTGGTACAGCGCGAGCTGCTGCTCGACACGGTGACGCAGAACTCGCCGGTGGTGCTGCTGCTGGTGGACGGTCACCGCAACATCGTCTATGCGAATCTTGCCGCGCGGCATCTGTTCAACGATGGGCGCAGCCTGCTCGGACAGGATTTCGGCGAACTGCTGCAGCGCTATCCGCAGGGGCTGCAGAGCGCCACCCAGTCGGGCGCCGACACGCTGTTCTCGGTGGAGATCGATGGCGCCGAAGAGACCTTCCACCTCTCGCAACGTCCCTTCCTGCTGCAGGGGCGGCCGCACCGGCTGTACCTGATCAAACGCCTCACTCGCGAGCTCTCGCGCCAGGAGGTGCAGACCTGGAAGCGGCTGATCCGCGTGCTGTCGCACGAACTGAATAATTCGCTCGGCCCCATCGCCTCGCTGGCGCACTCCGGTGCGCAGTTCGCGCAGCGCGGCGATCGCGAAGCTCTGGATGGCATCTTCGCCACCATCAGCGAGCGCGCCGAGCATCTGCACCAGTTCATCAGCCGCTACGCGACCTTTGCCAAGCTGCCGGCGCCGCGGCCCGAAGCGGTGGAATGGGCGCCCCTGATCGATGAGCTGCTGCGCCTGCAGCCCTGCCGCGTGGTCGGTGCACTGCCGGCCACGCCGGGCTGGTTCGATCGCGGCCAACTGATGCAGGCGCTCATCAATCTCATCAAGAACGCGCGCGAGGCCGAGGGGCCGGCCGATGAGATCGAACTGCAGGTCACGATCGTGGGCACTGAGCAGCGCCTCGAGGTGCGCGATCGCGGCCCAGGCATGACCGAGACCGTGCTGACGCAGGCCGTGCTGCCGTTCTATTCCACCAAGCGCAATGGCACCGGCTTAGGGCTCGCGCTGGCGCGGGAAATCGCCGAGGCACACGGCGGCCGCATTCGCATCGCCAATCGCGATGAGGGCGGGCTGTCGGTGCTGCTGGCATTGCCGCTGGCCGTGTCCGCAGTGTCCGCTTAAGTTCGTTCGCGCTGTCCGCGGACAATGTTTATGCGACCTGCCTTCATCAATAAATATCGGGAAAACAGCATCTTATAGAAATGCTGAAACTGGCACGGCGCTTGGAATGTATTCCTCAGTGAATCATCCACCTTGAGGACGCTGACATGAACATGAACTTCCGAAACGCTTTTCGACCGCTGGTACTGGTGCTGTGTGCGGGTTCCGCTCTCGGTGCCGTCTGCAGTGGTCCCGCATCGGCTGCCAACGGCTCCGAGATGACAGTGTCGTACCAGGATCTGAATCTTGCCAACCAGGCCGATGTGCGTGTGCTCTATCGGCGTCTCAAACATGCGGCCAGTGATGTGTGCGGCAATGTGCCCGAGCAGGAACTGGCCCGCCACCTGGCCTTCGAGCGCTGCTACAACGCGGCCCTGGAGCGCGCGGTGACCAAGATCGATCTGCCGCAGCTGCAGGCGATGTACCAGAGCGAGACCGCCGCGCCGAGCAAGCGCGGCTGAGAGCGGCGGACAGCGTCTACTCGGGCGCCCGCAGAATGAGCTGATCGGTGCGTGCCACCGCACGACGCCGCGGCAGCGAAGTTGCGATGCACCCGAGAGCACGCTGCGAGACCGCGCGCCAGGTGGTGAGCTTGCCGCCATAGATGGACAGCACCCGGGGCTTGCTGGCGCGATCGGGAATCAGCTGCGTTTCGCGCGAGCGCGAGAACGCGCGATCGGGGCCGGCGGGCAACACGCGCAGGCCCGCGAAGCTCTGGATCAGATCCGACTCCGCCATCGCGCGCCAACGCGGGAAATAATGCTTGAGTACGCCTAAGAGATAGTGAGTCTCCGCCGGCGTTGGCGCTACCAGGGCGGGATCGCCCTCGTAGCGCGTCTCGGTGGTGCCCACCATCACATGGCCTTGCCACGGGATGACGAACACGGCGCGGCCGTCATGCGGACTTTCCAGATAATAGATACCGCGCTCCACCGTGCCGGGCAGCACCAGGTGGGTGCCCTGCACGCACTCGAGCGCGGGCACGCTGATGGCCGGAGTGATCAGCCGCGCGAGCCGATCGGCCCAGGGGCCGGCCGCATTGACCAGCACCCGGGCGTGCGATTCGATCGAGGTCTCGCCCTGCGCATAGCGCAACACGACACCGTCTTCCTCGAGGCGCGCCGATTCGAATCGCGCCGGGCAGCGCAGCTGCGCGCCCAGCTGCAGCGCCGACTGCTGCACGGCGCGCGTGAGCGCGCGGTCATCGGTCTGGCCATCCTGGTACCAGAACACCGCCTGCAGTCCCGCGGTGTCGAGGCCATCGAGCGTGGCCCACTCGCTGCGCGGCACGGTGCCGAATCGCGACTCGGGGCGCAGCGATGCGAGCAGCGCGTACAGGCTCAATCCCAGTCGCAGCTGCCACGGCCGGCGCCGCGTGTGCGCGTACACGGGAATGTAGAAGCGCTGCACCCGCACCAGCCCGGGCGCCAGCCGCAACATCAGGCCGCGCTCGCGCAGGCTTTCGCGCACCAGGCCGAACTGCCCGGTTTCCAGATAACGCAGGCCGCCATGGATCAGCTTGCTGGAGCGGCTCGAGGAGCCGGCGGCGACAGCGGTCTGCTCGAGCAGCAGCACCGAATGACCGGCAGCCGCGGCCGCCTGGGCGACGCCGGTGCCGTGAATGCCGGCACCGATGACGGCTACATCGAAGTGTTCCATCAGCTTTGGCGCAGTGCCCGCACGGCCTTATTCATCGCGGCCACGGCCATGGTCTCGATGTGGTGCGCGCCGCGCTGCGTGAGCGACACCGCCAGCGGCAGCGTATCGACTTCGTAGATGACCCATTCCCAGGTGCCGCGCCAGAGCGCGCCATTCGGCGGCAGCTGTTCCACATCGCCGAACAGGAACTCCGGCTGCAGCGCCTCGGATTTCAGGCGGGCGTGATCGGTATAGTCACTCAAGACCCAGCCGATGCGCACGCCGCTGACCTGCCGTGCGCGGTAGACGGCGGCAAGGTCGAAGGAAATCACCACGCATTGCTGCTGGGATGACTTCACGACATCGAGCACGCGGCCGACCACCTGGTCATGACCAAAGCGCAGCAGGCTCTCGCGCTTGATTTCGACGAACAATGTGACTTCGGGCCGGGACTCGATGAGCTTGAGCACATCGCGCAGCAGCGGAATGCGGGTGCCGCGATAGCGTTCGCCGAAGCGCACGGTCTCGGGCACCTCGATTGCGCGGATCTCGCGCGCCCGCATCTCGAACACGCTGCCGGTGACGCCGGCGGTGCGTTCCAGCGAGGCGTCGTGGATGACGATCGGCACGCCGTCGGCCGAGAGCTGCACGTCGAGTTCGAGGTATCTCAGTCCCAGGTTGAGCGCCGACTCGAAGGCGGCCAGCGTGTTTTCCGGGAAGTCGCGCGCATTACCGCGGTGCGCGACCAGCGAAATCGGTCGGGGATTACTCAAGCGAAACGTCCAAAAAACCGGACACAATTATAGCTATTACGCGGCGCAGGGTGAGTTTTCTCGTACGCCAAGGAACTGGATGTAGCCCTCCAGCATGCGTGCCGCGGCACGTTCGGCCGTAAATCCTGCCATGACGCGCACACAATGCTGGGCGCAGTCAGGCCGGTTTTCCGACAGCGCCAACACGGCGAGCATGGCCTCTGACAGAGCCGCGACGTCGCCGGATTTGAAGGTAAATCCGGTCACGCCCGGCAGCACCAATTCCGGCACGCAGCCACAGCGATCGCTGACTACCACGGGACAACCAAAGCTCAGTGCCTCATTCACCACCAATCCCCAGGGCTCACTATGGCTCGGCAGCACCAGCGCGACGCTGCGGAAGAACAGCGGCACTATCTCTGCCAAATCCTTGGGTCCGTGCAGGGTCACAGCGTCGGCCATGCCGAGCTCGAGTGCCTGCTCCAGCAATTCGGCTTTCAAAGGACCGGCGCCGATTACATCCAGATGCGCGCCAGGCATGCGCGCGCGCACCAGG
>Ga0181516_10001744_pt1 | contig 16271 bp, 9 predicted proteins | sample PEATcosm2014_Bin_25_FD_121104 | JGI IMG/M metagenome (GOLD analysis project Ga0181516, IMG submission 121104) | Peatland microbial communities from MTU Mesocosm Facility, Houghton, MI, USA - PEATcosm2014_Bin01_10_metaG | ecosystem: Environmental > Terrestrial > Soil > Wetlands > Peat | place... | reverse complement strand
CTGCCGGCAGCCTCAGCCGCTACTTCATGCCCTATCGCGGCGTGGCCCGCGGCGACATCGTGGTCTTTCACCACCCGCAGCCGCCCTATCTCGTCAAGCGCGTGGTGGGCCTGCCGGGCGATCGCCTGCGCATCGAGGACGGCCGCGTCTCGGTCAACGGCGTCACCCTCGACGAGCCCTATGCCGCCTTCGAGCCGGCCGCGCGCAACCCTTTCCGCGACGATTTTCCGGCCAAGGTCTACACCGATCCCGAGGTCGATCCCACTTGGTGGCGTCAGATGCAGGGCCTCGTCCGCGATGGCGAACTAGTCGTCCCCGAAGGCCATTATTTTGTCCTCGGCGACAATCGCAATCACAGCAAAGACTCCCGATTCTGGGGCTTTGTCGCGCAGTCCGACATTATTGCGCGCCCCCTGGTCATCTACTTCTCCGTCTCGCGCCCCTCTTCCACCGATGTCCAACAGGCTGCGGATGATAGACTCGGACACGACAGAGAACTCGCGGCCAAGCTGGCGGGCTTTGCGCGTTGGAAGCGCATCTTCCGCGTCGTCCACTAGTCCCGTGTTGTTGCGATTTCGTAATTGCGACCGCGAATTTGGGTGCCCCGGGTCTCGCTTTTGAGACCTGGGAAACCGCAAAGCCAAAGAGAATTGCGATCGTGAAATTGGGTGCCCCAGGTCTCGCTTTTGAGACCTGGGAGACCACAACGCCAAAGAGAATTGCGATCGTGAAATTGGGTGCCCCAGGTCTCGCTTTTGAGACCTGGGAGACCACAAAGCCAAACAGACACGGTACTCGTATTTCGGCCCGCGCCTGCCTGAGACATTGCCACCTTTTCCGCATCGAGCGACAGGATGACGAAGAAAAACACGCCCACTGCCACAACGCTGTCCGAGCCTCAACCCGCCGCCGTCGCCGAGGGCGTCAAAGCCGACGAAAAAGTGGAGGAGACTCCCTTTGAGGCCATCGCCAGCGTCTGCTCGGTGCTCGTCGTCGGCGTCTTCATCCTCACTTTTCTCGCGCAAAACTTCGTCATTCCCTCGGGATCCATGGAGAAGACTCTCCTGGTTGGTGACCACCTCGTCGTCGACCGCATTACCCTGGCGCCCCCCACCGCGTGGATGCCGCTGGTCCACTATCGCGAGCCCAGGCGCAACGACATCGTAGTCTTCATCAAGCCCGGCGAACTGGATGCCGACGGCAAGCCGACCATCATGTTCCTGGTCAAGCGCCTCATCGCCGTCCCCGGCGATCGCATCCACCTCAGCAACGGCACCGTCATCCTGAACGGTGTGGCGCAGGACCAGCCCCATGCCGAGGCCACCACGCCGGAAAATCACCAGGACTTCCTCGACGAATTTCCCTCCGTGCCCCCCATGGCGCAATATGGCGGCGCAACCGAGCGCTGGGCCGTCGACTTTCCGAATTACGTTGAGAATGGCGACCTCGTCGTGCCGCCCGGCAAGTACTTTATGATGGGAGATCACCGGCACAACAGCCTCGACTCGCGCTACTGGGGATTTGTGCCCCGTGAGAACATCGTGGGCCGTCCGCTGTTCAACTACTGGTCTTTCAAAACGCCTGACGACGAGTACAACCAGACCGGCCTGGGCAACAGCTTGGCCTGGATGGGACACGTGGCCCTGCACTTCTTTACCGACACGCGCTGGTCCCGGACCTTCAAACTGATGCACTGAGGGGCCGCTGCCCCGAGACTGAACCCTGAATCGGAACTCCCAGAGAACCATGACCCAAGCTACGCAAGCCCGGCCAAGAAAGCGATTGGCGCTGTGGATCATCCTGGCAACTCTGGCCGTCCTGCTGGCAGTGCTGATCGTCCCATCCCGCATCAACATCGGTCGCTACCGCGGCCGCATCACGCAGCTCATCTCCTCCTCCCTGGGCCGCCCGGTCCGGCTTTCCTCGGTTGAAATGCGGCTGCTGCCGCGGCCCGGTTTTGTCCTCACCGACCTCACGGTGGACGAGGACCCCGCCTACGGCGCCGAGCCGCTGCTGCACGCCAGCACCGTCTCCGCCTCCATCCGCATCGCGTCGCTCTTCCGCGGACACCTTGAAATCGGACGCATCAGCGTGGATGAGGCAAGCCTGAACCTGGTCCGCGCCCGCAACGGGCACTGGAATCTCGATCCCCTGTTTCGCACCGCCGCCGGCCATGCCGTTTCCGGCGCCGCTCCCGCGCGCAGGTCTGTCGTGCTGCCTTATCTCGAGGCCACAAACTCCCGCATCAACCTGATAGAGGGCACGGAAAAGCTGCCCTTCTCGCTGCTGAACACCGACCTCTCGCTGGAGCAGGAGAGGCCGGGCGAGTGGCGCGTGGAGTTGCGCGGCCAGCCCGCGCGCACCGACGTGAGCCTCGACCTGGCCGACACCGGCATCCTTCGCCTGCAAGGCAACATTCATCCAGCCTCGGAATTGCGCCAGATGCCGCTCCACCTGGACGTCGTGTGGCGGGAAGCGCAACTGGGCCAGTTGGCGCGCCTGCTCACGGGCTCCGATCCCGGCTGGCGCGGCGCGCTCACCGGCGATCTCCACATTGAGGGAACCGCGGAAGCGGCGCAGGTCAAGGCCCGGCTTCGCGCCGAAGGCGTGCACCGCGCCGAATTCGCGCCCGCCAATACCCTGGACTTCGACGCCAACTGCGCCCTGGTTTACCACTTCACGTCGCGATCGGCAGAGAATCTTACCTGCGATTCGCCGCTCGGCAATGGCCGCATGCGCCTCACCGGTTCCATCCCCGGCGAAGGCAGTCCGCAGCTCTCCATGGAGCTCTTCCGCATCCCTGTCGATGCCCTGCTCGACTCTCTCCGCACCATGCGCAGCGGCTTTGGCGAAGGTCTTGAAGCTCGGGGAACTGTCAGCGGCAAAGTTAGCTACGCCGAGGTTCCTGTCGAGATCCAGGTGCCCGCCAAGCGCGGCAAAAGCGCGGCAGCGCGCACGCACCCGGTCCCCGCTGGCCCGCTTTCCGGCAGCTTTGTCGTGGAGGGCTTTCGCCTGAGCGGCAATGGGCTCAGCACGCCGATTCAGGCCGCCAAGGTGGTTTTTGAGCCGGCGCCGCCGATCGCGGGCGAGCAGAACCCGGAGCCTGCGCTGGCCGCCACATTGCCCATTCCCGCAGGCGGCGTGGGCCCGCTCAACGTGACGGCGCGGCTGGCTCATGCCGGCTACTCGGTCACCGTGCGCGGGCAGGCCTCGATTGCGCGGGGCAGGGAACTGGCACATGCCGCCGGAGTCCTGAATGTGGCCGGCCTCGACGCCCTGGCCGGCGATCCGGTCTCCATCGACCTCACCCTCGACGGACCGTGGCGTCCCGAGCAGCCTGCTCCCTTCAGCATTCCGCCGGCCGCTGGCGCTCCTGTTCTCCCCGCGCCTGCCGGCACAACCGACCACGTCAACGGAACCATCGCGCTGCGCACGGCCAACTGGAAATCGGACTACCTGGCCAACCGTGTGCAAATCTCCCAGGCCGTGCTCCATATCGGCGACAGCGGTATGCGCTGGGACCCTGTAGCCTTTGCGTTCGGGCCGGTGAAAGGCGCCGCCGTGCTGAGCATTCCGCCCGGCTGCGCGGCGCCCGCGCCCTGTCCGGCGAGTTTTGAACTGCAGTTCGGCACGCTGGATGCGGCCGCCCTGCAGGCCGCCATCCTCGGCGCCCGCGAGTCGGGCACCCTGATTTCCACCTTGATCGAGCGCCTGCGGCCGGCCGCAACCCCGGTTTGGCCCCTGCTCGATGGAACAATCAAGGCCGACGCCTTCGTCCTGGGGCCGGTCACCCTGCAAGACATGACCGCTACTGTGCATGTGACGCAGAATGCGGCCGAGATCGAGGGCCTGCAGGCCACCCTGTTCGGCGGCAGCGTTGCGGCATCGGGCACGCTGCAAGCGCCCGGCGACGCTAGGCAGGACAAGCCCGCCTATGCCCTGACCGGCCACTTCGAAAAGCTGAACGCGGCGGCCGTGGGGCAGTTGATCGGCCTGCGCTGGGCTGGCGGCGCAATCGATGCCGACGGCAAACTCACGCTTGAGGGCTACACCGGCAGCGACCTGGCGGACTCGGCCAAGGGCACGCTGCACTTTGAGGCGCGGCACGGCGTGCTGGCTGCCGCCTCGGGCGCCAACCCGGTGCCGGCGGCGCTGGCGCGCTTTGACCGCTGGACCGCCGACGCCGAAATCGGCGGCGGCAAGATCGTGGTGCAGCAGAACGTGCTGCAGCAGGGCCCGCGCACAAAGGCTGTGGAAGTCTCGGTCACTCTCGCCGACCCGGCAAAAACCACCTTCCCAGCCTCCAGGCCCACCGCCCCCGCCAAGCGCTGAGCCCCAGCCCGTACCCAGAGTCCCTCAGTACCCTAGTACTACAGTTGTAGATCGGCTTTTACGGAGGGAGCAGGGGCCTTCAGGCCCCTGAAACCGCCAACAGTTGTAGATCGGCATTTACGGAGGGAGCAGGGGCCTTCAGGCCCTTGAAACTGCCAACAGTTGTAGATCGGCTTTTACGGAGGGAGCAGGGGCCTTCAGGCCCCTGAAACCGCCAACAGTTGCAGATCGGCTTTTACGGAGGGAGCAGGGGCCTTCAGGCCCTTGAAACTGCCAACAGTTGCAGATCGGCTTTTACGGAGGGAGCAGGGGCCTTCAGGCCCCTGAAACCGCCAACAGTTGTAGATCGGCTTTTACGGAGGGAGCAGGGGCCTTCAGGCCCCTGAAACCGCCGCAAAACAGAGGGGCCTTTAGGCCCGGGCCCTTGTTCTCTTGCAGCATTGTGGCGAAGTACAACTGTAGTATTAGGAGCCTGTAGCAAAAGTCGGGCTTTGAAATGGCACGGCTTTAGCCGCCCCGTAAGTTTCGCAAAATCAATGCGGCTTTAATCCGCCGAGGGCGGAATTTGCTCGAGTTTGGACGTTCACCACAGGTGGTTAGCCCCTCAATCCCTCAGTCCCTTCCCGCTACAATCGAATCATGGCCTTATCGATAACTTCCTCCCCCATTCAGATTCGCTGCAAGGGCGTCCTGTTTGACATGGACGGCATTCTCATCTCTTCGCTGGGCGTTGTGGAGCGCACCTGGGCCAACTGGGCCAGGCAGCGCGGCCTCGATCCGGAGTTCGTCCTGAGCGTGATCCACGGACGGCGCGCCGTCGACAGCATGACCGATCTTTGCCCCGGCCGCGATATCCAGGAAGAAATGAAGATCCTCGAGGATATCGAGGTGCAGGATAGCGATGGGCTGCGGGTGCTGCCGGGCGTCCTTGACCTGCTGGCGGCGCTGCCCGAGCACCGCTGGACCGTGGTCACCAGCGCTACCGAGCGCGTGGCTCGCGTGCGCCTGGCTGCCGGCGGAATTCCCGCGCCGGAACGAATCGTGCAGGCAGAGAGCGTAACCCAGGGCAAACCGCAGCCCGACCCGTATCTGGCGGGCGCGGCGCTGCTCGGCTTCCGGCCCGAGGAGTGCGTGGTGTTTGAGGATTCGGAATCCGGCGTCAAGGCCGGCCATGCCGCCGGCTGCATCGTGGTGGCCACCACCTTCTCGCATGCCGTGGACTCGCTCGAAGAGGCCGACTACCTGGTTGAAGACGTCACCGGCGTAACCGTTGAGGTACTGCCCGGCGACGAGGGGCTGGTGCTGAACTTTACGCCGCTGGCAAACTGAGGCTGGAGGAGCCGATGCCCTCTGGATATTCGGGTACGCCGCTGGCGAAAAAACTCGGCGTCAAATCCGGGCAACGGACCTGGCGATTCGAGATGCCTGAGCGCGTGGCGCGGGAGGTCGAGGACACCGGCTGCCTTCCTGCTCTCCTGGAAACGCCGCAAGCCGGCCTCGAAATGGCGCACATCTTTGTGACTCGGCGGGCCGAACTGGCCCGCCTCCTGGTTCGGCTGCGCAAGCTGATCGCGCCCGACGGAATCATCTGGATCTCCTGGCCCAAAAAAGCTGCCAGGGTAGAGACCGATATCACCGAGGATGTCATCCGCGCCGAAGCTCTCCCCCTCGGCTTTGTCGACGTCAAGGTCTGCGCCATCGACGAAGTCTGGTCGGGCCTCAAACTGGTGATCCGCAAGTCCGAACGATAGGCGCTCGTCTCTACTCGCTGGCCTCGATCCGCCGCCCGTGCGGGTCCTGCAGGGGCCGCGTGTTCATGGGGAAAACCGCAGTGAAAGTGCGCAACTGGTCGCGGCTCAGGCCCACCTCTTCTTCCAGCACAAACCACTGCACGCCTTCGGTGCAGGGCGGGGCGGTCAGCGAGCCGGTGTAGGTCCAGTAGCCGCGGTCCGCCGGCAGCAGGCCGCCGGGATTCACAAACTCCGTCACTTTTTCGGTCGCGCCCGCGGTCTTGGGCAGGTGCTCCCACAGGGTCGCCAGCACGGCGTTGGGCCGGCCCATGTCCTCTTTCAGGCGGATGGCCACCACCGCCTGCTTGCCGTCGGCGCTCTTGTGCACCAGGTGGACCACCATGTCGCTCAGCTTGCCCTTCACCGCCTCCTCGCTGGGGTGGTGGAAGTGGTACTGCACCAGGTCGTAGCGCACGCCCCCGGCCACAATGTAGCTGCCCGGGTTCACGTGCACTATGACCGTGTGCCGGGTGTTCTCCAACGTCACCGCGCCGGAAAGATAATGGAACTCGATCGGTTGCAGCGCCTTGTTCAAGTGTGCGCCGCGAATGTCGATCGGCGACTGCTCGCGCCCTTCTCCGCAGGCCCGGTAAGCCGGGTCTAGCTTGCCCCAGCGCAGCGGGCCGTTCTTGCCGCTATAGTCCCAGTGGTCCGCGGTTTGTGCGGCGGCAAGGGAGGCAACGCAGAAGGCAAGGACGGCAAATGCAGGAAAACGCATGGAATAGCTCCTCGTTCTTTTGGACGCGTAGTGTTCCCGAAGAATTCTATTTCATCGACGCCCCAGGCCGGAAAAACACTACAGTTGGAGACCGGCTTTTACGGAGGGAGCAGGGGCCTTCAGGCCCCTGAAACCGCCGCAACCAAGTGGGGCCTTTAGGCCCGGGCCCTTGTTCTCTTGCAGCATTCTGGCGAAGTACAACTGTAGTATTTAGCCTCCGCGGGACTGTCTGGCCTCTTCCATCGAATTCAAAAGAAAAGGACCTCCCAACCGGGAAGTCCCTTTCCTCGATGTAACTCGCCCGACGCCCCCTATTTGACGGTCAGGTTCACCGTCGCGGTGGAGGCTTTGAAGTTAGCCGCATCGCTGGGCGTAAAGGTCACGGAAAGCTTCACCGTGCCCTTGGCCGGTTTTGTCCCCAGGGCGGGGCTATAGACGAACTTGCCCGGTACGGTGCTGGAGGCGTCAAGTTGCTTGGTCGTCAGCGCCGTCCCGGAGGTGATAGCCGCAGGGCTGGTCCAGGCGATGGCCGGCGTGGCCTTGGCAATCGTCAGGGTTCCGGTAGCGGAGCCCTGGTAGTTTGCATCGGCTATCGTTGCCGCCACAGTGTAGTTGCCGGCCGCGGTGGGCGCCGTGGTCTTTCCGTTGTAGGTCAGCGCCAGCTTCAACCCGGCCGGATTGGAAGTGGCCGCAACCTGCACCGGAGAGCCGGTGAAAGTCTGGCTCAGCCCGGAGAGTTTCACCGCCGCCGTAGCCGCCGTGGCACTTCCGGTCAGGGAAATGGTCTGCGTCGCCTTGGTGACGTTGAGGTTGTTGTCGGTCATCACCAGCGACCCGCTTACAGAACCCTTGGCAGTGGGCGTAAAACTGACAAAATAGGTGCATTGGGATTCCGAGAGCAAGTACGCCGTGGCAGAGTTCGCGCCGACCCTCGGGCAGTTCGTTGCGCTGCCCAGCGTAAACCCGGCGGAAAGACTGGGATTGGCGCCCGTGGAAAGAGATGCAAAGGCCACAACGTCGGGGCCGATGTTCTCCACTGTTACCGGCTTGGGGCTGTCGCTGCTGGTCTTGCCCACAGGCGTCGAGGCAAAGGTCAAACTGGGCGATGTGTTGCGGTTGATCTTGATCACGCTGCCGGAGCCGAGTTCGGTGATGTACAGGTTGCCGCTGGCATCCACAGCCACCGCCGATGGGCCCACAATCCCGGTGCCCACGGTGCTCTGGACGCCGCCCTGGGATACCTTCACCACCTGGTTGTTGCCAAAGTCGGCCACAAAGACATTGCCCCCCTGGTCGACCGCCAGGCCCTGCGGCCGGTTGTAGCCGGAGCCCACGGTACTCCACGCGCCGGACTGTGTGTGCTTCCACACCAGCCAGTCGTCGCTGTCTACGATAAACAGGCTTCCCCACCCATCGGCGGCCACCTGGCTGGGCGTAAAGCCCCCGGTGACGGGTGCCAACTCTCCAAAGGTGGGCGAGTTCTCGTAGACGTTGTGATCCATGATGTCGGCGAGGAACAAGTCCCCAGCACCGTCCACGGCAACGCCGAAAGGCGAGTCCGTGCTGTTGCCGCCGGCATAGGAGACCACGCCGGACCGGGAGATGGCGAGGGGTACGGAGTCGGTGTAACTCCCATAGGTGCCCACGGTATAAAGGGTCCCTGCGCCATCGATCGCCAGGCTCAGCGGGCTGCCGATCGTGGCAAACGTGCTCTTGGTCCCGCTCGGGGTGATCTTCACAATCTTGCCGTCGCCAAAATCCGCCACATACACGTTGCCGTTGCCGTCCACCGCGATTCCCCGCGGATCCACCAGGCCCGTGGCCAGCGTGGTTTGCACTCCAGGATCGAACACAATCTGCGGGCCGAATCCCAGGCCGTGCAGGTACACGGTTACCGCGTCGCCCTGGTCGTCCGACACGATCACTGCTCCCATGCGTTCGCCCGTAGCCAGCGGCTTCATTTGCGCGGAGAGGTTGCAGATGCTCTGCGGGGCATATGCTGCCTCGCTCAGGGGGCAAGCGGAGGAGCCTGTTGTTGCCACGTACTGGAAGTCAAGCCCGGGTGAGTTAGGAACCGTGGCGCCCTGCGTGACAACGTAAGGGCTGTGCCAGGTGGTTAGGCCGGGAAACGAGAAATTGAAGGTGGCTACAGCGCTGGTTGCGCCCACAGAGGACCAGGAAAAAAGGTAGCTGGGAGAAGTGGCCAGCTTCACAATCCGGTTGTTGCCGGCATCGGCTACGTATAGGTTGCCCGCGCTATCCATGGTCATGCCGCCGGGCACTGTGCTTCCGGTGAGCACCGGGGTCAGGAATTCGGTGTTTGTGCCGTAGGTGGACGCGCTGATAACACCCATATTCCGGATCCCGTAGTTTGGAACCAAGGTCTGCGCAATGTAGGTGACCGGCCCGTAGTCCACCCTGTTCTGGTAGTAGTCCGAAACCCCGGGAACGACGCTCACAGGGTTGACGAGGCCGGTAGTGACCGCCCAATCGTATCCGTCGAACGGCGAGTTGGCGGTGGATCCGCTGAAGACGCGGTTGTTGCCGTTGTCCGCAACATAAAGCTCGTCGATGCCCGGCGAAAAGGACACGACCGACAGGCCCATCGGTTTGTTGAGCGCCAGCCCGTTGACCTGCTGCGACTTGGAGATCAGCGTGGTCCTGGTCCCTTTAAAGATCTTCACTATCTGGTTGTTTCCGGTGTCGGCAATGTATAGAACTCCGGCGGAGTCCACGGCCACTCCCTGCGGTGCGGCCAGCCCGCTTGCCACCACCGTCACCATCCCATTGGCGCTGATCTCGATCACGCGGTTATCGCCCGTATCCGCGACAAAGAGATTGCCGGCGGCGTCCAGGGTGATCGCGGTCGGATTGCTGACGCCTATGTCCCCGGTCGAGATCGTGTTTTGCACGCCGGTGCTCCATAACTTGACCAGGCGGCTGTTTCCGGAATCGGCGACATAAACGTTGCCCGCGCTGTCGACGGCCACGCCGGCCGGAGACTTCAGTCCGGTAAAGCCCAGGGTCGATTGAGCCCCGGCAAAGACCATCGCGGGGGCGGTCACTGCGCTTGCCGGCAGGCAAGAGGCGGTCAAAATTGCGATTGGAAGCATCAGGCTTGCGGAACGGAGCATGTTTGTGCGGCGGAACAGCGGGAAAACCGGCATGAATCATCCTCTCTTGCTGGATTCAGCGCAAACTGAATCCTTCGTACAGCGGAAATGGCTCATTGCATTGGGAGATATGCCATCATAACTCCATCGCGGCCCCGAGTTTGTTACTCCCGTGCACAAAAAAAGGACCCCTCGCGGCGAGGAGTCCTTTTTTGTTGAATGTCCCGAATCATTGGCCGCTGAAGTTTTGCCCCGGCGACCCCTCATTGTTTACTTGCTCTTACTTCACCGTCAACTCGACCGTTGTTGTGGAGGCATTGAGGTTCGCGGCGTCAGTCGGCGTAAAGGTTACCGACAGTTTGGCCGTGCCCTTGGCCGGTTTTGTCCCGAGAGCGGGGCTGTAGGCGAACTTGCCCGGTACCTTGCTCGTGGCGTTGAGCTGCTTGGTCGTCAGCGCTGTTCCGTAAGCGATCGCCGCCGGGCTGGCCCAGGCAATCGCCGGCGTGGCTTTCGCGATCACAAGCGTTCCGGTGGCGGAGCCCTGGTAGTTCACTTCGGCCACTGTCGCCGCCACGGCATAGCTGCCGGCCGCGGTGGGTGCTGTGGTCTTTCCGTTGTAAGTCAGCGCCATCTTCAATCCCGCCGGATTTGAGCTGGCGGCAGCCCGCACGGGAGCTCCCGTAAAGGTCTGGCTCAGCCCCGACAGCTTTACCACCGCCGTAGCCGGCGCCGCCGTTCCGCTCAGGGAAATCGTCTGCGTCGATCTGGCCAGGTTCAGGTTGTTGTCGGTCATTACCAGCGACCCGTTGGCGGTGCCTTTGAGCGTTGGCGCGAAACTCACAAAATAGCTGCATCCGGCTCCCGCCGGCAACGTCGCCGGGCCGGAAGAGCTGCTCACTTCCGCGCAGGTTGTTGCGCTGCCCAGCGTGAACCCCGTCGAAAGGCTGGCATTTTCCCCCGTCGCGGGAGCGCGAAAGACCAAGCTCGCATTGCCGATGTTCTCCACCCCAACCTGCTGCGCAGTGCTCACTTTGCCCAGCGCGACCGAGCCAAAGCTCAGGCTCGGCGGCGTGGAGCGGCTGATCTTTACCAGCCGCCCATTGCCCATGTCGGTGATATACAGATTGCCCGCGCCGTCCACGGCTACGGCAGAGGGCAGCGAGAACCCCGTCCCGACCGTCGACTGCACGCCAGCCGGCGTCACCTTCACTACCTGGCTGTTGCCCATGTCGGCCACAAACACGTTGCCCCCCTGGTCCACGGCTACGCCCTGCGGCCATCTGTAGCCCGACCCTACAAGGCTCCAGTCGCCGCTGTACTGGCTTACGGGTTTGTACTTCCATACCAGCGATTCGCTGATGTCCACGATATAGAGATTGCCCAACCCGTCCACGGCCACGGCGTCAGGGGTAAAGCCCCCGCTGATCACCTGTTCGTCGGTGGTCTGCAGAATCTCGACGCTGTTATCGAATGAGTCGGCTTCGTAGATCCTGCCCGACCCGTCAACCGCGACCGCGCGGGGCGTCCCCTGGTTGGATACATTCTGGACGGTGCCGCCCGGTCTCACCTCCAGCATTCCGATGTCGTCGTTCCCATACCGGGCCACGGCAAATAGATTGCCCGCGCCATCGAGGGCAATGCTCTGCGGGCTGTCCAGGTTCGCAAACACGCTCTGCGCGCCGGCCGCCGTTCGTTCGATCACCTGCCCCAGCCCAAAGTCGGCAACATAAGCGTTCCCGGCGCCATCCACCGCAACGCCCCGCGGATCGCTCAGCCCGCTGGCAAGCGTGCTCTGGACTCCAGGATCGTAGGCGATCTGCGGCCCGTTCCCCACGCCGCGGATATACAACGTGGCCAGCGCGTTTCCGCATGCATCCTGCAAGACCACGGCCCCGGCGCGTTCGCCGGCAAGTGTCGGCTTGAAGATCACATTCACAGTGCACGTGCTTCCCGCACCATAGCTCCCGGCCGCGCATGTCCCACTGCCGGTGCTTGCGAAGTCGAGGTTGGCTGCTCCCTCTGTCAGTACCTGCACCGGCGTTTTCGCATTCAAAGTCGTCGAGGCCATAAAAGCGAAAATCAATGTCTGCGCCGCCGTCGCGCCGCCCAGGTTGATGCTGCCAAAATCGACGCTGGCCGAACTGATCTTCACGATGCGGTTGTTTCCTGTGTCGGCGATGTAGATGTTTCCGGAGTTGTCCGCGGCCACGCCGCCAGGGGCAAGCAGTCCGACCCCGATCGACACCTGGACTTCCGAGGCTCCAGTGGAGAACTCGCGCAGAACGCGGCTATTCCCCGTATCCGCGATGATGAACGCCGAGCTGTTGTTCCATGAGTACGCACCGCCTGAGGGTTTATTCAGGCCGCTTCCCATCGCTGCAACATTGCCCGGGAAGCAGCCGCCAATCACGCGATTGTTGCCCGTGTCGGCAACGTAGAATTGGCAGGTGCTGCTCGCGGCGAAGATCCCTTTCGGCTTGGAGAGCGCGACCCCACCCAGTTTGACTGAACTGGAGACCGCGGTCGTTTGCACTCCAGACGGTGCGACGATCACAATGCGGTTGTTTCCCGTGTCTGCCACGTACAGGTTTCCGGCCCCATCCGTCGCTACGCCAGAGGGGCTGGCCAGACCCGAGCCCACAACGATGGGGGTTCCTCCCGCGGGCGCCTCGACAATGCGGTTGTTGCCTGTATCCGCAACAAACAGGTTGCCGGATGTGTCGACAGCCACCGCGCTGGGAGCATTCACAAGCGCAACGCCGCTCAGCACGGCAGTCTGGACGCCTGCCGGTGTCACCTTCACAACGCGGTTGTTGCCGGTGTCGGCAATGTAGAGGTTTCCATTGCTGTCCAAGGCAACGGCGGCGGGGGCTTTCAGGCCTGTGGTCGGCACCGTTGACTGCACGCCAAGAAAGACCGCGGAAGACGTTGTCTGCGCCCGCAGCCCAATCGCTGAGAACGGGAGCAGGCACATGAGAAACAGCGCGGATGAGGTGAATTGGAGATGCGTGACGCGGAGGGAGCGCGCAGAAACTTGCAAGGGAGGTCCTTTCCATTCGAACATGGGCCACGGCAACGATAGATAAATTGTTGATTTGCGGTCGCACCTATCATATCATAGTTCTTCTAGCTGCCCATGCAGCGATTCGCAAGGCAGCAAAAAGGGGACCCGTCGCGTGACGGGTCCCCTTTTTGCTCGACCTTTTCGGTCCTTCTGGTTACTTCGCTGCTGTCAGCACCCCGGCCTGTTCCGCCAGCGTGGCCGCCTTGTCGGTGGCTTCCCAGGTGAACTCGGGCTCGTTGCGGCCAAAGTGACCGTAGGCTGCCGTCTTCTGGTAGATGGGCCGGCGCAGGTTCAGGCTCTCGATAATGCCCTTCGGCGTCAGCGCAAAGTTCTTGCGCACCAACTCCGTCAGCTTGGCTTCGCCCACCTTGCCGGTTCCAAATGTGTCAATGCGGACGCTGACCGGGTCGGCCACGCCGATGGCGTAGGCAAGCTGCACTTCCGCGCGATCGGCCAAGCCCGCCGCCACAATGTTCTTGGCGATGTAGCGGGCCATGTAAGCCGCCGAGCGATCGACCTTCGTCGGGTCCTTGCCACTGAAGGCGCCGCCGCCGTGACGGCCCGCGCCGCCGTAGGTGTCCACAATGATCTTGCGGCCGGTCAGGCCGGTGTCGCCCATGGGGCCGCCAATCACAAACCGCCCGGTGGGGTTGATGTGGTACTTGGTGTGCTCGTCCAGCCACTCTGCGGGCAGCACGGCCTGGATCACGTACTTCAGAATGTCGGCGTGCAGCTCCTCGTTCGAAACCGTCTCCGAGTGCTGGCTGCTGATCACCACCGCGTCAATGCGGGCCGGCTTGCCGTTCTCGTCGTACTCCACCGTCACCTGGCTCTTGCCGTCGGGGCGCAGGTAGGGCAGCTTGCCGTTCTTGCGCACCTTGGTCAACTGCTGCGTCAGCTTGTGCGCCAGTGAAATCGGGGCTGGCATCAGCTCGGCCGTCTCGTTGGAGGCGTAGCCGAACATCATGCCCTGGTCGCCGGCGCCGCCGGTGTCCACGCCCTGGGCAATGTCGCCGGACTGCTTATTGATGGTCGAGATCACCGCGCAGGTGTTCGAGTCAAAGCCGTAGACCGCGTTGTCGTAGCCGATGGAGGCCACCACGCCCCGCACCAGGGTCTGGAAATCCACATACGCCTTGGTTGTGATTTCGCCCGCGATCACCACTAGGCCGGTGGCCGTCAGGGTTTCCGCGGCGACGCGGCTATAGGGGTCCTGCTCCAGGCAGGCGTCCAGGATGGCGTCTGAAACCTGGTCGGCAATTTTATCCGGGTGGCCTTCGGTTACAGACTCAGAGGTAAACAAAAAACGATCGCTCAATATCGGATTCCTCCCCACTGAAGGGATTTCAATTTGTGGCCTGCCGCGACGGCTGCAATGCTCGGAACGAGCGGGTTGCGCATGCCCTGATGACTTGGATGCGGCGGGCTTGCCATCGCCGCAGGCCGGGCCGTCAGGTGCGTTCTTCCATGGTAATTGGGCGCGGCTGCCGGAAGCAAAGTACTTCAGTAAACAGGCAGTATGCGGGGTCAAAGGGTCAAATTGGGGCGTTGAACCGGAAGACCCAATGGTTCAGGCCAGGCGCTGCCAAGGGGAGGCCCGCTGGCCGTTAGGAGAATACCCGGGTAATCCAGGCGTGCACGTGGTCGTAGACCGTGTGGGCAAACTCGGTTGCCTGGCCCGGCGGCATCAGCGTGGGCCACCAGCCGGCGCGCACGCCGTAGTAGCGCACCGCAAAAAAGCCACCCGCGCTCACCACCAGGAGCAACAGCAAGGCCCCCAGCCAGCGGATGCGGATTTCCACCGCGTCGCGCTGTTCCATGCGCGCCTTGCCTACATTGGAGGCAAAGGCGGCCCAGCCGCGATCTTCTTCGGACGTTTCCGTGGTCGCGGCGGCGGAGGCGCGCAGAAAGCGCTCGGTCCAGTCTTCCTGGTCCAGGCCCACCGCGCCGGCATAGCCGCGCACAATGCCCTTGCTCAGGATGCCGCCCGGAAGAAGGCGAAAACGCTCCTGCTCCAGCGCGAGCAAATGCTGCCGGCTGATTTTCGTCACTGCGATAATCTGTTCCAGCGCGATGCCGCGGGACAACCGCTCTTCGCGCAGGTCTTCTCCAAAGCTGCTCATCGGCGTTCGCAGTACAAGTGTAAAAACCCGGAGGATTTTCCATCTAAACGATAAACCCGGGTCCCGCTGCCGTCAAAGTCAATCTGGGATTTTTCGCTTTGCTTTCTTCAGCATGGGAATTGTCCTGAAAAGGAGCAGTTCCGGGAAAAATCCAGCGCAACCCAGCGCTCCCCAACCCCCGCGCGCTCCCAAACCCGGCCCCCGCTTCGCCCCGCCCGGGCTGTTACCCTGAAGGTGAGGGCTGCGCGCGGTCTTTCCGCCCTTATCTCGTTTGGAGCCAGGCCCAGAAATGAACAAGCTGATCGTCGCCAACCTGCTGCACCGCCCCGTCCGCTCCATCATCAGCGTGCTCGCGGTGGCCATTGAAGTCGTCATGATCCTGTCCATCGTCGGCATCTTCATGGGCATGCTCAACGACCAGAAGCAGCGCACCAACGGCATCGGCGCCGACCTCATCCTGCGCCCCTCCAACGCCAGCTATATGAACGGCGTCGGCGGAGCGCCCATGACGGTCAAGAACATTGAGGCCATCCGCCGCCTGCCCCACGTCACGGTGGCATCGCCGGTAATCACCAATCTCACCACCACCGGCTCCATCGAAGTGATCTACGGTATCGACTACCCCAGCTACGATGCCATGAAGCCCTTCGTCTTTATCGCCGGAACGCCATTCCAGGGCCCCAACGACGTGATCGTCGACGACGTGTTTGCCCGCTCCAGCGGCGGCCACCATGTGGGCGAAACCATCAAGGTGATGAACCACCCCTTCCGCATCTCGGGCATCGTCGAGCACGGCAAGGGCGGCCGCAAACTGCTGCCCATCGACACCATGGCCTCCCTGATGGGCGCCGACGGCAAGGCATCGGTCTTCTACATCAAGTGCGACCAGCCGGAGAACCAGGAACTGGTCATCCGCGAAATCCACGCCACCCGCGGCCTGCAAGACGACCAGGTGCAGACCATGGACGAGTGGATGTCCCTCATGACGCCAGACAAGCTGCCCGGCTTCAACATCGCGCTCGACGTGGTCACCGGCATCTCGGTCATTGTCGGCTTCCTGGTGATTTTCCAGTCCATGTACACCGCAGTGCTCGAGCGGACGCGGGAGATCGGGATTCTGAAGTCGATGGG